>Ga0209612_1000056_pt1 | contig 121198 bp, 97 predicted proteins | sample BioC12SIPDNA_FD_185746 | JGI IMG/M metagenome (GOLD analysis project Ga0209612, IMG submission 185746) | Anaerobic biogas reactor microbial communites from Washington, USA - Biogas_R1_B C12 SIP DNA (SPAdes) (version 2) | ecosystem: Engineered > Bioreactor > Anaerobic > Unclassified | place...
GTGCCGGGTATCTGGTTGGATTAATGCAGTCTTTCAGCCTGTTGGAGCAGGACGCTATTAATAAAGTTGCCTTGGTGAATGGCGATGTGCTAAGCCGGAAGACCTCTCCTCAGGACCGCAACACATTCCCTTTGATTGGAGATGGGGCAGCGGTCACTATTGTAGAAAAAGATCCTGGAAACAGCGAAATATTTGCCAACATTAAGATGGATGGAAGCCATAGAAATGCACTGATTATACCCGCCGGAGGCCTAAAGATGCCATCTAATCAGGACACGGCAGTTATGAAAATGGATGAGGAAGGCAACTCCCGCTGTCTGGACCATTGGTTTATGGACGGCATGGCGGTATTCAACTTTGTGGTTAATGAAGTTCCGCCCATGATCAACAACCTCATGGAATTTTCTGGGGTAGGATTAGAAGATGTTGATTATTTTATGTTCCATCAGCCCAATAAATTTATGTTGCAAAGACTAGCCGATAAAATGGACGTCAGCTATGATAAGATGCCCTACAATATTGTGGAAAACTTCGGCAATTCCAGCGGCGCTACCATTCCTACCAATATAGCATTCAACCTGGGTGACAAATTATTGAACCATTCGTATTTGACTTGTCTAGCTGGCTTTGGGGTTGGGCTGACGGCTAGCTCCATGCTTATGAGGATAGGGCCGCTTGATTTTTGTAGGATGATCGAGTATTAAGCCGAGGAGGGAATCGCGTGGAGGACTTTTACACTGAGTTGGCCGAGATACTAGAGGTAGATGAGGTTAAACGAGAGGATGAGCTGGAGGAATTCGAAAACTGGGATTCTTTGACCATCCTGGAGGTGGCCTCAATGGTGGATGAAAAATACGGGGTTACCATCGCGAGCAAAGAGGTCAAAGGACTCATTACGGTTGGAGATCTGGAGGACTTGATTAGATCCAAAATGTAGGATCATCGATTTTAGTAAAGGAGAGTTGAGGCATGAAAAAATTGCTAATAGCTGGTGCAGGTGTCTGCGGCCGAGAAGCCTATCAGTGGGCTTGTGATATACAGAAGCATGCCAGGCGATGGGAATCGATCGGGTTTCTTGATGACAACCCCCGCGCTTTGGACAAATACAACTTGTCGGACAAAATCGTGGGTACGATTGCGGACTATGTACCTCAGCCCGGTGAAGAGGTGGTAAGCGCCTTAGGCGATGTAGAGCGTCGAGCGGACCTACACAAGAGACTAGCTGATAAGGGAGCGGTATTTGGCACCATCATACACCCTACCGCAGTATTATCGGACAATTGTACTTTGGGCAAAGATGCTATAGTTGGTCCCGGTTCCGTGATTTCCGTCAATGCTACCATCGGTGATCTGGTACTTATAGATTCTTTAACTGTAATTGGGCATGACACAGTTGTGGAATCGGGATGCATAATCCGTGATTTTTGTGATGTAATGGGTTTTGCCCACCTGGAGAGAGACGTCTTTTTGGGAAGTGGGGCTAGAATCCTGAACTCAGTTCGGGTAGGCAATCACTCCAAGGTAGGAGCCGGGAGTGTGGTGCTAAGAAACGTCAAACCCGACACTTCAGTATTCGGTAATCCTGCCAAAATCATCTACAGCCCGAAAAAATAATCGGTTATGCCATCAGATCCACATTCACAAATGTTGAGGGAGCCAATTATTTGAATACTCTTCTCACCTGCCCGAGACGGAGCAAGGTTCTAGGTGAATTAGGGATGCCTGCTTCAATTATATTTACCGAATTCATAAAGGCGTGAATTGTATATGTATAAGTCATTCGGGAAAAGGCTGATGGACGTGGTTCTATCACTCATGGCCATAATACTTTTTTCCCTGGTTCTTGTCATTGTGGCTGTTTTAGTCAGAATCAAACTGGGCCGCCCGGTCATTTTTAGGCAGGACCGCCCGGGAAAAGACGAAAAGGTATTCACCCTATATAAATTTCGTACCATGATCGATGCCAGAGATGATCAGGGTGAATTACTGCCAGATAGCGAGCGCTTGACAGGATTCGGACACATGTTGCGTTCTACCAGCCTGGATGAGCTTCCAGAACTATTTAATATATTGAAAGGTGATATGAGTATAGTTGGGCCGCGCCCGTTGAGGATAGAATATCTGCCTTATTACAGTGAGGAGCAGCGCCGACGTCATAGCGTGCTGCCGGGATTGACAGGATTAGCGCAAATAAAAGGCAGGAACGCCATAATGTGGGATGAAAGATTTGCTTATGATATTGAATACGTCGACAACATTACATTCCTGACAGACCTTCAGATAATCCTCGCCACCATAAAAAAAGTCTTGTTGCGAGATGATATTGGAGCGCGATTGGAAGAGGGGAGCGATGAAGGTGTAGAGGATTTTGACAGCTATGCGATTCGGAAACAAATGAGCGGCGATCGTGAATGATGCAGGCGTGTTCACAATACCTGATAACGGCAATAGCGCCTGAGCGCTTAGTTTAATAAAGTATAATCCCTGCCGAGATTGGTTCGCTGAAATTAATAACAGGTGATGCAATGTTTAGTGTTTGGAATAAGGATCAAGGTCAGAAGTGGAATGATATTGTTAAATCATTTCCAGATTATGATGTCTATTATCTACCTCAATATACACGCGCCTTTGAAGTGATCGGAGATGGGGAAGCTCAACTTCTCTATTTTGAGGGTTGTGGGTTACGGGCCGCTAATGTGGTCATGCTGAGGGATATCGCTTTGGATGAGCGATTTGCTGGCAAAATTGATCTAAATACCTACTTTGATTTTGTGACCCCATACGGATATGGTGGTTGGATATTTGATGGCGAGATTAATAAAAAGAGCATTAACAGCCTAAATGAGAATTACATGGAATACTGTATAGCCAACGGTATTGTCAGCGAATTTGTGCGTTTCCATCCTCAAATGGGTTCAGAAGAGGTGTGCGCCAGCATGTATGAGATCGTGACCCACGCACCAGTTGTCATTTTGGATTTGCGCGACCCGGAGACTATTTGGAATAACCTAAGTGGGTTTAAACGCAACCGCATTAGAAAAGCGATTAAGAATGATGTTGCAATTCTAAAAGGGCTGGATCAAAGTCTGCTCCGACAGTTTCGGGAAATATACGATGAAACAATGAGCCGTAATCAGGCGCGGTCATACTACTTCTTCAACCAAGGATTCTATGACAGTGTGTTAGCCGATTTAAAGGATAATGCTCTGATTTTTTATGCTGTGAAAGATGAAACAGTTTTGGCCATGGACATCATGATTATGGCCGGGAAAAGAATGAATTATCATTTGGGTGGATCAAGACTGGAATATAGAAGCCTGGAGCCAAGCTCCCTCTTGATGTACAGCGCCGCCTTATGGGGGTATGAACATGGCTATGAGAGCCTAATGATTGGGGGGGGATTGGGCAGTGAAGAGGATTCGCTGCTTAGATTTAAACAAGGATTCAATCGAAGGTCCAACTATGTATTCAAGACGGGAAGAAAAATCTTTGATACAGACCGGTATCAGGAGCTGTGCGTTCTACGAAAGCAGAATGGAAACCATAACGCGAACAGCACATTTTTCCCATGCTATCGAAGCTAAATTATAGTGTCATAGGTTCTTTGACGCACAGCCACTCTGAGCTAGTGTCTTGAGAGGAACCGGCCATGAAAAAGGGCGTCTTATATGGAAGTGCAAACTTGAGGAACATGGCGTGTTACGACGCAGTTGATAGGGGTAGTAACATATATGGATTATAGCCGCTACAAACTGGAAGCACAACATAACAAGGGCAAACTGCATGCCATTGAAAGAATTGGCGCCATTGTTGATAAGGATTCTTTCCAGGAAATAAAGTCCGAGGTAAGCCATATCGAGATGGGCTTGAATGGTAAGAGCTTTGGCATGGAGCATTCAATTACGCCATATGACGGGGTTATCACTGGTTTTGGTGAGATTCGGGGCAAGAAAGTATGTATCTATGCACAGGATTTTACCGTGATGGGAGGTTCCATTGGGGAACGACATGGCAAAAAGATTGCCGACCTGGTTAAAATGGCTATTGCGTGCCGTTGCCCGGTGATAGGCATCAACGACTCTGGTGGGGCCAGAATACATGAGGGAATGCGATCCTTAGTAGGTACTGGGGAGATGCTTTATTACAATTCTCTGGCGTCTGGCTACATCCCCCAATTCATTATATGTGCTGGCCCCTGCGCGGGGGGGTCTGTTTACTCCGCGGCGTTAAGTGATTTCGTCTACGTTATCGACGATATTACTTCCATGTCATTAACCGGTTTTAGAGTAGTAAGAAATGTCCTTAACCAACAGGTATCCAATCAGGAATTAGGTGGTGCTGAAGTTCACGCCTCCATCAGCGGAGTGGCTCATTTCAGGCATTCCACTGAAACCCAATCCATCGAGCATCTTCGGGGTTTGGTTTCCATGCTGCCTCAGCACAATCAGGACCGTACCCCCCTTAAGATAGTACCCAGTCCCGAGAAAGACCTCCGTGATATCGGCCACCTGCTGCCGCTTTTCAGTAATCGCACCTATGAGGTACGGCGGATAATCAGTCGCATCTTCGATGACTATAGTTTCCTGGAAGTGCAGGAGTCATTTGCCGCCAATATGGTAGTGGGTTTCGCCCGGTTATCCGGTTGCCTGGTGGGAGTAGTAGCCAATCAACCAGCCTGTTTGTCAGGGGCGATCGAGTGTAATGCCAGTGACAAGGCGGCCCGTTTCATACGCTTTTGTGATGCGTTCAACATACCTCTGATAACCTTTACCGATACACCCGGCTTCATGCCCGGCATCGATGAAGAGCGTAAAGGTATTATACGCCACGGCGCCAAGCTTGTTTACGCCTATTCCGAGGCCACGGTGCCCAAGATTAATGTCATCCTGCGTAAGGCCTTCGGGGGTGCTTACATCGCTATGTCCAGCAAACACGTAGGGGCTGACTTTGTCTTCGCTTGGCCTTCGGCTGAGATTGCTGTGGTAGGGGCCGCGGGAGCAGTCGAGGTTTTATTCCATAAGCAGTTTAATAACCTCTGCGGGAAAGAACTTGAGGAGTTCAAACAAAGGAAAACTGAAGAGTATCTCTATAACTTCTCCAATCCAAAATTTGCGGCTCAAGCCGGTTATGTAGATGAGATAATCGCTCCGGCTCAGACCCGGGCAACTTTGATTAAGGCTTTAAAGATAATCCAGGATAAAGAAGCATTCATCTCGATTAGAAAAAAGCACAATTGCATGCCACTCTAACAAGACAAATACTCGGATATTTAGGAGAATACCTATGGCAGATCAATCCGCTGGGCGCATCTACTTATCCCCTCCCCACATGAGCGGGCGTGAATTAAATTATGTGAATGATGCCTTTGAGTCCAACTGGATTGCCCCCTTGGGGCCTCATGTCAACGCCTTCGAGGCCGAGATGTGTGCCCGTGTTTCTTGCCGAAGAGCTCTAGCCTTGAGTTCAGGTACCGCCGCACTTCATCTAGCCTTGCGGCATTTGGAGGTCGGAACCGGTGATACTGTGTTTTGTTCTTCTCTTACCTTTGTCGGCACTGCCAATCCCATCCTCTATCTCAATGCTGAGCCAGTGTTCGTCGATTCTGAGCCTGACAGCTGGAACATGTCGCCAGAGGCCTTACAAAAAGCTTTTGACTGGGCGTCAAAGGTTGGTCGCCTGCCCAAAGCGGTGATCATCGTTGATCTTTACGGGCAGAGTGCCCAAATGGATCCGCTTCTGGACATCTGTAATTATTATGGGGTACCGGTAGTGGAAGACGCCGCCGAGGCTCTGGGTGCTACATATAAGGGTAAGAATTGCGGCACCATGGGCAAGTTTGGGATATATTCGTTCAACGGCAATAAGATCATAACGACGTCCGGAGGGGGAATGCTTATGTCTGACGATGATGAGGCTATAGATAAAGCGTTGTTCTGGGCCACTCAGGCACGTGATCCAGAGCCGTGGTATCAACATTCCGAGATGGGATATAATTACCGCCTGAGTAATATTGTCGCCGCTATTGGCAGGGCCCAGTTGCAGGTATTGGATGAACGAGTGGCGGCCAAGCGAGCCATATTTGTCCGCTATCAGCAGGGGCTGGCCGGGTTGCCGGGCGTCGATTTCATGCCTGAAATAACCGACGGGGTTTCCAATCGCTGGTTGACAATCATGATGCTGAATCCGGAGTTAACCCCGGTTCGGCCGATGCAGATTATCGAGGCTCTGGAATCTGCAAATATAGAGTCGCGTCCGATATGGAAGCCCATGCATCTTCAGCCCTTGTTTGCCCAATGCCAGTATTTCACGCATGGGGAGGGAATCAGCGTTTCGGATTCCCTTTTCGCTGACGGATTGTGCCTACCCTCGGGTACCGCCATGACACAAGAAGAGCAGAGCAGGGTTATAGATACCTTGAGAGATTGTTTTCGAGGCAGATGATCGATTACTGTACCTGTATACTAACCCTGCCCGCCATCTAACCGTCTCGCAACAAAGTGTTTCGTATCTTTCTCAATAATGGAACCCGCCCCAGGGATGATCGTATTGCTTCTTTTTGCAGTTGTGCCTGTTTTTTGGCGGTCATTTGATAGTCTCCGAGATCAAGGCCAGTATAGATCACCGTTTCTTCCAATGGTTTACGCACTTTTTTGAAGGTGTTGTCATTTGGATATCCCAACGGGGTGAAGACGATCGGTTCCCAGGCATCGTCCAGTTTCAGTATCGCTCGGGCGGCATCGACATCGAAAGCGGCTACCCAACAGGTACCAAGCCCCAGGGCGGTGGCGGCAAGAATCATATGGTCCATTACTATGCCAGCATCGACGTCACTATAGTTCTTTTTATCATTGCGTACCCAGCACTTTCCTGGAACAGAGCACACGCAGAGTAAATATGGAGCCTGTACGAACCAAGCGTTTCGATAGATGTGCTGGAGGATTGCCTTATTCCCTTCAGTAGCCACAACCACCACCTTGTAGGCCTGCCGATTAGCGGCGGTAGGCGCTAGTCGGGCACATTCAAGTATTCGCTGTAGTTTTTCCGGTTCAACCGGATCAGGCTTGTAAGAGCGCACGCTATGCCTTTGCTGGACCACTTCAAAATAATCCATCTTTTCTCCTCCCCATATCAACGCAGCTACTTAGCTTTAAGAGTTAACAAGTTGATCTCCGGGGTATTAAACAATCTAAAAGGTATATTGCTGGCTCCCAAATAATGAAAAATCAAGGTACCTTTTATGATAACATAGTCGTAGTCTGGGATAATGGCGGAAAGACAGGAAAAATCTAGTTAATGTTTTTATTCAGAATTCAATAATAGGATAGAATATATTAGAATATTTTGGGGGGAGGGAACCTGGCCACCCCAAAAAATTAAACGTAACCTGTTGATGCCCAAACGTCAGTGGTTGGTGTGAATCCTTGGCGAACATAGCCTTCAGGGTGTTTTGATTATGGCCCCCGATAATGAAATCGAGAACTCCTAGCGCCGAGAAGCGTGAGGAGTCTTTGTTTATTAGGGTAGTTATTGAGAAAACATGTACAGCGCTCGCAAGACCCTGCAGATGGTTTGGTCATTTGCTCATTATTCGAAAAGACAGCAGACTACTAGCGGGTTTATGAGGTATTGATTGCAGGCAGGAATTATAAATGAAGCGTTCGACTATCAATAAGATATTGTTATGGTCGCTGGTGCTCCTATTGATGGTGGCCATATATGCTCTTTCGGCTCAAGACAGTGTTGAATCAAGTGCTCTGAGCGGAAAAACCATCCGTCTTATCGCTGATTTATTGGTTCCCGGGTTCGATCACCTCAGCACTGGGCAGCAAGCGCAATTGGTTCAGGAATGGCAGAACAACGTCCGCAAGATTGCCCATCTGACAATTTACATGATGCTGGGTGCGGCTTGTTTGATGGCATTGCTGCAGCATAAGCTAAGCAATCAGGTTCAAGTCGCCGGGGCCCTTGGGATTTCCGTTGTTTATGCCATCAGCGATGAAATCCACCAGTTTTTCGTCAGCGGACGTAGCCCGCAAGTGTCCGATGTTTTCATTGATGGATTGGGGGCGCTTATTGGGGTTTCTATAGTGCTTGTTATCGTTAGGTTGATGAGTAAGAAAGCTCAAACAAGAGTAGCGTCACGAGTCACTGGATAGGAATCGAGTACGGTTTGACCCAATGATATACTGGCATCAGGAGATAGTATATGATTCCGGGTTGAGATTCCTTTAATGATGAATATATCGAGAACCTCAGCGGGGAGGTACTAGTTAAGGAAGGGTAGCGGATGGCCATCAAAACCGGACGGGCTGACGGGACTGCTCAGATAACGCTGGATACGGAGAAGTGCAATGATTGCGGCATTTGCGCCGAGGTCTGCAAGGGCGCACCGCTGATAATGATCGATGGCCGTTTGGAGATAGAGGAACCACGCTTCTTCGGTTGTATCGGCTGCGGCCACTGCATGTGTGTCTGTCCTCAGGAATGCATTCAAATAAACGGCCGCGATATACAACCGGCTGATGTAATACCATTACCTGGTACGGATAAACGCGCTGATTATCAGCAGTTGTACGACTTGATGCTATCCCGCCGCAGCGTGCGCAATTTTCGAGACCGCTTGGTCGAACCAGAAATTATCGACAAGATCACCGCGGCTGTGGCCACCGCCCCAATGGGTCTGCCACCCAGTGATGTGGAGATTTTGGTTTTTGACACTCCGGCCAAGGTGCAGGAGTTTGCCGCCGACTTGATAGCGGTGATGAAAAAGTCACGCTGGTTATTCTCACCGCTGTTTAGTGTCCTGATGCGGCCCTTTTTGGGGCGAGAGTATATTGAATCAGTAAATTCCTTCATTCGACCTGCCCTGGATATTTTTATCGAGGAGATTGCCAAAGGTCACGATTACCTGCTCTACAATGCTCCCCTGGCCATGTATTTCCATTGTTCGCCCTACGCTGATCCGGCCGATCCCTTGGTGGCCGCTACCTATGCCATGCTGGCCGCAGAATCACTGGGGCTGGGCAGTTGTATGATCGGCACCCCGGCCTATTTCATCAAGTACAGCAAAGACCTCAAACAGAAATACAACCTGCCTCGGAAGAATCAGCCGGGTATAGTGGTCATCTTCGGCTATCCCCGCATCAGGTTCCGCAAGGCCCTGCGTCGTCGCTTGGCCAAGGTGACTTACCGCTAAATACTTAATGTAAGACCGGGAACATGACCAACTTGTCTCTATCTACAAGCGAAACCGGTGGTTAAAGGTTGTCAATATTGGTCAGGGTAGATTTTCCGGTCCCGTATTTGTTATTGAATGCGGCATATTGGTCTTGAATCTGGTCGTTGAGGGTCTGGGCTTCTATATATTTTTTATTGGCCGTGCTGTAGTCACCTTTGCTTTCCGATGTAGCGCCGGCTTTCATGATATCACAGTAATTGACCGACAGAGACAGCAAACGGCTCAACTCACCCGTGTACTCCTCGGTGCCTGCCGGCGTCACCAACCGGTTGACCTGGGCGCGCAGACTCTCCCGGGTGGCCTTGGCACCATCAATCATTTTGAAATAATCGGACCAGCCATACTCACCGCTGCGAATCTTATCCAGCATGGCCCCTAGACCGGTTTTAGCCTCGTTGTTCTTCTGAATGATGGAATCCATCTGTTGGAAATAGTAGTTCATGGCTTCCAGACGAGCTAATTTGGCCTTATAGATCTCGCGCTGTTCGTCACAATAGGCCGACAGTTTATCCGCCACTGCTGTTGCCCTATCGCTGTTGGGCAATTGCAATCCCGGAAGTTGCAAGGTATCGGATATGTCTTGGGCTTGATTCAGATTCTGCCGCAAACTTTTCAGAACACCATCAGTCTCTGGCGCCAGTGGATGGGCTAGAATGTCCGGTATCTGTTCCATCACCGCCATCTGAATCTCTGCCGCGCGGCCCAGGATTTGCTTTTGGGCCAGGTACTGGTCTGGGCATTTAACCGCCTCCCAAGCATCCACTGAGGTCTGCAGCTCTTGAATCAGCCCAGGAAATTCCTGTTGTAGGTTGGCAATGGACTGGGCGTCGATGGGCTGGTTGAAATGGCCCGTCAGCTTTTGTTGGGATTCAGCCAGCTGCTCAGTTAAAAGGCTGCTGGCAGATAAAAATCGTTGGATCGTCTGTTGGGTGTAGTAGTAATAGATTCCTCCAGCCGCGGCCAACACCACCACCACCACTCCTATGACCGCCAGGGATCTATTGATCGTAGCCGACTGTTGGTCAGATGATTCGGAAGGCCCGGGTATTTCCATAACTGGATTCAAGGGGCTGGCGGTCGTTTGGGCCAAATGGTGGATTGCGCCAGCATCGATGGCAGCTATCTCCTGAGTCGTCAGGTCATCACCACAGGTCATGCAGAAATGAGCGTGGTCGGGATTGGATTGGTGGCATTTGGCGCATTTCCGACCGGCCGAATCAAGTCCGCAACCACAGGATGAACAGAATTGGGCCCCATCGTCCATCTCCTGGCCACAGACAGTGCATTTTTGCTGAGCCATGGATATTTACCTCCTTATTCGGATGGTGAAAAGGGTTCTATAAATGGCCGGTGGATTCCTCCCTTACGGACGCAATAATGTCGAAATAGCATTTGCGATTCTAATGGGCATTAAGTGCTATAATATGGTTGAGGTGATGGTGGCATGGGTGAAAACCCGTGGTCCGGCAAGAGCCACTGGATTTACGAATGCCTGTATTGTCAAATAAATATGCTCCTGCAAGGACAAAATAAAGGGCAGCCAGAAATTCCCCCGGGAGTTTCCGGTGCCTTTTTACGTTTGCGGCGCAAATCTGTTATAGGGGGGCCGCTATGACTACGGCAATAATCTTCCTGGGTGTCCTGATATTACTGAATGCTTTTTTCGCGGCTTCCGAGATCGCCATGATATCGTTGAACGATGCTCGCATAAAATCCCTGGCCGACAAAGGTGACACCAAAGCCGCCCGGATAGAGAAACTAATGGATGAGCCCAGCCGTTTTCTGGCCACCATTCAGATAGGTATTACCCTGGCCGGCTTTCTGGCCAGCGCGTTTGCTTCCGAGACCTTCGCTGACCCATTGGTGCGGGTTCTGCAGGAGGCTGGAGTGGGATGGCCGACCGGGGTGCTGAAGACGATATCCATGATTGTCATCACCATCCTGCTTTCGTATTTTACCTTGGTTCTGGGGGAATTGGTACCCAAGCGGGTAGCCATGAAAAAAGCCCAGCCGATAGCCTATTTTTCAATAGGGCCTTTGCAGTTTTTGTCAACCGTCACCAAGCCGGTGGTATCTTTACTCTCTTTGTCGACTAATTCTGTGGTGCGCCTTTTTGGTATTGACCCTCATGAAGAAGATGAAGAAGTCACCGAAGAGGAGATACGGTTGATGGTTGATATCGGTGAAGAGACGGGAGCCATCCACGAGTTGGAAAAACGGATGATCAACAATATCTTCGAGTTTGACAACAAAACCGTGGGTAATATCATGACCCATCGCACCGATATGGTGGCCCTGCCGGTCGATGCCAGCTTGCAGGAGGTGCTCCGGGTGGTCAATACCGAGAAGTTCTCCCGCATCCCCGTTTATGAGGGCAACCTCGACAATATCGTGGGTATGCTTTATGCGAAAGACCTGTTTCAATTCTTGTCGGACGGCAGCAACCGGGACGACTTCTCCTTGTTGAAGATTGTCAGGTCGCCATATTTCGTGGCTTCATCCAAACCCACTGACCAGCTGTTCCGGGAAATGCAACGTAAAAAGACCCATATCGCTATTATCATTGATGAATACGGTGGTACCGCCGGGTTGGTCACCATCGAAGACCTGCTGGAAGAGATTGTGGGCAATATATTCGATGAATATGATGAGGAAGAGAAGGAATACGAAATAATTGATGATAACACTTATCTGATCAGGGGCACCGCTGACTTGGACGATGTTCAGGAATTGCTGCAGGTTAAACTGCCCGTTGACGACTATGAGACGCTAAGCGGATTTGTTATTGGCCAACTGGGCAGGATACCAGGCCGCAAAGACAAACCCAGCATCGAATACGAAGGTCTAATAATGAAGGTCGAAGAGGTGGAAGAAAAAAGGGTATCTTTGGTCAAGGTTACCAAGACCTGATACCCAACTCTGCCCGTAGCCTGAACGATGATGTTAGTTCCTGCCATTAGAGTCTTCGCTGCGCTCTAAGCGCAGCGACATGCGTTCAGGATGACGGGACGCTGTCATTTATTGACCCTGCACAAACCGCCAGGCATCCAGGCACATCTCCGCCAGCCCTCGCTTGGCTTCCCAACCGAGTTCCAACTTGGCTTTGCCAGCATCAGCGTAGCACTCGGCTATGTCCCCGGGTCGCCGGGAGGCGATCTTCCACTTCACCTTCTGCCCGCTGGATAGTTCGAAGGCATTTATAACTTCCAGGACGCTATAGCCGGTTCCGGTCCCCAGATTATAGGCATCGATCCCTGTTGAGGTCATGATTTTGCTTATTGCCCGGATATGGCCCTGGCTAAGGTCAACCACGTGGATATAGTCCCGTACCCCGGTACCGTCCCGGGTAGGGTAGTCGTTGCCATAAATGCTCAATTCCTCTAGTTGACCGGCCGCCACCCGCAGCAGATAGGGCATCAGGTTGTTAGGAATACCACTGGGGTCATCGCCCAATAGGCCGCTAGAGTGCGCTCCGATCGGATTGAAGTAGCGCAGCAAGGCTACACTCCAGTCGGGATCAGCGTTACAGAGGTCCCTGAGGATGTTTTCAATAGTCAGCTTGGTAGCTCCATATGGATTGGTGGCGAAGAGGGGAAAATCCTCTCTAATAGGGACTTCAGATGGATCCCCATAAACGGTAGCTGACGAACTGAAGACCAACCGCTTTACTCCCGCATCGGCCATGGCCTGAAAGAGCACTAGGGAGCCGGCCACGTTGGTGTGATAATAAAGCAACGGCTTCTGCACCGATTCGCCTACCGCTTTCAACCCGGCAAAATGGATTACCGCTTCGATGGCATTTTCCGTAAAAATGCTATCCATGGCGGAGCGGTCAAGAATATCCGCTTCATAGAAGCGAAAACCCTTTCCCGTCATCTTGGCTATTGTATCTATCACCTCGGGTTTGGAATTGGACAAATTATCGCAGACGACTACCTCATATCCGGCATTCAATAGCTCCACGCAGGTGTGACTGCCGATGTAGCCCGCCCCGCCGGTAACAAATATGGCCATGTTAACCTCCTCACAGGTTTGGTTGTCCAGCTTGACTTTTAATTAGACTGCTTTGATGCCATATTCCCCATTACCGTTTTTAAGCCCCAGGATGCGCCTGAGTTCCCCAGGAGGCATAATCTCCATTTCATTGGCTCGCCCCAGTTCTTTGATCCTTAACAGAAGGTCCAGGTTGGAGGCCAAAATGGTGCGGGATCGATCATACCAAAGATTATCCTCCAGGCCTACGCGAACCCCATAGCCCATGGAAATAGCCAATGAGTTAACCGGCAATTGGGCGTCGCCCACCCCGCCAAGGGAAAAAATGGATGGCTCGGGAAGGTCCCGGATCATGATTCCGATGTGAAGCAGATCAGCTTGGGCACAGGCGATGTTGCCCAAAATCAGGCTAAAATAGTACGGTGGCTCAAGAAACCCTTTGTTAATGAGATATTTAGCGTAATTTATCATACCGGTATCGAAAACCTCCAATTCCGGTTTAATCCCTCTGGACTGCATCTCTTGGGCTAGAGTCTTGATGGTATCCGGTTCATTAATGCTGGCTTGTTTGTTGAAATTGAGAGAACTAAGAGTCAGGCTGGCCATATCCGGTTTCAGCCGCCCCTCCAACTTCAGAACATCGGCTCGTTTATGGAAATCCACAAAATGCCGGCCACTGGTAGACACGCATATCACTAGTTCGGGGGCGAATTCTCTAATACCCTGGATAATCTCCGCATAGGTCTCTTTTTTGTAGCAGGGCTCCTCGGTTTTTTCATCCCTGACATGCAGATGCACCACCGTAATGCCACATTCCCAAGCGGCTTTAACGTCGGCTACAATCTCTCCTGGATTAATAGGGACATAGGGGTTTTGGCCTTTCTTAGGCAGTAAACCGGTAGGGGTGAAGTTGACCACAAATTTATCCTTCACGCACTAGACCTCAAGCTTTCTCTTGGCGTTAATTGATTGTGCGACTATCTTTATACGCGTTCTTCGAACAAGGCTCGGCATCATTGATTAATACGTCTGCGGCTTTATACTTCCGGCATTTTGACAATCTATTTCGCTACTGATTGGCAGGTTTCCTGCTGCATTTGACTATGCATTTATGAGTGGAATGTGCTGTCTGTAGACACTAATGGGGCGGCGAGGGTACAATTGTAATGTCGAATTAATGATACTTTACTGATGCATAGGAGAAAAGATGACGGAGTCTGTACGGCTAAACAAAATACTGCTGGGCCTGGCTGATGTCGCCGTCTACGTGCTGGCATTTTATCTTTCCTTCTATTTGCGCTATGGGTGGGAATTGCCCCAGCGTAATATAGAGCCGTTTACGTTTATGCTGCCGTGGTTCGTAGCCGTATTCCTGATGTTGATGATTGTCTATGACCTTTACTCCATCTACATCAAGTTTGATGATATCCTGGCCTCATTGATCTGCGTGGTCCTGATCGCAGTAGTAATTAATGCCAGTCTATCTTTTACGCTGAGGCAGTTTGCTGTCCCTCGTTCAATATTTCTTATCTCCAGCATCCTGCAATTGCTGCTGCTGAGCCTGTGGCGATACCAGGCGTGGCGAAAGGGGTATCTTATTAAAAATCCCCGACCAACCTTGATTATCGGCTACCCAGGGGAAATAAGAACACTGATGAGTTCGGTCAATGTGTCACTTGGAAAAGGCTTAAAAATCACCCGCGAAATACGACTTAATTCTAAAGACAATTTCGAATCCAGTTGGCAAGCTTTTCTGAGCAGTACCAGTGCCGGCAGCATTGAAGTAATTCTGATATGTGGTTCAGTAGGACAAAAAGAACGTGAAAAGGTAATAAGCTACGCTTTGGAAGAGGGCAAACTGGTCATGCTTGTCCCCGGGGTTTATGAGATACTGCTGCAACAGGCCAAAATGGTCAGCGCTGGGGATGTGCCGGTAATTCAACTGCAGGGAATCATGGAAGAGGGAAGATTACAGATAGTGAAGCGCACCGTGGATATTTTTATCTCCCTACTGGCCTTACTGGTAACCGCCCCTTTGATGCTGGGGATTTCCCTGGCTGTTAAACTGGATTCTCCCGGGCCGGTTTTCTATACTCAGGAGCGGGCAGGTATAAAGGGCAAAATTTTTGATCTTTATAAATTCCGTACCATGATTCCAGATGCGGAGCGACATTCAGGACCGGTTATGACTGGGCAGCGGGACGACCGAATAACCAGGGTAGGCCGTTTTCTGCGCCGGACCCGTCTAGATGAACTCCCGCAATTTATGAATATATTGAAAGGTGATATGAGCCTGGTCGGTCCGCGTCCGGAACGGCCATACTTCATCGAGGAATATACGGAGACCTTGCCGGAGTTCGATTATCGTCATCAAATCCAGGCCGGGCTCACTGGACTGGCCCAGGTGGAAGGTAATTACACCACTGATCCAGTCAACAAACTCCGCTATGATCTCTATTATGCCCAGAAAAAGTCACTCTTCATGGATCTGGTAATACTGCTTCGCACCGCCCGGGTCATGCTGCAAAAAAAGAAGGCCTCGTAGATAACTTTGTTTAACCTGCCAAACTCCTCCCGTATTTCCTGCATTTTTCAGAAAAAATTAATCCCAAAATGTAAGATTGATGTCGTATTATTAGTATATAGTTTATACTTGGCCGACTTGGCGGGATTTGCCTGTTATCCAAGAAGGTAAAAAGGCTATATCTGTAGAATTGCATATATCTGATAATTATGGCTTCTTGTTGAAAATTGACTTAAAGGATGGTTTTATGAGCGAAAAATGGACAAGCAATCATTTACTTGCCCTCATTTTGTGTACGATCACGCTATACATATTATGTTTTTGTATTCCAGGTGTTGGCCAGGCGGCATCGACTCCCGGGACGGTTACCGGCAGCGTGGTAAATGTACGGCCCGACCCCAGTACCAATAACGACCGAATCGGGGTCATTTACCAGGGAACCAAAGTGGAAATACTGGCCCAGGTCGGAGAATGGTACAATATTCAGTTCGGACCGGTTTCCGGTTGGGTACATAAGGATTATATTTCCACCGGTGCTCCTGTGGCTGCAATAAGTCCTCCCCCCAGTCAGAACAACACCCCCATTGTAACCCTGGATGGCAAACAAATGTCGTTCGATGTTCCCCCGATTATAGAAGATGGGCGCATCCTGGTACCCATGGCCGCCATTTTCCGATCAATGGGTGCGACGGTGGAATGGAACCAAAGCACCAGGACGGTCACTGCCGTACGCGGCACCACCCATGTAGTACTGCCCATTGATTCCTATACTCCTACCGTTAACGGGACGGTCTGGAAGCTCGATGTCCCCGCCAGGATAGTGGGTAATCGTACCCTGGCGCCACTCCGTTTCGTGGGAGAGGCCTTAGGGGGAACGGTTTCCTGGGATGCGGCCAATTTTAAGGCCGTTTTGACCAGTCCGCCGCCCATCAACGGGGGTAAGGACAACAATAAATCAGTGGTGGCAGTAAACATTGGTACCAGCATTGTCAACCTGCGTGGCGGACCTGATACTACCTATGAGGTGGTTGCTCAGGCCAATCCGGGCGAGACCCTGACCGTGCTGGGTCAGCAGGGAGATTGGTATCTGGTCCGTCGAGGCCCGATAAATGCATGGGTCGCGGGCTGGGTAGTGGAGTTGATTCGTGAGGGGGAACAGATACCCCCATCAGCTGAGCAGCCGGATAGCACACCTCAGGAAGACAGCGAACCGATGGATAAGGATAATCCACCAGTGGTTACTCCCAGCCGCGGCGAAGATATTGATACGGAGAGGTTGACCCTCAATTCGGAACGGTCTGCCGAGGGTCTGAAGATTTTCATGGAATCGACAGCCCGTTTGGATTCTGACTTAACGGAGAGCAGCGGTCGGCTCACCTACGTATTTAAAGACTGTCAGCTGGTGGGTACATCTAGCCTGGAGAAGTGGTTGGGAGCACAGAAGATTATGGTCCAAGGAAGGAATGTGGGGTCTGACGTCCAGGTTGTTATTAATCTGCCCGACGGGGTCGCATATGAGACCGCCACCGAGAACAGCGGCAAGAGGGAAGTCCTGTTTATACCAAACTACATCAGTTCGGTCACCAGGACCACCTTCGGCAGCAGCGGCGAAAGCATTACTGTTAAGGGAATAGCCGCCTTAGGTTATACCTCGGAAGTTAGAGAGAAGAAGTTGGAAGTGGTAATAAAGAACGCTGTAAAAGGTCAGGCTCAATCAAGCTACCCATATAGCAGTCCCTTGATCGATAGTGTGACTTTCGCTTCCAAAAAGATAGATGGTCAGGAGGCCACCGTGATGACCATCACCACCACCAAAGCAGCCAAGTTTTCAGTAGGACTAAACGATGACGCCAGCGCCCTGAATGTATTGTTTATCGACAAGAGTGAGCTTCAGTCCCGGGAACCGCTGGTCGTCCTGGATGCTGGGCACGGGGGCTCAGATCCTGGGGCCAGTGGCAACGGCCTCAAGGAAAAGGATATTAATCTGGCGGTAACGAAGGAGGTCGGTAAGATTCTCTCCGATGAAGGGATCCGGGTCGCATATACCCGCAACGACGACAGTTTCGTGGCCTTGGGTGACCGGCCCAACATTGCCAACATGTACAATGCCTCGATCTTCGTCTCAATTCACTGTAACAGCAACATAAGTTCCAGTCCATCCGGTACCGAGACCTATTGCTACTATCCGCTCAGCGATCCAAATTTGTATATACAAAAGGATGAACGCTACAATCTGGCTTTACGGATTCAGCAGGAGATGATTGCTGCTCTGGGTTTGAACAATCGGGGCGTAAAACAAGCCAACTTTCAGGTGCTGCGGCAAACCGATATGCCTTCAGCCCTGGTAGAGATGGCTTTCATCAGCAATCCCAGTGATGCCGCCTTACTGGCTCAAGGGAGTGTTCAAAAACAGGCGGCTAAAGCCATAGCCAAAGGCATAAGCGACTATATGGAAGAATACATTGATTAGTAAAAATTGAGCAGGGAGTCTGTTCATATGTTGATCACAGTTAAAAAGCGGCGGCAGTTTCTTCTGTCGCTTGTCTTATGTTTCCTCATATTGGGCCAGTTGTTCACTCCAGCAGTCCAGGCCAATGACCGCTCAGCTGAGATCATTGGTTCTCGTCCCTTAACGGCCGAAAATATCATCACTGCCACAGGCTTGACCGGCAGCGGTCAGATAGTGGGGATAGCGGACAGCGGTTTGGACGATGGCAGTATGTCTGATATCCACCCTGACCTGGCCAACACCGGCGGGTCCCAGAAGATTCCCAAGATTATGCTGCAGTCGTATACCGATCGAATCCTTGCCGATGATCCGAGTGGTCATGGGACTTTTATGGCGGCCACCATCGCAGGGACGGGAGCTGCGTCACAGGGAAAATACCGTGGCATAGCCCCGGGGGCCAGCCTCTATTTCCAGGCCTTGTTGGACCGTAACGGCAATATAGATGTACCGGATGATGCCGCTGATCTTTTCCTGCCGGCTTACCAGGCTGGGGTAAGGGTGCACGTCAATGGTTGGGGCAACGGCAGCAATTACAATGCCAGCGCCGCTCAGGTCGACAAGTTCGTTTACCAGCATCCAACCTTCTTGCCGATTTTCAGTGCTGGCAACAGTGGACCGGACCGGGGAACTCTTACATCCCAGGCCAACAGCAAGAACGCCCTCGTAATCGGTTCCAGCCAGGTACCCCGGCCAGCTTTCGACCCTGAAGCCCGCTTTGCCGACCAAGTAGCAGCATCTTCCAGCCGCGGTCCAACCGCAGATGGTCGCATCAAGCCCGACCTTTTGGCACCCGGTTCAGCTTTGATCTCAGCTTGTTCAAGCTTAGCCGAAAGTAATTTTGCCGCCAATCCCCTCTATACCACAATGGGAGGCAGTTCCATGGCCGCTGCAGTCACGGGTGGGGCGACAGCTTTGTTGCGGGAACAATTGAGTACCCAGAATCGTGTCAGCGACCCTTCGGCAGCGCTGATAAAAGCCTTGCTAATAAATGGAGCCCGGCGTCACAGTGGGAATCCTTTTGTGGAGGGGTTTGGTATTCTGGATCTGGCTTCTACCTCTCTGGCTCTGAAAGAAGATTTATTCAAAATGGTTGATTACAAAACCCGCATAAACCAAGGGGAGAGTAGGGAATATAAGCTGATCGTTACCGACCCCACTATGCCGATCAAGGTTACCCTGGCCTGGACTGACCCTGCCGGCAAGGCCGGGGATGGTGCCACGCTGGTCAATGACCTGAACCTTTCGGTTTGGGATACTCATGGACATGTCTATTATGGCAACGACAGTGATCATCGCCAGGTTACCGACACGGTCAATAATGTTGAACAGGTGAACATCACCAACCCAGAGAGAGGGGAATACACTATCGTAGTCCATGCGGCCGATATCAATTCCAACTCGGGGCAAGATTTCGCTCTGGTCTACGGGCAGGTTTTATGCACCGGGATAGTGCAAGCAGTGGACGGACAGCACCTGACCCTGGAAGGGGGTGCCCGCTTGGACCTGGGCAGCCGGGACGTGCGACAGGTACAGGATGGCAAGTTGGTTGGCCCTGGTAAGACAGTTGAAGTAGGCAGCGACATATACTACAACTCGTCACGAGCCTTTATCTTCGCCGACACTTGGGAGGCGACCGGAGTGCAGGCTCTGGATACCCCTGAGGGAGGCATGATCCTGGAAATGAATAACTCGGTACGGGAGGGCGGGTATTATATCGACCAACGCATCAAGGATCAGACCGGCAGCATAATGGTCAATGGAGTGCCGGCCCGCAGCATAGCCAACCTGCCCACGGGGATTGGTTTAAGGGCCTCTGTAAACCCCGCCCTGCAAACATTGTGGAGACTGGAGGCCCAAAACCAGGAAGTAACCGGTTACATTTCCGAAGTAGATACCACCGACCTGGAAATAAAGCTGCTCAATAACAATCAAACCTATACGCTTTCTCGTTATTCGGCCATTTCTTATCGTGACAAGATCATCGACGGTACACTTCAAGATGCACCCTACAGTACGATGGACCAGAGTGTATTGGACTACCTGCTCCCCGGAACCGCGGTTACCCTTCATGTTACACCCGGCACTGGGAAAGTGAATGCGCTTTTCCTACAACGTTCGTTAATCGTGGGTAGGATCATTTACGTCGATGAGAGTTCCAATCTGATCAGATTGGATAGCGGACGCAATTACAGTGTCTTTCCGGGGAGCTCGATCTACCGTGATAAGGAAAGCATAAAACTGGGAGATTTGCAGGCTGGTGACCTGATAAAAGCTCAGCTTATGGCTGATACCAATACTGTCATACAGATAGATGCCTCCAGCCAAGTGAGCTATGGCCGTGTGTCCTACCTGAGTGCCAAGAATAAGACACTGTACCTGATAGACTCACATGGCATTTCCCGCTCTTTTAACTTAACAGCTCGAACGAAAGTGTATGGGGTGGATTTTTCCATGGAGGCCTCGGGGTTGGTGCCGGGGGATTGGGTGCGTATAATTAGTGAACCAGGTGGTAAGGAAGCTTGGCGGATAGATGTGGCCGACATAGGCGAAGACCTCACCAAGATCCTGATGTCAGTCGATCAAGCTCAGAAAACGATTCATATGGCAGACGGCAGCACTTATGTGTATAATCCATCCACCCGAGTGAGCCGAGCTGGTTACATAATGGGTATTGAAGACCTGATAACAGGTGAACCGGTACAGATCACGACGCTTACCGCCCCGGCACCGTGGATGCAGGTATTGGGGGGAGTCGAAGCCAGGGTGCCCGGCACCGTCGGGCCACCGGATATGAATATCACCGCCCAGAACTTCGATGGCGTGTTGGTAGTCCGAGGTTTCACCATTGCCGAGCGGGTGTATATCTATCGCCAGGACGGCAGCCGGGAGAGGATAGACACAGTGAACGGCAACTTTGAGAGGATATTCAATCTCCTGGACAAAGAAAAAAGTATCACCGTAGTAGCCCTGGATACCGATACGGGCGCCATGCGGGATGTTGCTGTCGACATAATCCCATATAAATCTGGCAGCCAGGTTCCGGTGTTCACCGATATAAATGGGCACTGGGCGGAGACATTCATCACTAAATTGGCTGCCAATGGTATTGTGAAAGGATATGAGGATGGCACCTTCCGGCCCAACTATAATATTACCCGGGCCGAACTGATGGTTTTGTTGGCCCAAAAGCAAGGTATAGGCACCGATGCCATTCAATCGACAAATTTTGCTGATGACCGGGACATTCCCTGGTGGGCTCGCTCAGCAGTTGTTGCCGCTGTAAAAGCAGGATGGATCACTGGCTATCCGGATGGCACTTTCAAGCCCTACCTACCGGTGACTCGCCGGGAATTGTCGATAGTCAGCTCGCATTTGCAGGCGGAAGGATTGGTCAATCTCTTCCCCGGAGAAACTCTGCAGCCGGCGCGACTGGTCTCCAGGGCTGAAGTCGCGGCGATACTGGCCCGCTTATAATCTGTAAATAACTTGGGGCCTGGCCCCAAGTTATTTCTTCCTTCTTCTCAGCGGTTGTTTACCTTCATCCTGATACCTTCATCATGGTGGTAACCGATTATGCGGCTGGGATTGCCTACATATTTCGCCTGCGCTTCAGTATGCTTAACCACCACACTGCCAGCCCCGATAAGGGTTTCATCCTCTATCCTTACATGATCTATTATGGTAACTCCCAGCCCGATATAACAACTGTCCTTAATTACTCCATGCCCGCCGATATTACAGCCCGCGGTGATGATGTTATGGCTGCCCAGATTGAATTGATGCCCGAGATAGACATGTTGTCTGACTAGGTTGTTGCAGCCCATGATGCCGCCGAAGCCGAGATGGGTAATGCCCATTATGACGTTGTTGTCTCCCATGATGATATCTGGTGCCACATCTGCTCGGGCACTGATATAGTTGCGGAGTGTATATCCTGACTGTTTGGCCTTCAGATACATCCGCCCACGATCCCGCATGCGGCTATAACCATTGAACAAAGCCAGCATATCGTACTCTGCCGGGGGATAAAGGTCAGGCAGATCCTGGAAAGCCACCAGAGGCAGACCCAGCATCTCAGGTCCGGGCAGGTACTCCCGGTCCATGGCAAAGCAGGCTATCTCGAAATCTGAATTGCCGATAGCGTCGTAGAATAACATGGTGCTCAAAGTAATACTGCCATATACAATTACTTTTTTCATATTAACCAACCATCCTTCGAATCAAAGTCACACTCCCAATTCGCGCCAGACGGGCCGTAATCCTGCCTGCTCCACACCGCCGTATTGACTTCGGCACTCTCGCGCCATGATACCCGCAAATACTGAAAACAAGCTGCCAGGCTCACAATATATAGTATAATAGGGCCCAGATCAGAAAAGAATGCAGATGCAACAGGAATTTGTGGGAGCGTGTTGATATAGGGATGCACTCACCTAAACAGCCTCGGATCCCCGTTACCAAACCCGCACTTCCAGACCTGGACTCGTATATCAATTATCTAAGCGGGATCTGGGAGCGAGGGCAACTGACCAACAATGGGCCGTTAGTGAAAGAACTTGAGATCAGAATCAAAGACTACCTTGGGGTCAAGCATTGTCTAGCGGTCAGCAGCGGGACCGTAGCCTTACAGCTGGCCCTTAAAGCGCTGGAGTTGAACGGCGAAGTAATCACAACGCCGTTTTCATTTGTAGCCACAAGCTCGGCCATAGCATGGGAAGGTTGCCAACCGGTGTTTGCCGATATTGAAAACGATACCTTGTGCATCGACCCCGACCGAATCGAGGCCGTCCTCACCGAGAATACCCAAGCCATATTGGCTACGCATATATATGGTCACCCATGTGCCGTGGATGCCATCGAGCACTTGGCTGTTAAGCACCATTTGAAAGTCATTTATGATGCTGCTCACGCTTTTGGGGTTAATTATCGTGGTCAGTCATTGTTGAATTTTGGTGACATCTCTACCTTGAGTTTTCATGCCACCAAGCTTTTTTACACTGGTGAGGGCGGAGCAGTCGTCTGTGACGACGACTGTTTGGCCGAAAGGATCAGAAGGATGCGGGATTTTGGCATAAACGGACCGGAGGCATTTTTCCCCGAAATCGGTATCAATGCCAAAATGTCAGAATTACACGCCGCCCTTGGGCTTTGTGTTCTGCCAGGAGTAAGCGAAGCTATCGCCAGGCGTAAAGCTATATGCTTGCGATATGATGCTGCCCTTTCTGGACGCCTGGCCAGACCTGTCGTGCGTGAGGGAACTGAGTATAATTATGCCTATTACCCGGTTATCTTGGCCAGTCAGGCTGAGCTCCAACACGTTCAGGACGCACTCAACCAAGTCAATGTATATCCCCGGCGTTATTTTTACCCCCCCCTGAGTCGGTTGGATTACGTCAGCCAATACTCAGTACCGTTAGCAGACAATATCTCTGCCCGTATTCTGTGCCTGCCCCTGTATGAGGAATTGGATGAGATGCAGATAGACATGATCTGCAATGTGGTACTGGGGGCGCTGGACAACTATTTTAAGGAATGATCAATTCCAGCGAAGATGAGTAAGTATGGTGAAACCGGTATGAAGATTCTTGTAACAGCCATAGGCTCGATGGCCGCGGACATAGTGATCAAGGCCCTGCATAGGGGCGGTCACCTGGTGGTAGGCACTGATATCTACCCGCGGGAATGGATAGCTGATGCCTATAACGTGGATTGGTTCGTTCAGGCTCCCCCCGCCAGGGATGAGGATAAGTACCGGGATTTCATAATGAACATATGTGAGGATAAGGGAATAGAGGCTATAATCCCTTTGACCGATCCGGAAGTTGAGGTCATCAGTTCAGTTAAGCACGGATTACTATCCGAGGGTGTTTTAGCATGTGTCATGGAGCCGGAATCGGTCAGTTTGTGCCGCGATAAGTATCGTTTACCCCGGTTCCTTGCCAGCTTGGGATTGGACAATACCATTGCCACCGACCGGTTCGATCCGCACGCTTTGCCATCCTGGCCTTTCCCATGGCAAGCCAAGCCCCGGTTTGGACGCAGCAGTCAGGGATTGGTCTTGATCGGTAACGCCGAGCAAGCGGCTTATCTTAAGGATTTGAGCAATCTTTGCGAATATGTCGTTCAGCCCTATATAGGGGGCCGGATTTGCACCGTGGATGTTATCCGGGATGGCAAGGATAACGTAGTGTGTATTGCCCGGCGCGAGCTATTGCGCAATCCCTCCGGGGCTGGGCTGACCGTAGAGACAATCGAGAATAACGAATTGACCTCAACCTGCTGCTGGATTGCCCGGACCCTTGACGTTATCGGTGCGGTTAACCTGGAATTCATTGAGTCTCCCAGCGGCAGCTTTTCTTTTCTGGAACTAAACCCGCGCCTGTCTGGGGGAGTGGAGTTCAGTCATCTAGCCGGTTATGATGTGGTCTCCAATCATCTGCGCTGTTTTCAAGGACTGGGTATAGAAGCATATTCGGGTTTGAATAAAATGATCATTGCCCGAAAATACGAGGAGTATATCACCGAGACTTTATTATAGATATCATGCAGAACAGGTGATTTTTACGTCCGAACTTAGGCAGAAAACCTTAAATAGTCTATGGTGGAGTGCTGCTGACAACTTCGGTGTGCAATTGCTGCTTTTCCTGATCAATGTCATCATGGCCCGGCAAGTCCCGCCCGAAGGATACGGACTCATTGCCATGTTATCCATATTTATGGCTATCGCCCAATCTTTTGTGGATAGTGGCTTCAGTTCCGCCCTGATTCAGAAGCAGGATGCTGGCGAGGTTCACTACTCATCCATCTTCTATTTTAATATCGTTATGGGCTTGGTTATGGCTGGACTATTGTGTTGGGCGTCGCCCTATATTGCCAGTTTTTATGGACAAGCAATTCTTACCCCTCTAGCTTGTTTTATGTCCCTTAACCTGATCATCGGTTCACTGGGTTCTGTTCCCAACAGCCTCATGAAAAAGAACTTGGATTTTAGAAGCCAAACCATAGCCAGCCTGCTGTCGGCCGTGTTTTCTGGAATAATTGGGATTGCGTTGGCCCTCTATGGTTGGGGGGTATGGAGCATAGCAGCGCAGAATGTTGCTCTGACCCTTTTCCGCACGGTATTTCTGTGGATTCTCGGCACCTGGCGCCCCACCCGTTCTTTCAGTATGTCCGTTTTAGGCGAGATGTTCGGATTCGGCTCCCGTCTCCTGGCGGCGGGACTGATTGACGTTATATTCACCAACTTGTACCAACTGGTTATCGGGAAGATATTTTCCGCTCGCGATCTGGGCTTCTATACTCAGGCTAGCCGGATCAAACAGTTGCCCGCCGGCGGTCTTAGTGCCATAGTCAGCCGGGTTTCATTTCCAGTTTTGGCCCTGATTCAGAATGATCCGGTGCAATGCCGACATGCCTTGCGCAAGGCGGTCGGTTTTTTGGGTATGGTGAATTTTCCTCTAACCATAGGGTTAGCAGTATGTGCCCAACCAGTGGTGATGGTTTTATTAACAAACAGATGGGCCTCGGTTATTCCATACCTACAGATACTGTGCGCGGTGGCCTTGTTTTATCCTTTACAGGTGATAAACCTAAATGTGGTCACGGCCTTGGGTCGTTCCGACCTGTTTTTCCGGCTGGAAATCTGGAAAAAGCTGCTGACAGTGGCCAATATCATCATCGCTTATCGTTGGGGTGTGCTGGGTATCGTTTATGGGCAGGTAATAGTAGCATTTTTATCCTATCTGATTAACAGCTCCTCTAGTGCGGAGCTGGTCGGCTATTCGACTTGGGACCAGGCCAGGGATCTGAGCCCTTATCTATTAGTGTCTATTATAATGGGCTTTTTGGTGATGTTGATTTCCTATATGGTGAACCTCGATTACCTTCTCCTGCTGACTGTGCAGATAGTCAGCGGTGCGGTGATTTACATCGGTTTGTGCCGGATACTGCGATTGGAAGTGTTTATGGAGACCCAGATGGTATTATTAGAGGCAGCAGGCGCATTGGGGGTAAACCTGAAGAAGAAGTGGATAAGATAAATGATTAGGCGGGAAAAAGACCATCACGATGGGAAGAAAGGAGGCTTCAAACCATTGAGCTGGCAGTGCGGATTTAACAAGGCTTTCTTGCGGGCATTAGCCGAAGATCTGCTGTATACGAAAGAGTCTATCCGTGCGAAATTCTGGGCATACCGGCATTCCTTTTTTTCCGACCGGATCAAACTCTATGGACTGACTCCTGATAATTACGACCGATATCTGCCGGACTTTCTTTATTATCAGCTGCAGCCCATCAACGGTATATTCAGTATATGGTTGGATGACAAATTGAGCCTCAAGTATCTCTTGCAGCCCTTTGATCAGTACTTGCCGGAATACTATTATTTATTGGACCGTGGACATGTGATTGGTTTAATGGATTGTCCCTTGGCGGGGGTCGACGACGAAAGTATAGCAAGACTGCTGGAGTTGAAAGGATGCCTGGCTGCGAAACTGATGACGGGGTCCCGGGGCAAGGGATTTCACAAGTTGACTTGCCATAATGACGATTACTATGTTGACGATATCCGCATGAATCGTACTGATATGATGACTTTCCTCATGGGACTGTCGGGCTATCTTATTACCGAATACCTGACTGCTCATCATGCCTTGGCCACGGTCACCGGCAACCGACCTTGTTCGCTTAGAATAGTCTTAGTCAACCTGGGCGGTAAACATACGATAGCCGGCGCCTACATGAAATTGGGTACGGATGCCTCAGGTTATGTCGATAACATCAGTGCAGGAGGGATTGCTGTATGGGTTGATATTGACAGCGGTTCTTTTTCACGCGGTTTTTGGTACGATGGGCAACGCTATGTCCCGGTGACCAAGCACCCGGACAGCGAACAGCTGGTAGAGGGCACAGTGCCATTCTGGCAAGACATAAGGGCGACGATCCTGGCGATTGGTGATTATGTGCCCCAAATGAGACTTATGGGATTTGACATTATCATCAGCGATGAGGGATTTAAGATAATTGAAATCAATTCGCGACCGGGCCTGAATACATTAAGTCTTCTTGACCCAATCCATACCAAAAGCCTTTTTTCGGAATTCTTCCGGCAGTTGCTGGATGAAGGGAAGAGGTAGGGTCCGAGTTTCGTTATTTGGCGGTGCTGCCGCGTGTCGATAGGGGAATTGATAATGAACACTATGGTAAGCATCAATTGCATTGCATATAACCAGGAGAGATATATAAGCGACGCTATTGAAGGTTTTCTGAGACAGCAGACCGATTTCGGATACGAGATCTTGATCCACGATGATGCTTCTACCGATCGGACTGCCGGTATCATCGAAGACTACACCCGGCGGTATCCGGACCTGATCAAACCGCTTTACCAGACTGAGAACCAATACTCCAAGGGAATCAAGGTTGGTACCGCATTTAACCTGCCCAGAGCCAAAGGAAAATATGTTGCTTTCTGTGAAGGGGATGATTATTGGACTGATCCGGAAAAGCTGCAAAAACAGGTTGATTACATGGAAAGCCACCCGGAATGCAGTATGTGTTGTCATGCAGTAAAGCTGGTGAACAGGGGAGGAAGGTCGGTGGGCCGCTTAATAAGGCCTTACCACCAAAGCTGTCTGGTACCTATAGAGGATCTCATCATGGGTGGAGGCACCTTCATCAGCATCAATTCCATCCTGTATCGCAGGGAATTGATGGCGTCCCCTCCGGATTTTTATCTGCAGGCCCCGGTCGGAGACATCCCCATGCTCTTATATCTGTCCACCTGTGGTACAGTCTATTATTTTGACGAGGTGATGTCGGCTTATAGGACAGGAGTATCCGGGTCTTGGACCGACCGAATCAACCGCTCCAAGGCCAAGGAGATCGATACGAGGATCAGGCTTATTGAGATGACCGACAGTTTCAACCGCTTCACCGATTATATATACGCTGACATTATAACTCGCCGCCAATATGAGAACGAACTCCTGCTGCTAATTGCCCGTGGTGAGGTAACAGCATTGAAAGAGGAGAGGTTCAGACACATCGGAGATCAAATGGGGATTTACGCAGTGGTCCTGATTTATCTCAACAAATATTTTCCTCATCTATATAGGAAACTCAAACCATTGAAGAGGTATTTAAGTAAGAAATTATCAGCCCTGGACAGATCCTGATTCGGAACTATCTCGGGGGGGAGATGACAAGTTGTGCCCGCCATAAAAATTCTGTATGTGATTACCACCGGCCACTCGGGAGGAGCCCAGTCCCATCTGTATGAACTGTGTACTCGTCTGCCAGACCCTTTCTCACCGGAAGTGATAATGGGACATCGAGGGACATTGGGGGATAGACTGGTGCAGGCCGGAATACCGGTCCATATAGTCCCTTCCCTACAGCGAAACATCAGTCTGAAAAAGGATGTTGAAGCTTACCGGCGGCTTGGCGCCATGGTCCGTTCCCTACAGCCGCATCTGTTGTGTCTTCATTCCAGCAAGGCTGGCATTTTGGGCCGCCTGGCGGCCCGGCGTCTTGGTATCCCCGTCGTATTTACTGCGCACGGGTGGGCCTTTGCCGAGGGCGTTCCCCCGGTGCAGCGTTTTCTATACCGGCAAGTGGAAAGATGGGCGGGACGTTATTGCCAGCGGATCATCTGCGTATCCGATTATGATTACCGCCTTGCCCGCCGTTATCATGTAGCCCAGCCCGACCAGCTGGCCGTGGTTCACAACGGTATAGCCTTTGAGCCAATGCAGTCAGCAAGATCGCCAGAGGCGCCGCGGCCGATCAGAATAATCATGGTAGCCCGTTTTGCCCGTCAAAAGAATCAGATCCTGCTGCTGGAGGCAGTCAATCGCTGGCCCCCCGACCAACCGTTTGAAATTATTCTGGTTGGTGATGGCCCCCTGCTGCCATCTGTCAGAGATTATGCTGCCCGACTGCCCGTCGCCGACAGGGTCCATTTCCTGGGCAACCGGGAGGACGTCGGCCAACTTCTGCGCGACTCGGATATTTTCGTTCTCTCCTCCTGGTGGGAGGGTTTTCCCATAACGATACTGGAGGCGATGCGGGCGGGTTTACCGGTCGTGGCTTCCGATGTGGGTGGTTGTCGGGAAGCAGTGGTCGACGGTCAGACTGGATTCCTGTTTGAACCTGGAGATGTGGAGATGTTGGGTCAGCGTTTGAGTCAGTTGACAGCGGACCAGGGATTGCGCCGGCAGATGGGTTTGGCCGGGCAGGAACGGTTTATAACGAGATTCACTGCCGATAAGATGGTAGAAGACACAGTGAAGATATACAAAGATGTGCTGACTGGGGCAGAAAACTAAAGGAGCGCTAAAATCAGTGCTCCTTATAATGTCAGTATATTCAGATTTATCGGGCTTATTTTAGCAACCATAAGATTATAGTTTCCTGATCTGCTTGCTGATCCCAGGTTTTTAACTCGTTTTCCAGGGAAGTAATGCGCGCATCCAGAGCGGCAACATCATCTGGATCCAGTTTGTCATTACGCTGAGCCACGAGGTTTTGATACTGGGACAGTTTGCTCGCAAACTGTAAGTTGATATCGGTCCGGGATACTTCTTTATCCAGGATATGCCCCAGCTTTTCCACGCCTGCCATCAATTTACCTGCTTGTGATTTGGCGATGGTAACCTTTAATACCGTATGCCGGCCATTGTCATTTACCTGCTGTCCCAGATTCTGCACCTGAGCCTGATATTGACCGGCCAGACTGAGTATCTGTTGCTGGGCCCGGTCCGCATCGCCGGCTTTGATCTCCAGCAGTGTAGAGACCAGGAATCGTTCCTTATTTAGAAAGACTACAGGTGAGTATTCAGACGGATCTGGATTTTGAGCTATCTGTACCTGGCCATTATCTGGATTAGTTTGGCTGTCGATTCCGGGGTCCACATTCGGGTTGGTGGTTGGATCACCACCAGGGTTTTTCCCAGGATCAATATTGACGTTATTTCCAGGGTCTATGCCAGGATCATTTACCAAATTGTCTCCTCCAGGAAGATTATCAGGCTGCAAGATGGAGGGAGGGTTGTCGGCAATCTGTACCAGAGGTCCGATGCCATTCATAAGCGTTGTGCTCATCATCAGCACTGCTGCCGCTGCTATGCCGGCAACTGTTTGCTTCCAGTTGCGGCCCCACCAGCTGGTTTTCCTGGTAAGCGGTAAAACCTTTTCCTCTTCCTCCTGGATACGCTTCATAACTGCAGTGGAGAATCCCGTAGGGGCAGGTACCACTTCATGACTTACGCTTTTCATGACCGAGGATATCAGAACAAAGTCTTCATACTCTTGCTGACAATCGGCGCAAGCAGAAAGATGGGCTCTCACCATGTCCGTCTCGGCGCGGGTGAGTTCACCGTCCACATAGGGTGATATAAGTTGTTCGATCTTTCTGCAGTCCATCTCTGTCACGCTTTCATTCCAGATTTGTCGAGTTCTTTTTTCAAGGCCTTGCGTCCCCGGTTTATCCGGGACTTAACCGTCCCCAGAGAACATTCCAATAGCGAGGCTATCTCCTCATAGTTATAACCTTCGATCTCTCTTAACACCAGTGCCAGGCGGTATTCATCCGGTATCTTCTGTAAAGCCTCCTGTAACTGGGCCTTCAACTCCTGGCGTTCCACATTTTCCTGTGGACTTTCCTCGGTAGCTGCCAACTCGCGGAGCATATCGCTGTCACGGCCCGGTAAAGGTTCATCTATTGAAAAAGTCACTACCTTCCGGGTACGGCGGCAATGATTAATCCACTGGTTTACTGCTATTCTATGCAGCCAAGTGCCGAAATCTGACTCCTTGCGGAAGGATCGCAGCCCCTTAAAGGCCTGAACGAATACGTCTTGGGCAAGATCCTGGGCATCCTCAGGATTCATGGTCAGATGCAGGCAATGAGAATATACCCGGTCCTGATAACCAAGCACCAATTGCTCGAATGCCTCCAAGTTATTTTGTTGGGCCTTAGTAATCAGGTCCATCGTATCGGTCAAGAAAGACACTCCCTGACTAACCCAGCCCAACTTGCCAGGTTAGCTATTAGACACCTCATGACAAAAAAAAGTTCCCGAGTGAAAAAAATATTTTTTGCACGGGTGCGTCAACTAATTTTACCATGCACTATTATAAACAACAATTTCCAACAAAAGGCCGAGGCTGACGATAACCCCTAAGCAGGAAAATGCTCGCAGGTGTGGAAAGACAAATCAACCGACAAAAATATTACTTAAATACTAAGGATGGGATAAATCTTGATTTTCAGGTTAAACGACCGGCAGCGTAATTGTCTTTTTGTAATCATACTGGGGTTGGTATTGGCGGTGATAGTTTATGCTTTAACCGCCGGTCACCGGCAGGACCAAGCATTCCGAGCCAATTACCATCTCTATCAACAAGCCATCGCCCTAATGAGCGAAGGGCAATACGACCAGGCTCTGCAAAATTTCAAGTCTTTGGATGCGAACAGCCAGGCAACCTATCAGGTGCTCTATATGTCTGCCTTCTGCGAATCTCAAACCGGTGATTATGCAGCCGCTGCATCGCACATGCAGATGGCTCAGGAAGCCCGTCCGGCCTTGGTCCAGGATCCAAAGTTCCTGCAAAGATACGGGGTGATTCTATTTAACCTGGGCCGCCTTGAAGATGCTTTTCTGTATTTGGAGGAGAGTTTGAAATATCCAAGTGACCCGGCTACTGTGGAGGAAACGGGAAAATACCTGGACGAGATCAACAATGATCTAAGGGGAGGAGCTTAAGCCGATGGCTAAAAAGAAGCGCAAATCACCAAACAGCCCCGACCAGATCAACAAGCCGACCCCCGCCGCGGCTTTTTCCGAAGTCACTAGGAATGAACGCTCGGCCCAGCCGCGGCCGGCGCATCCGGTTGATTCTATCAGTCAGGTCATATTCATTTTTCTTCTCCTTATGGTACCATTGGCGGTCAGGGCCAAAGTCCTCGATTTTACTGCTCCCCGCATTATCAATCCGGTTGTGGATACTGGACTACAAGTTGGCCTGTTCGCCTACTACAAATGGCTTTTGGTCATTGTCTGCGCTTTAATTGGCCTGGGTTTACTCCTCTATAAAGTAGGGGCGGAAAAATACCGATTGAGACCGTCCTATTTAAATGCTCCGCTGCTGGTACTGGTACTGCTGATCTTGGGTTCTGTAATGATGGCCGAGTATAAGAGCGTGGCTCTTTTCGGGATATATAATCAGCGGGATGGCTCCCTGTTACTTCTTGCCTACCTGGGACTATGCCTGGCAGCTGCCAATACAATTTACAAACCTTGGTTTAGAAGCGGGGTAGATATAGCCTTGATGGTTATTGTAGCCATTAATACCATCATCATGTTGCTTGACTTTACCGGTTTGAACCTGATGCAAGCTGGCTTTATCAGAGCAATCCTGGCCCCGGTGGAGTTAAGAAGTAATTTGGCCGGCAGTATTGGGAACACCATGGGAAATGTCAATTACATCAGTGGTTTGGCCGCGGCTTTATTCGCTTATTTTATCGCTGGCACCATACTATATGAAAATAATAAAAAGCAGTTGATAGCTGCTGTAGCAGCCCTGGCCGCCTTTGTCATGGTGTTGCTCTCTTTTTCCAGCAGCGGTTTTATTAGCCTGGTTATGCTTTCTCCCCTCTTTTTGTTGGTACTCTGGCGCAGTAAGGACCGGCAACGCAGTCTGATTGCAGGAGGCGGTCTGCTCACCGCTTGCCTGTTGATATTTGTGGTTCTTAACAGTATGAATCCAAATATATATGGGGAGACGGTAGGTCTCTTCCTCCCCCAGGCTACCAACATCCAGGAGATGGAAAGGCCAGCAACGCCAGCACTGTCGCCCCCTGCCCCCCAGTTTCAGTTGCCCCAGCCGGGTTGGTCGCCAGGCACGGGCCGCACCTATATCTGGCGTGAAACCCTTCAATTGACTGCTGAGCGTCCTTGGCTGGGATATGGTTATGGAACATTGACCTGGTACTTTCCCCAGGACGAGATTAACAAGGTGGCCAATCTGCAGAATTATAACCGTTTGATTACCAAGCCCCACAGTATGTATGTAGGGGTGGCATTTGGCCTGGGTATCCCCGCCCTCCTGATCCTGTTGATCTTGTTAGGTCTGCATTTTTATTATACTGGTCGGAATCTGTGGATCCGTAGTTTGGACGCGAATCACACCTTCGCTATGTCTTTACTCCTGTTCTTCAGTGCTTTTGCCATCCAGGCTCTCTTTAACGACCCGGTTGTGGATGCCGGAGCCGTCTTCTGGATCCTCCTCGGGGTGTCCGTTTCCTTGAATATGGATGCGGACCAGCCTTCACCAGACTGTAATATATAAGGAAGGAAAAACTTTTTTTCCCGTCATGGGAACTTTTTTGGAGCTTTTGCTGTCTAATCAAGAAGTCAGCCTGACAGTCATGTTCCCAATCCAGCTATTGCCAGGCCACAACACAGCCGCAACAGAACATTACATAGGCGGTTAAAAAAGGAGGGAAGCAGAGGAAAAGTTGTCTGTCCCCGGACAGATGATCACCTTTTGGGAGGGGCGCAGTCCCCTGATCACCTGCCAGCACTCATAAATTATTGATAAAGGAGGATTATGTAGCTTGATTAAAATCAGAAACAAAAGAATTGCGCTGTTACTGGTTCTGACCATGCTGGCAACCATGTTTGTCGGTGTAGGCACTGCCAGTGCAGCCCCCAATTTTACTGAGGTTAGCTCTACTTATACCTGGATAGAAGCTGATTCAAATCAGACTCCTGGTATTATAAAAATCAGCGACAAGGACAATTGGGATGAAATGGCGGCCACTCCAGACTCTATGAAGGTAGAAATTACCTTACCGGAGGGTGTTACCTTTAAAGATACTGGCAGTGATACCTTCACGGCAGAAGTGGGAGGCTTTGACCCTGCAGACCTGCCCATAACCTTTGGGGCTTCAGGGGAAGATTTCAATTTTGGTCTGATTAATGTTGATTCCGATGTTACCGGCAGCATTTCTGCAGAAGTAAAAGTATGGTTCACTTTAGATGGCTCGGTAGTTGGCGAAGAAAATGCTGAAAAAACCGTAATTGCCAGAATCAGCAGCGAGGACCTGGTGGCCAGCGCTGCCAAGGCTAAATCCCTGTACATTGGCAGTGGCCAAAAAGGCGCCACCGTTACCGTTAAAGAAGTAGGCGCCAATGCCATCAACCAGATGAAGAATCAGACAATCAAATTCATCATCGTTAGCTCTGGAATAAGCTGGGATACAGGGATGACTGATTTTTCTGGTTCATTTGCTACTGTAGATTATTGGGACTTTGATGGCAAAGTGCTGGAGGCTGACATTAGTGATACCGATACCGCCAGCATCAGCAAGATTATGCTGACCCCTTATTTCAAGGTATCTCCGGCGGCTTCTGGTGAAGTAAAGATCAGAGTCTCCGGCGACAATATAAAGACGGAAACCTTTGTTGTTGGTAATGTTAGCGACAAGAAGTTTAACGTCAAGGTTAAGAATGCTGAAGATGACTGGGTGTATCGGGGACAGTTCGCTACTTTCGACGATGTTGAAATCGAAATCGACCCCAAGAACAGTGACCTGGATGATAATGACTGGTTCAGCATCACCCTGCCCGACGGAGTGAAATTCGTTGAGGATGATGGCGAAGACGCAGTTCAGGTTAATGACAGCGACGTATTATATGAAGGTCTTATCAAGAGCGACAAAACCGTTTGGTTCTCTGTATACGAAGACGCAGAAGTCAGCAGTAAGTTCAAACTTACCGACTTTACGATTGTGGCTGACGCCAACGCTGCTCTGGGCGACCTGAAGGTAACCTTTGCCGGCGCCATCGAAGGCGAATATGTGATCGGTTCGGTTAGGGATGCCTTTACCGTTACGGTTGAACCTTTTGCCCTCCAGTCCGGTCTGATCAATATACCTGGTGCTGACATTGTCATCACTGAGACCGACGACGGAGCTATGGTTTATACCGGCCAAACTGCATACTATGATTATGATGAAGATGAATATTTTGATTATGGATTTTTCAGTGTGGTTCTGCCCGCTGGTGTGACCTGGGACGGAGTACCCGATGTCGATGTGACCGACGGTGACCTGGAAATTGGCGATGTTCTCCTTGGCGAGGATCACAGAATCCTCTTTATTGAGATTACCGAACAGAGCAATCTGGCCAGCACCATCACCATCTCTGACATTAATTACAGCGTGCTCAACCAACCTGGTCTGGGTGACCTGAATGTGAGCTTCGCAGGTGCTTCCGGTTATGATTATGACAATGCTTACAATATCGCCAGCTCCAAACCGCTGGCCAAAGTAGCCATCGGTAATGTTGCCACCAACCCGACTGCAGTCTATGTGATCGGCGCTCCCACCTTCACCGTAAACGGTGCGGTACAGAGCGTGGTAACTCCTTCTTATATCAAGGATGCTCGCACCTACTTGGCTATCCGCGACATTGCCACCGGATTGGGAATCGATCCCATGAACGTGCTGTGGGATGCGGCCAACTCCAAAGTGACCCTGATCAAGGGCACCAAGATCGTTCAAGTCCAGATCGGCAGCACCCTTATGAACGTTAACGGTGTAACTGTAGCCATGGACGTTGCTCCCGAAATCAGCAACGGACGCACCATGCTGCCGGCAGCCTTCATCGCCCAGGCATTTGGCGCTACCGCCAGCTGGGATGCTGCTACTCAGACTGTAACCATTAAATAGTCTAGAGTTAAGCTGATACAAGGTGTTTATTCCGAGGGGCCCGGTGCAAACCGGGCCCTTTCCATTCTTTGAACGGTTATTGTATATCTGGGTTTTCAGCCAAAATTAAGTCCCTGAGCATTGACCCGCGGGTCGGCCCGGGATATACTGTTATTGGATGCAATTATTATTAAACGGAGGAAATGGGTATGCGTCGATTCATAGCACTTATTGTCACCCTATCGTTTATAGCACTATTTCCATCGGTCACCGCCCTGGCTGATACTAGCTCATCTCCCCAGATACTGACGGTGGAGGAAGCGGTGCAATTGGCCCTGAAAAACCGTGAGGATGTACGCACTGTGCAGTTGAACTGGGATGCGGCCTGGATAAACAGCGATTTGGCTTGGGAGAATGCTAATATGAGCTACTCCGACAGCATAAATCAGATATATCAGACTGATTATGCTATAGAAGCGGCGCGCACCAATTACGAGACCAAGCGCGAAGCGGTCGAATACTCCGTGTACCAGAAATACTATGCGGTGGTCAACGCATTGGACGACCTGGATGCCCAAAAGCTTTCCCAACAGCATGCTGAAGATAGGCTGGCTATAACGGAACTGCGTGTGCAGTTGGGATTGGATACCAAATTAGCCTTGTATCAAGCTCAGCAGCAGGCGGCCTCGGCCCGTACCAATTCTGCCGTGGCGGAGCAATCCCTGGATAATGCTTATGTTTCTCTGCTGGATTATATAGGCGTCGCAACAGACCAGCGCCCGGAACTGGTACGGGAATTGACCTACCAACCTTTGCAGATCGGCGATCCCGAAACCAAAATCAATGACATTGTCCGTAAGAGCCCTAGTGTCTGGATGGCCGACCGTTCCCTATTGCTGCAGGAGTTGACCAGGGACAATTCGGTTGGCCTGTTAGGTGACCTGGAGAATATCAAGCAGGAACAGGCGGAGATCGCAGTAATCACCAGCAAGGATGCCATGCGGCAGGCAACCCGCAGTCTCTACTATAATGTGCTAAAGATGCAGGAGTCTTATGATACCGCCGTACAGGGCGCCAAGACTGCGGACGAAGCCCTCCGGGTAGCCAAGTTGTTGTATGAAGTTGGGATGGGGACCAAAACGGATGTGACCGCAGCGGAAATTGCAGCCCAAAGTGCTCATCAGGCGGTTAACAGCCTGTCTTACCAGCATGCAATGCTGGTGATGGCATTCGAGCGGCCCTGGATTGCCGGGTCATCCATGTAAAAAGGATATGGTAAGAGGTTTTTAGGGACGGTTCCGATAGGCGCCGTCCTATTTATCTTTCAAAAAGACAGCACCTTACACCACAGTAGCCAGGCAAATCTAATGAAGGGTCAACTGGATATGTCGGTTCAACCCATCGGCTGAGAAGAAGTAGAAAAATATTACATTACCCAAACACTGACCCAAAAAGGAACTATAACCGAGGATAGTCCAGCAATAACCCGTTGTTCACCAATAATTAAGCGGCGTCTCCTGCAAGAAAAGCCATTATATTCTATAATATAAAATATGTATAACAGGAAGGGGGTATTTGGCTGCACAGACAATTTTCTATAGCCCTTCTTAGTTGTCGGAGGAAGTAAAGTTGAATAGTTGATTGGAATGGAGGAATGTGAGTGAGAAAAAGGAATAAGACACTATCGCTGGTTATGGCGCTCTTATTTGCGCTGGCCTTCCTGGTGCCCACCTTTGGTCTGCCAGGCAGTGCCGCCGCATATCCGGGAGAAATACGTGACACATCAAGTGCCCTAAAGGTAGTGACAGACGATGCCGATGATGTTGAGGATGATGAGGCAACATTGTTGGCCTATGTCAAAGTCGATGAAGATGACTATGATATCGTCGAATACGGCTTCTTCTTTGGCTATGATAAAGATGACGTAGATGAAGTGACAGAAATTCTTAAACTTGGAGATCACAATTGGCTTTGTGACTATGAGGAAGGCGATGACATCGATTATAACGACGATGACGAGCAGTATGAGTTTTATCTGCAATTGAGCAATCTTGACGAGGACGAAACGGTTTATTACAGAGCTTATATTGAATATACCGATGACGAGGGTGATACCTATTACTCGCTGGGTAGACTGAAAAGTTTTGACGTGGATGAAGGCTCTGGTTCGGACGAACCGGAGGTGGTGACCAATAACGCTACCGATATAAAAACCAACTCGGCCGTATTGAACGGGGAGCTGACCTCATTCGGCGATGATGATGAGATTACGGAGTACGGATTCTATTACGGCACCACTTCATCCCCGTCCACTAAGAAAAAGGTCGGCGATGATGATGACAACTTGGATGAAGGCGATGAGTTTGACCTTAAGCTCACTGGGCTTAAACCAGATACCAAGTATTACTTCAAGGCTTATGCCAGAAATAGTGAGGGAATTGGTTATGGCAGTGTCAAGAGCTTTACCACCAAGGAAGGTGATCCCATAACAACCACTACTTCCAGCGTGTTTACTATTGGCATGAACTATTATCTGCTGAATGGCTCATACCAGGTCATGGACGCGGCACCCTACATAAAGGACAGCCGCACCTATCTCCCCATTCGCTATGTAGGTTATGCCATGGGCCTGACTGATGCCCAGATCCAGTGGTATGAAGCGACCCGGACAGTGATATTGACCAAGGGGAATACCACAGTGGTTCTGGTTATTGGCAGTCCCACCATGTTTGTCAACGGCCAGGCCCGAATGATGGATGTAGCACCGGAGATCACCAACAGCCGCACCTGCCTGCCCATCGCTTGGGTAGCTTCGGCCTTTGGTCATACTGCGGTTTGGAACGGCGCAACCCAGCAGGTGACTATTGCCGGGGTGACAGTTCCCGGCAGCAGTAAGGGCGAACTTAAGCTCAGTCGCTCTTCATTGTCTTTGGAACCGGGAGATGAGGCGGCGATCACCGGTACCCTCGACGCAGATATCGATGATGTGGATTATGAGCTTGCCGGGGACCGGGAATTTTCGGTTGATATCAAAATCACAGGCACCACTTTCAAAGCTACTATCGAAGCTGACCGCGGTGCTGATGATGGGGATGAAGCTACCATAACCTTCACCGTTACCGACCGGAACGGAAACAAGTATGAGGCCGACCTGGATGTGGCCGTGAAAGACGATTCCAGGGGCGAGCTCCGACTCAGCAAAGGATCCGTTACCCTGGCACCAGGGGGGGAAACGACTATTAAGGGCACCCTGGATGCCAACCGAAACGATATCGATGATGTCACGTATCGGGTGTCGGGTGATCGGGTGGTATCCGTGGACGTTGACATTGATGGCCGAACCTTTGAGGCTACCATTGTTGTTGACGACGATGCTCGGAACCGAGACGAAGCTACCATAAAGTTTACGGTCATAGATGAAGATGATGACAAGTATACGGCTGAACTGGTGGTCAAAGTCAGAGACTAGATTAACGTGGTGTCAATATACGAGTCGACACAAAAATACTTGATTATAAAGATGATTGATGGACCCCGGTTCGGGGTCCATCTTCCTTGTGCGGCGTAGACGCCTACCAATCCCTCCAATCTTTGAATTACTCCGGCTATCTGTTATAATTCCATTTGAGCCAACCGATAGACAAAGTCTGGAAAGGTCGTCTTTGATGAAAGGAATCATTCTAGCCGGGGGCAGCGGAACCCGTCTCTACCCCCTGACCCAGGTCATCTCCAAGCAATTGCTTCCTATATATGATAAGCCTATGATCTATTACCCCTTATCGGTCCTGATGCTGGCTGACATTAGAGATATCCTTATTATTTCAACTCCCCAGGACATTGGCCGCTTCGAGTCCTTATTGGGGAATGGCCGGCAGCTGGGGTTGTCTTTGTCTTATGCGGTGCAGCCCAACCCGGATGGGCTGGCCCAGGCCTTTATTATCGGTGCCGATTTCATCGGTGATGACCGGGTGGCCATGATTTTGGGTGACAACATCTTCTATGGGCAAGGTTTTACTCCCATGCTGCGTCGAGTGGCAGCCCGGGAGGAAGGGGCCACCGTTTTTGCCTACCGGGTCAAAGACCCGAGCCGTTTTGGTGTGGTGGAATTCAATGAAGAGCACCAGGCGGTTTCTTTGGAAGAAAAGCCCTCACAGCCCCGTTCTAGTTTTGCGGTGACTGGGCTGTATTTTTATGATCGCCAGGTGGTGGAGTTGGCCCGCCGCCTTACTCCCTCGGCACGAGGGGAATTGGAAATTACTGATCTGAACCGATTGTACCTGAAGCAGGGGCGACTTAATGTGGAGTTGCTGGGGCGGGGCTTCGCCTGGTTGGATACCGGTACCTTCGAGGCCCTTCAGCAGGCTGCATTGTTTGTAGAGACTCTGCAGAACCGGGCTGGATTCAAGGTAGCCTGCCTGGAAGAGATCGCCTATTACAACCAATGGATCAACCGTGAACAATTAACCGCTTTGGCCCATAATCTGCGCAGCAGCGAATACGGACAGTACCTGCTGGACATCGCCGCCAGTGATTTCGACAGGAGGATGTAGAGGAATAGACTCCCCGCTTCGCTTAGGATGACCATGGAAGTGTTGCTCAGTATGACAGTTCAAGGAGGTACCGGGGCAAATGAAGCCGGAGAACAGTTCCATAACGAATATTTTGGTTACCGGTGGGGCCGGCTTCATCGGTTCCAATTTCGTGCCTTACTTCCTTGAACAACACCTCAACTATCGGGTAATCAACCTGGATTTGCTGACCTATGCCGGCAACCTGGAAAATCTCCAGGAAATATCAGGCCATCCCCGCCATTTATTCATCCAACGGGACATCCGCGATCGCGAGTTGGTAGACTGGATATTCGCCGAGTATGATATCCGCGGGGTGATCCATTTTGCGGCTGAGTCCCATGTGGACAATTCCATCGCCGGCCCTGATGTTTTTATCCAGACCAACATCAACGGTACCTTCAATCTACTGGACAGCGCCCGCCGTTTTTGGATGGAGAGGCCTTTCTGCCCCAAGGCCGGGTATGAAAATTGCCGCTTTCACCAGATATCCACCGATGAGGTTTATGGCAGTTTAGGTGAGACCGGGCTGTTCACTGAATTGACCCCTTACGCCCCGAACAGCCCCTACAGCGCCAGCAAGGCCAGCTCTGATTTCTTGGTCCGCAGTTATCACCATACCTATGGGATGAACGTGGTGACCAGCAATTGTTCCAACAACTATGGCCCTAAGCAGCATAAAGAGAAACTAATCCCCACGATTATCAGAAGCGCCCTGACCTTCAAGCCGATCCCGATTTACGGCGATGGCCGCAATGTGCGTGATTGGCTGTACGTGCTGGATCACTGCCGTGGCATTGATCTGGTCTTCCATCAAGGACGCAGCGGGGAGAGTTATAATATTGGCGGACGCAATGAGCGGGAAAATATATACATAGCCAACTTGATATGCGAGCTTTTGGACCGGCTGGCACCGGCGCGTGAGAGGGGATCAGATTTGCCGTCTTACAAGGAATTGATAACCTTTGTTACTGACCGCCCTGGCCATGACCGCCGCTATGCTATCGACGCTGGCAAGATCGAGACCGAGTTAGGTTGGCGGGCAGAAGAGGATTTTGAAAGCGGTTTGTTGAAAACGATACAATGGTACTTGAGGGAGACCGAAAAATGGAACCGGTGATTTATGATTTCAATGTGAGGGGAGATGAACGGGGTTCGCTGATAGCTATTGAGGAGCAACGCGATATCCCGTTTCCCATTCGCCGTATATATTACATATTTGGCACCCAACCGGGCGTTATTCGCGGACTGCATGCCCATCGCCAGCTGCAGCAGGTAATGGTTTGTCTCCACGGGGCCTGCAAACTCCAGCTGGATGATGGCCAGGACCAGATAGTTGTGACGATGGAGAGAAATACCCAGGGGGTTTTGATCGATCGTATGGTCTGGCACCAGATGTACGATTTTACCGCCGACTGCGTGCTGCTGGTATTGGCTGACGATTACTATGACGAAGCTGACTATATCAGAGACTACCAGGAATTTGAACGATTGTCGGCAGCGGCCCGAAAGTGAGGGAATGTGGTGATAAGTGAAAGAGCGGTGGTTCAAACCACTGACATAGGTGATAACGTTACTATTAGAGAATTCGCGGTGGTTAGGGAAGGTGCAAGACTAGGCCGCAATGTAACTGTGCATCCCTTTGTGGTTATAGAGCCGGGGGTAGTTATCGGCGACAATGTGGAGATTTTTCCGGGCACCTATATCGGCAAGGTTCCCAAAGGTGCGGCCCTGGCCCGACAACCGGAATACCGCCCGCAGGTGTCTATAGGCGCCAACTGCAGCCTGGGGCCCCATGCCGTTATTTATTATGATGTGGAGATCGGGGAGAATACCTTGATAGGGGATGGGGCCTCGATACGGGAACAATGCCGGATAGGCTCCAACTGTATCCTGAGTCGCTATGTGACTGTCAATTACGCTACCACCATCGGCAATTATACCAAGATAATGGACTCCACCCATATCACCGGCAAGTGTCTGATCGGGGACAATGTTTTTATAAGCCTGTGCGTGGGCAGCACCAACGATAATGCCATTGGCCGGCTCGGTTACCAGGAGGAACGGGTGAGAGGCCCAGTCATTGAAGACGGAGCGGCGGTAGGAGCAGGAGCCATGCTGATGCCGGCCATCGTCATTCACGAGGGTGCGGTTGTGGGCGCGGGTTCAGTGGTAACCAAGGATGTTCCGGCCCGTTCGGTAGTGATGGGCAGCCCGGCAACAGTAAGACGGTATCTCAGTGCAGATTAGCTCTTAGCGATTTGGTTATTAGAGGGCAGGGGATAAATTGAAAAAACTCTCGGTGGTTATACCGGTATATTATAATGAAGGTTCTCTCCCGGAATTGTTTACGGAATTGATGCGGGTTGAGGATATCCTGCGGCGCAGCCGCGGCATGGAACTGGAACTGATCTTCGTCGATGATGGTTCTGGGGACAATTCCTTTGCTGAGCTAATGAAGATCAAGCAAATTCGGCCCGATACCTGTGTAGTAAAGCTGGCTCGTAATTTTGGCGCCATTCACGCCGTCAAAACCGGCCTCCAGTATGTCACCGGGGATTGTTTCACCATGCTGGCCGCTGATCTGCAGGACCCCCCCGAACTACTGGTGGAGATGGCCGACAAATGGCTGGCCGGTTCCAAATTTGTCATATGCGTACGGGAATCGCGCCAGGACCCGCTGCTCAGCAAGGCCTTCGCCCGCCTCTATTACGGGATCCTGCGCCTGACCGTGACCAAGACCTACCCCTCCGGCGGATTCGACCTGGCCCTGATGGACGAACTCCTCTTGCCCTATCTGCAGCACAGCGGCAAGAACATCAATATCAGCCTGTTTGCCTACTGGTTGGGTTTTGAACCGGAAGTAATATATTATCAGCGCCGGGAGCGAGTCCATGGCAAGTCCCGCTGGACCTTCTCCAAGAAATTTACCTACCTGCTGGACTCCATCCTGGGGTTTTCCGTGGTACCTATAAGGATTATCTCCTTGACCGGGTTGATCGTGGCTGTGCTTAGTTTTATTTATGGGATTGTGCTGATCTTCAATGCCAGTGTCAATCACGTAATCGTTCCCGGTTTTACCACAATAGCCACCCTGGTTGCGTTCTTGCTGGGCCTGATCATAATAATGCTGGGGATCATCGGTGAGTATCTGTGGCGGGTATTCGACGAAGTAAACCGGCGCCCGGAATATGTCATCCATGAAGTTTACTAAAGACAATCTGCGCGAATTTGCCGGCTTCGGGCTGGTGGGAGCGGCCAACACGGTGGTGACCTATGGTCTCTATGCAGTGCTGCTGTTCCTTTTTTCTTATAAGGTATCCTACAGCCTGGCTTATGTCAGCGGAATTTTCATATCTTATTACATGAATAGCCGCTTGGTATTCCGCGAACCGGTTTCTTTGCTAAAGTTTATTCAGTACCCGATTGTTTATATCGTTCAATATATACTGGGAATAGCGGTTCTATATGTAGCTATTGACATCATGGGCATCAGCCAATGGCTGGCCCCCCTGATAGTGATTGCAATCAGCCTGCCGGTCACGTTTATTCTCAGCAGGTTGATAATCAAGGGCCGGCTGTGAGAAAGGTAATACCCACAATTGATAAATGAGTTTTGCGGAGGCGACATAATGAGTATGCGGGTGCCATTCCTGGATCTGAAAGCGGGATACCTGGAGATCAGAACTGAATTGGACGCAGCCTATCAGCGGGTGATGGACTCCGGTTGGTACATAATGGGTGAAGAACTGGCAGCATTCGAGTCCGAGTTCGCCGATTTCTGCGGAACCCGGTATTGCATTGGGGTCGGCAACGGTCTGGAAGCCCTGCACTTGGTTTTAAAGGCTTATGGAATCGGGCCTGGCGATGAAGTCATCGTCCCGGCCAACACCTATATCGCCACCTGGCTGGCAGTGAGCCAGTGCGGGGCTCGCCCGGTCCCGGTGGAGCCGGTGGAATCCACTTATAATATCGACCCGGAACGGCTTGAAGCCGCGATCAACTCCCGCACCCGAGCCATTATGCCGGTGCATCTATACGGCCAAGCGGCGGATATGGATAGGATCAACGATGTGGCCGCCCACTATGGGTTGAAAGTGGTGGAGGACGCTGCCCAAGGTCATGGGGCGCTTTACAAAGCGCGCCGCACCGGCAGCCTGGGGGATGCGGCCGGCTTCAGTTTTTACCCGGGCAAGAACCTGGGCGCCTTCGGGGACGGGGGCGCGGTGGTTACCGATAATGGGGAGTTGGCCGCCCGCATTAAGAGTCTGAGGAATTACGGCTCCCAGATCAAATACCATAATGAGATAAAGGGCTACAATTCACGCCTTGACGAGATGCAGGCGGCGTTTCTCAGGGTCAAACTGCGCCATCTCGACCAATGGAATCAGCGCCGGCGGATGCTGGCTCAACGTTATTTGAAGGGTTTGAATTCGGAGATCTATTTGCTGCCGTTAGTACCGGACTGGGCTGAACCGGTGTGGCATATCTTCGCCGTGCGTACCTCAGCCCGGGAAAAGGTAATGGCCTATTTGGCCGATAACGGCATCGGTACCATGATTCACTATCCGGTGCCGCCTCATCTGCAGCCCGCCTATCAGGAATTGGGCATGGGACAGGGGAGCTATCCGGTCTCGGAGCTGATTCACCGGGAAATAATCAGCCTGCCGCTGTGGCCCCAGATGAGTCTGGACCAGCAGGATTATGTTATTGGGGTTTTAAATGAGGCCCCGTCTCCGGCAATGTAATCTGAACAGTAGCGTTTCATCCTGATGAAGTGACGCAACTGTCCCAAGGAGAGATTTCTCGCTGCTCTAAAGATCGCATATATTTAAGGAAGCATCATGTACACCTACAAGGCCAACAAATTATATATAGTTACCGCCTTGGCGGTAATCTTCCTGTATTTATCCCCGTTATACATACTGGGGCAGGATGCCCATGTCCTGATTCTGGATAATGTGGACGGGGCAGTGGCCAGCCTTAAGATTCTGGCAGAGAGCGACCTGATCTTCGGACCCATGGATAGCGTGGTACCCCAGATCATGAACGGCTTACCCCGGAATACCTTCGGGACTGAATTCAATCTCCAGGTGTGGCTGTACCATTTCCTGCCGCCGTTTACCGCCTATGTCGCCAACCTCACCCTTATTCACCTGGTAGCTTTTTGGGGCATGTGGCTGCTGCTCAAACGCCATTTTCTGCCGGAAAAAAAGCATGAATACATGGTGGTGGGAGTTGCATTGGCTTTTGCCCTGCTGCCCTTCTGGCCTCATGGCGGGTTAAGCGTCGCGGGACTACCCCTGGCCCTATATGCTTTCATGAATATAAGAACCGGGCAGGATCGGTGGAGCGATTGGCTGATACTGGCCTTGGTGCCCTTTTATTCGAGTCTGGTCTTCAGCTTTGCCTTCTTTCTGTTATTGATGGGGGTCTGGTGGCTGGGCGAAGCCCTGTTAAAAAGGGAGCTGAACTTCAGTTTCCTGGCTGCTATCCTTTTTATGGGCCTGGTTTACTTGGTGGTGGAATATCGTTTAGTCTACAATACCTTTTTCGACCCCGGTTTCGTGTCCATACGCAGCGAATTCCCGCTGAGCCGTATCCAGGGAGAGCGGGCTGCCATCATGGCCAGCTGGAATAATTTCATTTATGGGCAGTTCCATGCCCCCAGCCTGCATAATCTGGTCATTATTCCGGCGACGGTCCTGGCCCTTATTATCAGCCTGTTCAAGAGAAAACTACCCGCTCTGCTGTTGGGATTAATTTTCCTGTGCGGGATCATCTCCATCTGGTATGGCTTTTGGTTCTATGATGGTTGGGAACCGTTGAAGCAGCAGATCGGCTTCCTGCGTGAATTCAATTTCAGCCGTTTCCACTGGTTGCATCCCTTGTTGTGGTACCTGGTATTTGCCCTTGCCCTCAAGATTATTGCTGGCAGGAACCGGATAGGTATGGCCATTGCTGTGCTTCTAGTAACTGCCCAGGTCGTTTTCGTTTTCTCGCACAACGAAGGGCTGGCGGAAAGAAGATCGGGCAGCCCCACTTACCGGGAGTTTTTTGCCGAAGAACAATACCGGGAGATAAGGGATTACATTAATCTGCCCCAGCAAGACTACCGGGTGGTCAGCATCGGCATCCACCCCAGCATCAGTTTGTATAACGATTTTTACACGTTAGACGGGTATTCCAGCAACTATCCTCTCAGCTACAAACACGAGTTCCGTAAGATAATCGCCCCTGAACTTGATAAGAGCCCTTTCTACCGCGATTATTTCGATTCCCTGGGAGGCTCCCGCTGCTATATGTTTGTGGAGAAACTGATGTACAACAGCATGATGACCAAGGACAGCAATATAAAGATAGAACGGTTGGACCTAGACACTGCCCAGTTAAAAAAGATGGGGGGGCGCTACATCTTTTCCGCCCTGGAGATACAAAATGCTGGGGATATTGGCCTGCGGCTGGACAGGGTTTTCGAACACGATCAATCAGCCTGGAAAATTTATCTCTACCAGGTTTTGTGATAAAAGGCAGGGAATCGGGACCGGGACAGCGAAAATAAATGGTTTAGTAAGATCCGGGGAGGGATTTGCCTTGCACAAATATCTTTTGGCTGGTCTGCTGGTGTTATTTCTGCTCATACCTGGCTCAACAGCGATGGACGCCGAAGATATGGATAAGTACCGGGAGCAAACTAATATGACCCAGACGGAGCTCATACCTGCTGCTCCTCCGCAGAACGTGGACTACTACAACAGCCTGGATGGATATAATCTCGTGGTGCCTGGTGATTGGGTTTTGGATGACAGCCACAAGGGGGTTATGACCCGGCTGACCGCACCTGACCAGTTGGCCGTGATCAAGATTTATTCGCAGTCGCTGGCTAATGTGTCGGCTTCCGATTATCTCCATTACAGCAACAAGAAGGTCCTGGAAGGGCAAAATGGGATGGTACTGTTGGCCCATAACCGCAATCCGGTCCATGGCATCCCGGCTTACCGGATCATGTGGCAGCGGCCCCGTCTTAGCAATGTTCCCAACGATTTGAACCTGTACCGGGAGATAAACCTGCTCTATAAAGACCGGGTTTACACTCTGGTCCTCAAGACCAATGCCGAAAACTTAACTCGCTATAACCCGGTCTTTGAGGATATCCTGGCCAGTTTTCAGGCTCAGCCGGTGGTGCCCGAATACCCGCAAGTAGAATATCCACCCCTGGAAGACATCCAGATTCAAGGGCCCAATCTGAAACTAACCATCCCCAAGGATAAAATGATGTGGGGCATTTTCCATCCGCTCTTCCATCCCAACGTGTTTTACCCTCGGGCCATCGAAGCATATAAGCAGTATGAAGAATCCTTGGGCCATAAATTCGAGTTTATTATGACCTACACTGAATTCTACAAGCCTTTCCCCAGTCAGATAGTGGCCGACACTTATGCCGACCGGCGGATGATGATGATGACCTGGCATCCGGTCATCGATGAAGGTCTGAGCAGTGTGATCATCCCCAATATAGTCAATGGCGAATACGACCACTACATAGCCGAATGGGCCCGCCAGGTCAAGAACGTGGAAGATCCCATTTTCGTCCGTTTCGCCAATGAGATGAACGGCGACTGGGATCCATGGTGCGCCTGGTATTACAGCAAGGACGCCGATCTCTTCATCCAAGCCTGGCAGCGCATCCACAGAATTTTCGAGGAACAAGGCGCTGACAACGCCATATTCGTATGGAATCCCCATGACCGGGCTTTCCCGGAATTCAAATGGAACAGCGCCGAACTCTACTATCCCGGCCAGGATTTCGTAGACTGGGTGGGCTTGACCGGTTATAACAACGGTACCGGATTCGCCGGCGAGACCTGGCGTGAGTTTAATGAGATATACTATCCGGTGTATATGGAGTACCTGCGCAAATTTCCGGGTAAGCCCCTGATGATAACCGAGTTTTCCTGTAGTGAATTGGGCGGGAACAAAGCCAATTGGATTCAGCAGGCTATGAATAGCCTGCGCATGTATCCCTACATCCGGGTTGCAGTGTGGTATGACCAGACCGACCGCAGCCGGCTCTACCGCATCGATTCCAGTCCGGCCTCCATAGAAGCCTTTCGGCAGGGTTTAGCTTCTCCATATTTTCTGCGCAACGCCATCACCAATTAAGGCTCTGGTTTGGAAAAATCCGTCGAAAAGGTTCTAATGAGCAGGAAATCACGCCGGGGAAGAAGAATCCTTGATTGGATGGTAACGCTGGAAAATACTAAGCAAAAGGGGGCAGGCGGATGAGAAAGTGGATGATCTCGGTACTAGTGGGAATGTTCTTAATGGCAGTGGTGGTTGGCTGCGGGAGTAAAGAACCGACGACCAATGCGCCGGCAGGTAACCAAACCCAGACCCCGGCCCAGACGGAGACCAAGCCCGAGGGGACCAGTGAGCTCAGCAGCATCATGAAATCGGCCAGTCAGGTGAAAAGTATGTCTTTCGATATGGTAACGACCGTGACCGGGGCAGATGGTAAATCCATGGTCAGCAATGGCAAGATGTATGTTCAGGACCAGAAGGTGCGCATGGAGACAGAATCCATGGGCATGAAGATGATTACATTGATGAAAACCCCTCAGGAGATTTATTTGTATACCCCCGATACCAATACGGCTATGAAGATGACAATCCCGCAGGAGGGAACCGAACCGCCCAATTCCTGGGCTAAGGAAAGCGGCGACACTACCGGCATGACGGTGGTGGGAGAAGAAAAGAAGGATGGGTACGACTGTCTGATCGTTACCGCAGCAGACGACAGCAACACTAAGATGTGGATCCGCAAGGATATAGGCATGCCGATCCGGATGGAATCCAAATCAGCTCAAGGAACCACCGTGATTGAGTATAAAAACTATGACCTGGCTGCTCAACCGGATAGTCTTTTCGAACTGCCAGCCGGGACTCAGATTACTTCCATGCCGGCCCTACCTAATGTGCCCAACACCGGTCAGTAAGTAGCTCGAATATAAATAAATATAAAACAGAGTCGAGATTTACCCGATGCGCACAGCACCGGGTTTTTTTTCATGGCGTTGAAAAACCAGGAAGTCACTGGGACGATTTGGCCAACTGCCAAGCATTTGCCCAGGTTTGGCAATACTCTATTGACCGTGGAAATAATCGGCGCGTATAATTGGAGCAGGCAGCCGACCGGCGGGTCGGAAAATTGAGGAGGGAAAAAGGTGGAGTTGGGAAAAAGACATTTGACGTTGGTGACGGTCCTGATGATGGCCGTACTATTATTGAGCGGATGCAGCCAGAGCGAGGAAGTGGTCAAGGAATCGGCGATAACCGTGAATACTGCCCCAGCTCAGATCCGGGACCTGGCCAAGAGCGTGCTCTACACCGGTACCGTCAGAGGGCAGAACGAGGTATACCTTATGCCCAAAGTACTTGCCCGGGTAACCGGTATCCATGCCCAGCCAGGAGATACGGTCAGAGCAGGGCAGACATTGATTACTCTTGATAACACCGATTTCATTGCCGGAGTAAAGCAGGCGGAAGCCTTGCTGGCTCTGGCCCAGGCAGGATTGCAGAGTAATCAGATCCAAGCTGAAAATGCCCGCCTCAATTATGAAAGGATTCAGGCTCTGCATGAGGCGGGAGCAGTGTCCGACCAACAATTGGAGGCTTCACGGGCGGCGTATGAGGCCCTGATAGCAGGTAGTGCCGAGGCCTCCGTGGCTCAAGCGGAAGCGGGACTGATGGCTGCCCGTAATACCCTGAACAATTGTATAATCACTTCGCCCATCAATGGAGTAGTAGGCACCATCAGCCTGTCGTTGGGCGATACTGCCAATCCTTCTGCGGTAGCGGCCATAGTCAGCAACACCAGCCAGTTGGAAGTCGAAGTTATGGTGAGTGAAACCGAGGTCAGCCACATACAAAAAGGCAGTCAGGTGGACGTGGTGGTCCGGGCGGTAAGAGACGAACCCTTCCTGGGTGAGGTAAAGAGCATCTCTACCGTAGCCGACCCGGTCAAACGCAATTACCCGGTCAAAGTGAGCCTGCCCAATACTGAGGGCCAGATAAAATCAGGCATGTTTGCTGAACTGACCATCGACACCATGAGCAAACAGGGAATACTGACAGTCCCGGTAGGGGCAGTAATACCCAAAGGTGGGCAGGACATAGTCTACCTGGTCGATGGGGAGAGCCGGGCTCAGGTAGCGGAAGTCACTACCGGCATTAAAAATGACCAGTATATAGAAATCGTTTCAGGTTTGACAGCCGGACAGGAAGTGATCGTCAAGGGCAACACTCTGGTCAGTGACGGCACCCTGGTAAGGGTGGTCGGAGGAGGCCAGTAATGAAGATAGTCGATTTCGCAGTCAAACGACCGGTTACTATGACCATCGTGGTAGCCGTGGTTATAATCCTGGGATTTTTCACCCTCAGCCGCATGGTATTGGACCTGTTCCCGGAGATGAAATTCCCCATGGCATTGGTTTACACCACCTATAGCGGAGCCGGACCGGAGGAAGTCGAATCACGCGTAACCGAACTGCTGGAAGGAGCCGTCAACACGGTGGGCGGTATCGAATCGGTACAATCATACTCAAGTGCCGGGACCTCCATGGTCCTGGCCAGTTTCGACTGGGGTACCGATATGGATAACGCCATCATCAACATGCGTGAAAAGATTGGGTTGGTAGAGATGGCCCTGCCATCGGAAGCCGAGAAACCAATGGTCTTAAAGATGGACATCAACATGATGCCTATAATGCAGATCGGTATCACCGGCGGGGACCAAGTCTCTTTGGCACAACTGCAATCCATCGCGGAGGATAAGATTAAGCCCCGGCTGGAACGCATCCCGGAGATAGCCTCGGTGACCATTACGGGAGGGTTGCAACGGGAGGTTCAGGTTAATGTGGATCCGGTCAAACTGCAGAACTATGGCCTTACCCTTAGTCAGGTAAATCAGGTTCTGCAAATGGAGAATTTCAATTCCTCCAGCGGTACTGTCGATGAAGGCCAGCGCCAGTATTTCGTACGCAGTCTGCAGCAATTCGAGACCATCGATGACATCAAAGATGTAGCCATACTAACCGCAACCGGCAATATTGTCTACCTGCGCGACATTGCCGAGATCGTGGATGGATACCAGGAAGATACCCAGTTGACCCGGGTCAACCAGGGGAGTGCGGTAGGCATTCATCTAATGAAACAAAGCGATGCCAACACGGTAAAGGCCTGCGATGCGGTGCGGGAGGAGTTGGCCCAAATCCAGGAGGAACTGGATATCCAGTTGGATATCGATGTAGTGACCGACCAGTCTGCATTCATCAAACAATCACTGGAATCGACCCAAAGAACCATGTGGGAAGGAGCTTTGCTGGCCATAGTGGTCTTGTTCTTGTTCCTACGCAACTTCGGCAGCACTTTTATTGTGTTCACCGCTATCCCGCTGTCCATCATAGCTACCTTTATCCTGATGTATTTCAACGGCAATACTCTCAACCTGATTACCCTGGGGGGGTTATCCCTGGGGATCGGACGCATGGTAGATGACTCCATAGTGGTCTTCGAAAACATATACCGCCATCGCAAGCTGGGGTTGCCGCCCCTGCAGGCAGCCCTGACCGGCGCTTCCGAGGTGGGCAGTGCGGTTACCGCCGCCACCTTGACCTTGATCGCAGTGTTTTTGCCGATACTCTTTGTCGAAGGATTGGCGTCCGTTATATTTAAACCTATGGCGATTACCATCAGCTTCGCCATATTTTGCTCCCTTATGGTAGCTCTCACCGTGGTTCCCTTGATGTCTTCCCGGATGCTGACCGATCGAGCCATGGAAGAAAGGAAGATCGGCACTGGACGGGTGGCGGCAGCAGTCCACAATTTCGGCAACTGGATCGACAACCTGGGTGAAGGCTACACCAAACTGATCAAATGGTCTCTAAACCACCGTAAACTGGTATCCATTGGGGTTACCCTTTTGATGATCGGGTCGGTAGCCCTAACCCCGTTGATCGGAGCCGAGTTTCTGCCGGCCACTGATTCAGGGGAAATAGCTATCTCGGTAGAGACGGATCAGGGTTCTCAACTGCAAAACACTGACCAGATCATGACCGAGATCGAAACCAAACTGCATAGCCTGCCGGAGGTATCCACTATCTTCAGCAGCATCGGCGGCTCAGCCAACCAAGCCATGGCGACCGGAACTGAATCCGACCAGGGGGCCATCAGCCTTAAGCTGGTCCCCAAAAACGAGCGAGAAAAATCGGTCTGGGATATCGCCGAACAGATAAGGGTAATGCTCTCCGATATAGCCGGAGCTAAAATTGGTGTCTCAGTCACCGATATGACTATGGGTATGATGGGTTCATCAGCAGTCAATGTGCGCGTCAAGGGTGATGATCTGAATGTCTTGCGGGACCTTTCCGATCAGGTTGCGGAGATAGTGCGCAACGTACCTGGAACCCGGGAAGTGGAGGCTTCTCTGAGCGATGGCAAGCCTGAGGTGCAGGTCAAGGTAGACCGCCAGCGGGCTGCTGCTCTGGGGTTAACCCCTATACAGGTTTCCAGCGAGATCAAGAATGCCATGCAGGGGATGGTAGCCACCCGCTACAAGGTGGAGGGTACCGAGGTGGATGTACGCGTCCGTTATACACCGCAGAATCACCAGGACCTGGAGTATCTGCAGAACCTCGCCATTCTAAGCCCCGCCGGAGCCACGGTCAAACTATCGCAGATAGCCACGTTTGAACTGGCTCAGGGACCTATCCAGATCACCAGAGTCGATCAGGTGCGGGAGTCCGACATCACTGCCAACCTTTTGAATCGCGACCTCAGGAGCGTTATAGCTGATATCCAGGCCGAGGTGAATAAGATGGAATTGCCGGTGGGCTATACGGTGGAGTATACCGGAGCCAATGAGGATATGATGGAGAGTTTCAGCAGCCTGGCGATCGCATTGTTGCTGGCCCTAATCTTGGTCTATGCGGTAATGGCTATCCAGTATGAGTCGTTCTTCAATCCGTTCATAATCATGTTCTCGGTCCCGACGGCATTTATCGGTATAGTGCTGGGATTGCTCCTGACCGGGCGCGCCTTCTCCGTTACGGCTTTTATTGGGATGATAATGCTGGTGGGGATAGTGGTCTCCAATGCCATAGTCCTGGTAGATTACCTGGAGCGTTTGCGCCAGCGGGGTATGGAAAAGGAGGCCGCCATTGTCGAAGCCGGCAGGGTGCGTCTGCGGCCCATACTGATGACCGCTTTCGCCACTATCCTGGCCATGTTCCCATTGGCCTTGGGTGTAGGTGAAGGCGGAGAGATGAGCGCACCCCTGGCCACGGTAGTTATCGGTGGATTGCTGGTTTCTACTCTGATAACCTTGTTCCTGGTGCCGGTGGTCTACAGCATCTTTGACGACTGGCTGCAGAAGGCCCGCCGCCGCTTTAAGCGGGGGGGAAAGTTGGCCTCGGAACCAGCAGCTGTGGATGTGGAGGGATAGGCGATGGACGTGAACAACCCCAAGGAGAGCAAGCGGGACCTGATAATGGATGCGGCCATACAGGTGTTTTCCCGGAAGGGATATCACCACAGCAAGATGGAAGAGATAGCGGTGGAGGCCGGGATTGGCAAGGGCACCATCTATGAATATTTTCCCGGTAAGCTGCAGTTGTTGCAGGAAATAATGGAACAGAGCTACCGCCTTTATGATCATTCCTTGGGATCTATCATGGCCGGAGGCACTCTGGAGGATAAGCTTGATGCCATGATCAGAGGGCATCTGCAATTCTGCCAAGACAACAAGGATCTTACCAGGATATTATTTTTGGATACTGGTGTCATCGACGAGGAACTGCGCCAATGGGCCTGGAAAAAAAAGGCGGAGAAGGAACAATATCTACAGGAGATGTTTGCCCAAGCCACCCGGCGCGGTGAGATAAAACCAGTCGATAATCGACTGCTGACCATCGTTATGGGAGGAATACTGATGTCCTTCTGGGCACCTATAGTGATGGGAAATTTGCAGGTTGACGCCGGTACAGCCGCCCAGCAGATCAAGAACATGATCATGCACGGCATCAGCAATACCAAAGGGTCGGACTAGGGAGCATTGACGGGCGGGGCCAAGGGCCTGCAGCAGGAGAGCTTTTCTTTGACTTAAATTCATCGATATATTACTATTGTCCTAACGTATACGGGATACCAGTGTGCGGAGGGACTACTTTTTTGGGGGATTTTGGCTATGCACTTGGGAAAAGTGATGGTTGTGTTTGGGACCCGGCCGGAGGCCATCAAAATGGCTCCAGTGATCAAGGAACTGAGAAAGGTTACCGACATTGAGACTGTGGTGGTGGTCACCGCCCAACACCGGGAGATGCTGGATCAGGTATTGCAGTTGTTTGGCATCGTTCCCGATTATGACCTTGATTTGATGAAGGAAAAGCAGGATTTATATAGTATTACCACCGGTGTTCTGACGGGCCTGAAGGAAGTCATGCAGAGGGAGAAACCAGATCTGGTACTGGTCCACGGCGACACTACAACCACCTTTGCGGCCGCCCTGGCTGCTTTTTATGAAATGATTCCGGTCGGTCATGTGGAGGCTGGCTTGAGGACCCGCAACAAGTATTCTCCTTATCCGGAAGAGATGAACCGCAGTCTGACCGGACGGTTGGCGGAGCTCCATTTTGCGCCCACCGACGTATCGAGAGAGAACCTGCTGGCCGAGTCAGTGGCGTCTTTCAAGATATGGGTAACGGGGAATACCGTGATCGATGCCTTGATGGAGACGGTTCGGGAGGGTTATCAATTTGGCGATTCGCTGCAGGGCATTGATTTTAACCGTCGGATAATATTAGTGACTACCCACCGCCGTGAAAACTGGGGCAATCACATGCGTGACATCTACGCCGCCCTATTGCAATTAGTGGAGGAATTCGAGGACGTAGAAGTAGTATTCCCGGTCCACCGCAATCCGACCGTCAAGGATCTGGCCGAGGAGATGCTGGGCGGACGGGAACGGATCCACTTGCTGGATCCTTTGGAATATGAAGCCTTCGCTAATTTGATGAATGCTTCATATATTGTAATGACTGATTCCGGCGGGCTGCAGGAGGAAGCACCCTCCCTCGGCAAACCGGTGCTGGTACTGCGAGATACCACTGAACGGCCCGAGGCCATCCAGGCCGGAACCGTCCAACTGGTGGGGACGGTGCAAAACAATGTGTACAAGGCTGCCCGGCGCCTGCTGCTCGACCGCAGCCAATATGACAAGATGGCCCAAGCTATCAATCCCTATGGGGATGGCAAAGCGGCCATCCGCATCGTTAGGGTTATAACTGATTTTCTCTATGTGCGGATAGGGGCGGCCAACATCAATTAGTTCGGCCATACCACGTTGACCAAGGAGGCTTTTATGTCAGAGATAAAGTTTGGCACCGATGGCTGGCGGGCTATTGTCGCCAGGGAGTTCACCTTTGCCAATATTAAACTGGTTACCCAAGCAATTGCCAACTACGTCAAATCTCATAATTTGAGTAAGAAAGGCATCGTTATTGGCTATGACCACCGTTTCCTTTCCGAACATTTTGCGGACGAATGTGCCCGGGTGATAACCGCCAACGGGATCCGGGTAATGGCGACCACCAAAGCCGTCCCCACCCCTTTGGCTGCTTATGCTATCAGGCTCTTCCAAGCAGGGGGAGCCATAATGATCACTGCCAGCCACAATCCGCCTGAGTACAATGGCATAAAATTCATTCCAGAATATGCCGGTCCGGCTTTGCCGGATGTGACCCAGGCTATTGAGGAGGAGGTACGGCGCATTCAGGCGGGTGGCAGGGTCTATGAGCTGGATCTCAAGGAAGCGCGGGATCTTGATCTTTACAAAGAAATCGACATAGATCGGGATTATTACAACCAGATCTTGAAAGTATTGCAGCCAGGCACCTTCCGCCAACGCCCTCTCAAAGTCGTCGTTGATCCCATGTATGGTTCCGGAGCTGGCTATCTGGACCGCCTGCTGATTGAATTGGGCTGTGAGGTCAAAACCATCAACAACTACCGCGATCCCTTGTTCGGAGGGTTAATACCTGAACCGACCGATACTGGCTTGGCCGATTTGAAGCGGTCGGTGGTCCACTATGGTTATGATCTGGGCTTGGGACTGGATGCTGACGGTGATCGTTTTGGGGTAGTCGACGAGCAAGGGGATTTTGTCAATCCCAACCGTCTAGCTTATTTGTTGCTGGAACATCTGCTGTCAACCCGTACCTTCCGCGGTCCAGTCTGCCGCTCGCTGTCCACTACTCACAACCTGGACCGGATTGCCCGGCAAAACGGATTGAGCGTTATCGAGACCCGGGTGGGCTTCAAATACATCTCGGAATGCCTGCGTGAGAAAGGTTGTATACTGGGAGTAGAAGAAAGCGGAGGTTTGAGTATTTTTGGCCATGTGCCCGAAAAAGATGGCATCCTGGTGGGCCTGCTGGCTGCTGAGATGATCGCCGCCACCGGCAAAACATTCCGAGAACTTAATCAGGAAGCGGTGGCCAAATACGGACTAATGGAAACCGAGCGGCTGGATGTAAAGGTTACCGCCTTGGAAGGTGAGCGAATCCTGGCTGACTTAAAGGGTTATCAACCCAAAGCCATCGCCGGGATCCCGGTCGACAGATTTGACGAAACCGAAGGTAAGAAGATCATCCTTGAGGATGACAGTTGGGTTTTGGTCCGTCCTTCTGGAACCGAGCCTTTGATCCGTATATATATCGAGGCTCCTGATCGGGACCGTATCGATACCATACGTAAAGAAATTACCTGTTGCCTGTCCATAAAACCAGATTGATAAGCATTGCCGCGATAAACAAAATAAAATCTCATAAGCGGCCCCAGGCCGGTAATCAAACAACCTCCTCACGGCATATTATGTATTGATATACTCTGAGGAGGTTCTTATTATGGTTTTAGTCCTTAAACTGGTTAGCTTCGCCATTTGGTTTATTATAATGCTATTCATTGTTGGCGCGGCAATCCACCGTAAGAGACGTCCTCTGGGGAATCTTGCTGTTTACCAGCCCGGTCATGGAAAATCCAGATCCTCGATCAAGACTGATAAGCAACAGTCCGGTTAGATTTGTGTTATTATAAAAATATATTGTCGAAATATTGATGCAAATGAGCTGAAGTGTCCGGTCTCCCTGACCGCTCCTTATCACGTTGCATGTGGTCTGGTGAAAGAGGTGCTGAAATGCTGGACCCAATTCTTGATGTATTATTTCCTCAGGGAGCTTGCTGTATTTGTAGGAAAACGGGACGCTATGGAAGCAGGCAGCCCTGGTGCCGGGAATGTCTCGATACCATGCTGGATCTGCAGCAATCCGGTTCCAACTGTGAAAAATGCGGAAAATACCTTGCACCTGGCACTACCATGTGCAGTGATTGCCGGTCCAAGCCGCCGCGATTTGATATTGCCCGGGCGGTAGGACCATACGAGGATCCATATCGAATCTCCACCAAAGTCCTGAAATTCATGGGTAAGAAATATGTGGCCCTGCAGATGGGACAAATGATGGCGGATAAGATAAAGAGCGAGCCTCGCTTTGGCCAGATCGATATGATCGTACCGGTACCAATTTCCAAAAATAGCCTGCAAGTACGGGGTTTCAACCAGACCGAACTGCTGGGACGCAAGATAAGCAAAGAATTGGGAGTCAAAATGGAATGCGGGGTGCTGGTCAGAACCAAGGATACCCCCCATCAGACCGAACTCTCCAAGGAGGAGCGGGAAAGGAATCTAGCTTGCGTCTTCCAGGTCACCGACGCCGCCAAGGTGGAAGGCAAGAACATTCTGCTGGTCGATGATGTCTACACCACCGGGGCTACCAGTAAAGAATGTACCCGAGCCTTGTTGGACGCCGGAGCTGGCAGGGTGTGTGTTATTACCTGGGCTACCGGCCGGGGCTTCTGATATCAGTCTTTGCCATCGGGGTAGTAATCATATGGCCACCCGAATTCTTTAAAGGTACCGCCAAGCCGAATCTGGCGCGGGCTGACGAAAAAATCGGGGGCCAATTCCCTTGCTATTGAATATCATTTCTTTTATAATAATCTGTACAAGTCGGGGAATTGGGTTTTTTTGTAGGTCTCGACAATTTTTCAAAAAAGCGAGGGATTTTTTCACATGTTCGAAGACAAAGTATTGGTATGTCAGGATTGTGGCCAGGAATTCGTATTCACCGTTGGTGAACAGGAATTCTACCAGGAAAAGGGTTTCGAAAATGAACCCAAGCGTTGCCGGGAATGCAGACAGAACAGACGCAACAATAGTGGAACCAGGGCTCCCCGCGAGATGTTCACCGCTGTTTGTGCCGAGTGCGGAACCGATACTGAAGTACCCTTCAAACCAGTGGAAGGCCGACCGGTTTTTTGCCTGGAGTGCTTCCAGAGGCAAAAACAAGCATCGCTATAAAATAGACTCATACCGGGCTTCGAGCCCGGTTTTACTCTTTCTGGATGCCTTAATGGCCGCGAATCAAGGTCGGGTGGGAGATAATTGAGTTCAGTATTTTCGCCAAAATGAGTATAATAAGGATACAGGAAGGAAAGGGGTGGTTGTATGAAACTGGATATCAGAGGAAGGAATATCGAGGTAACTGATGCACTCAAAGACTATACCACTAAAAGGCTTTCCAAACTAGACAAGTACCTGGATGAAACCAGAACTGCTCAGGTGGCCATGTCCCTGGAGGGGGAGAAACATAAGGAAAAACATAAGGTGGAGGTTACCATTCCATTGAACGGGTTGATGCTCCGGGCTGAAGTTGGTGCCGAGGACATGTATGCAGCTATTGATCTGGTTGTGGAAAAATTGGATAAACAGATCGACAAGCATAAAACCAAATTATATCGCCGGCACCGGGGGGCAGGTCTGCGGCAGGTGGTGGCTGGGGAGGCCAAACCGTTGGATGTGGATTTAGAGAAGGAGTATGGAGATCGGTTCCCGATCGTAAAGACCAAGCGCTTTGTGATGAAGCCGATGGACACCGAGGAAGCTATAATGCAGATGGGTCTGCTGGGCCATACTTTTTTCATGTTCTACAATGCCAACACCGGCTCCATAAACGTGGTTTATAAACGGCTGGACGGCAATTACGGCTTGATTGAACCCGACTAGGTTGCTGCTGCCGGGCAGAAATGCTACTATAAAAAAGTATCTATATGTTTGGGAACCGTAAGGGTTCCCCTTTTTTTGAAAAGAGGTTTAGTTAGAGTGATCAAGGATTTCGTAAAACGGTTAATCGATGATAGTGAACGTGAAGTAAAAAAGCTTAGCCGTATAGTTGAAGACATTAACCGGCTTGAAGATCAATACCGTCAGCTAGCCGATGAAGATTTTCCCCGCCAGACCGAACAGTTCAAGCAGAGGCTGACTGAGGGCGAAACCTTGGATGATATTCTGCCTGAGGCTTTTGCACTGGTCCGGGAAGCCGCGCGCCGGACCTTGGGAATGAGGCATTTCGACGTTCAGCTGATCGGTGGAATGGTTTTGCACCGAGGTAAAATAGCCGAGATGAAGACCGGTGAAGGCAAAACCTTGGTGGCTACCCTGCCGGCCTATCTGAATGCCCTGGAGGGTAAAGGCGTCCACATCGTTACTGTCAATGACTATCTGGCCAGCCGTGATGCTGGATGGATGGGACCCATTTATGAATTCTGCGGCTTGTCGGTAGGCTTGATCGTCCACGACCTTACCTACGCCCAGCGTAAGGCCGCTTACGCCTGTGACATTACCTATGGCACCAATAATGAACTGGGTTTCGATTACCTGCGTGACAACATGGTAGTAGCGGCCGACAACATGGTTCAGCGCCCTCTCAATTATGCTATTATCGACGAAGTCGACTCTATCCTGATCGACGAAGCCCGTACCCCATTGATTATTTCCGGCGAAGGCGACAAACCTACCGACCTCTATATGCGTATCGCCAAATTCATTCCGCGCCTGGTCAACGAGGATGACTATATTGTCGATGAAAAAGCCAATGTAGTGACCTTGACCGAGGAAGGGGTCCGGAAGGTCGAGAAGCATTTTAATATCGAGAACCTATCCGACAACATGGAAATAGCCCACCATGTTAACCAGGGGCTGCGGGCTCATACCCTGATGAAGCAGGACCGGGATTATGTGGTCAAGGACGACCAGATCATAATCGTAGACGAATTCACCGGCCGCCTGATGTTTGGCCGCCGCTACAGTGATGGGTTGCACCAAGCTATAGAGGCCAAAGAAGGGGTAAAAATCGAGAAAGAATCCCAGACCCTTGCCACCATAACTTTCCAGAATTATTTCCGCATGTACAAGAAGCTGGCGGGGATGACCGGTACCGCCAAGACTGAAGAAGAAGAATTCATGAACATCTATGGGATGAGCGTGGTAGTCGTGCCCACCAACCTGCCGATGGTTCGTGATGACCGCCCCGACTGGGTCTATCGCACTGAAGCGGGCAAGTTCGCCGCGGTGGTCGATGATATCGTAGAAAAGCACCAAAAGGGCCAGCCGGTCCTGGTAGGCACTATCAGCATCGAGAAATCAGAAACGCTGAGCCAAATGCTTACCAAGAGGGGCATCAAGCACCAGGTACTTAATGCCAAACATCACGAAAAAGAAGCCCAGATAATAGCTCAGGCCGGGCAGCCAGGTACTGTGACCATCGCTACCAACATGGCCGGCCGTGGTACCGACATCGTGTTGGGTGAAGGCGTTCAGGCTATGGGTGGTCTGTACGTGCTGGGGACAGAGCGCCATGAGTCACGGCGTATCGACAATCAGTTGCGGGGGCGTTCCGGTCGCCAGGGGGATCCGGGGGAGTCCCGTTTTTATGTCTCCTTAGAAGATGATCTGATGAGGTTGTTTGGCTCCTCCAATATAGAGGGATTGATGGACCGCCTGGGTATGGACGATACCATCCCCATTGAAAACAAGATGATAACCAGGGGCATTGAAAATGCCCAAAAGAAAGTGGAATCGCGTAACTTCAGCATCCGCAAGAATGTTTTGGAGTATGACGACGTGATCAACAACCAACGAATGGTGATTTACAAGGATCGCAAGAAAGTGTTGTACGGCGAAGATCTTAAGGAAACGGTCTCCACCATGATCGACGATGTCATAGATCACGTCGTCGATAGTTTCGCAGGTGACTTCAAATACTCGGATGAATGGGACCTGGCAGGCCTGATTGTATATGTGGAGCAGAATATCCTCCCGGGAGCCGAATGGGTGCCAGAAGATCTAGTCGGTATGACCAGGGAAGAGGTTAAGGAGCTGCTGGCCGAGAAAACTCATGCCCTGTACGAAGCCCGCGAACAGGAATTGGGCAGCGAACTGATGCGGGAAATCGAGAAAGCCATCATGCTCCGGATCATAGACAGCAAATGGATGGACCATATCGACGCTATGGACCAGCTCCGCAACGGCATTAACCTCCGTGCCTATGCCCAGCGCGACCCGCTGGTAGAGTATAAATTCGAGGCTTTCGAGGCTTTCCAGGACATGGTGTACAGCATCAAGGAGGATGTGGTCCGCTATGTGCTGCGGGTCAAGGTAGCCGCCAAACCAGAGGAAAAAAGAATGGTGACCAACCAGGACCAGTCAGCCCCCAAGAACCCGGTGCATGTGGAAAAGAAGATTGGACGCAATGATCCCTGCCCGTGCGGGAGCGGCCGGAAATATAAGAAATGCTGCGGGCGCACTGCCAGCTAATAGGGATAATTAGAGCATCCGAATGAGGTGATTATTATGATTGAGGACCCGCGGGGCACTATAACTGCCATAGTCAATAGTCTTAATGAGATGAGGGTTTCTCTTTGACATAGCCAATCTTGAGGTCGAGATCGGCAAACTGCACCAATCAACCCTGGCTGAGAAATTTTGGGATGAAAACCAGGAAGCCCAGAAGGTACTTAAACAGATAAGCGATATGCAGTCCACGGTGGACAAATTCAAAGGATTTTGGGAAGAAGCCCAGTACATTAAGGATATGCTTGATATGGCCGAATCGGAAGGCGAGACGGAAATATATCGCGAAACGGTCAAGGATTTGGAGCGTTTTGCCAAAAGGTTCGAAGAATATGAATTGCTTATTCTGTTTTCGGGTGAAAACGATAAGGGCAATGCTATTGTTTCCATGCACGCTGGCGCCGGGGGTACCGAGGCCCAAGATTGGGTGGAAATGCTGTTGCGCATGTATACCCGCTGGGCGGAGGCTTCCGGATACGATGTGGAGATAATGGATTTCCTGGCCGGGGATGAGGCTGGGGTAAAGAGCGTCACCTTCATGGTCTCCGGTTTGTATGCTTATGGTAAATTAAAATGCGAGGAAGGCGTGCACCGCCTGATCCGTATCTCCCCGTTTGATTCTTCCGGCCGCCGCCACACCTCCTTTGCTTCAGTGGCCGTCCTGCCGGAAATAACCGACGACATTGCTGTCGATATAAACCCCGAGGATTTGCGCATTGATACCTACCGCTCCGGGGGCGCCGGGGGTCAGCACGTAAACAAGACCGACTCGGCCGTGCGCATTACCCACCTCCCGACCGGGGTCGTGGCCCAGTGCCAGAATGAACGTTCACAGTACAGCAACCGACTGGCGGCTATGAAGATACTGACCGCCCGTCTCTATGAACTCAAACAAAAAGAACGCGAGGATAGCCTGCAGAAAATCAAGGGAGAATATAAAGAGATCGCTTGGGGAAGTCAGATTCGCACCTACACCATCAACCCTTTTTCGTTAGTCAAAGACCACCGCACCAATATGGAAGTTGGCAATGTTCAGGCTGTGCTGGACGGTGACCTGGACGGATTCATCAATGCCTGTTTGCGAATGAAGAGAGAACAATAACGGGAGGTACACGTGAGAGAGATTACGGAGAGTAAAATCCAGGCAGTAGAAGCCCGGGCAGCTGCACTGCGTCGGCATATAATAAGCATGCTGGGGGAGGCAGGTTCGGGACACACCGGGGGTTCCTTGTCCAGCGCCGATATAGTAGCTTGCCTCTATTTTTGGGAAATGAAAGTCGACCCGGAGCAGCCTCGTAAACCGGACCGGGACCGTTTTGTTTTGAGCAAAGGACACGCCGCCCCGGTACTGTACGCCGCCCTGGCGGAAAAGGGGTTTTTTCCGGTCAGTGAGCTGAATAGCCTCCGCAAGCTGGGCAGCCGTCTGCAGGGACATCCGGACATGAATAAATTGCCGGGGGTGGAAGCTTCGACTGGATCCTTGGGACAGGGTATCTCCTGGGCGGTCGGTATGGCCTTGGCCGAAAAGATGAATGGACCTGACCGCAACCGGATTTACGCCCTGCTGGGTGATGGGGAAATCGAGGAGGGCATTGTCTGGGAGGCTTTGATGGCTGCGGCTCATTACAAGCTGGACAACCTGACCGTCTTCCTGGATCACAACCGTCTCCAGATAGACGGGCTCATTGCCGAGGTCATGTCGCCGGAACCGGTGGCGGACAAATTCAGGGCTTTCGGATGGGAAACCTTGGCCATCGACGGCCATGACGTCAGCCAGATCATGCAGGCATTGGAATTGGCCCGCAGTACAACCGGCAGGCCCACAGCCATTATTGCCGATACCGTAAAAGGCAAAGGCTGCTCCTTCATGGAGAACAAAGCCGAGTGGCATGGTACCGCCCCTAACCGTGAGCAGACCATTCAAGCTTTGGAGGAACTGGGAGTCAGTTCCCAGCGGGCGTAAGCCATTTTCTGTAAACAGTTGTTGAACCAATTGTCATTATTTAAGGGGGAACTGATTTGGAAAAGCAAGCCACCCGGGATGCCTATGGGAAGGCTTTGGTCGAGTTGGGACGAAAGTACAGCGATGTAGTGGTATTGGACGCGGATCTGTCTAAATCAACCAAGACAGCTGATTTTGCCAAGGTGTTTCCGGATCGTTTTATAAATGCCGGGATTGCCGAGCAGAATATGATGGGGATGGCAGCAGGTCTGGCTGCCTCGGGAAAGGTGCCGTACGCCAGCTCTTTCGCGATATTTGCGACGGGGAGGGCTTTTGAAATCGTCCGCAATTCACTGGCCTACGCCAACCTGAATGTAAAGATATGCGCTACTCATGCCGGACTTACGGTTGGCGAGGATGGGGGTTCGCATCAATCAGTGGAAGACCTGGCTATCATGCGCTGCATTCCCAATATCACCGTGGTGGCTCCCGCTGATGGTGCTTCCACCCGGCAGGCGGTAGAAGCTATCTATCATCACCCCGGCCCGGTGTACCTAAGGCTGGGTCGCCCGGCGGTGCCGGTAATATATGATGAAAGCTTGAATTTCCGCATCGGCCGCGGTATCGTGCTGCGCGGCGGGAAGGATGCGACCCTGATCGGCTGTGGAATAATGGTTGCCAAGTGCCTGGAGGCAGCTGATCGGTTGCGGGCGGAGGGAATCGATGTCTCCGTAGTCGATATGCATACCATCAAACCCATTGACAGGGATTTAATTGCCCGCAAGGCTCACGAGACGGGGGCTATCCTGACCGTGGAGGAACACAGTGTACTAGGCGGATTGGGCGGCGCCGTTTGTGAAGTGGTTTGTGAACAATTCCCGGTTCCGGTAATGAGGATGGGCATCAAAGACCAGTTCGGCCAATCCGGAAACCCCGATGAATTACTGGAATATTATGGTCTGACTGTCGACATGATCGTGGCCAACACCCGAATACTGGTGTCGAAGAAATAAATTCCTAAGGGAAAACAGGATAGTTTTGCAGAAACCACCTATTAAAGGTGGTTTTTTTGTATTATCATAAGAACGATGGACATCTAATCGTTCGGCAGGACGGATGTCACGGCGTACATATATTCCGGAGGAATCAATGCTGGTCCAATTCTACAATGTCACTAAAGTCTATAGCAATGGGGTAAAAGCTCTCAACGACGTTTCTTTAAAGATAGACCAGGGTGAATTCATCTTTCTCATGGGTCCCAGTGGGGCCGGCAAGTCTACCTTTATAAAGATGCTATTCCGGGAGGAGAAGCCCACCCAGGGACAGATTTTCATATCCTCACGCAGTATCGTGCGCATGAAACGCGGTGAAGTTCCTTACCTGCGGCGCAGCATGGGGGTAGTCTTTCAGGACTTCAAACTGCTAGAGAACAAGACCGTAGCCGAGAATATTGCTTTTGCAATGAAAGTGGTCGGGGCCAGCAACCGTGAGATTGCAGTCCGGACGGCGGAAGTAATAGGTATGGTCGGCTTGACCGGTAAAGAGAACTCCTTCCCCGGACAGCTTTCCGGCGGCGAGCAGCAGAGAGTGGGGATAGCCAGGGCGATAGCCAATCGACCCCTCCTGCTTATAGCGGATGAACCTTCCGGTAACCTGGATATGGATACGGCAACAGGGATAATGGATTTGCTTTACGACATCAACCGCAAAGGTACGACTGTAGTTATGGCCACCCATGCCCGCGAACTGGTGAGGGATGCGGGCAAACGCATCATCACCCTGGAGGCTGGGCGGGTCGTTTCCGATCTTTGTACCCTGGAGTAGCAGCAATGAACTTGAAGAATTTCGGCTATTTTATCAAAGAAGCATTGATATCCATGTCACGCAACCGGGTATTAAGTCTGGCTACCGTAACGACCATGGCTATCTGCATTTTATTTCTGGGGGTAGCCGTCTTATTGACTATCAATGCCGGCAACTTCATGAACCAGTTGGAGTCGGATATTCAGATGATCGCCTACCTGGACGATGCTTTGACTGATAATGAGTTGCAAGCTATCGAGTCAGTTATCAAGGACACCGCCGGGGTGCAGGAGGTTACCTTCGTACCCAAGGAGGAAGCGCTGCAGAGGCTGCAGGCCAAATTCTCCGAGGAAGACTATGATTTGCAGCAAACCCTGGGTAAAAATCCGCTGCCCAATAGCTTTGAAATAAAGGCGGTGAACCCCCAGGAGGTAGCCCAGGTAGCCCAGGTGATCGGGGAGATCCCGGGGATATATAAGGTCAATTACGGGCAGGGTGTGGTGGAGCGACTGTTCCAGGTAACCAAATGGGTGCGGATCCTCAGCATTGTGTTTATGGTGATCCTGGCTCTAGGAGCGATTTTCCTTATCGCCACCACCATCAGATTAGCTATCTTTTCCCGCCGTAAGGAAATATATCTGATGAAGCTGATCGGCGCCACCGACTGGTTTGTACGCTGGCCTTTCTTTATCGAAGGAATACTGATTGGCGTGATTGGAGCTTTGATAGCCATCGGTTTACTATCGGGTGGCTACACATCTTTGATCAATAACGCCCAGACAGCATTGTTTTTTATTCCTTTGGTCAGTCAGCAGAGCATTTTGATCCAGGTTTATCTGGCGTTGGCAGCTGTAGGGGTTTCTTTAGGTACCATAGGAACGTATATATCTATAAACCGCTTTTTGAATGTATAGTCGCACACGAGTGATATATTGACGGAGATTTGGAGAGGGGGAAATACTGACTTATGCGAAGCCAAAGAGTCTTGCTGGTACTTGTCGCCATAACAATGATGATGGTTATGATTCTTCCGGTTAATGCCGACCAGCTAAGCGACCAGCAGAAACTGCTGGACAGCTTGAATAAGAGGTTGGATGCGACCCAGAAGAACCTGAACCAAGCCTCCCGGGCCGAGAAAACCATCCTCGGCGAGGTGAAAGACATCGAACAGACTGCCGAACAAACCCAGCAGGATATTGATGAATTGAATAGTAAAATCGCCCGTTTGCAGAGCCGGATCGCAACTCTGAACAAAGAGATAAAAGTCCATCAGGAAGAGTTGGACAAGCAGGTAGCTATACTTGGGGAAAGACTGGTAGTAATCTACGAACAGGGGGACACCTCATACCTGGAGGTCTTGTTGGGAGCCACCGATATCAAGGATCTGATTACCCGGATGGATATGCTGAGCGCTATCATCGACCAGGATAAAGAGTTGATCGATGACATCAACCTGCGCAAAAAAGAACTCGACAATAAGAAGGCCGACTTGGATGTTCAGCAGAGAGAACTGGAATCCGCGCGGGTGACCCTCGTCGAAAAGAAGAAAAAACTGGCTGAACAATTAAAACTGAAGAAGGAGACACTGTCCAGCGTCCAACAGGAAAAGGCCAAGTATGCTCAAGCCATGGAGGAATTGGAGCGGGCTTCCGCGGAAGCCGAGGCCATGATCCTCAGGCTGCAGGGCAAAGGGGGCAGCATCGGGACCGGCACTTATACCTGGCCTGCACCCGGCTATCGCAACATTACCTCGTCTTATGGGATGAGATACCATCCTATTCTGAAGGTCAACAAGCTGCATACCGGCATCGATATCGGAGCACCCAGCGGGGCCAAGATCGTAGCAGCGGATAGCGGTACAGTCATTTATTCAGGTTGGTTGGGCGCCTATGGCAACGCCATAATTATCGATCATGGAGCGGGGATTTCTACCCTTTATGGTCACCAGTCGGCACGTTTGGTAAGTGTAGGAGCCAAGGTAACCAAAGGGCAGACGATAGGAAAGGTCGGCAGCACCGGATGGAGCACTGGGCCTCATCTCCATTTCGAGGTGAGAAAGAACGGCAATCCGATCAATCCCAGATCTTATGTCTAAACACGGAAACGGAGGCAGGGTTGTCACAACGCCTTGCTAGTGTCGAAACCAATCACAAAGGCCAGGATTTTTCAATATCCTGGCCTATTTTTATTGGCACTGATGAACAGAGCTTCATTGTTTTGCCGGCTCAATTGGAGTAACATAGATTCATGTAACATAATCCCGAGCGGGTGATAATAAACTAGAGCATGGTGATGTGGTGTTGATAAACAAAACTTTGAGATTCATGGCTGGTATCCTAGCCGCGATTGGCCTGGGCGTAGTGCTGCTGACTGGATATGCGTTGGGAACCAATTGGAGTGGTTGGAGCACCCTGTTTAGCGTAATGGGCCTGATCGAGACCGTCTCCCTGAACCAACCACCAGCAGAAAAGATGCTGGAAGGAGCGGCTATGGGGATCGTGGCTTCGCTGGAGGATCCCTATTCACGCTATCTTGAGAAGAGCCAGTGGGAGGAATTGCAGCTACAGCTAAGCGCAGAGTTCGGTGGTATAGGCGTCTATTTGATCGAGACGGAAGAGGGTAAGTTGACGATTGTGTCTCCCATCAAGGGAACCCCTGCAGAGAGGGCCGGCCTTAAGAACGGTGACATTGTAACCCAGATAAACGCCGTCAGCACTTATGGGATGACCCAGGATGATGCGGTCCACCTGATGCGGGGGGACCCCGGCACCCAAGTGGATATCGTAGTCTATCGGCCTGAGGAAAGTCGTGAGATAGAGTTTAAGATCATCCGGGAGATTATAAACGTACCTTCAGTCGAAGATAAGATAGTAAATCAGCAACCCCTCTTGGGATATATTAGACTGAACCAGTTCCATGCCCGTTCCGCCCAGGAGATAGCAGCCAGCCTAAACAATATGGAAACGCAGCAAGTAAAAGGATTGATCCTTGATTTGCGGGACAATGGCGGCGGTGACTTTGACGCCTCGGTAATGATCGCTGACCTATTTCTGAATGCCAGTGAAGTGGTGAGCATAAAGGATGCGCGCGGGCAGGAGACAATACACCAAGCTTATGACGGGGCGATCGCCATCCCCATGGTGGTCCTGGTCAACAAGAACAGCGCCAGTGCCTCCGAAATATTAGCGGGCGCTTTACAGGATAATCAGCGGGCGGTTTTGGTGGGTGAAAAGACTTTTGGCAAGGGACTGGTCCAAACCGTCTATCCTTTGGCCGACGGCGGGGCTTTGAAGCTGACCACCCAAAAATACTATACTCCCAATGGAACAGACATCAATGAGATCGGAATAAATCCGGACATTGTAGTACAAAATGCAGATACGGGTGACCATGATCTGCAACTGGAAAGAGCTATCGAGTACTTGAAACAGAAGACCTCATGACTTCTATCAATAGGGGGGCGTGACGTTGGAATTCTTTTTCGCCATCCTGAAAGAAATGGGGCGGGTGTTGGTAAATAACCTGACATCCCCCTCTTTTTTATTTTTATATGCTCTTCTATTCGGGTTGGTTGCACTGCAATACCGAAGACTGCAGACAACCTCGGAATCCATGTTGCAGTGCAGTAAAAATGTCTATATGAAAACCGCATTGCTCTCTACTCTGCTGGGCTTGGCGGGTGGTGTGACCGGCAGCTTGGTGCTCATTTTTTTGGGGGTGGATCTGACTGGTATCGCCGTGGGGCAATTATGGCTGGTTGCGTTTCTATTGATGCTGATCAAACCCCGTTTCCTGTGTTTCGCTTATGCCGCCGGACTCATCAGCGTTGCCAGCCTGCTCACCGGTTACCCGACTGTAAATATCCCGCAATTGATGGGATTGGTGGGGGTGCTGCACTTGGTGGAAAGCCTGCTGATTTTCGTGAGCGGTTCAATTAGCCCCTGGCCGATCTATATAAATAAGAACGGTAAGATGAAAGGCGGATTCAACCTGCAGCAATTCTGGCCCATTCCCCTGGTGGCATTGATAACTGTGGGAGTAATCGAACCCCGGGGAGCTATCCTGACCCCGGATTGGTGGCCCCTGCTAAGAGGGGGGACCAGTTTGGGACAGAGCCACACCTATATTTTGATCCCCGTGCTGGCCATACTGGGTTATGGGGAAATTACTACTACCAGGACACCCATGCAGGCAGTGCGGAAATCATCCTGGCATTTGCTCGTTTACAGCACCGGACTTATTATATTGTCGGTGCTGGCTTCCCGTTACAGCCTGCTGTTGCCCCTGGTTGCCCTATACAGCCCCATCGGACACGAACTGGTCATTTGGATGGGCATGAGGTCGGAAACCCGGGCGCCTTTGTTTATATCGCCGGCGCAAGGGGTAATGATCCTGGACGTAGTGCCAGGGACCCCCGCTTATGCTCAAGGTTTGCGTTCGCGCGACTTAATCCTGAAAGCGAACGGAGAACCTGTGAATAATTTCCAGGAATTGATCGGCTTGGCCAACCAGCCGGGTAAAACCCTGCTGCTGGAAGTAGCCCGCGATCGGAAACATTTCTCGCGGCGCCTTAAATTAAGGGAAGACAGAGCTATCGGAATCATACCCGTTCCGGATGACGAAACTCAGCGGTATCTGTGCATAGCCGATGATGGGATTTTTGCAATGGTGGCCCGCCTGTGGCATCAAATCAAGTATAAAATGTTCACCTCCTGATTGCACTTCGAATATATTAGAAGAAAATTAGCGAAGAGGTGGCCGTTTTGAGCATACGGGGGAACACCCGCTATTGTTTTGTCAGCAGTTTCACCAGCCTGGGATTTAGAACCTTTATCCCCGATCTGGTAGATGGAATAAAGAAAGTATTCATTCTAAAGGGAGCGCCGGGAACAGGCAAAAGTACCTTCATCCGTCTGGTTGGCGAGACTCTCTCCGAACAGGGGTATGACATAGAATATTGGGTCTCATCCTTGGACCCGGTTACGCCGGACGGGGTGTATATCCCCCAACTTGATACAGCGGTTGTCAATGGCAGCCTGAAAATTCCGGTAGATCCCCAATATCCACAGGTCCGGGAAATCATGATCAACCTGGGTGAATACTGTCAGGGCATTGCTGCTGAGAGTTTCCGGACCGTCACGGAACTGCTGGACTCCATAAAGGCATCACAGGAGCAGGCGGTTCACTTTATACAAGCATCTACCGAAGCCAGGCAAGAGATTCGGCATTTTAACAGCATTCACCTGGACACAGCAGCCATCCAGGTGCTTATCGATGAGATATCCGGACGGATCATGGATTATCGGCCCGCGGAGAGACATTATTTTGCCCGTACTCTAACCCCCGATGGCATGGCCGACTATATCGATGACTTGAGCCGTGACTGTCAACAACGGTATATATTCAAAGGTTGTCCGGGAAGCGGAGGGTCGATCGTTATCGCCCAATTAATCAGCCAGGCCCGGGAGAAGGGCTATTGGTTGGAGTATTACCATTGTGGCTTGGAGTATGATCAGCTGGTAATGGTTATTATCCGCAGCCTGCAGGTGGCTCTTATTGAGACCGATCAGGTCGATATCGAGTCCCGCCAGGGTGATAAGGTAATAGATATGCAAAAGTACCTGCATATAGACAGCAGTGATCCCTTCTGCTTTAAGTGCAGCGAAACGAGCCGGCTTGGCGAAAGCCTGCTTCTCCAAGCCCAGCAGGAATTGGGAAATGTAAAAAAGCAAACCCGGCTGGTGAAAAAGTACTATTGTGAAGCCATGGATTTCGAGAGGCTGGATCAGAAGCGGGCCGAGGTCATAAGGGATATCCTGAAGATAGGCTGATTGGGATAGGGATCACCGCAAAGCAAAGCGGCATATAATACCGGCAGCCGAATGAACCGCCTAAATGTAGTCGCCAGATGTTAATAGACAAATCATTTTAACCGCATTTCAACGAATCACTCACTCTATCAGCGAGACGAGTTAGCGCTGGTCGATAGTGTGATGCTTGAGGGAAAGCGGTTTTTTTGCCGCGCCTATAGTATAATAAACTGATATCCTAAAATTTAAGGAGCGACCATGCAGGAATTCAGAATAAATTCAGATTATGTACCTACTGGTGATCAACCCGAGGCTATACGGCAGCTAGTAGAAGGGTTGCGACTGGGCTACCGTGACATGACCTTGTTGGGAGTAACCGGTTCCGGCAAGACATTCACCATGGCGCAGGTGATTCAGGCGGTACAGCGCCCCACCTTGATCATGGCTCCCAACAAAACCTTGGCCGGGCAGTTGTTCTCGGAATTCCGGCAGTTTTTCCCCGACAATGCGGTGGAATACTTTATCAGCTACTATGATTATTACCAGCCGGAAGCCTATGTGCCCCATACTGATACCTATATCGAAAAGGACTCATCCATAAACGATGAAATAGATAAGTTCCGTCATTCCGCTACCGCCTCCTTGTTGGAGAGGCGGGATGTCATCATCATCGCCAGCGTTTCCTGCATATATGGTTTGGGAGCACCACAGGACTATTATAAAATGGCCATCTCCCTGCGCCCGGGAGCCCAGCTGCCCCGGGAGAGACTCCTGCACCAGCTGGTGGAAAACCACTATGAGCGCAATGATACTACCTTCTTCCGAGGCAATTTCCGGGTTCGGGGGGATGTGGTGGAGATTTTTCCGGCCTCCTCATGGGACAAGGCCTTGCGGGTGGAGTTTTTCGGCGATGAAATCGAGCGCATTCTGGAATACAAACCAATGACCGGGGAGGTCTTGGGGAAACAGATGCACGCCATGGTCTTTCCGGCCTCCCATTTCGTGACCACTCGTGATAATATGCTGGCCGCGGCAGAGGAGATCGAGGCCGAACTGGCCACGCAGGTTGAGAGGTTCCAAAAGGAAGGCAAGCTCTTGGAGGCGCAGCGCATCGCCCAGCGAACCAGGTACGATTTGGAGATGATCAAAGAAATCGGCTATTGCAAGGGGATAGAGAACTATTCCCGTTATATCACCGGGCGCCAGGCGGGGGAACCGCCCTATACCCTGATCGACTTTTTCCCTAGTGACTACCTTTTGTTCATGGATGAATCGCATATTTCGGTGCCCCAGGTAAGGGGCATGTATGCGGGCGACCGTTCCCGCAAAGAAAACCTGGTCGAATACGGTTTCCGGCTTCCCTCGGCCCTAGACAACCGGCCCCTGACTTTCGAGGAGTTCGACCAAAGGATCAACAATGTCATTTATGTCAGCGCTACCCCCGGAGACTATGAGCTGGATAAGAGCAAGCTGGTAGCGGATCAGGTGATCCGGCCGACTGGATTGCTGGATCCGGTGATCGAAGTGCGCCCCACCCTTAATCAGATCGACGATTTAATGGCTGAGATCCAGGTGCAAGTGCAGAAAGGATACCGGGTGCTGGTTACCACCTTGACCAAGCGCATGGCCGAGGACCTGACCGATTACCTGGCTGAGAACGGTATGAAGGTGCAGTACATGCACTCGGATGTGGAAGCCCTGGAGCGCATGGAGATAATTAGAGAACTGCGCAGTGGAGTGTTCGATGTGCTGGTGGGAATAAACCTTTTGCGGGAAGGACTGGACCTACCCGAGGTGTCTCTGGTGGCAATCCTGGATGCGGATAAGGAGGGGTTTCTGCGTTCGGGTCGGTCTCTGATCCAGACTGCCGGCCGTGCAGCCCGGAATGTAGAAGGCAAGGTGGTCATGTACGCTGATAGGGTGACTCCTTCGATGCAGCAGGCCATCGACGAAACCAATCGCCGTCGGGAGAAGCAGTCAGCCCATAACCTGGCCCATGGTATAACCCCAGAGTCCATAAAAAAAGCAGTCTTCGCAGCCATTGAAGCTACGGTTCAGGAAGATCCGATGGAATACCAGCCTGCCTTTTTTGAAGGCTTGAGCAAAGATGAGAGAAACCGCCTGGCCAGTGAGTTGGAGATTGAGATGCGGAAAGCTGCCGAAGCCCTGGAGTTTGAAAGGGCGGCCCAACTGCGAGATTTAATCAGGGAACTTAACCTGCCTCCCAAAAAGAAGCGTAAGAAGAGATAGATATATAAGGAAAGAGCACGATGAAAGACTACATTCATGTTAAAGGTGCCCGCGAACACAACCTGAAGAATATAGACGTCACCATACCCAGAGACAAGCTGGTGGTCTTTACCGGTATATCAGGCTCAGGCAAGTCGAGCCTGGCCTTTGATACTATATACAGCGAGGGGCAAAGACGCTACGTGGAATCGCTGTCCACTTATGCGCGCCAGTTTTTAGGGCAGATGGACAAACCGGACGTGGATCATATCGAGGGGCTCTCTCCCTCCATATCCATCGACCAGAAAACGACTTCTCATAATCCCCGCTCCACAGTGGGTACCGTCACTGAGATCTACGACTATATCCGATTGCTGTTTGCCCGGGTAGGAAGACCGTATTGCCCCCACTGTCATAAGCCGATTCGCCGCCAGACGGTGGATGAGGTGGTGGATGTGGTGCAGTCTCTGCCAGAGGGCAGCCGCATCAAGGTGCTGGCACCTATCATCAAGGGGCAGAAGGGGGAGCACCGGAAAGTTATCCAGAAGCTGTTCAAAGATGGATTCACGCGGATAATTGTCGACGGATTCGAATACACAGCGGACGAAGGCATCGAGCTGGAGAAGAACAAAAAACACGATATAAGCGCTGTCATAGATCGCCTGGTGGTGAAGCAAGGGATTCGCAGCCGCTTGGCAGAATCGCTGGAGTTGGCTTTCCAACTAGGCGAGGGATTGGTGGTTATCAGACGCATGGCTGATGAAGGGGAGGAGCATGATATGCTGTTCAGCCGTGAATTTGCTTGCTCCGAATGTGGTTTCAGCCTGCCCGAACTGAGCCCGCGCATGTTTTCCTTCAACAGTCCCTTTGGGGCATGCCCCGAATGCAACGGCTTGGGGGAGAGAAGAGAAATGGACCCGGATTTGGTACTGGACCTCGACCTCTCCCTAGAGGAGGGAGCTATCATCCCTTGGGCGCTTAATTCCCACAATTATTATCGCCAGCTGGTCTTGGGTATGAGTGAGAGATACAATATCCCGATGGACAAGCCACTAAGTACGATGAGTCCCAGCCAGTTGGATCTAATACTATATGGCAATAAGGGCGAGCAATTCAAGATCACCTATACCAATTCCTATGGAGAGACGGGTACTTACTATACTCGTTTTGAGGGTGTTATCAATACATTGAAGAGACGCCACCACGAAACCAAGTCTGATGTGGCCCGGGAGGAAATGGAGAAGTTCATGACCATTAGTCTTTGTCCTGCGTGCCGGGGCAAGAGGCTGCGCCCGGAGATACTGTCGGTTCTGCTGGGGGAGAAAAACATCGCCGAGGTGACCGCTATGGCTGTTCATGAGACCCTGGCGTTCCTGTCCCAGCTGGACCTGGACCAGCGGGAGGCGTTGATTGCGCGCCAGATAATAAAGGAGATCACTGAGCGGTTGAGATTCCTTATCGATGTGGGATTGAACTACTTGACCCTGGACCGTCCCGCCGGCAGCCTGTCGGGGGGGGAAGCCCAGCGTATCCGGTTGGCAACCCAGGTTGGTTCCAGCCTGGTGGGGGTACTGTACGTATTGGATGAGCCCAGTGTTGGCCTGCATCCCCGGGATAACACCCGGCTGCTCGAAACCCTGAAGAGACTGCGGGACTTGGGCAATACAGTCCTCGTCGTGGAACACGACGAGGAAACCATCCATAATGCCGATTATATTGTAGACATTGGGCCGGGGGCGGGAGTCCATGGCGGGCGCGTAGTGGCCACAGGATCGGTGCAGGACCTGATGCAGTCACCGGAGTCCATTACCGGGCAATACCTGGCCGGCGTCCGCACCATAGCCATACCTCCGCAGCGCCGAAGCGGCAACGGGCAGCAGTTGGTAATCAAGGGTGCCCGGGAGCACAACCTGAAGGATCTTACTGTCCGCATCCCGCTGGGCCAGATGGTAGTTATCACCGGTGTATCCGGCTCGGGCAAGAGCACCCTGGTGCAAGATATCCTTTATCCTGCCCTGATGAAGAGAATCCACAACAGCAGGTATCGGGTAGGTGCCCACGACGACATAGAAGGAATAATGTACCTGGACAAGGTCATCAACATCGACCAGTCGCCCATCGGGCGAACACCCAGGTCCAATCCGGCTACTTATACCGGCACCTTCGACAGTATCCGGGAGTTGTTCTCCGAGACGGCCGAAGCAAGGGTCCGAGGCTACAAGCCTGGTAGATTCAGCTTCAACGTGCGGGGCGGTCGCTGCGAAGCTTGTGCCGGCGACGGTATCATCAAGATCGAGATGCATTTTCTGCCCGACGTGTACATCCCATGTGAGGTGTGCAAAGGCAAAAGATACAACCGGGAGACCCTGGAAGTCAAGTATAAGGGGCAGAACATCGCCGACGTTCTGGCCATGACCGTGGACGAGGGGGTTGAGTTCTTCGAAAGCATCCCCAGGATCGAACGCAGGCTCAAGGTGCTGCAGGATGTGGGCTTGGGTTACATTCAACTGGGCCAGCCGGCCCCTACCTTGTCGGGAGGAGAGGCGCAGCGGGTGAAGCTATCCACCGAGCTGGCCAAACGTTCGCTGGGCCGCAATCTTTATATACTGGATGAGCCTACCACCGGACTCCACCGGGAAGACGTCAAACACCTGCTGGCTGTTCTGGAACGGTTGGTGGATGCAGGCAACTCGGTCATTGTGGTCGAGCATAACCTGGATGTGATCAAATCGGCTGACCACATCATAGACTTGGGGCCGGAAGGCGGGGAAGAAGGGGGTCGCATCATTGCCGAGGGAACACCGGAGGAAGTGGCCGGCTGCCCGGCTTCCTACACTGGTCAATTTCTTCGGGCGATTCTGGATGAAAACAGCCGGAGAGGCAATTAAGGGTTGGTTGTAATCGCCCTGAGCTGTCATTCTGAACGACGAAGTGTCACTCAGAGCGCAGCGAAGAGCCGATTCTCTGTGTTAAGAGTCTGTTCATCCTGAAATATACTGTATGCATAGGTTGGTGATAATGTCGGCTGAGCGGGGTTATTCTCTGCAAGTGCCGCCAAATTGGGAGGTTGAACCGCATTCCGGCGGGCAACCTCCCAATTTTTTCACCCCTGTCGGCATTTATTAAATCTTGTATAATAGACAAATAAAATACGCAAGGAAGGGGCATCCATCAATGTCCTGTTGTTGTCAAACAGAGGAGAGCACTACCATCCAGAGTGTCAGTACCGCGATACAATTATCGGCTCTGGAGGATTTAATCAATAGGTATAGAGGCGTAGAAGGCAGCCTGATATCAGTTCTGCAAGGGGTCCAGGAGCTGTATGGATATTTGCCCCGGCCGGTGCTGGAACACATCTCATTACAGTTGGGCATGAAAAAGGCGCGGATATATGGAGTGGCTACCTTCTATGCTCAGTTCCGGCTCACCCCGGTGGGCAAGCACCTGATCCTGCTATGCCAGGGGACCGCCTGCCATGTCAACGGGGCCGATAAGATAGAAACCGCCCTTTGTGACGAACTCGGGGTGGAGATGGGCGGGACCACCGATGACCGGGTATTCACTCTCACCGAGGCTGCATGCCTGGGCTGCTGCAGTCTGGCCCCGGTGATGATGATCGACGGACAGGCCTATGGGCCGCTGACCCCGGACAGGGCTCGCAAGGTCATCCGGGATATATATAAACAGGAAGAACAGTCCCGGGAAGAGGTGGGAGCATGATCGTAAGGATAGGATTAAGCAGCTGCGGGATCGCCGCCGGAGGCTTGCCGGTAAAGGAAGCCCTGGCTCTGGTTATAGAACAGCAAGGTCTGGACTGGGAACTGCAGCAGACCGGCTGTATAGGTATGTGCCATTACGAGCCGCTGGTAGATGTCATCCACGAGGATGGCAGTATCAATACCTATGGCAACGTGACCGTGGATGGCGCTCGGGAGATCGTGGCCGCCGAAGCCAGCGGCACAGCTTTGGAGAAGTACCGCATTGCCACCGACCGGGAGCCTAATGATTGCTTAGCCGGGCAGGTGCGGATAGCCTTGCGCAACTGCGGCACCATCGATCCTGAATCTATCCAGGACTATATAAATAGTGGTGGGTACCAGGCCCTCCAAAAAGCCCTTAACCAGATGACCCCCAAGCAGGTAATCGAGGAAATCAAGATTTCCGGTTTGAAAGGGCGCGGGGGAGCCGGCTTTCCCACCTGGTTCAAGTGGAACGCTACCCGCCAGGAACCGGGAGATATAAAATACCTGATTTGCAACGCCGATGAGGGAGACCCGGGCGCATTCATGGACCGCAGCCTGCTGGAGGGAGATCCTCACTCGGTGCTGGAGGGGATGGTTATAGCCGGCTATGCCATCGGCGCCGCTACTGGCATCGTCTATGCCCGGGCCGAATACCCCTTGGCCATCAAGAGGCTGGGCAAAGCCATCGAACAGGCCCAGGCCCATGGCATATTGGGCAGCAATATAATGGGCAGCGATTTTTCCTTTGATATATCCATCAAGCAGGGAGCGGGAGCCTTTGTATGCGGAGAAGAGACCGCCCTTATCGCCTCCCTGGAGGGAGAGAGGGGAATGCCGCGGCTCAAACCGCCTTTTCCATCCCAGCGCGGCTACTGGGATAAACCCAGCAATATCAACAATGTCGAGACATTGGCCAATGTACCTTGGATAATCGCCAACGGGGGAGCCTCCTTCGCTGCCATGGGTACTGAAGATAGCAAGGGCACCAAGGTGTTTGCCCTGGCTGGGCGCATCAAACGGGGCGGATTGGTGGAAGTCCCCATGGGCATGACCCTGCGGGAGATCATTTTTGGGCCCGGCGGTGGAATCAAGGACGACAAGAAGTTCAAGGCGGTCCAATTGGGCGGACCTTCCGGGGGCTGCATACCAGAAGCCCTGCTGGACACCCCGGTGGACTACCAATCCATAAAAAACACCGGTGCCATTATGGGCTCCGGGGGCATGGTGGTAATGGACGAAACCACATGCATGGTGGATCTAGCCCGCTACTTTTTAAATTTTACCCAGGACGAATCCTGCGGCAAATGTGTACCCTGCCGGATCGGCACCAAGCGCATGCTGGAGATCATGGAACGGTTGTGTGCCGGAGAAGGCAAACCGGGGGACATAGATCTGCTGGAAATGCTGGGACAGCAAATAATGGACGGCTCCCTGTGCGGACTGGGCAACAGCGCCCCAAATCCGGTGTTGACTACCATTAGGTATTTTCGGGACGAATATGAAGCTCATATTTACGACAAGAAATGCCCGGCCAAGCAATGCAAGGCCCTGATCACATATCTAATCGAACCCGACAAATGCAAGGGCTGCACCCTTTGTGCCAAGAAATGTCCGGTGAATTGCATCAGCGGCGAAGCCAAAAAGCCTCATGTCATAGATCAGAATCTGTGCACCAAATGCGGCACCTGCCTGGAAGTATGTCCTTCCAAGTGGAGTGCGGTAAGCGTTAGCTAGGGGGGAGAAACGATGATCCAGATAAATATCAACGGCAGGGAAATAAACGGGCAGAAGGGGCAGACCATACTGCAGGCATCCCGGGACAACGGCATCGACATCCCCACCCTGTGTTACGATGAACGCGTCAAGATTTTCGGTGGATGCGGCATCTGCGTGGTAGAGGTTGAGGGAATGACCAAACTGCAGCGCGCCTGTGCCACCGAGATTGCCCCTGGCATGAAGATCTACACTGAAAGTGCCAGGGTCCGGTCTGCCCGCAAGGTAGCCCTGGAACTGATGCTGTCCGACCATGTAGGGGATTGCCGTCCCCCCTGCGTAAAGGCATGTCCGGCTGAAACCGACTGCCAGGGATATGTGGGCCTTATCGCCAATGGGGAGTACCTTGAAGCCCTGAAGGTAATCAAGGAACAACTGCCCCTGCCCACAAGCATTGGTCTGATATGTCCCCACCCTTGTGAAACCGCCTGCCGGCGCCAACTGGTGGAGGCCCCGGTAGCCATCGCCGCCCTTAAGGTATTTGCGGGTGAGTTCGACCTTATGCAGAGCAATCCTTTCATTCCCGAGATAAAGGCCTCCACCGGCAAGAAAGTAGCTATCGTCGGTTCGGGCCCGGCCGGTTTGACTGCTGCTTACTTTCTAGCCGCCGCAGGGCATGAAATAACGGTATTTGAAGCCATGCCCCAACCAGGGGGAATGCTGCGCTACGGTATACCTGAATATCGTTTGCCCAAACGCATCCTGGACCAGGAGATCGATATCATCAGGTCCATGGGTGTGGCGATCAAAACCAATACCCGACTCGGTGCCGACATCTCCCTGGAAGAACTACGGGAAACACACGACGCCGTATTCTTAGGTATTGGGGCCTGGCGCTACTCGCGGATGAATTGCCCCGGCGAAGATCTCCCGGGAGTTCTCGGCGGGATCGACTTCCTGCGCGATGTCGCTCTTCAAAAACCCGTAACCTTGGGTGATCGGGTGGCGGTGATCGGCGGCGGCAACACCGCCATGGATGCCTGCCGGACAGCGGTTCGGCTGGGATCTAAAGAAGTAATGGTACTTTACCGGCGCACCCGGGAAGAGATGCCGGCGGAAGATATTGAGATCCACGAGGCCATGGAGGAAGGAATCGAATTCCGATTCCTAATGGCTCCCATTGAAATAATAGCTGCCGAAGGCAGGGCAGCGGCCATCCGCGTGCAGAAGATGCAGCTGGGCGAGCCTGATGCATCTGGCCGCCGTTCCCCGGTACCTATTGAAGGCGCCGAGGAGGTCATCCCGGTAGACAGCGTGATAGCCGCCATTGGCCAGCAGGTAGACATGAAGGGATGCGAAGAGGTTGTGCCCAGCAAATGGCGGAGCATCGGTATCGACGACAATACCTTTATGACCAATCTGATCGGGGTATTTGCCGGCGGGGACGGGGTGACCGGTCCGGGCATAGCGGTAGCCGCGATGGGGCAGGGCAAGAAAGCTGCGGGCGTAATTGACAGCTACCTGGCTGGACAGCTCCAACCCCTGCGCACCCCTTTCCTGGTGGGAAAGAACGTCAATCGGGATGACTTCGCCCACATCGAACCGGTGGAGCGGTTGTATATAGAGCCGGCCGATCCAATCGCGCGGCGTGCCAGCTTCACCGAGGTAGCCGGCCGCATGACCGAGGCGGAAGCCCGTAAGGAAGGGAGCCGGTGTCTGGAATGCGGCTGCCGGGATTGGTTCGAATGCAAGCTGATTGCCTACGCCAACCAGTACGGAGCCCAACCCGGGTACCTGCAGGGAGAGAAACACCGGCAGGTGGAACTCGACCCCCATCCCTTCATTGAAAGGGATGCGGCCAAGTGTATTTTATGCGGACTATGTGTCCGTTTCTGTGACGAATACATGGGTATCAATGCTCTGGGTCTGGTGGAACGCGGTTTTGAGACCGTGGTGGAACCGGAGTTCGGCTTGCCCCTTCAGGACAGTTCCTGCATCAGCTGTGGGCAGTGTGTGGCAGTGTGCCCTACCGGGGCCTTGCTGGAACGTTACCCTCAACCCAAGAACGTACCGGTAAGGACGCAACAGACCTCCACGGTATGCTCCTTCTGCGGATTAGGCTGCCACGGGGTGGCTGATAGTTGCGGGGATATGACGATCAGAATACTGCCGCACGACAATGAGATACTATGTGCCAAGGGTCGGTTTGGCTTCAGTGCATACAGCCACGGCCGTCTGACCCATCCCCTGGTAAAAAAAGCTGGCCAACTACAGGAGAGCAGCTGGGAAGAAGCCCTGTCGGCTGCCGCCCAGAGCCTGAAAAAGACCGGTTCCAGCGGGACTGCCATCACCGCTGCACCCTCCCTGACCTGCGAGGAAGCGAGCCTGGCGGCCTTTTTGGGCGGGAGCCTGGATGATTCGTGTTTGGCCAGCTTCAGCAGTGACCCGGGACGCGGTTTAAATGCGGTGCTGGGGAGAAATATTGCCACCAATCGCCTTGACGAAATGGACTCTAGCGATGTAATCATGCTAGTCGGGTCATTCAACGAAAACCAGGTGCTGCCCGTGAGGGTGCGCCAGGCGGTGAGAAAAGGAGCCAAACTAATTGTGGTCAGTGATGAGGATACCCTGGTAGATGATATCGCTGCCTTGAAAATTAACAGCGATAGCAATGATAAATTAAAGCAAATACTGGCAACAGTAATCAGAACGGGATATGTCGATGATGTATTCATAAACCAGAATACGGTTGGATTTGATCAGTTCTGCCAGCAGCTCGAAGCGGTGATCCCCACCAATGATGCCCAGGAAGCAGCCCGGTTGTATGGGCAGGCTCCTCAGGCCATGATAATTGCAGACGGCATCAGGGTTACGGCGGCCGGGGTGACTTGGCTGGCGGACCTGGCCCTGATTACCGGAAGGATTGGTACAGCAGGCAACGGTATTATTGTAATAACGCCCGGGGGGAATCGGACCGGGATTAACCAGGCGGGCTTTGCTGAAGATGGCGATAAGGTGATAGAATCAATCCGGTCAGGTGAGACCAACCGGGCGGTCATAATTGGAGAGGATCCGGTCGGAGCCGGGGTAATAAGGGCTGAAGACCTGGCCGGTTTAGATACGCTGGTGGTGCTGAGTCCTTTAATGACCCAGACTGCCGCCCAGGCCGATGTGGTTTTACCTTCATCTACACCCCTGGAGACAACCGGGACCTATATCAGTTCTGACGGAAGACTGGCTGAATTGAGCAAGGTGGCCCGGCCTCCGGTCGGCCGGGATATCGGAGAGATACTGGCTGACTTGATAGCCAGACTGGAACCGATCATCCCGGTTGGGCAATTGGAACAGGCCGGGGCAGAGGTTGGGGAGGATGAAACATGGACCCAACCGGTTAAATTCAGCGCCGGCTTCGCATTCGAAGATGGCCGGGCCAGATTGGTGGTTCCCACCGGGGACTCGCTTTTCAGCCCAGTCCGGCTGACGGACCCGGCCTTGGTCAGTTTCCAAAAATATGGGCTATAGATTTGAATTGGTGATGAGGCGGATCAGGTTATGAAGGATCGTCTGAAAAATGTCCCCCTGCAGCCAGGGGTGTACCTATATCGGGACAAGGAAGGCCGGGTGATATACGTCGGCAAGGCTCGCGTGCTGCGCAGTCGTATGAGGTCCTATTTCCAGAACCCGGCCGGCATGGATCCAAAGGTACGGGCGATGATGGCCAAGGTGGGCGATTTCGACTATATAGTGACCGGGACTGAAGTGGAAGCCTTGATCCTGGAAAGCAATCTCATCAAGGCCTATCAGCCCAGGTATAATATCGACCTGAGGGACGACAAGAGCTACCCCTATCTTAAAATAACTGCCGAAAAATTTCCCCGCCTCTGTATTGTCCGGGAAAAGAAAGACAAGGTTTCCCGGTATTACGGACCCTATGCCGAGGTTGGACTATTACGGGAAACCATCAAGATCATCACCAGTATCTTCCCGCTGCGAACCTGTAAGACTATGCGCAACCACCGCCCTTGTCTCAACCACGACCTGGGCAAGTGTTTGGCCCCATGTACCGGTAGGGTGGAACCCGAGGAATATCAGCGTCTTGTTGACGGGATCGTATCCTACCTGGACGGCAATGGACAGCAGTTGGCCGAACAGATAGCGGCGGAGATGCAACGTGCGGCCGCCAACCTGGAGTTTGAAAAGGCGGCCCGGTTGCGGGACCAGGCCAGCGCGTTGAAGGTATTGGCCGAGAAGCAGAAGGTTTGTATGGATAAACCCTACGATCTGGACATGGTGGGAATGCTAGGTGGAGAACAGCACAAGCTGATCCTGGTGTTCAAGCTTAGGGCCGGCAAAATAGTGGCCAAAGAGACTTTTTGGCTGAAAAGGGTAATTGATGAAGCTGACGACGAGGTGTTGGAGTTTTTTTTCAAACGATATTATTCGGACAACCAGGACATTCCCCCGGAGATACTGGTGAGCTTGCTTCCCCCCGACACCGAACTGATACAGAGTTGGCTGAAAGAAGTCCATGGAGTGCGCTGCCGGATTTGGAAGCCGGAACGCGGCGAAAAACGAGGCCTGTTGGACATGGTCATGGAAAACGCTCGCCTCTTATGGGAGGAGAAGATGCGGGACGAAAGCAGGAACAGCAGGATACTTCAGGATCTGGCCCATACTCTGGATCTGGAGGCAGTTCCGCAGAGGATCGAGTGTTTCGATGTTTCTCACCTGGGCGGCCAAGAAACAGTGGCATCGATGGTGGTGGCCACTTCGGGCCGGCCCGACAAAAAGGCTTACCGCCGTTTCAAGATTTCGGCCGAACAGAATAACGACACCGCCTCTCTAAGCGAGGCCCTCCGCCGCCGCTTCCAGGAAGCCCGCCAAGGCAATCCGGCTTTTTTGCCCGAACCGGATCTGTTGTTGATTGATGGTGGATTAGGGCAGGTCAATGCTGCCCGGATGGTCCTGGAGGAGCTAGGGGTAGAGATTCCTGTATTGGGATTGGCTAAGCGGGAAGAGTCTCTTTTCTGGCCGGGCCGCCGCGACCCGCTGCGCTTGCCGCCCAGGGATGAAGGACTGCGGATGCTGCAGCGTCTGCGCGATGAAGCTCACCGGTTCGCTGTGCAATATAACCGCCAGCGCAGGGGCAGCAAGACAATCCGGTCCGCCTTGGATGATATCGAAGGGGTAGGCCCGAAACGCCGACGGGCACTTTTGCTGCACTTTGGTTCAGTGGCCCGGATCAAGACCGCCAGCCGGGAAGAGTTGGCCCAAGTACCTGGTATGAACAAGCCCACCGCCGAACGAATATACATGCATTTTCATAAGTATTAAACGCCAAGCCCGAAAGACTTGATTGTTTTCATGGGGGAATGTTAGGAAAAAAATTATTTCCCGGGAAATAATATCGAAATCGGTATGAAATCAATAGGATTTTTTGGCGTAATTGCTTATGATAATACTAAGCTTAATAACAAGGAAAGGAGCGGGTGGCGATGCCAGGATGGGTTTTGCGGTGGATTTTGAACATTTCAGCAATTGTACTTACAGCAGCCCTTTTGCCAGGATTTGAGGTCAGTTTATGGGGGGCTATTGTGGGGTCGATCGTGCTGGGCATAATCAATGCCATCATCAGGCCGTTGCTGCTGATACTAACCCTGCCTCTGAACTTGATTACCCTGGGCTTGTTTACGTTCGTGATAAATGGCTTGATGTTATGGCTGACCGCAGCAACTGTAAAGGGCTTTGATATTTACGGATTTGGCTGGGCGATTTTGAGTGCCATAGTCCTAAGCTTGTTCAGCTTTGTGATAAGCTACTTGGTTGAGGACAAGTACTTTGATTTGGGTAGATAGACGATATTAAAAATGGGTGAAGCCGGGCTGCCTTGGCCCGGCTTCTTGACGGAGGTAGATATATGGCAGCCGTAGTTTGGTTTACCAACTTGAGGACCGGAAACACCAGCTTGCTGGACAAGGTAGCCCGACTGTTAAAGAATACTGGATTGGAAGCAGTGATCGCTCCCCGGGATTTGGTGGCGATCAAACTACATTTCGGGGAAACCGGCAACATGGCCTATATCAGACCTCCATTCGTGCGCCGGGTAGTAGACTTGGTTAAAGACAGAGGCGGGCGCCCTTTTCTTACTGACGCCAATACTCTGTATGTCGGAACCCGAGCCAATTCGGTGGACCACCTGGAGACCGCTATCCGCAATGGATTTGATTATGCGGTGGCGGGGGCTCCGCTAATAATCGCCGATGGTTTGACCGGTAAAGACTATGTCAAAGTGCCTATACCGGGCCAGCACTTCAAGGAGGTCAACATCGGCAGCGCTGCCTATCATGCTGATGCCATGGTGGTCATGAGCCATTTCAAATGCCATGAACTTACCGGATTTGGCGGCGCTGTTAAAAATATGGGCATGGGCTTGGGGTCTCGCAGCGGCAAGCAGCAGATGCACTCGGATGTTTTGCCGAAAATAAAAGAGGACAAATGTACAGGCTGTGCCAAGTGTACGGAATGGTGTCCGAGCGATGCAATTGAAATGCAGCCCTGGGAAGGTAATAAAAAGGGACAGAAGGCATATATTCTCGATAAGAAGTGCTGGGGATGTGGTGAGTGTACGGTAACCTGCCAGTTCAACGCGATCCGGGTGAGTTGGCGCACCACTCCCGAAGCCGCCCAAGAGAAAATGGCGGAGTATGCTTTGGGTGCTATTCAGGGCAAGACTGGAAAAGTAATATATATCTCCTTTGTCACGAATGTCAGTCCGGATTGCGATTGCTTCGGGCATAATGATCACCCCATCGTGCAGGACATCGGCATCCTCTCATCCCTGGATCCGGTAGCACTCGATAAAGCCTGTTACGATTTGGTCAATGCACAGCCGGCTTTGGCTGGCTCGGTAATAGAAGGCTGCAGTACGGGGGAAGATAAGTTTCAAATGGTTCATCCCGGAATCAATCCTCTTATACAGCTTCAACATGCCGAGAAGATCGGATTGGGGATTATGCAATACGAGCTCCGGCGTATCTAGTGCTGCTTACAGCTGGTGGGAGAGGAGCCCCGGCGTACCATGCAGGCGGGTAGGCTCCTTGTTGATTCAGCCTGATTGTGGTCGTACCCAGTAGTATATATAAATGAAAGGCGGTGTCCCACCGTGACCAAAGAAAAGATGGCCACTTATTTGTGGAATTTGCCTGAACAGTTTGCAGCCATGCTACAGCAGGGCGTCCAACTACCCCCCAATTATATTAAGAAATATCATAATATTATGGTTACCGGGCTGGGCGGGTCGGCCATAGGCGGAGACATACTGCGCACCTACGCTCAGGCCCGGGCAGCGATTCCGATCACAGTAAACCGGGATTACGACGTTCCGGCCTTCATCGATGAAAACAGCCTGGTCTTGGCCGCCAGCTATTCGGGCAATACTGAAGAGACTCTCAGTGCCTACTGTCAGGCCCGGGATAGGGGAGCCAGCTTGATAGCGGTCACCAGTGGCGGCAAACTGGCCGATCTGGCTAGTGCCCACGGTGCACCTGTAGTGACCATTCCGGGGGGATTGTCACCTCGGGCAGCTACCGGCTATCTGTTTACTCCCCTGGCCTTGATCCTGCAGGAATTGGGCATAGTGGACGGGGTTGACAAGGATCTGAACGAGGTAGTTGGGGTTCTGCAGGATATGCGGAGAGAAATCGGTCCCGATGCTGCATCGGAAGGAAACCTGGCCCGGCAGATAGCCCGGGACTTAAAGGGACGTCTGCCCTTGATCTGGGGCAGTACCGGTCACACCGAAATCGCCGCTCTGCGCTGGAAGACCCAGATCAATGAGAATGCCAAGTGTCCGGTATTCTGCAATTCTTTCCCGGAACTGAATCATAACGAAATAGTGGGCTTTGAGGTTCCGAAAGAGATCCTTTCAAATACTGTAATAGTCATCCTGCATGACCCAGAGGATCATGTCCAAGTTAAGAAACGCATGGAAATCAGCAAGCAGATAATCCGGGACAAAGTAGCCAAGGTGTTGGATGTGGCAAGCCGGGGACAAGGATTTCTGGCCAAGTTTTATTCCTTGGCTTATCTGGGCGATTACACAAGCTTCTACTTGGCCGAGGAATATGCGATTAATCCGACCCCGGTAACGGTAATAGATTTTTTGAAGAGCGAGTTGAACCGGTGATTTCCCGGCGACTGGGCATATACTACTCAATGTTTCTGCTATAATAAATATTGGAGCAGAACTTCTTGCCAATCAGGGGCGTTAGGACCTTATCCTGATAGGGAAAAGGGGGCTGGGGTTTTGAGTGAAGACAATCAGACTCTGCATGTAGTAATAATAACTGGATTATCCGGAGCCGGAAAGACCCAGACCATCAACTGCCTTGAGGATATGGATTACTACTGCGTGGATAATATGCCGCCAGCCCTACTGAGGAAATTCATAGAACTGAGCATGCAATCAGAAGGCAAGATCGATAAAGTTGCTCTGGTCATCGATGTTCGCGGTGGGGATTTCTTCCACAATCTGTCCCAGGCTCTTAACGAACTGGAAGAAAGCCAGATCGCTTATGAGATACTATTTCTGGAGGCATCTGACGAGGTATTGGTTAGGCGATTCAAGGAATCGCGCCGTCGCCACCCCTTGGCGCCCCAGGACCGACTGCTGGATGCCATACGTATGGAACGCAATATATTGGAGGAACTCCGCGGCAGAGCCAATGTTATCCTGGATACCTCCGACACCACACCCCGCCAGCTCAAAGAACAATTAAACGACTTGTACAGTGAGAGAGAGACCGGCAATTTTGCCATCCATATAGTCTCCTTTGGATATAAAATGGGCATACCATTGGATTGTGACATTATGATGGATGTCAGGTTTCTTCCCAATCCATTTTATGATCCGGAGATGACTACCCAGACCGGGGTAGACGCTGAAGTGATCGACTATGTGATGCAATCTCCGATCACCAAATCATTCGCACGGCGATTTATGAATATCCTCAAGTTTTTGATACCTTACTATATACAGGAGGGTAAAACCAACCTGGCCATTTCTATAGGCTGTACCGGAGGACAACACCGTTCTGTGGTTTTGGCCGACTACCTGGGCAAACAATTAGCCAGACTGGGTTACAATGTGATGGTAAGGCACCGGGATTTGGCCCGTTACAAGAAGGATGTCTGATGAGTTTTTCCAATGACGTGAGAAATGAGCTGGCCCGAGTCATACCGGACAAGAAATGCTGCCAGATGGCCGAGCTTTCTGCGCTGTTGGCGATGCGGGCCGACATCGGTTTCAATCGGGATGGTGAGCTGACACTCTACACAACTATGGAAAATGCAGCCCAGGCGCGTAAGGTATATACATTACTGAAAGAGACCTTTGGGTTAGCTTCAACAGTTCACATTCTACAAAAGAAACGATTCAAGAAATCCAGGATCTATCAGGTACAGACCCATCTGGATAATCCGGAAGGTTCAGCCCTGCTTGGCAAACTGGAATTGTCGGAAGCAGGTATCAAACGACAGGTAAATTGGAAGGCTATCAGGAAAAACTGCTGCAAACGCTCATTTCTGAGAGGGGTATTCGTCAGCAGCGGTTTCATTAATCGTCCCGAGGGAAACTACCACCTGGAAATCGTATTCAACGATTCTAGGATGGCTTCCGATGTTTTGAGAATCACGCATAAATTGGGTTTAGATGCGCGGTTGACCGAGCGTAAAAACAACCTGCTGATATATATAAAGGAAAGCGAGACAATTGTTGATTTTCTCCGTTTGGTTGAGGCCAGCAATGCTCTGCTTGAGTTTGAGAATGTTCGGATCATCAAATCAATGCGCAATCAGGTGAACCGACAGGTAAACTGTGAGACTGCCAACCTGGCCAAGACGGTTGAGGCCTCGGTACGGCAGGTCGAGATGATCAAGAGCATACTGGCTCGGATTGGGATCAAGGGTATCCCCCCTCATCTACGGGAGATTGCCATGCTGCGAATGGATCACCCCGACAGTACCCTTAGAGAACTGGGTTTGTTGCTCGATCCCCCACTTACCAAATCAGGAGTAGCCTATCGTATGGCCAAGCTGGAGAGGATTGCCGATACAATCGATCAATCCATGGAATGAGGTGGAGTATGCGTCTTACCAATGACATCTTCCTGGAGCAACAGCAAAAACTGGTTATGACCCCCGAATTGCGACTGGCTATAGCCATTCTGCAGATGTCGACCATGGAGTTGGAAGAGTACACCCAACAGGAGTTGAATGAGAATCCCCTTTTGGAGGTACAGGAGCCGGAAGAACCCAGTGGGGATAATGCTTCTGATGAATCTGCCGCAAGTGAAAAAAACAATGAACCGGAACCAATCACCAGCATGGAAGAATGGGCCGATTATTACCATGACCGTGATATCGGTCTTACCGCTGGCGACCGTGAAGCCAAGACCTATGACAATTTCCTCACCAAGAGACCTACCTTGTATGAACATCTTCAGTTCCAGTTGCACCTTGCCTGCACCGAGCCCCAGGATTTGGAGGTTGGCTTTTATATTATCGGCAATATTGACGGCAACGGCTATCTCTGCGTCAACGAGGATGAAATAGCGGCTCAAACCGGGGCTTCCCCAGACCGGGTCGAACGAATCCTGAATCTGGTTCAATCCTTCCATCCTCATGGGGTTGGTGCACGCAGCCTGAACGAATGCCTTAAGATTCAACTGCGTTACTTTGGCAAAGAAGATCCCCTGGCGGAAAAGATAATCGATCAACACCTTGATGACCTGGCTCAGGGAAGATTGGCCAAGATCGCCCAATTATTGGGAGCTTCGGTTCAACATGTGCAACGAGCCTGTGACATCATTCGTACTCTTGACCCCAAACCGGGCCTTCAGTACAGTTCCGATGACGAGGTCAAATACATAATCCCAGACGCTATCGTGGAGAAAATAGAAGGCGAATATGTAGTGGTTCTCAACGATAGTGCTTCCCCTCGTTTGGTGGTAAATAGACTGTACGAAAACATGATGCGAAAACCAGGGCAATTTACCGACGAAGTCCGCAGATTCCTTGATGATAAGCTGAACTCGGCCATTTGGCTGATTCGCAGCATTGAGCAGCGCCGTCGGACGCTGGACAAGGTTATCCGCTGTATTGTGGATATACAAACGGATTTCCTGGATCGGGGCATAAAATACCTCAAACCGTTAACCCTGAAACAGGTCGCAGACCTGATAGAAGTACATGAATCGACGGTCAGCCGGGCTACTTCCAAGAAATACATTCAGACCCCGCAGGGACTTTTTGAACTCAAATTCTTTTTTGGGAGCGGGATAAGTTCCAGTGTGGGGAGCGACAAGATTTCAGCCAAGAGTATTAAGAGGATGATGGAGGAGTTAATCACTGGGGAGGATCCCGCTCACCCCATAAGCGACCAAGCCATTGTGGATCAATTAAAGGACAAGGGAATCGACATCTCGCGGCGGACGGTAGCCAAATACAGGCAGGAAATGGGGATACAGTCAACCTCGGCCCGTAAGAGATATTAGCACATTTTAGCAAATGTGCTATAATTATTTGTAGTACACGTGTTGCCGGTAAGAGAATGATCTGGCTGGGACAAAAATGTCCCTTTATTATATTTTGGTCCTGAGGTTTTTCATGGATAAACTGTTTTCGTTAATCGAGCGCTTTGCACCGGAAGTTATGGAATTGTTGACTGGCCGATATCAGATCCTAAGGCAGGTTTTGTATAACCAACCCATCGGGCGTCGCCAGTTGGCGGTTACCGTGGGCCAAACGGAGAGAATGGTGCGCACTGAGGTTGATTTGCTGAAAACCCGCGGAGCGGTAGAGACCACTCCGGCAGGAATCACGCTGACCGCATACGGTGAAGAGATGCTGCGGGAACTGGATGAATATGTTCCCTGGCTATTGAACATCCAAACCCTGGCCGAGCGGCTTAAGGAAAGTTTTCATCTCGAAGAAGTAATAATAGTACCGGGGGATTCTTTTCAGAATGAGTTTATAAAGCATGATCTGGGCCGGGCTGGAGCCGAATTTCTATTAAAAAAGCTCCATTCTCCATGTATCCTGGCGGTAACTGGGGGAACCACCTTGGCCCAGGTTGCAGACCATATGCGAGAGGGAGTTAACCTCCACCAGGTTTGTGTAGTACCAGCCCGGGGAGGCCTGGGCGAAAAGGTTGAACAGCAGGCCGGCAACATTGCCGCTAAGATAGCCAATCGAATCGGAGGTCAATACCGACTCCTGCACATTCCCGATATTCTTGAAGAGAGCACGGCAGCCGCGCTGAAAAAGGATGTACATATAAGCGAAGTAGTAAAGACCATAAAATCAGCCGACATTCTTATGCACGGGATAGGGCCAGCCATTGACATGGCCATAAAACGCGAGTTATCTCCGTCTGAGGTTGAGTATTTACAGAAAAAAGAGGCAATGGGCGAAGCACTTCGATATTATTACGACCGAAGGGGCAAAATAATATTCGAGATTCCTGGTATTGGCTTGGAACGTGAGGATCTGAGTAATATACCTCTGATAGTAGCCATCGCGGGCGGCAGCAATAAGGCGCCAGCGATTAAAGCAGTCTTGAAAAACGGAATTGAGAAGGTGCTGATAACGGACGAGGGTGCAGCCCAACAAATTATTTATGGAAAGGATGGTGGTTGTTAATGGCAGTCAAATTTGCTATCAATGGTTTTGGCCGAATTGGTCGTTTGGTGGCCCGTGCCGCCATGGCTCGGGACGATCTGGAACTGGTGGCCGTAAACGATTTGGGAGATCCTAAAGGGGGAGCACATTTATTCAAATATGATTCTATCCATGGTACGTTCCCCGGAGATGTAGGGGTAGAAGGCGATGTGATATCGGCCGCCGGCCGAAGTTTCCAGTACCTCTCGGAGAAAGAACCGGAAAAACTGCCCTGGAAGGACCTCGGAGTACAGATCGTGGTAGAAGGGACCGGACGATTCAGAAGTCGGGATAAGGCAGGCAAGCATTTGAAAGCCGGGGCCGCCAAGGTGATCATAACCGCACCGGGAGAAGAGGTGGATCTTACTGTGGTCATGGGGGTCAACAACGATAAGTATGATCCTGCCAACCACCACATTCTCTCCAATGCATCCTGCACCACTAATTGTCTGGCCCCGGTAGCCAAGGTCCTGGTAAAGGAATTCGGGATCGTAAAAGGCATGATGAATACCATTCATTCCTATACCAATGACCAGCGGGTTTTGGATCTGGAGCATAATGACCTGCGCCGGGCTCGTGCCGCCGCTTTATCTATGATTCCCACCACTACTGGTGCAGCCAGTGCTATTGGTTTGGTTATTCCAGAACTGGACGGTAAGCTAGACGGATTGTCCATCCGGGTACCTACCCCCAATGTCTCGTTACTGGATTTAACGGTGGAGCTGGAGAAAAGCGCTACTGCCACCGCCATCAATGAGGCGTACAAAAATGCTGCGGCAACCTATCTTAAAGGCATACTAAAATATACCGAAGTTCCGCTGGTCTCCCGCGATTATAACGACGAAGAGCATTCTGCGGTGGTAGATGGTTTATTGACGATGATGATGGGAGACAAGATGGCCAAGGTAATTGCCTGGTACGATAATGAATGGGCTTATTCCCTGAGAGTACTGGACCTGGCCGCCTATATTGCCGGGCGGGGCATATAGTAATATTTTACCAAGACCAGAGGAGGACGCTGAATTGAGAACTATCCGAGATATCGACCTTAATGGCAAGCGGGTATTGATGCGGGTCGATTTCAATGTACCAATGGACGACGACGGCAGGATTATCGATGATACCAAAATGACTGCAGCTATTCCTACCCTAAATTACGTACTCGAGCATGGAGCGCGTTTGGTATTGATGAGTCATCTGGGCCGTCCTAAAGCGAAACCAGACCCTGCTTTCAGCCTTGGACCGGTAGCAGTGCGTTTAAGGGAATTGCTTAAGAGGGATGTCCTTATGGCCGATGATTGCATTGGACCGGCGGTGGAAGCTATGGCCGCGTCATTAGGCCCGGGACAGGTCATGATGTTGGAAAACGTTCGCTTCCATGCGGGCGAGGAAAAAAACGATCCGGAATTTTCCCGGCAGTTGGCCAAGATGGGTGACGTTTTCGTAAACGATGCTTTTGGAAGTGCCCACCGGGCTCATTCCTCCACGGTCGGGGTGGCAGATTACCTGCCGGCTTATGCGGGGTTCCTGCTGGAGACCGAAGTGAAGATGCTCAGACAGGTGCTCGAGTATCCCCAAGCCCCCCGGATGGCCATATTGGGAGGGGCCAAGGTCAAGGATAAATTAGGTTTGATCAGGAATCTGCTCAGTAGATTCGACATCCTTTTGGTAGCAGGGGGGATCGGCAATACATTTCTGGCAGCCCGGGGCCGGAATATCGGTCAATCATTGCACGAACCTGAGTTTTTGAAGGAATGCAGCGATATATTGGACATTGCGGCCAGAAAACACAAACACATTTTAATGCCGGTAGACGCAGTAGTGGCGGATAAGATATCGGCGGATGCCGAATCTAGAATCGTTGATATTGATCAGATTCCCGATAATCTGATGATTGCAGATATCGGTCCAAAGACCGTCACCGGGTTCGCCGTGGCTATCGGAAAAGCCAAGACTATTATCTGGAATGGTCCGGTAGGAGTATACGAGTACCCCCAATTTGCCCACGGCACAGACGCTATTGCCAAAGCGATAGCCTCATCGGAAGCGGTGAGTGTGATCGGGGGAGGAGACTCGGCGGCAGCCATTCAAAAACTAGGTTTGGAGGAAGACATCACCCACATTTCAACTGGAGGCGGAGCCACGTTGGAATTTTTGGAGGGGATTGAATTACCTGGGGTTAAGGTCTGTGAACGGAGTGAAGAGTTAGTCTAAATGGAAAAACTGTTAATTGCTGCAAACTGGAAAATGAACAAGACCATTGGTGAAGCGGCGGAGTATATAAAAGATTTTATACCGAGACTGGCAGGTTGGGACAGGGTAGAAGTGGTAATCTGCCCTCCTTTTACCTGTCTGGCTCATTTAAGTGAAGCCTTGCAAGATACTGGCATTCATCTGGGAGCCCAGAATGTATTTTGGGAGTCCAAAGGCGCATTTACCGGGGAGATTTCTCCAGCCATGTTGCTCGAAATGGGTTGCCGGTACGTAATAATCGGGCATTCCGAGCGCCGGCAGATAATGGGGGAAAGCGATCAGGATATCAATCGCAAACTTAAATCGGCTAGCAGTTCGGGATTGGTACCGATCTTTTGCGTTGGCGAAACCCTGCAGGAGAGAGAAACCGGCCAAGCCCGGGATGTAGTGCTGAGACAGTTGCAGCAAGGTTTGGCAGGATTGGCACTTCAGGATCTGGTGATTGCCTACGAACCGGTGTGGGCCATAGGCACCGGCCTAAACGCCAGTCCGGCTGATGCTCAGGAGATGTGCGGATATATCAGGGAGAGTCTGGGTATGATCAGGGATCAGTCGTGGGCAGCTGCGATTCCCATCCTATATGGCGGCAGCGTTACGGCCGTAAACATCGCCGGGTTTGTTGAACAACAGGATATCAACGGCGCCTTGGTGGGGGGAGCCAGTCTTGATCCGGAACAGTTTGCCAGAATTGTGAGGTTGAATACGGATGCCTGAGAAACCAATAGTGTTGATGATCCTGGATGGATGGGGCCAGCGCTGCTCCTGTGAGGATAACGCCATATCGTGTGCCAATCCAGTTCATTTTAATACCCTGCAAGCCCAATATCCCAATACCTTATTAGAGTGTTCGGGATATGCGGTGGGACTGCCCCGCGGCCAGATGGGCAATTCAGAAGTGGGCCATCTCAACATCGGGGCCGGCAGGATCGTTTACCAGGAAATAACCCGGATATGCCAGGCCATAGAGGACGGTTCCTTTTTTCAGAATCCGGAGCTGATCAGCGCGATGCATTTCGCTCGCCAAAATGGAGGCAGGGTCCATTTGATGGGTTTGGTTTCGGATGGAGGCGTGCACAGCGACCTCAGTCACCTTTTCGCTTTGCTGCAACTGGGGAAGAGAGAGGGGATTGGCTCAATATATGTACACGCCTTTCTGGACGGAAGGGACGTGGCTCCCCAGAGTGCCATGGAATATATTAATGCCCTGGAAGCGAAGATGAAGGAAGTGGGAGTAGGCAGAATAGCAACCGTGGGCGGCCGTTTCTACGGTATGGATCGTGACAACCGCTGGGATAGGATCGAGAAGGCCTACAACGCCATGGTTTTGGGAGAGGGCAGCAAAGCGCCTTCAGCCCAAGCGGCCATAACGGCCAGTTATGAAGATCGCATTACCGACGAATTTATGGAACCAGCTGTAATAGTGGATCATAGTGGCCAGCCGTTAGCTACTATCCAGGATGGTGACAGCGTGATTTTCTTCAATTTCCGGGCCGATCGCGCTCGTCAGATCAGTCATGCCCTGGTTGATGAGCATTTGGAGTTCTTTCCCCGCCGGATGCGGCCGTCCATCCATTTCGTATGCATGACCCAGTACGACCTGGAGCTTGATGCCCCAGTGGCTTTTCAACCGCAAAATCTCGCCAATACCCTGGGAGAGGTACTATCCCAGCGCGGGTTAAAGCAGTTGCGGATAGCCGAGACCGAAAAATATGCTCATCTCACCTTCTTTTTTAATGGCGGAGTGGAGGAACCGGTACCGGGTGAAGATCGAGTACTGATCCCTTCGCCCAAGGTAGCTACCTATAACCTGCAGCCGGCGATGAGCGCCCGGGAAATAACCAGCCGAGCATTGACGGAACTGGATCGGGATTACTATGACGTGGTTTTTATTAACTACGCCAATGCGGATATGGTAGGCCATACTGGAATTATGAACGCAGCAGTGGAAGCTATAAAGACATTGGATGATTGCCTGCACCAAATAGCCAAGCGGGTTTTGGGCAAGGGCGGAATCCTGCTTATTACCGCCGACCATGGCAATGCTGAAATGATGGTGGGAGAGAGCGGTGTTCCCTTCACTGCCCACACTACCAGCAAGGTCCCCTTCATACTCGTTTCAGACGCACACAAAGGCCATTCCTTGCGCGAAGGAGGATCCTTGCGTGATATCGCCCCTACGCTGCTCAATTTGTTGGGGATACCGATTCCCAGTGAGATGACCGGCACACCCTTAATCCGAGTATAACTTAGTAAGGATCAACAACTTTGGAAGGAGCAAGTTTAGATGAGTACTATTGTTGATGTATTTGCCCGAGAGGTCCTTGATTCCAGGGGTAATCCCACCGTTGAGGCAGAGGTGGTTCTGGAAGATGGTACGGTCGGATCGGCCATGGTACCTTCAGGAGCATCGACCGGCGCTCATGAAGCGGTCGAACTGAGGGACGGCGACCCCAAGCGTTATGGTGGCAAAGGGGTGCTGCAAGCGGTTAAGAATGTAAATGATGTCATTGCTCCTGAAGTGATTGGTATGGATGCCCTGCACCAGATCGATATCGATACTTTGATGATCGACCTGGACGGCACCTCCAATAAGAGTAAACTGGGAGCCAATGCCATACTGGGCGTATCACTGGCGGTGGCCCGGGCTGCAGCGACCTATCTTGGTATGCCGCTATACCAGTACATCGGCGGTGTCAATGCCAAGCAATTACCGGTTCCGATGATGAACATTCTGAACGGGGGCAAGCATGCCGACAATAATGTAGACATACAGGAATTCATGGTTGTTCCCTGTGGAGCCCCCACGTTTGCAGAAGGTTTGCGCATGGGGGTGGAAGTATATCAAGCCCTCAAGAAAGTATTGGCAGGCAGGGGCTTGGCGACATCGGTAGGAGATGAAGGGGGATTCGCACCCAACCTACCTTCCAATGAAGCCGCTCTCGACGTGATTATGGAAGCCATCGGCCAAGCCGGCTACAAAGCGGGCACCGATATCTGCCTGGCAGTCGATGTAGCCGCCACCGAGTTATATAGGGACGGTAAGTACCATCTGACCGGCAACAATCTGGTTCTCAGCTCGGACGAGATGGTTGATTTCTACCAGCAGCTGACTGAGAAGTATCCTCTGATTTCCATTGAAGACGGGCTGGCGGAAGATGATTGGGACGGTTGGAAAAAGATTACCGACCGCCTCGGTGCAAGCGTACAGCTGGTGGGCGACGACTTGTTTGTGACCAATTCCCAGCGCTTGAACCAGGGAATCGAAGCGGGGGTCTGCAATAGCATCCTGATAAAACTAAACCAGATCGGTACCCTGACCGAAACCCTCGATACCATCGAGTTGGCCAAACGTCACGGGTACACATGTGTAATCTCCCATCGTTCCGGTGAAACTGAGGATTCTACCATGGCTGATGTGGCAGTGGCAGTAAACGTTGGCCAGATCAAGACCGGAGCTCCGGCTCGTACCGACCGGGTCGCAAAATATAACCGCTTGCTGCGGATCGAGGAAGAGTTGGATGTATTCGCCATTTACCCTGGGCACAAGACTTTCTACAACCTGGAACGACAGTAAATCTTGAACAACCCGTTTGTATTGTGTTACAATGTAATGCGGCTTTACGGAAGATGACGAAAGGAGGTTCTTAGGTGGTTAAAACGATATTTCTTATTCTGCAGTTCATTACTGCTCTAGGCTTGATATTTACGGTACTAATGCAGGAAGGCAAGAGTGCCGGACTATCGGGCAGCATTGCTGGGGGAGCAGACATGATCTTCGGAAAGAAGAAGGGTGTAGATGAACTGTTTGCTAAGATAACAGCTTATTTGGCCGCCTTTTTTTTGATATTTACCCTGGTTGTCGCCCTGCTTAGCTAAATAGGGCAGCATTTCGGTGGTAAGAATCTTCGGGTTATCTTGAACCAGGCCCGAATTGGTTGCAGAAGCCAAGCATGCTGAGTACCTCTTACAAACCCCGGTTGTTGATGTCAGCCGGTGGACGCAAGGCTACATATGCAAGAGAGTCTCTCCGACGGTTTGACCAAATAGTATGAAAGCTATTGCAAGTAGCTTTCATACTATTGTGACGCTAAGGATAAAGCATCGTATTCGAAAACGATTATTTAAGGAAGTGAAATTGGTAATGAATCTTCAGCTCAAAAAAGTAATGCAGCCGGCAATGGCCTTCATCGCTGCTCTGGCAATTGTGCTGTTGACCCCTTCGTTGGCAGTCGCTGGTGAGGCTAATCTGGTACTTCCGGAATTGAGCAGCGATCAAAACACCTTACTCATTTTAGGTATGCTCGTCTGCGTATTGGGCATGTTCTTTGGTTATTATCAGTTTACCCGAGTTACAAAATTGAGGGCACATCAGACTATGCTGGATGTAGCCCAGACCATCTACGAAACATGTAAGACCTACCTGATTCAACAGGGAAAATTCATCGCTATCCTGTTCTTTTTCATCGGCTTGTGTATAGCCTTCTACTTCGGGTACCTTTCCCAGATGCCGATAGGGTCAGTATTATTCATCCTGATGTGGACCGTGATTGGTATACTCGGCTCCTACAGCGTAGCCTGGTATGGCATCCGCATGAACACCCTGGCCAACAGCCGGGTGGCCTTCAGTTCCTTGGAGAGAAAACCCCTTAAGATGTTAAACATAGCCCTGGATGCCGGCATGAGTATCGGAGTCTTGCTGGTATGCGTGGAGCTCATCATGATGTTGGTCATATTGGTATTTGTACCCCGGGAACTAGCCGGAGCCTCCTTTATCGGATTCGCCATCGGTGAATCTTTGGGCGCCAGTGCCCTGCGTATAGCCGGTGGTATATTCACGAAGATAGCCGACATCGGCGCCGACCTGATGAAGATAGTATTCGGCATCAAAGAAGATGACCCGAGAAACCCGGGTGTTATCGCGGACTGTACCGGTGACAATGCCGGCGACAGCGTGGGCCCAACCGCTGATGGATTCGAGACCTACGGCGTAACCGGGGTGGCGATGGTCACCTTCATCGTCTTGGCAGTAGCCCCCGCCCTGCAGACTACCCTGCTCACCTGGATATTTGCCGTCCGTATTATGATGGTTATCAGCTCAGTCGCTTCCTTCTATCTCAACCGTGCTGTGAGCCAGTCCAGATTTGGCGGACTCACGGATTTTGACTTCGAAGCCCCCCTGACCAGCCTGGTATGGATTACCTCCATCGTGTCAATTGGTGTCACCTATGCCCTCACCTACTATTTAGTGGGACCCGGTTCATCTGTCGTGACAACCTTGACGCCTCATTGGGCAACCTTGGCGACCATATTTAGTTTTGGTACCTTGGCCGCAGCCTTGATACCGGAAGCGGTTAAAATATTCACCAGCCCTAATTCCAAACATGTTGCCGAGGTGGTACAAGCCTCCCGGGAAGGCGGAGCTTCATTAAACATCCTGTCGGGACTGGTAGCCGGCAACTTCAGCGCCTTCTGGATCGGCATGGTATTCGTATTCATAATGTTTGGCGGCTACTGGGCCAGCCTGCCTCTGACCGAGGACATCATGAGCTACCACTCCATATTCGCCTTTGGCTTGATCGCCTTCGGAATGCTAGGTATGGGTCCGGTCACCATCGCCGTGGACAGCTATGGACCTGTGACCGATAATGCCCAGTCTATCTATGAATTGTCCCTTATTGAGGAAGTCAAAGACGTTGATAAAGAAATCGAGAAAAACTATGGATTCAAACCAGACTTCGATAAAGGCAAACACTATCTGGAAGCCAACGATGGCGCCGGCAACACCTTCAAAGCCACCGCCAAGCCGGTTTTGATCGGCACCGCGGTAGTAGGTGCCACCGCCATGATCTTCTCCCTGATCCTGGTCATTGAGAATGTATTGGAGGTAGACCCCGCCACCATCCTGACCCTGCTCAATCCCTATACCATCCTGGGCCTGCTTTGCGGCGGAGCGGTAATTTACTGGTTCACCGGGGCATCCACCCAAGCTGTGGTCACCGGAGCCTACCGGGCAGTGGAATATATTAAAAGAAACATCAATTTGGACGAAGCCGCGGATGTTAAGGCCAATACTGAAAAGTCCAAAGAAGTGGTAAAGATATGTACCCAGTATGCCCAATCCGGTATGTTCAACATCTTTATAGCCCTATTCTCTTTTGCCCTGGCGTTCGCCTGTCTGGCCGCTCCCGCAGGGGGAAATTCCGAACGAGTAGCCTTCTTCGTGGCTTACCTGCTCTCCATAGCCGTGTTTGGACTGTTCCAGGCCGTGTTCATGGCCAATGCCGGCGGCTGCTGGGACAATGCCAAGAAGGTAGTGGAAGTGGACCTGCAAGAGAAAGGCACTCCGCTGCATGAAGCTACTGTGGTGGGAGACACCGTTGGCGATCCCTTCAAGGATACCTCGTCGGTGGCCTTGAACCCCATCATCAAGTTCACCACCCTGTTCGGATTGCTGGCCATGGAGATAGCCATTGCGGAAGCGTTCCGGGAAATAGCACCTATGGTTGGGATTGGATTCCTGTTGATAGCGTTGTTCTTTGTATGGCGCACGTTCTACGGGATGAGAATACCGACCAAAGGCTAAAATACACCCACTATTTAAGGCTGCTAAGACCTCACGACCATCAGGTTGTGAGGTCTTTTATCGTTAGAAGGCTTAAGTTGCGTTAAATATGGAAGGCCCGTTCAATGGGCGACCCCATGTGGGACTCCTTTAGGGCCTTCCTGTTGCCTTCGCTCCAGGCTTCTTTAATGGGTGTGCAATAATACTGATCATTGCAGAGTCTGCAAAAAGTTTGTCATTTTTTCGCTTCGGTTTTGTCCATCATATCGGGACAGGTTGATGGTGTTGATACCCATATTTTTCAGGAGCACCCTGGTCACGTGGTCCGGCTCAAACAGCAGGATATATGAATCAGGAATGTCCCGGGGGTCGACTTCGTACATCATCCGGCGTAATTTAAACCAGAGATAGCGGATGTTAAAATCAGAAAAGCTGTAGCCAATAAATAAAAGGCTTTTGCCCAGGCTGTCGGCCCGCAATTTAATATCGATGGGGGTGACGAATTCAAGCCGCTTATAATAGTCTGACTCGGTCAGAATCAAGGAATCATCCACTTCCAAAGAGCCATGAAACTTGACTATTTGGACCTCGCTGCAGCCGGTGCTCTGAATAATGTCCGCGGTGGTAACTATCGCTTTATAAGGGATACCCATTTCGGCAAAACTTCTCTCCAACAAACGGTCATAATTGGTGGTGTAAATGATGGAAAATCCCAACTGGGCCAAAAGCTGATGGGACCCTGATAAAGCCACGTCCTGGTCAGGCAGGCAGGAGCGCAGTGCATCCAGCACCAAAGTTAATGAACCGCCATGGATTATTTTCAGGTATTCAGTCAAATGCAGCAGGTTAGCCGCGGAATGCAATTGCCCATCCAAGTCCGGTTCGAAGTGTTCCAAGAGCTGGCGGGTCAGCGCCTGGGTCGAAGGGAGTCCAGCATTTTCGGAGAAACCGGCTCCAATAAAAGGGATAAGCTTATTGTTTGCAATCAATTGCCGCAATACATTGGCTTCTGACATCATGGTATCTCTCCAAGGGCTCAAGACTATATACTTCACTCAGTGTGACACTTGGCAAAACCCTCAAATAGCTTGCACAGTAAGGCTGCAATACATACGTGGCCCATGGCAAAGGACCAGGCATGCAGAGAATATTCTTGATAAGGCTGAGGCGCTGAGCTATAGTGACAGTATAATTGCATAAGTGCTCTATTTTGCATGGTTTGGGTGACAGCTTCATAGACTGCTTTGGCATTTGCAGCCGTTGAGTCTGAATTACGAGTGGAGAGAAAAACAATGGGATTGATTAATCCGCAAGCAGCATCATTTCTAGTAACCGGATCTAAAGACACCGCCTGTATGTTTATTCATGGATTTACGGCTTCGCCTTCGGAGGTGTATACAGTAGCCCGGATTGTGTATGCGGAAACCGGAATAACGGTCAGCGGCCCGCTGCTGCCCGGGCATGGTTGTTCTCCGCAGGAAATGAATCAAACCAGCTGGGAGGATTGGTACGGCCGGGTTGAACAAGAGATAAGGCATCTGAAGAAAAAACACCGTCGAGTCTATATCACTGGCTTGTCGATGGGAGCCCTGCTTGGTTTGCACGCCGCCAGCGAAACGAAGGAGATCAACGGGATCATTGTCATCAACACCCCTATCTACACCACCTCCCCGCGTCTGATGAGCTTGGCGCCGCTGTTGCGCTATGTCAAGCCCTACTATCGCAAAAAGCAGCAGCGGGATATGGCGGAACTGGCCCGACAGGGGCGGTTTGCCTATGATGTTATGCCGCTGAAAGCCCTGCAAAGCATGCATGTTTTGCGGGATAAGGTAATCAAGGAACTGCCTGGCCTGGACTTGCCGATTTTACTATTGCAGTCACGTTGGGACGAAGTCGTCGATCCTCGCAGTGCCCGCTTCATCAAGGAGAAAGCGCACCAGGCTCCAGTAAAGCTAGTGGAGTTGGAAAACTCTGGCCATATTGCCACTATGGGGCCGGACACCAACGTGATTGCCGATCAGATCATCGAGTTTGTGAAGTGAAATGGTGAATAAGGAGGAAGTTGTTCTTGGATAGAGAGGCTGCATTTAATCTGTTGAAACAGAATTTGCATAATGAGAACCTAATCAACCATTCCCTGGCGGTGGAAGCCATTATGAGGGGTTTGGCGGAGCACTTAGGCCAGGATGTGGAGAAATTTGGATTAGCCGGACTTTTGCACGATATCGACTATGATCAGACAGGAGATGACTTCCATCGGCATTCTCTGGTAGCGGCTGAGATGCTAGAGAAAGAAGGGTTACCCGAGGATATAATTTACGCCGTCAAGGTTCACAATGAAATCCATGGGTTGGAACGAAAAAGCCTCTTGGATAAAACTCTTTATGCCGCCGATCCGGTAAGTGGATTCATAACCGCCGCGGCCCTGGTGCGTCCGGATAAAAAACTGGCTGAGGTGCAGATGAAATCCTTGCGCAAAAGATTTAAGGAGAGTGCTTTTGCCCGGGGGGCGAGCCGGGAGCAAATGGATACCTGCGTGGAGTTGGGCCTTGAGCGGGAAGAGTTTTTGAATATTTCCTTGGAGAGCATGAAAAAGATCGCTGATCAGATTGGGCTGTAAGGTACGATTGACCGGCGATAAGGTAAGAACCCCGTACATTGTGGGTATACTGATAGAGTAATACCAAGGGAAGGGGTGGGATATTGCTTAACCGCGAGGATATCCTCAACCATATGCAACAGGAAAGCTACCGGCCTTTGTCGTATCAGGAACTAGCCGAAACTTTTCATATCGAAGACAAAGACCAGGTTCAGTTTGCCAAGATAATCGGCCGCCTGCAAAAGGATGGCGAGATTCTTAAGACCCGCAAGGATAAATATGGGTTGCCCGAAAAGATGAACACCCACCGCGGCGTGATTAAACTCAGCCAACGCGGGTATGGAGTCTTCACCCCGGAAGACTCCGACCTTGGTGAGGTCTTCATTTATGGCCGTAATTTAAATGGGGCTATGCATGAAGATCGGGTGCTGGTGCGGATCAACCAGCGCGGAGGCGGCGACCAACGGCCTGAAGGTGAGGTTATTCGGGCCATAACCAGGGCCCACCGGGAATTGGTGGGTACCTTTAGGAAAAACCGCCAGACAGCCCAAGTGGTCCCGGACGATTCCCGCCAAATCTATCCGGTTTATGTAAAGGTCAATGACAATATTAAGGTTCGCAATGGCGACAAGGTCCTGGTCAGAATCACCACCTGGCCCGACAAGGATCGTTATCCGGACGGTGAGATCGTGGAGGTTTTCGGCAGGAAGGGACAACCAGGGGTGGATCTGCAGATTGTGATAAAAAAACACGCTCTGCGGGATCGTTTTCCAAACTCAGTATTGGAAGAAGCACGGCGCGCAGCGCGTCTAGGAACAGATGCCGACTTGACCGAAAGGCGTGATTTGCGTGAGTGGCGGATGGTGACCATTGACGGGGAAGACGCCAAGGACCTGGATGATGCGGTTTCGATAGAGCGGATAAAGGGCGGTTATCGGTTGGGGGTGCACATTGCCGACGTATCCCATTATGTAAAGGAAGGCAGCAAGCTGGATAAAGAAGCCTGCGACCGCGGTACCAGCGTTTATCTGATTGATAAGGTCCTGCCCATGTTGCCAGCGGAACTGTCCAATGGTATCTGCAGCCTCAACGCAGGCGAAGACCGCCTCGCCATGAGTTGTATAATGGACATCGACGGATCCGGCAAGGTGCGCAAATATGAGATTGTCCCGTCCGTCATCCATATCGATCAACGTATGACCTACACCGCTGTCAACCTCATTCTGGAACAGAACGATGCCGATACCATCGCTGCTTACCAGCACCTGGTAGATGATTTCCGGCTGATGAAGGAATTGGCCGACATACTCCGCAGCGAGAGGATGAAGCGGGGAGCTTTGGATTTCGACTTTCCCGAACCTAAAGTAATAGTAGACGAGCAGGGACGCCCGCTGGATATAAAGGTGCGGGAGAGCGGCGCGGGCGAAATGTTGATTGAAGATTTCATGATCAAAGCCAACGAAGTAGTGGCCGAGTTCCTGATTAAAAAAGAAGCTCCGGCTCTCTACCGGGTACATGAAAAGCCGCAAGGCGACTCGTTGTTGCGGCTCAACAATGTGTTGGGCGTATTCGGTCATAAACTCCCTGCGAACCGGATTAATCCCAAGGCGTTTCAAAAGATCCTCAATGATATTAAAGGCAGTCCCGGAGAAAAGACCATATCCTTGATGCTGCTGCGGTCGATGAAGCATGCCCGTTACGCGCCCCAGCCGTTAGGGCATTTTGGCCTGGCCTCACAGTATTACTGCCACTTTACCAGCCCCATTCGCAGATACCCGGACCTATTGGTGCACCGGTCTTTGAAACTGCTGCTGGCCGGGGAAATGAATGATTCCCGCAAAGCCCAACTGGAGAAGAAAATGGGCTATTACGGCGAACACTCTACTATCCAGGAGATCAAAGCCGAGGAAGCTGAGCGTGACTTGGTGGCTATTAAAAAATGCCAGTATATGCAGCAGTTTATTGGCGAGGAGTTCGATGCCACCATATCGTCAGTGCTGGCATTCGGTTTTTTTGTGGAGCTGCCCAATACGGTTGAGGGTTTGGTTCACATCTCCAGTATCCATGATGATTATTACCAGTTCAATGATCGCAACTATACGCTCACCGGTAACTACAGCGGCAAGACTTATGCTATTGGGGATCCGGTGCGAGTAGTACTGGTCAAAGTAGACGTAGATGACGTAAAGATCGATTTTGAACTGGTCAGCTAGCACGGGGATTTCGACCCTATCCAGGGGTGGAACTCATTGACTGGCCGGACCGTCCTCCTATATAATGAAGAAGCATTGTTTCAGCCAACCCTGGCCCGGGCGCTAAACTCCCGGTGCGAGGGTTTATTTATCGAAGCAGCGGAATTTCTAAAAAGCCCAATTGGAGAAAACCATGAAGAAAAAGAAAGGCCTGCCGGCAGCAGTTGAGAACCGGAAGGCCAGACACGAATATCATATACAGGATACCTATGAAGCAGGCTTGGTGCTGGTTGGCACTGAGGTGAAATCCCTGCGGGCGGGCAAAGCCAATCTCCAGGATGCCTATGCGGCCATCAAGGATGGGGAGGCGTGGGTGTACAACTTCCACATCAGTCCCTATGAACAGGGCAACCAGTTTAACCATGATCCCAAGCGACCCAAGAAACTTCTCCTGCACAAGAGTGAAATAAGGCGCCTGCTGGCTATGCAGAGAGAAAAAGGATACACTTTAGTGCCGCTAAAGGTATATTTCAAACAGGGTAAGGCCAAGATGGACTTGGCGGTGGCAGTGGGGAAGAAACTGTATGACAAACGCCAGGATATTGCCGAGCGGGATGCCCGCCGGCACATAGAGCGAGCCATCAAGGACAAGGGGCGGGGCGAATAGGCATCAAGTAACTGATGCATAAAAGGCCTTATTGTGATATACTATTTTTGCTGGTGAATGTCACCAAACAGTTCTTTTACAATAATCCGTTTCGGCAGCCATTATTGTACCTCTGATAAGGGGGCGCAATGGTTTCGACGGGGGATAAGATGGGTTGAGAAGCGAGCCGAGTTGTCGCCAGCTCGTTAAAAAGGTGAAAAAACTACAACTGCCGAAGATAACTTCGCACTAGCGGCTTAATGCCGCTCGTCCGGCCAGGTTTCCTAACGGCCTGGTGCAGGGCGTCACTTAGTTAGGGTACCCTTAGGCCTTCTTTCTCGAGGGGCCTTATGGGGAAAACAATCGGGGATAGCCTAAGGAAGTCTGTTCGTGGGCGTCCGGATGGCGAAGCTCAAATCACGGACTGCGCTCGGAGATGCTCTTCTGGTCTTTCTTTCGGACGGGGGTTCGACTCCCCCCGCCTCCACCAAATAAGTACGCAAAGATTGATACAATGTAAAATCCCAGTATTATCGGGATTTGAGGCAATTTTGCGATAAGATAAAGCACCGTTTGCGGACGGTGTTTTTTGTTTTTTAGCACCCTTTCGTTAAAAGATGCACCCCCCTGCCGGGGGATAACGACCTTTCGTTAAAAAGTATAGGAATCGTTAAAAGGTATGGGGTTCAATTAAAATATACCCCATAGAATGGACAGCAAAAAGTGTAGAGACCCGTATTGTGGACAGGAAAAAAGGTTTGAGAAACATCGAAATCCTTGAACGTGGACACAAAAAGGTTTAATCTGCATGGAAGCAATTTTATGGGGAGATAACAGATGAGTTGGAAGACATTCACACCTGAAGAACTGGTGAAAATCAGACAGAATCCATACGTAAAAAGCGCCACGGCCCACATGATCCGTTTCACTTCGTTGTTTAAAGAGGAGTTCTGGGAGCAAATAGAGAGAGGGATGAAGCCCACTGATATTATTAGAAGCATGGGTTTTGACCCGGAAGTGCTTGGCGAATCCCGCATCAGTGGTATTGCTCAGCATATTCGCGAACAGGCTGAAAGCGGGACAGGATTTCGCGATGTAAGGCAAACAACATTGCTAAACGAAGGACTTCACAAGCCATTGCCCCCGTCTAAAGCACTATTACATATGCAGCATGAAATTGCTTACCTGAAGCAGGAGATGGAATTTATAAAAAAAATTATCTTAGCGGACAGGGAGGCAAGGCGGAAATGCTCATCAAAGCCAGGGCAGACGTCAAGTTCAGAATCATCCAAGAAATGACCTCCCGAGACAACAACCTGCTCAACATTTCATGGCTCTGCAATATTGCTGGAGTTTCCCGGTCCGGTTATTACCGCTGGCTGGAGGCGGAAGATACCAGGAATGCTCACGAGGAGCAAGACCGAAGGGACTTCGCGCTGATTCTGGAGGCATACAACCACCGGGGCTACGCCAAAGGTGCGCGCGGTATTCACATGCGGCTGCTGCACCAAAATCCGGCCATAGTTATGAACATCAAGAAGATCAGGCGGTTGATGAATAAATACAACCTGCAATGCCCGATTCGTAAGGCAAATCCTTACCGCCGCATGGCGAAAGCAATGAGGACAAGCAATGTGGCTCCCAATTTATTGAACCGCGAATTTCGCCAGCACGGTGCCAGGGCGGTGCTCTTGACTGATATTACATATATTCCACGCAAAGACAAAAAATTTAGTTATCTTTCCATGATTGTAGACGCATACACCAAGCAGATACTTTCCTATGTAGCGAGCGATTCTCTGGAATTGGATTTTGTCTTGGAAACCGTGAACCGGCTAATTGAGAATCACGTTGTTTCATTAAATGCCGAAACCATGATCCATTCAGATCAAGGCTGCCATTATACCAGCCATAAATTCATTGAAATCGTGAAAAACAGTGACCTTCGGCAATCAATGTCCCGCAAAGCCAATTGCTGGGACAACGCGCCGCAGGAAAGCCTGTTTGGTCATATGAAGGATGAATTGGACCTCAGTACGTGCGAAACGCACGCACAAATTGCATCTGTTATCGATGACTGGATTGACTATTACAACAATGAGCGCTACCAGTGGGATCTGGCGCGGCTGTCCCCCAATGAATACTACGAATACCTGCAGTCCGGTATCTATCCTTTGGCTATCAAGCCGCCCAAATAAACCGACAGCTCCTAAGGAATGGATGTAACGCAAATACCATACCTGGAGTAAGCCGTAAACAATTGAACAATTAAAAATGTCCTTGACATGGGGTACACATCAGGATTGATTAATGGTTACTTAAATAATATGTTTCCATTGAGCCGCCTTGGCGCCGCTCGAAGAAAAACCGTATCGTATAAATAAATGCCTTTACAGTGAGGGAAGAACTGGCTTCGGAAATTCTCCGGCAATTCCTAGTCGGGCTGAATCCAGGGAGGTGGTGGGCATCCAGCAAGTTCTGAAAGAAACGCAATGACCAAGATACAGGCTATCATCAATATGAGACTACATCCTCCATGTACAAGTGAGCGGTTGACCTCACTTCCGCGTTTATCAGAACTCTCGACACTGGGTTGCGTCCGGAAAGCCGACTAATCCGAGTCTCCGCGCTAGTCGGCCACCTCGGTGGTCATCCGGCCAGCGGACTTGGACAATGACTAGGTATCAAAACCTTTTATACTGCATTTAGGAGGGTTAAACATGGAGCCAGCAGCAGTCCCGGTTGGAAAGCACTCGCAGACCCCTGAAAAGATACTTAGGGGCCTGCTAATCTGCGGTATTATTTCTTCACTGCTTTATGTCAGCATAGACATACTTGCAATAATGAGGTGGGAGGCCTACAGTTGGACCGATCAAAACATTAGCGAGTTGAATGCTATCGGAGCTCCCACCAGACCGCTTGTCATTTCGCTCTTTGGTGTATATACCGTGTTTGTAACCGCCTTTGGAATGGGTGTATGGGCAACAGGTAGTCGAAGTCGTGCCCTGCGCATAGCGGGGATTCTATTGGTTGGATACGCGCTAACAGGATTCGGTACTGGGTTATTTTTCCCTATGCAATTACGAGAAGGCTTGGCTGGAGGCGGCTCAATGCACCCAATTGGTACATTTGTGTCGTCACTATTTTTTTTGGGGGCGATGTGGTTCGCAGCAGCAGCACAAGGAAAGTGGTTCCGGCTTTACACAATCATGACGGTACTAATAGTCATCGTGTTTGGAGCTTGGACCAGCATGGACGTCCCCCGAATGATAGCACAGCTACCAACACCGTGGATGGGCCTTAAGGAACGCATCAACATCTACTCTATGATGCTATGGGTGATGGTGCTGGCCGCTAGCCTCTTGCGGGTAAAAATGAGGCCAGGTGCAATTAACTGCAGTGATTCTTGACGAGGTGCATCCAATTATGTGGATGGCAGGACTATAATTATCCGGCGTTGGCCAGCCAAGAATCGGGAATATATCCACTATGGAGAGTGTTGCCAGGACTATTTTGGGAGTTCAATATACAGGAGTAGTTGTGCTAAGATAGTTATGGAAATAAATCACAGCGGGTGATGGAGCTCACCCGGCTAATTCGCGAAAATGCTGCGGCAAATGGCTCCTGTCTTACGGGCAGGAGCCGTTTTTCTAGCTCTTGTGTGGAGTGAGTGATACTTTCACTTCCTTTTAGGATTAGAACACTGGAACGAAGTGGGAGGACTAGCTTTGAGTGATTGAGTTGAAAGGGGTTCTGGCATATGTCTATTTCAGAGATTGGTTGTTGCGGAGCCTACTGTAGGACTTGCCCTGCATTCCAGAAGCAAGTATGCAAAGGATGTAAAATTGGTTATGAAAACGGTGAAAGAGAGATTTCAAAAGCAAAATGTAAAATAAAAGTCTGTTGCATTAATAACAAATATCAATCCTGCGCTGATTGCAACGAATATGCTGCTTGCACTACTGTTAATGGTTTTTATAACAAAAACGGCTATAAATATGGAAAGTATAAACAAGCAACAGAATTTATCAGGAAGAATGGATATGATGCCTTTTTTGAAATTGCGGATAATTGGAAAAACGCACATGGGAAGTACTAAAGGTGTAGGCTTTATCTCCGAACAACGGGACAAAATTTTGGTGATGAAACCTTAATAATGACTTTGCTCGCTAAAGCCAGTGGAGTTATTGGGAACTCGTTCGAACCTAAACGAGGTGGAGCATTACTGGAAAGACGAAATTATTAAGCATCGAGGTGATAAGTGATGTATAAGTATCCCTGTTGCGGCGGACTGACCATTGATGAAGAATAACATTATGGAAGATGATCCTATTCAGGGGGAAGATCCTGACTAATAATGCGGGGTAAATAAAATATGTGACGACAGCAGCTCGAACGACGAAGAACCGCAGCAGTGGGCAACCAGAATTAAATGGACAAAAAGAGGGGGATTTATATGCGAAAGTTCAAAACTTTATTAGTGTTATTTACAATAACAACGTTACTTGTCATTCCCTCAAATATCGCTTCAGCGTTGCAGATGAACAATAATATGTTCGATATTAAAGAAAAACTGCAGTTGCCCTATATAAGCCGGCATGAGGTCGTCAAAGCGGTGCCGATCTATCGGGTTACGCGTACGGGTGAGTGGTACAACGCGGGGGGAACTCATATTTACACGGTCAATAAAGAAGAGTTTAATTACTGGATGACTACCGGCAAAGTTGTAGATGACGGTTTTGCTGGTTATATTTCTCCCGTGCCCCTGCCCTATACTTCTCCACTTCATAACATGGTTAAGAACTCCTTGGAGCAGTTCTTTGCTCCCACTGAAGAATCCCGAGACGGGGTCATTATCAAATACAACTACGAAGACTACGGGGTCTTAGGTTACATCGTCCCATTAGAGGATTCTTACCATGGCAATGCGGAAATGCTCTGTTGGTATAAAGGAAATCGGCAGGAAGCCAAACCTAAATATGGTTTAGATGTTACCTGGAATGCGGATCACTATTATAATGCTGCGGTTAAATATGTGGATTCTGACATCTACAGCTATGAGGGACCGGCGTTTCGCTGCTGGAACGAGGCGGCTGTTTTGCAGGAGATAAACGTCCTCTTCCCAGCGGGCGGGGAAGCCCTGACAGCCGGTGATAAGGCTGTCATCAAGTGGTCTACCCTGATTCCCGACGGCAACATCAACTTATACTATAGTACGGATGGGGGCGCATCCTGGGGGGTTATTCAAGAGGGCTTGGAGAACAACGGGATCTACACCTGGACCGTGCCTAACGAAGTAACCGGCGAAGCGATCGTGGAAGCCAGATGGACCTATGCTGAGATAGACGGCAACTGTTTTGATCAGAGCGATAAGTATTTTACCATTAAACAGGGCGCTATCTCACCCGGCTTGGTTAAGCCCAAGCTTAATTTGTCCCAGTTGTTGAAGCCGGCAACCCCGACAAGCTTAACCGCCAGTTCCGGCATAGGGCAGAAGCAACCTTCCCTGAGCTGGAAAGACAACGCCACAAACGAGACCGGTTATATCGTTGAGCGAAAAGAAGGCGGCGGAATCTTCAGTAAACTTACGGAGACAGCAGCCAACACGGTTAAATACGTTGATAACACGGCTAAGGCCGGAGTTAAGTACGTCTATCGGGTTAAAGCCGTGAACGGAATGAATGCTTCTAACTACTCCAACGAGGCTGCCGGGTCGGTACTTACTCTCCCCGAAGTTAAGCCGCCCGTGCAGAACACCTTGGTCAGTATGCTGTTCACATTGAACCAGAATACTTATCTGGTAAATGGCGTAACCAAGACGATGGACGTAAGCCCGGTCTCGATTGAAGGCCGCACCATGCTGCCCATGCGGTTTGTGACTGAGAAGTTGGGCTGCGGGATTGAATGGCTACCCGATACAGAACAAATAAAAGTTACTTATCCGAATACCTGGCTGGACCCTCAGCCCGAACCGCCGCTTGAACTTCCGCAGTTTAAATTTTAGGGCGTTCCAACAAATAGTATTAAGTCAGGGGGGACGAATATTGATTGAGATTGTTATACCGGGTCGAAACGCAAAGCTGAGCATTGATCATCTACTACTGGATATTAATGGGACGCTAACCGTTGACGGTCACCTGATACCTGGGGTTAAGGAACGTATTGCAAGACTCAAGCAAATTGTGGAAGTCCACCTCCTGACTGCTGATACTTATGGAATGGGAACGGAGGTCGCAACTGCGTTAGGGTGCAGGTTAGAGTTGGTAGACCCCAATCAAGGAGGTCTCGACAAAGTGAATTACCTGGCTCAACTTTCTAAAGAACACACCGCTGCTATAGGGAATGGTTATAACGATATCTACATGTTGGATGAAGCGGCCTTAGGCATTGCTGTTATTGGTTCCGAAGGCTGCAGTGTGAGAGCACTCGAGAAAGCAGACATTGTTACAAATGCCATCAATGATGCCTTGGATTTGCTGCTTAATCCTAAACGCATCGTGGCCACGTTAAGGGCTTAGTGACGCGAATCAAGCGCAAACGGGCTGAAGCGGAACAATGGTGTTTTAGGCTGCATCAAACCACACATGATCAGAACAAAGAACTTCCCCGGGTTCCCCCCCAATTTGATGGGATGAAACCCGGGGAACTATTGGGCGATCTACCTGGCGAATTGCTCGATTTTGGCGGCCAGCTTTTTCTTGCGGCAGAGGTCACAGACCTCCAGGTCCAAACCAGCCAGTCCCGTCTTCTGAGATATATAGTCGAGTTGTTCGCGGGTAGCGAAGCTCCGGCCGCAGCTCCGGCATTGGACCATGGTAAAGGTGCGGTTCCAGATGGTGCGATCCTGATCGGTTTGCTCCACAGCAATCGCTTCAGTGGGGCAGATGTTGGCGCAGGCTGCACAGCCGATACAAACCGCCGATGCTTCGTCAAAAGGAGTACCGATACGTTTTTCCGTACCCCGCAGCACGGCTGAAATGGCACTGCTGCCAATTTCCTCACAAGCCCTAACACACAACCGGCATAAAATACACCGTTCGCCATTGTTGACGGCCAGCCCATTCTCCAGACAGTCATAATCTGTGTACAACTTTTGCATGAACCCGCTATCCGGGGCGTTGCGATAAAGCAAGGCCACAATGGTACGGCGTCCTTTTTCGATCTCTGGAGTGGAAGTCTGCACTTCTATCCCACTCTGAACGGGATAGGTACAAGCTGCTACGACTTTCCGGGAGTGAGAGGTTCTTACTTCCACCATGCACATCCGGCACATACCCTGCCCGCCAAAGGCTTCATGATAACAAAGGGTGGGGATATGGATTCCATGCTGGCGCGCCGCTTCCAGGATGGTCACCCCAGGATTGACTTCCAGCACTTGTTGGTCGATCATAATCTTCATCGTTCCACCCCTCCTAACGGATCATGACGGCGTCAAACTTGCATTGGTTGCGGCATTCACCACAGCGGATGCAGATAGCCTGGTCAATCACATGTGCTTCTTTCTTCTCGCCGCTGATGGCCTCCACCGGGCAATGCTGGGCACACAGGCCGCAGCCGGTGCAAGGTTCGGGATCAATATAAAACTCGGTCAGGTCGCGGCATACTCCCGCCGGGCAGTGTTGTTCATGAATATGGGCCAGGTATTCATCCTTAAAATAGCGCAGGGTGGACAATACCGGGTTGGCAGCGGTGCGCCCCAGGGCACAGAGGGACATCATTTGCATGGTCTCGCTGGTGTCCATTAAGAACTGCAAATCGGCATCGCTGCCCTTGCCCTGGCAGAAGTTGCTGAGAATTTCCAGCATGGCTTTGAGACCCTCACGGCAGGGGGTACATTTGCCACAAGATTCACCTGCTAAAAAGTTGACATAGTAGCGGGCTATCTCTACCATACAGGTGCGGTCATCCATTACGATCAACCCGCCGGAGCCCATCATTGATCCGGCCTCGGTGAGGGAATCGAAGTCCACCGGCATGTCCAGCATTTCAGCTGGGATACAGCCCCCGGAAGGACCGCCGGTCTGCACCGCCTTAAATTTCCGTTTGTTTAGGATACCACCGCCAATTTCGTAGATTATTTCTCTTAGGGTGGTACCCATGGGCACCTCGACTAGTCCAGTGTTGATGACTTTGCCAACCAGGGAAAACACCTTGGTTCCCTTGCTGCCCTCGGTACCAATGGAAGCCCAGGCTTCGGCTCCATCATTAATAATAACTGGAAGATTGGCCCAGGTCTCCACATTGTTGATGACCGTCGGTTGGCCCCATAAGCCCTTTTCAGTGGGATAAACATATTTGTCGCGGGGCTCGCCCACATTGCCTTCGATGGAAGCCATCAGGGCCGTCTCTTCACCACATACGAAAGCTCCGCCGCCACGGACGATCTCAATATCAAAACTAAGCCGGCTGCCCAAGATGTTTTCACCCAGGAAACCCTTCTGGCGCGCGTCTTGGATAGCGATGCCCAGATTCTTGACCGCCAGGCTGTATTCATCCCGGACATAAATAAACCCGGCTGTCGCCTCGACGGCATAAGCCCCTATGATCATGCCTTCAATAACAGTGTGGGGATCACCTTCCATAATGCTGCGATCCATAAAGGCTCCAGGATCGCCCTCGTCCCCATTGCAGATAATATAGCGGACGGATGCCTCGACGTCGGTACAGGCTTTCCATTTCTGGCCGGTCGGGAATCCGCCCCCACCCCGCCCCCGCAGCCCGGATCTGATGACTTCCTCCACCACTTGCCCGGGGCCCATGGTGTGCAGCACTTTATTCAGCGCCTGGTAGCCATCCCGGCTGATATAATCTTCTATGGAAGCCGGGTCTATTTCTCCGATGTTGCGCAGGGCCACCTTATGCTGCTTCTTGTAAAAATCGATTTGATGGTGGGACTTGACCCTCTGCTTGGTTTTTGGATCCCGGTAGAGCAATCGATTGATGAGTTCGCCCTTACCTATGGTTTTGGCTATTACCTCGGCCACATCCTTGGCGGCTACCTGGCAATAGGTGATATCATCGGGCATTATTTTAACCAGAGGCCCTTTTTCACACCAGCCGTTGCATCCGGTCGCTTTGGTGTAGGTTGATACGTTTACATTGGAATTGGCCAATTGCTGCTGCAATTCCTGATAGACCTCCATGCTGCCGTTGGCCAGGCAGCCGGTTCCGCAGCACACCAGGACCATTTTCTTATCAGCCTCAATTATCTGCGGCATCATTTGGCCCTCCATATACCTTAATAATCTCAATTATTCCGGATGAGGTAACCTTGGGATGCACCTTTTCATTGGCGACCACAACGGGTGCTAAGGCGCAGGCTCCCAGACAGTTGACCGTCTCCATCGAGAACTCCTGGTCAGCGGTGGTCTCACCCGGTTTGATATTAAGATATTTGTCGATCTGATCCATGATAATGCTGGAACCCTTGATGTGACAGGCAGTGCCGTCACACACCTTGAAATTGATCCGCCCCTTGGGGACCAGGCTGAAAGCCTTATAGAAGGTGGCCATACTGTAAATGCGGCTCAAGGGTGCATCCACATAATCAGAAATCATTTGCAGCCCGGTTTTGGGCAGGTATTTGTACTCTCCCTGGATATCCTGCATGATGGCTAGTATATAGCGTTGCTCAGGCGGATAGCGGGTTAGAATCGAACTTAATTCTTGCATATCAATGCATGCAGCCATAATTATCGGCCTCCTCAGTACCAGGCTGCCACCTTGAATCTATTCTCAGTCAAGGTGGCAGCCGATTCCGTCTGTCACCCGGTCACTTTTCCTATGGATCTACCTGGTGCCTGATGGTAATACTACAGGCCCAGATCCTGTTTCTTGGCCTCGGAGGGAACACCTTCCTCATCCCAGCCGCGCAGGCTGTAGTAAACAGGCAGCATCGCACTCAACTGCACTGTACGACCCTCGTGGGGGCCTCCTTTCATAGGTTCATTCAGGAGCCGGTCCGGCAGGGTATCATCGGCTTTGGAAAATCCGGCTTTAAGGTTAAAGAGTCTTTCCAGGTTCCAGATGCGTTCGCCTGCTAGGAGGAGTTCCTCATCACTTATATCTACCCCGGTGGCAGTGCGATATTGCGCCGCGATCTCGGGCAGACCGATGCCAAAGGTGGTGAAAAGGCACAATCCAGCCGAATCAACTACTGCGGTCAAATCCTGGAAGATCTTGAGCAGTTCAGGTGCTTCCGCCGGGTTGTCGGGGTCAGTTTTTACCGGAATCCCCAAAACTTCCGGGGAAGTCATATAGCCGCGCACATGGCAGCCGCCGCGGTTGGAGGTGGCATAATTGAGGCCGATACCATGCTGTCCGCGAGGATCGTAAGCTGGCAGTTCCTGTTTCTTGACCGACATGGAGAGCTCAGGATGTCCATACATCTCAGCCAGCCGGTATGAGCCTTCAGCCAACTCATCGCCAAAACCTTCTCGCAGGGCGGTCTTTCTGATCTTAGGGAGCATCGCTTCGGCATTGCCCCAGCTAAGATTGGATTTATCCCGGGGGATGAAGCCCTTTTCTGTCAGCTCGGTGGCACAAGCCAGGGTGGTAGCCATAGTAATGGAATCCAGCCCATACTCGTTGCAGAGGAAGTTGGCTTTGGAAATAGCTTCAAAATCATCGATATATAGGTCTGATCCGAAACCCCAGGTGGCCTCATATTCCGGGCCTTCTCCTATCCCCTTGTATTTGCCGTGATTTTTAGTAACCCGGCCGCAGCCGATCGAACAGCCAAAACACCCTTTGTTCCTAACCAGGTTGTGCTCCGCCTGCCACTCGCCGGATATCTTTTCCGCAGCGGGGAATACCGCGGCTTCACTAAAGTTTTTGACCGGCAGGGTACCGTGTTCATTGATAATATTAACCAGGATATTGGTGCCGAAAGCCCCCAGACCAGCTCCGGTAACCGGGTGAGCTTTCAATTTGGCCCGGGCATCGTTGATAGCAGCAAAGAAGCCTTCCTGGTCAGCCACCTTCACCCCCAAGGTACCTCGGACCGCAACCGCTTTAAGATTCTTGGAACCCATGACTGCACCAACTCCGGTCCGTCCAGCAGCCCGGTTATAATCATTCAGGATATTAGCGAACTTGACCAGGTTCTCGCCGGCAGGACCGATGGCTGCCACCCTGGCGTCATCGTCAACATTTTCCTTGATGAAATCGGTAGTTTCGATGACCGTCTTACCCCAGAGATCAGCGGCACTGCGCAGTTCTACTGTATCGTTGTTGATCCACAAATAAACTGGTTCAGGGGATTTACCTTCGAAAATGATGCCATCATAACCTGCGAACTTGATTTCGGGACCAAAGGAACCCCCGGAATTAGAGGCAGCGATGGTGCCGGTTAGAGGCCCTTTGGTAATGACGTTGTAACGCCCGCCCGAGGTAGCCAGGGTTCCAGTCAGCGGACCGGTCATAAAGATCAGCTTGTTATCCGGACTCAGGGGATCGACCTGGGGATCTATCTCGTCAAAGATAATCTTGCTGCCCAGCCCCCGCGCGCCGATATAATTGTGCAAATCGCTCACTGGCAAGGCTTCTTTTTTAATTGTGCCGGCTGTCAAATTGACCCGGATTATTTGTCCTGTCCATCCGTACATGCTTAACCCACCTCCTCGAACAGGTTTTTGAACTTGGCGGCAAATGTTTTGCGCTTGGCAATACTGCCGGCATTGGCTTCGACAAAGCTGATGGCGCCGGAGGGGCAAAGCTTGACGCAGGCCGGATCACCGAAGCAGAGGTCACATTTGCTTACTAGGTTGGTGGCTACATGATAATGAATCGCACCAAACGGGCAGGCGATGGTGCACATCTTGCAGCCGATGCATTTGGAATCATGCACTTCCATGGCTCCCGTAGCCGTGTTTTTAGTGATAGCCCCCACGGGGCAAATCAACATGCAGGCGGGTACTCCGCATTGCTGGCATATCATGGGGACCGCCAGCCCTACCTTTTCATAAGTCAAAACCGAAATACGGGCCAACTCAGGATTCATTTCACCGGTTTTGGTGAAAGAACAGGTCAGTTCACAGGTTCGACAGCTGGTGCATTTCTCGGGTTGTACCACAAGTATTCTGTCCATAGAACACTGGTTTCCGCAAGGAAATCCAGCTTTCACCTCCTTTGAGATATAGTCAGCAACCTCATCATCCGGGACTGTTATCCAATTCCATTCTTTCTCTATCTCTCTAGTCTTTTAAAATATCTATTGAGCAATTTTTTCTGTCGCACCTCCTTTTTGCTCGCCCCATTGAAACTGAAACTCCAAGGTAGGCTACCTACGTCCCGAATGAAGGTCGTGTGTTATGCTAAGAACCTATATCCAGGGTATCTATATCCATTGACAGCAAATCTATAGCCAAGAGCTGGCCGCGCCGTAAATCGTCTCGACCCAGGATCACCTTCAAGGCCTGGGCCACCTCTAAGCTGGCAATGACCGCGGGTACGAAACCCAGGACGGATGGTTTGGAGACGGATTCATCCTGGCGGGCTTCAACATGACCATAAATTTGCTCTATGGTCCTCTCCTCTGGGAATTGAATTATCACCTGCCCATACCAGCCGTCGACGGCTCCATGGATCATAGGGATCTGCAGTTCTCTGCAGACCTGGGCCAGGCACAGTCGATCGGGAATATTGTCCAGGGCGTCGATGACCAGGGCTACCCCTTTCAGGAGCGAAGCATCTTCAGGTCCCCTGAAGGGGTAAGGGTAACCGGTCAATCGGACGGCAGGATTGATGGCTTCGACCCGGGCTGCGGCGCTCTGCACCTTTGACTTGCCTATGGTGGGGATCTCGGCTAAGAGTTGGCGATTGAGATTAGTGGCTTCAAAAACATCCCCGTCCCAGACCCTTATTTCTCCTAATCCCAGCCGGGCTAGCTCTTCGATCACATATCCGCCTAATCCGCCGCAACCGATTACTGCGGCTTTGGCATGGAAAAGCTTCAACTGTTCAGCGCTGGTGATGGCCCCCAGGTTGCGCTGGTAACGCTCCGGAACGATCCCCAGCCGCAAGGCGACCGCCTCTATTTCCCGCAGCGGCAAGCCTGTTTCCTGCACCAGCGCTGCTTGTTCAGACCACGGCAGAATATCACCTACGGCTTTCTTTATCAGCAGTTTGGATAAACCGTTCTCCATATTTAACCTCCTGCTGCCGGGGGGAAAATAGCCAGGACGTCACCGGGCTGCAATACTGATTCAAAAACGCCATGGCGGCCATTTATCATAATAATGCCGATTTTCATGTAATCCCGGCTGATGGACAAACAATCCAGAACCTCACCGACAGTGGTCCCCTCGGGAAAATCACAGTCGCGGATCTTAAACCGGCCCTGCCGCAAGAAGGCAAAAAGTTTGACCGTTATCTTCATGACAAAAATACTCCTTCATCAGATCCTGAAATACTTGAGCAATCAAGCTCAAAAAACAAATAACCTTTCACCCCTCAAAAAAAGGCAAAAGGTTTAATGACGGGTGAATCGAATTCCTATGCATCTTATCAGGCCCCTGTATTAATACAGATTAATCCCAACCAGATTAGAGTCGAATCTTGAGCAAGTCTAAGCAGTGATGGTTGTCCGTCGTATTTTAATAGATTGTCTAAGATTGTCCTAGAAACCGCCCCGGTTACAAATTCTTATGGGCTCCGTCGCAGAAAGGCGGTTTTTTAGTATGTTTACAAGCACAGAGAAAAGCCTTTTTATTCTCTTCAGCAGTAAAAATCAGCGGTTCAAAGGTAGTCCCTGTATGGGATCCGTCACAAAAGGGTTGGGTTTCGCTGCGACCGCAAGCGCACCACGCATAAGTCTGACCTTTTTTGAGATCAACTGCGATCGGCTCGGTCAGGGCAATCACCGGTTTATCCATACTACTTGTCCCTCCTCTTACTTTCTATGCACACACTCGACTAATTTGCACCATCTTTCACTAATCGTCTATAAACAGACTAGCACATAAAAAAATTGTCGACAAGATATTCCCGCCGAACTGATAATCATCACTCTGGCAGCCTTGAAGGACCTGAAGTCAACATTGTCTGGGGCCATTAAATCACACATTATTATTACAATTGCACATCTGCTAGAGCCGCCACTTGCGCCAACACGGGCGGCCACCAGCCTACTTCGCCCGAATCGTATCCCGTACGGACGATAACTGTGTTATGGTCGGGTGAAATGTAGAGGTGCTGGCTGTATTTACCGGCGGCGAAGAAATCCTTTTCGCCGTTGTCGTTGACGATGCCGTACCAATGGTACAGGTAGCCCGCTGGTTTACCTTCCATGAAGGGCGTATCGCACTCTTCGGGCGTTAGGAGGTTTGGAGCGACGATGGATTGATCCAGCCACGCTTCGCTGACAACCTGCTCACCGTTCCATTTGCCGCGATGCAGCAGCATGCTGCCGATCTTGGCGTAGTCGATGGAAATGAAGTTAAGCCCGCTCTCCATCTTTTCAAAGCCCGTCTCCTGGCTGTCCAGGCTCCAGGAGGCATCGAACTCCGCGCCGACCTTTTCCCAGATCTTCTTCTGGAAATAATCGGCGACGTGCATTCCCGTGGTGCGCTCCAGAATGATACCTTCGACCAGCGGATGGAGGTTCTGAGCACCTTCTTCATAAAATCCCCCCCCCCCCCCAC
>Ga0209612_1000064_pt1 | contig 114067 bp, 124 predicted proteins | sample BioC12SIPDNA_FD_185746 | JGI IMG/M metagenome (GOLD analysis project Ga0209612, IMG submission 185746) | Anaerobic biogas reactor microbial communites from Washington, USA - Biogas_R1_B C12 SIP DNA (SPAdes) (version 2) | ecosystem: Engineered > Bioreactor > Anaerobic > Unclassified | place...
TGCCGCCGCAGTGAGGACACGTCGTGTACGAAATCAGGAGACCGTGATCCCGAAGATACGTTTCAGCGGCCTCTTCATCATGGGTATATCGACCTAAGTCGATAAGGGAAACCACACGCTCACCTTCGTTCTCAGTATTTGAAGGTGGCACTAATTAAATAATCGCCTTCAAAAAAGCCACCAACGCGTTTCGGCTTGCGTCGCAGATCGATCCCACGTACCCCAAGTACTGGGTCCAGTCTGCCACCTCCTCCGATCGCGCGGGGTGGAAGAACGAACGGGAGCTCGCAATCAAAAAAATCCTCGAGCATCCCTCGTGGGTTCACAAGAACCTCTCCAGACGGTGGCAGAAGCGACTTTTCTGTGTTCTGCAGAACGCGGCATCGCAAAGGAGCAGGGATCTCTTCGATATTCTGTACTTCCAGGGAACCTTCGAGGGGTTCGAGGCCTCACCATGTCCTCACGACGATGCCGGCCGAGTCAACCCAGCCGGGGATGAGACCAATCCCCGCGATTCATCCGATGCAGTCAGGTTCGACGAGGATGCTTGCTGGGAGAGGGCTCGCCGCTCGTACCGGGCTGCCGATAAGGCCGTGGCAGAGAGATGCGGGAATCCCAACGAGATCATCGAGGCGAGGGAACACTATAAACTCGCTCTCGAGGCTCTCAGCCAGCCGAAACACGACAGCAATTTTCAATGGAAAAGAGAGGTGGCGCGCCGATGGGCACAGGGCGTCATCTACAACGAACTCGCGCGTAGCACCTCCAGGAGCGATTACTACCGAGAATCCTTTGACCGCCTGAGTGAGGTCCATCCCCTCGAGATCAAGGAACGGAAGATCGATATACACCTGATAGAATCCTTGCTGCTCGAACGACGGGGGGAACGACGCAAATTCGACGCAGCCTTCGAGATCGCCTCGAGGGCTCAGTACCGCAACCCGCTCGGGTTCGAAGAGAACTTCTTATGGGGCAGGTGCTTCTTCGCGACCCGGGATTACAAACAGGCGCTCCATCACCTCGAATCGGCACTCCTGCTCGAACCGTTCGATATCCAGACGCTCCGATATATCGGATACTGCTACTGGAAACTCGGGTATTACTGCCAGAACAGGGAAGAAAAGACGAACTTCTGGAAGCAGGCGATACACTATTTCGACGACGCAGCGAAGGCAATCTCGGTCGAGAAACTCAAGCATCAATCGGCTTCGTCGTTACCGGTCCGCGACCGGGCGGAGGTTGATCCCCTGTCTGCACGCTACGACCAGGAACACTTCGAGGTGTCGCTCTACCTCGGGGATTGTTACACCGGGATCTCGGAGTATGGAAAGGCGCTCTCCCACTACGAGATCGCGATGGTCCTTGCGAAGAGCCTGACGGACACCGTCCCGTTTGAATGCTATTGTGCGCTCAAGTGCGCCGAAGCGCTCCTCCACAAACGGGACCACTTCCAGTGCGAACTCTATCTTGCAGACATATTCTCGAGGTTCGGCCAGCCACCCCTGGCCGAATGTGAGCACCAGGTAACCGACGAGTTCTTCGAGGCGCTCAAGGATTTCCTTATCAGAAGGATGAGTTGCTTTCACGACTCAATCGATTGCGCATATGCCGGTGAAATATACATCCGGGCGCTCATCGGACAGGCATACTCCTACGCGGAACGTGACACGAGACTCGAAGTTGCGTTCAAACTCGTCGATCGAGCCGAAAGAATTCTCAGACTGATGGAGAAGGACCTGAAGAAGGGGCTCGAGGGTTTGCAGAACCGGGAAAATGGCACGTCCCCTCACGGGCAAGGGGAACAGAGCGAGATCGAACGGCTGCACGAATTTATTACCTCCCGCGCTTGTGTTCTTCAGGCCGATATTCACGACAAGCGGGGCTGGATCGTCTTCAAGCAGTACAAGGAACCCGGAAACCTGAAACTCGCCAGAACGAGCCTTCATCTTGCGGTCGCCCTTCAGCCGGATCCCGTGTACTACTATCATCTGGCCATTGTCTATGCAGCTCTCGCACGCGAGACGGGAAAGCGGGAGATCTGCCTGCGCATGGCGCTGGCCTATTGCGTTCACGCCCTCGATATGGCCCCCCGCTTCAGTCTGGAGGAGCAGGTGATCCTGTTGAGGGGTGTCATCGAGAATCACGTGAAGACCCTCGAGGGCGCATTCGATGGCTCGCTCTCGAAGGCATACGAGAAGAAGAAAGAGTCTGGAAAAGAGAAAACCGGAATACAATACGTGTTCCGATGGGCGTAACGGAGAGCCGGAGTCACCCTGCCGCTCAACCCTCTGCCCGGCTCTCCCGCACTCTCCTCTTTCCGATTCATTGGTTTGCCGTTGGTCCGGCCGCGAATCCCCGGTTGGTGCCGAGCACTCCCTACACCGTGACCATCGCCGGCGTCGAGGACAACTCCGGTACCTTCCTGGCCGCGCCGTGTTTCTGGTCGTTCACCGTCGTCGATACGATCCTGCCGGCGGTCGCCTCCGTTGTTCCAGGGGCCGGTGCCACGGGCGTGAGCGTGGACACGACGATCAGCGTCACGTTCAGAGAACCGGTCCTGTACAGCGATTCGGATACACGCGACATGTCCAGCCCGACGACCCTGACCTTCGGGGTGAGCGACGGGCCAGGGTCCCTCTTTTTTCCGAACAGTTCCTGCCGTGTCGCCCGGGAACGGGATCGTGCCTCTCCCTGCCAGGCGCAATCATCGTAGAGCCGAGGGGAGGGGATGGGAGTGCGTCTCTCCCTCTCCCCGCACTCTGCGGCCGGGGCGGCAGCCGGTCGAACCCCGCCCGCCCGCACCGGCCACCTGGCAGAGCGGCATCCCCCCGTCGAAGACGGCGCCCGTCACCAGGTCGCGGGTGAAACCCTGGTCCGCCGTCGCCACGAACCCGCAGCGGTATTCCTCCCGGGCCCGCCCGTCGCCCGTCTGCCGGCGCTCTTCCCCGGGGAACGCCGGCACGGTGCGCGGGTACGCCCGCGGTATCGCTGCGCACGACAGGGTGGTCGCACCCTCCCGCTGTCAGAATGGCAGGTTTTTTTTCCTGCAGCGGCGGAGAGGATGATCGGATGGTTCAGGGTCCGCGCGCGGCGCCGCGGTCGACGGGCAAAACCCGGCCCACCGGTGATTCGATGGACTCCTCACGGTTGCAGGGAAGGCTCCTGCCCCTGGTCGTCGTGCTCCTGATCCTGGCGGGATCGGCGGCCTCTCTCGCGCTCCTCCAGCACCACCAGGGTGCCGCTCGCTCGCTCCCCGACTGGTCGGGGTACGACCCGGAGCTGGCGGGAATGATCTCCCGCATCGACGAATCCGAGCTCTACCGGACGGCCCGGGACCTCCAGGACTTCACGACCCGGGTCCACCCCTCCGCGGGAAACGAGGCGGCGGCCGAATACCTGCACGCCCGTCTCGACGCGATCCCCGGGCTTGAGGTCGGGTACCAGGGGGGAGAGCTCAGGAACGTGGTCGGGGTGCTTCCGGGCCAGGACCCGGACTCCGGGCAGGTCGTGGTCGTCGGAGCCCACTACGACAGCGCGTCGTCCGACCCTGCCCGGGCGCCGGGCGCCACCGATAACGCCGGCGGCGTTGCGATCGTGATGGAGCTCGCCCGGGTGATGAACGCTCACCGGTTCAACCACTCCGTCGCGTTCGCGTTCTGGAACGCCGAGGAGACGGGGCAGCAGGGGAGCAGGGCGTACGTCGAAGAGGCATCGGCGGGGTCCCCGGAGATCGCCCTGTACTTCAACTACGACTCCGCGTGCTACGACCCCGAGGGCCGGTTCGTCCTGGACCTCGTCTACAACAACGAGTCCAGGGAGTTCGCCGACCAGATGGAGGACGACAACTCCCTGTACGGGATCGGCTTCAACCTGACCCGCAACGTCCACGGGTGCGGGAGCGACCACCGGCCCTTCTGGGAGGCCGGGTACCCGGCCGTGACGACCCACGCGGAGACCCACGCGCCCACGGTCCACTCCCCGGGCGACACGGCCGACCTGGTCTCGACGGAGTATGCCAGGAGGAACGCCCAGCTCGGGCTGCTCGTCATCGCCCGGGCGGCCGGCATGCAGCGTTGAACGGTTGACCCCGTCCCCCCTGCGCCGGCCTGTCTCCCCCCCCGATCCCGGCATCGCGTCCGGAACCCGGCCTGCGGGACGATCCTTCGTCTTCTCACGCGGAGGCACCCCCGGCCCAGGGCGGGCTCCTGGTGGGCGGACGGGCCGCGGTCACCCGGAACACGATCCGTCTGCCCGGATAGCGGGATGGCCGTCAGCGTCACCGCGAGAAGAGCAAGCTTCTTCTCCACCCTCCGGCCAATGAAGGAGCATGAACACGACCCGGAGTGAGGCGGGATGAGCCCGGCCCGGCCCCGCGGGGTGCTGCCGTGCCGCCCGGCGCTGCTCGCGGTCCTCGCCGTCATGGCCGCCGTCACGGTGACGGCATCGGGGATCACGCTCACGGTCCAGGACAGGTCCGTCGCCCCGGACGGGACCGCGGTCGTCACGGTCCAGGTCGCGGGGGCCCAGGACCTCGGCGGGATCGACCTCGTGGTCGGGTACGACCCGTCCGTCCTCCGATTCGAGTCGGCCGCCACCGGGAGCCTGGCCGACCGCGCCCGGGTCTCGGTGACACAGAGCGAGCCGGGCAGGGTCCACCTCGCGGTCGCGAGCCCCCGGACCCTCAGCGGCAACGGCCCGCTCGTCACCCTCACCTTCGCCGCGGTCGGGCCGGCCGGCGCACGGTCCGGGCTCGACCTGTCCGCGGCGCGTGCCGTGACCATCGACGGCGAGTACGTCCCGGTCTCGGTCGTGAACGGGACGGTCTCAGTCGGCGGGGGAGGCCTGCTGCCCCTCTCCCCGCTGGGTGCAGTGGCCGCGATCTGCACGGCCGCGGCAGTCGTCGCGGCGTCGAGGACCCGCCGGGCCTGACCCCGCCGGGGGTCCGGGCGGGCCGGACCCCTACACGCTCTCGCCGAACGACTCGAGGTCGAGCTGGACGGTCTCGTCGGCGAACTCCACGACGCGCCGGTGCTCGATCTCCCCGTCGATAGGGACCGGGTAGCACCCGGTCAGGCAACCCGTGCAGAGGTCGGTGCTGTCGCGCCCGATCGCCTTCACGAGCTCCTCGAGCGAGATGTAGTGGAGCGAGGTCGCGGTCACGGACTCGCAGACCTCGTCCTCGCTCCTGCCGGAGGCGATCAGCTCCTCGCGGGTCGGCATGTCCACGCCCAGGTAGCACGGGGCCCTGATCGGCGGGGAGCCGATCCGGAGGTGGACCTCCCGCGCGCCGGCGTCGCGGACGAGCTGGACTATCCGGCGCGACGTGGTGCCCCGGACGATCGAGTCGTCGATCAGGACGACGGACTTGTTCTCGAGGTGGTGGCGGATCGGGTTCAGCTTCATCCGGACGGCCCGCTCCCGGGCGGCCTGCGTCGGCATGATGAAGGTCCGGCCCATGTACCGGTTCTTCATCAGCCCCTCGAGCAGCGGTATGCCCGATGCCTCGGAGTACCCGATCCCGTACGCCGTCCCGGAGTCGGGGATCGGGCAGACCGAGTCCACGTCCACGGGGGCCTCCTCGTAGAGCTTCTGCCCGATCCGCCGGCGGACGTCGTAGACCAGCACGCCGTCGATGATCGAGTCGGCGCGGGCGAAATATATGTACTCGAAGAAACAGTGCGCGACCCGGTCGGCGGTCGCGATCCGGGTCGAGGTGATCCCGTCCCCGTCGATCCGGACCAGCTCCCCCGGCACGACGTCGCGGAGGAGCTCCCCCGAGAGAGCGTCGATCGCGACGGACTCGGAGGCGACGATGTAGCCGCCCGACGTCGTCCCGATGCAGAGGGGCTTGAGCCCGAGCGGGTCGCGGAAGGCGTACAGGACGTCCTCGTAGACCATCACGACCGAGTAGGACCCCCGGAGGTGGAGCATGAGGGAGCGGATCGCGTCCTCGATCGAGCCCGACTGGCGGAGCTCGGCCGCGATCATGGTCGCGATCACCTCCGTGTCCGTGCTGGTGCAGAAGATCTGGCCGGCCCGCTCGAACTCCGCCCGGATCCCCGCCGTATTCACCAGGTTGCCGTTGTGGGCGATCGCGAAGGATCTCCCCATGAACTGGAAGTTGAACGGCTGGATGTTCTCGGGCAGGTTCGCGCCGGTCGTCGGGTACCGGACGTGCCCGATGCCGACGGAGCCCTGGAGCCCCCTCAGGATCTCGGTATCGAAGACCTCGGCGACGAGCCCCGGGGCCTTGTACTTCCGCAGGTGCGTGCCGTTGAAAACAGAGATCCCCGCACTCTCCTGTCCCCTGTGCTGGAGCGCGTACAGGGCGTAGTAGAGCGGGAGCGAGACACCGCCAGCATCCACGATGCCAACGATTCCGCACATTAGAGGTCAGTGTGTCGGTACTTTTGGCCGCTTCGAGGTCCAGTCGTAGCTGCGCATCCGGCGTGAACGGCCGAACCCGCAGTGCGAACAGACTTTGTGCCGGAGGTGGAACGAGATCGACCCGCAGCGCCGGCAGGCGATGTGGGTCTGCTTGTTCCGCTTGCCCATCGATGGTGTGCCTTTTGACATGCCTATCTCCTCACTGGTTGAGCGATGGCGAGATGTAGATCACGTTGTCGCCGCGGACGATCAGCATGCCGATCCGGTGGGGCGTGCCGTCGGTGACCTCCTCGGCCTGGTCGAGGACGAGGTTCATGTGCACGTCGTATCCCTGCAGCACCCCGCGGAGCTCGCGATCGCCCTTCAACGAGACGATCACCGGCTCGCGGTTCAGCACCTGATCCAGAATTTCCAGCGGCCTCTTCGACATCTCTCTCCCCCGGTCCACGTGGAGTACTACTCATGCGCGAGGACGGTATTTAACCATAACTCAGAGGCCATCACCACGGTTTTTATGGCAGAATCGCGCCATAGCTGACCGATGGCCCGCATCACGATCCGGAAGCGGCACACGGTCCGGAAGGGGGAGGCGGCCGTGATCGCGAGCCGCCTCGAGGAGGAGCTCGGCCCCGAGGCGGGGCTCTTTTCGAGCGACCGGATCGAGGTGGCCGAGACCGGGGGGCCGGTCCGGCTCTACCTGGTCGACCGGAAGCCCCTGCTCTTCGAGAGGGAGGGTTTCCTTTTTCCGACGCTCCGGGGGGCGATCGACCGCCCGTTCTCTGCCCGCCGGGTCACGGTCGACATGGGGGCGGTCCCCTTCGTCGTGAACGGGGCCGACATCATGCGGCCCGGGATCGTCCGGGTGACCGACGACCTTCGTGCCGATCGCCCGGCGCTCGTGGTCGAGGAGCGGCACGGGACCCCGCTCGCCGTTTGCATCGCCCGCCTCGACGCCGTCGAGCTGCGCTCGGAGACGGCCGGCAAGGTCTGCCGGAACATCCACCACGTCGGCGACGAGATCTGGAACCTCGAGGTCTGAAACGGGAAAGGAATACTTAAATACGGATGGAAGCCAGATTTTCTGTATGGCTTCCAAGATCCTCGACTCACTCCTCGGCAAGGGCACGGTCCCGAAAGAGGACGATTACATGGAACTCGACCTCGCCTCGTTCGAGCCCCAGGGCTCCGAGGACGAGCCCGCGTCGAGTTACGTCAAGATCGCGGGCGTCTCCAGCCTCAAGGACACCCCGAAGATCAAGGACGAGATCTACAACGGGAACATCGTGATCGCCGACATCTCGCAGCTCAAGCTCGACAAGATCACCTACGAGCGGGTGCTCAAGGATCTCAAGGAGGTCGCACGGGACGTGAACGGCGACATCGTCGGGCTCGGGGACCAGCGCTACGTCGTGATCACCCCGACCTCGATCAAGATATCGCGCGAGAAGATCGTCGGGGGCATCTAGTGGGGGAGGCGGCCGCGGGCCAGCGGGTCGTGGTGAACGGGCCCTGCGCCGCCTGCGGCGAGGAGTGCGAATACGTCTACCAGACCGAGACGATCCCCTTCTTTTCCGATATCCTGATCATCTCGGCCTTCTGTCCCGCGTGCGGCTACCGCTACGCCAACACGCAGATGCTCGCCGAGGGGGAGCCGCTGCGGTTCACGTTCCGGGTCGAGTCCCCCGACGACCTGGTGGTCCGGGTTGTCCGCTCGATGACCGGGCGCCTCCGGATCCCCGAGCTCGGAGTCGAGATCGACCCGGGCCCGGCCTGCGAGGGCTTCGTGACGAACGTCGAGGGGGTGCTGGACCGCGTCCTCTCGGTGGTCGAGGGTGTCCTGGTCTGGGCCGAGGGCGGCGAACGGAGCCGGGCCGAGCTCCTGAGAACCGAGATCGAGGGGGCGAAGGCTGGCGAGTTCCCGATCACGCTGGTCCTCGAGGATCCGACCGGCAACTCGGCGATCGTCTCGGACCGCGCGGCCCGGGAGCCCTACGCCTCCGCCGACGCCCGTCCCGAGGAGTGAGGCCCCTCACTCTCACTCGAGAGGGCGGCCGGAGAGCCGGACCCCCGGTTCCTCCGTGACGGCGCCGACCACCTTCGACCCCGGGACCTCGCGGACGAGCCCATCGGCCCCGTCTTCTGGCACGACGAGCGCGAAGCCCATGCCCATGTTGAACGTCCGGTACATCTCCTCCCTCGAGACGTCGCCCCGCTCCTGGAGCCAGTCGAAGATGGGAGGCGGTGCGATGGGGGCGTCGATCGAGAACCCGAACCGGGTCAGGCGCACCAGGTTCAGGAGCCCGCCGCCGGTGACATGGCACATCCCGTGGACCTCGTGCCGCGCGGTGATGGCGGGCACCTCGCCGTAGATCCGGGTCGGGGTCAGCAGCTCCCGACCCAGGGTGTGCCCGCCGAACGGCTGGTCGTACCCGCCGTGGCCCCCGGCGATCCGCCGGGCGAGCGAGAGCCCGTTCGAGTGCACCCCGGAGGAAGGAAGGCCGACCACCAGGTCGCCGGGCCGGCACTTCTCGCCCGTGATCACCCGCTCCCGCCGCTGGACCCCGAGGACGGTGCCGGCCAGGTCGAGCCCGTTCACGAGCCCGGCGAGCGTCGCGGTCTCGCCGCCGACGATCGAGAGGTTCGCGAGCCGGGCGCCCTCGTTGAGCCCTCGTCCGATCTCGGCCATCTTCGCCGGGTCGACCCGGTCGCACGCGATGTAGTCGACGAATGCGATCGGCTCGATGTTCATCACGTAGAGGTCGTTCGCGTTCATCGCGATGCAGTCGATCCCGACCGTGGACCAGTCGCCGACCGCGTCCGCCACCAGCATCTTCGTCCCGACCCCGTCGGTCGCGAGGGCGAGGACCATCGGGCCGAACTCGATCAGGCCGGCAAAGTGGCCGGTGCCGCCGATCGGCGCGTGCGGCCCCTGCCGGCGGTAGGTCAGCTCCCGGACGAGCGCCGCGACACCGTCGGCCTCGAGCCGGATGTCGACCCCCGCGTCCCGGTAGGCGCGTTCATTCGTCATCGCAGAACTCCGAGAGCCGGAACTCGTCGTGCAGTGCCCGCACCGCCGCCGGGCCGTCTCCGGCCCGGACCACGAACGAGATGTTCGCCTCGGACGAGCCCTGGGAGATCATCATCACGTTGATCCCCTCCCGGCCGAGCGCCGAGAAGATCCGGCCTCCCGTCCCGGGCGCGCCGGCCATGCCCGAGCCGACGACCGCGACCACCGCCACGTCGCTGTCCGACGAGAGCTGGCGGAAGAGCCCGGACGCGACGAGCGGCTCGAGGGCCCCGACGGCGGCCTCCAGGTGCCCCTCGTCGACGATCAGGGAGATGTTCGCCTCGGACGAGCCCTGGGAGATCATCATCACGTTGACCGCCCGGTCGGCGAGCGCCGCGAAGATCGCCTTCGCGACTCCGGGCCGGCCGATCATCTGGACCCCCGTGCAGTTGACGAGCGCCACGCGGTCGATGAAGGTGAGCGCCTTCACGATCCGGCGGGACGGCACCCCGTCGGCGACCAGGACCGTCCCGGGGTGGTCGGGGTTGAAGGTGTTCTTGACCCGGATCGTGATCTCGCGGGCCATGGCCGGCTCGATCGACCGCGGGTGGAGCACCTTCGCCCCGAAGTACGAGAGCTCCATCGCCTCGAGGTACGAGACCGCCGGGATGACGCGGGCCCCCGGGATCAGGCGCGGGTCGCAGGTCATCACGCCGTCGACGTCGGTCCAGATCCAGCACTCGTCGGCGTCGATCCCTGCCGCCAGGACGGCGGCCGAGTAGTCCGACCCCGACCGGCCGAGCGTCGTGACGGACCCCTCCTCCGTGCATCCCATGAACCCCATGATCACCGGGATGGAGCCGGCGAGCAGGGGCACGACCCGCTCGCGGATGCGCTCCCCGGACCCGGGCAGGGCCACCGCCTCCCCGTGGTTGCCGTCCGTGAGGATGCCGGCCGCGCAGCCGTCGAGCGGCTCGGACCGGAACCCGAGCTGCCGGAGGGCTGCCGCGACCACGATCGCGCTGAACCGCTCGCCGAACGAGATGATGTAGTCGCGCGACCGGGGGGTCAGCTCGCGGAGCGCGTGAACCGCCCGGAGGACGTTCCCGAGCGAGGCGAGCCGGGTCTCGATCTCAAGGAGGGCCGCCTCCGCGTAGTCCGGCGCCACCTCCGCCAGGGCCGCCGCCTGGCGCTCCCGCACGGCAGCGAGGAATGGCCCCGGCTCGGCGTCGGCCGTGGTCACCATCTCCCCGGCGCAGGCGATCAGCCCGTCCGTGATCCCCCGCATCGCCGAGACCACGACCGCGACCTCGTGCCCCTCGCGCCTGGCGCCCCCGACGATCCCGGCAACCCTGCCGATCGACCGCGCGTCGGCGACAGAGGTCCCACCGAACTTCATCAGGTACCGCATGGTTCTCTCACCGTTGCCCTCGCCATTCTTTATCTTACTCTGACCCCAACCTTTTTCAAGATGGTGGATAACGGGGTTTCGACCACGCACGTGCTCGTGATCGGGAGCGGCGGTGCGGGCGTGCGGGCCGCGATCGAGGCCGCGGAGCACGGCCCGGTCGTGCTGCTCTCCAAGACGATCGCCGGCAAGGGCGGCTGCACGCCGATGGCTGAGGGCGGGTACAACGCCGTGCTCAGGGAGGGCGACAGCCCCGAGCTCCACGTCGCGGACACCCTCCGGGGCGGGGCGTACCTCAACGACCCGGCGCTGGTCGACGCGCTGGTCCGCGAGGCCCCCGACCGGGTGCGGGAGCTGGTCTCCTGGGGGGCGGTCTTCGACGTCGGCCCGGAGGGCGGCGTGGCCCAGCGGCCGTTCGGCGGGCAGCAGTTCCCCCGGACCTGCTACGCCGGGGACCGGACGGGCCACGAGATGATGGTGACCCTGATGGACCGGCTCGCCGCGACCGGCGTCACGGTCGTGCACGAGTCTGCGGCCGTCGAGCTCCTGCTGGATGACGGGCGGTGCGCCGGAGCGGTGGCCCTCGACGGGGACGGCGCCGCCGGGGTCTACCTGGCCGACGCGGTCGTCATGGCCACGGGAGGCGGGACGCAGGTCTACGACATCTCGACCAACTCCTCGTCCGGCACGGGGGACGGCTACGCGCTCGGGTACCGGGCCGGGGCCGAGCTGATCGACATGGAGATGGTCCAGTTCCACCCGACCGGCGCGATCCACCCGTACGACGCCCGGGGCCGGCTCGTCACCGAGGCCGTCCGCGGCGAGGGGGGCCGGCTGCTCAACCGGCTCGGAGAGCGGTTCATGGCCCGGTACGACCCGGAGCGGATGGAGCTCTCGACCCGCGACGTGGTCGCCCGCGCGATCGCGACCGAGGTCCTGGAGGGGCGCGGCACGGAGCGGGGCGGGGTCTGGCTCGACGTCACCCACCTGTCGGCCCGCCAGGTCGAGGAGCGCCTCCCGATCATGCTCGAGCAGTTCCTGGCGTTCGGGGTCGATATCCGGACCGAGCCGATGGAGGTGGCGCCGACCGCCCACCACATCATGGGGGGTCTCCGGATCACCCCCGACTGCGCGACGACCCTGCCCGGCCTCTTCGCCTGCGGCGAGTGCTCGGGCGGGGTCCACGGCGCGAACCGGCTCGGCGGGAACGCCCTGGCGGAGACCCAGGTCTTCGGCCGGCGCGCGGGGCTCTCAGCCGGGAGAAGCCCCGTCCGCGAGAAGGGCGTCACGCCCGGGATCGACAGGCAGCTCGGGGCGCTCCGGCGCCGCTTCGATGGCTTCCGGGACGGCGAGGTGCCGCCCGCGTCGGTCGTGCGGCGGCTCAAAGAGACGATGTGGTGCGGCGCCGGGATCTACCGGGACCGCGGGCAGCTCGCCGGGGCGCTGGCCGGGATCGAGGTCCTGAAGCACGAGCGGCTCCTCGCCCGGACCGACCGGAACCTGCTCGACTGCTGCACGGCGGCGAACATGCTCCTGACCGCCGAGCTGATCTGCCGGGCGGCGCTCCTCCGGCCCGAGTGCCGCGGGGCCCACACCCGCCTGGACCCGTCCTGCGAGCTCCCGCCGGACCGGTCGCCGTACGCCCACACGTATCTCTCCACCGCGGGCGAGGGGATCGAGGAGGTCGCACGATGACCCCGGTCACGATCCGGGTCTCGCGGTTCGACCCGGCCTCCGGCCAGCCGGCCCGGCTCGTCCCGTACACGGTCGAGGTCCACGAGGGCGCGCGCGTCCTCCACGCGCTCCACGCGGCCCGCGAGCAGGACCCGTCGCTCGCCTACCGCTACTGCTGCGGCTCCGGCCAGTGCGGCTCCTGCGCGGTGAAGGTGAACGGGAAGCCCGCCCTCGCCTGCATGACCCCGGTCGGAGACGGCGACGTGATCGAGCCGCTCGACCTCCCGGTGGTCCGCGACCTGGTGGTCGACCTGGTCCCGCGGATCGCGCGGATCGCCGCCCTCCTGCCGAAGGGCGGCGGCGAGCTCCCCGACGCGGCCACGGTCGAGGCGCTCAAGCCGCTCTGCGACTGCGTCGAGTGCGGGTCCTGCGTCTCGGTCTGCCCCGCCGTCGCGGTCACGGACTTCGCCGGCCCGACCGCGATGAGGCAGCTCGAGCGGCTCGTCCTCGACCCGCGCGACGCCGGGGACCGGGTCTCCCAGGCAGACGCGGAGGGCCTCTTCACCTGCACCTCGTGCCACGCCTGCTACGAGGCCTGCCCGAAGGATATCGAGATCATGGGCAAGGCGATCGAGCGGCTCCGGGCCGAGGCGCACCGCCGGGGCTACACGTTCCCGCGCCACGCGGAGATCGCGGACCTGGTCCGGACCACGGGCCGCTCGGTCGCCCGGATCACGACCCCCCTCTTCGAACGGGTCGAGCCGGTGATCGAGCCGTACGGGCCGGTGCGCGGCGAGGTCGCGTTCTTCGTCGGGTGCATGTACTCCATGCGCCTCCCGGAGACCGCGCTCGACGCGATCGAGGTCCTCCGCCGGAACGGGATCCGGGTGGTGATCCCGATGGAGCAGGTCTGCTGCGGCTCGCCCCTGCTCCGGACAGGGCAGACGGAGGATCTCGAACGGCTCAAGAGGATCAACATCGGGGCCTTCCGGCCGTACCCCGTCGTGATGACCACCTGCGCCGGGTGCGGGATGACCCTCAAGAAGAACTACGGGGATCTCCCCTTCCGGGTGATGGACATCAACGAGGTGCTGACCGAGTTCGGGATCGAGCCGCCGGCCCGCCTGCCCCTGAAGGTCACCTACCACGACCCCTGCCACCTGCTCCGGGGCCAGGGGATCTCGGAGGAGCCCCGGGCGTTCATCCGCGGGGTCGCCGACCTCGTCGAGATGCCGGCCTACTGCTGCGGCTCGGGCGGCGGGGTCAAGTCCGGGAAGCCCGAGGAGGCGGCGGCGCTCGGCGAGCTCCGGCGGAAGGCGATCGAGGAGACCGGGGCCGATCAGGTGATCTCTTCCTGCCCGTTCTGCGAGTTCCACATCCAGGGACACACGGACCTCCCCGTCAGGAACGTCGCCTCGTTGCTGCTCGACGGCTACCGGGCGAGGGAAGGGGACGCGCGTCCCGGCGAACGGAAGGTGCAATAGCCCCGCCGGTCTTCGGCGGCGTGCTTCTGTCCGTGGCGCCGGGGTGTTTCTCGCCCCAGCCTGGATAGTCCGGTCTCTCCGTGCCGGCCCCTGTCTTCCCCCGTCGCCATGGTTATGCGGTTCCGGTCCCCGTTCTCCCGCCCTCCGCACGAGAACGAGGTTGCTGTAACCACGACTCGCCGGGTACGCGACCAGCCGGTCACGACCCGGCGCTGATCGCATGACAGGCGGCGCAGCGCAGCGATCGGTCCCTCACGGCCCGGCGTATCTCCTGCCGCGAAGTGTCCTGTGCAGGGGACAGCGGGGTGATCGAGCCCCGGTCAACCGGTCGCCCCGATACCGATCTGCATCAGGTCCTCGCCGACGATCACCTGCCCGGTAAAGGTGCGCGCCGCCTCGAGGAGATGGATCGGCGGAGTGTTGCCGGGCACGATATGGTTCAGCACGAGCGTACCGACCCCGCACGACTCGGCCACGGACCCGACGACGTCGTTCGCGGTGTGAGACTCGAGCATGTGGGTCTTCAGCGCGTCCATCGGGCTCCCCGGAGCGGGTGCCCCGAACTTCTGGTCGATCCAGGCCCGGTCGATGACCTCGTGAACCAGGATGTCGGCGCCGGTCGCGAGCCGCTGCAGGTTGCCGCCCGTGTCGGGGCCGGTGTCGCCCGAGAAGACGACCGACCCATCCTGGGTGTCGAACCGGAAAGCGAAGGCCGGATAGATCTGGTGGTGATCGACCAGGACGGCGGTGACCCGGACGTTGCTGTCGCGGTAGACCTCGAACGGGTCCATGGCGGGGCAGGTGCCGTTGTTGGGGTCCGTGACGGTGACGGGCATCGGGATATCCCACGAGGCGTTGCCCCCGATCTCGGTGACGTTGACCAGGCTCCGGAAGTCGGGGTACCCGTCATCGAGGGTGAGGTCGTTGATGGCCTGGGCGTATGCCTGCCAGATTACCTCGGTCATCTGACGGGTGCCGGGCGAGGTCGTGATCTGCTCGGGGTCGGCGCTGTCCGTCGAGACGATCCGGCCGCCCCTGTTCGTGAAGCCAACCCTGTCCTCCTCGAGCTGTCCCCTGGTGCATGGTCCGAATACCTTCAGCGGTACGAATGTCGTCCTGTTCGTGGCGGCGTCGGTGCGCATGCCGAGGCCGGCCCCCGGGCCGGTGAGGAGGAGGGCGGGGTAGTCTGCAGTATGGTCCATGTGGAGGTGCGTGAAGAAGAGCGCTGTCATGTTCTGGAGGAACGTGGAGGAGCCGTCCTGGATCCTGCCGCCGCTCGTCTCGATGAAGGTGCCCGTGTTGAACGCCTGGGAGAGGCGGGGGGCGGAGCCCTGCCCCATGTCCACGACATAGATCGTGTCATTGACGACGATGGCCGCCGAGGAGCTCGCGCGGTCCGTCTCCGGCCACCAGCCCACACCGCCCGTGGTGCCCAGAAGGACGAGGCGCGTCCGGCAACCGTCCGCTGCGGATCCGGTCACGACGCAGCCCGCCGTGCCGTTCCGGGCGGCGGAGTTCGTGGAGTCCGCGACCACTCCGTTTTCCGGATCGGTCGTCTCCGTGATGTTCGCCGTCGCCGTATGATCGGCTGCGAGGCAGGCGCCCGACAGGGTTGTCATCAAGATCAGCGCGAGCGGGATCACCGCCAGCCGTAGCCGTTGCACGTCCATTCCAGTCCACCCAGAGATACCTTGACTGTGATGAGCACGACAATAAAATCTCCGAAGGGGTTCCCGAAGCGGCCCCGGAGGCGAACGGACGGATACCCTTCGCGGACCCTCGTGGCGGGAAAGGGGCTCAGCTCGCGGATATCGCCCAGCTGCTGGTCTTCAGGCAACAGCCAGTGGTCCCCTCGCGGCGATCTACGCCGCGAGCTCCTCCCACTGGGCGGTCTCGAGGAACGAGCCGGCCACGTCCTCCTCGAACTCGAGGAAGCGCCGCCACGGGACGCTCACGGTCAGGACGTCGGGACCGAGTGTCTTCTTGACCTCGAGCCGCGCCGAGGGGTCGACCAGCCCGACCACCACGCGCGGAAACTCTCTCTTGGTCTCCGCCACCGCCCAGAGGTGGAACTGCATGCAGCCCGCGCCCGGCGGGACGATCACCCCGTCGGCCGTCGGGCGGCGGTAGTGCGCGAGCTGGACGAGCGCCGTCGTCTGGAGCGCGTTCGCGACGAAGACCACGGCTACCGGCTCCTCGCCCTCCGGCAGGGCCGAGAGCGGCACCAGGACCACCCAGGCTGCCGGGGCGGGTACGGCCGGGAGCATCTCGAAAAAGGCCGCGGCCGCCTCCGGATCTTTCCAGTAACGCTCGCCGTGGAGGAGATGCTCTCTCGCCGGCGATCCGGGCATGGCCCGCGCCTCCTCCACGAGGCGTTCGGGGGCTCCCGTCCCCTCGACGCCGCAGCTCAGAAAGTACGCGTGCCGTTCCTCGTCCGGGAAGCCGTCCTCGAACCCGAGCCCGACGGCCCCGCCCGGGCATCCAACCGTCTCGCGCGAGATCGCGGCCGTTCTCCCGAGCGCGGCCTGCGCGAATAGCCACATCACGCACCCCCGCCGGCCCTCGGCGAACGAGAGGGCGTCTCCCGGCCGCTCGTCGGAGAAGAGGATTGCGACGGGCTCGAACCGGAGGCCGAGCGCCTCCCGGACACGACTCTGCATGGCCGAGTCTCGCCGTCCAGCCTCTTGAGCCTGCCGGCACTCGTCCACCACAGGTATAATTGCGAGGGGGACGAGTACCTGGTGAGGTTCTCACGATGACCCGCACGGGTACTACCAGTACCTTCTTCTGTCTCGTTGCGGCCGCCGTGGTCCTGCTCGTCCTCATCTCCGGGACCGCTGCCGAGGCCAGCACCCGGATCGTCCCGCTCGGGGACTCGATCACGAAGGGGATGCTCGACACCGACGACGGGCAGGTGCACCCGACCTACCGCTACTGGCTCTGGAGCAAACTCCGGTCGAACGGCTACGACGTCGACTTCGCCGGGTCCTGGAACGTGCCGGCCTTCCCGGGGTACTCGTTCGACCGTGACAACGAGGGCCACGGCGGGTACACGATCGGCGGGATCGTGGACGGCGTCGGCACCGGCGGCAAGCTCTCGACCTGGCTCTCCACCTACACGCCCGACGTCGCGCTCGTGCTGATCGGGACGAACGACGTCCTCGCCCGGACCCCGATGGAGACCCGGCTATCGAACCTGGGGCGGCTGGTCGACGCCCTCCGGGCCGACAACCCGCGGGTCCGGATCTACGTCGGCAAGCTCCCGCCGACCGGGGACAGCTACCGGAACACCAACTCGGGGCTGATCGAGTTCAACAACAGGCTCCCCGGCTGGGCCGCCGGAAAGACCACCTCGACCTCTCCGATCACGGTCGTCGACCTCTACTCGGGCTACGACGGGCGGGCCGACAACCAGGCCCCGCGCTACATCCACCCCGACGAGTCGGGCGAGCGGAAGATCGCCGACCGCTTCTACAGCGCGATCGCGGGCTCGCTCACGAAGGGCACGCCCGCTACCACCGTGCCGACGACGACCGCGAACCCGTACGCGATCTCGGGCCCGCGGGTGATCTCGAGCCCTGGGACCTACTACTTCACGCAGGACATCCTGAACCGGAACGAGCCCGTCTGCATCGAGGTGACGTCGCCAGGCGTCGTGATCGACGGCAAGAACCACCGCCTCTCGGGAACCGGGACCAGCTACTACACGGCCGGGATCTACGTCAACAACATCACGGACGTGACCGTGAAGAACCTCAGGATCTCGGGCTGGGGCTACGGCATCTACTTCGAGGGCATGGGCATCGGGCTCGGCCGGGTCGAGAACTGCGTCATCGAGAACAACCTCTTCGCCGGCGTGGTGCTCTGGAACGACGCCCACGGGGTGAGCATCTCCGGGAACCAGATCACGGGCAACGTCGGGCGCGGCGTCTGGGTCGCGAACGCGTTCGACAACGTGGTCTACAACAACCGGTTCTCGAACCCCGGCGACAACGCGGACGTCGCCGGCTACTCGAGCGGCAACTACTTCTCGGTCGCGAAGCGGGCCGGGCCGAACATCATCGGCGGCCCGTCCATCGGCGGCAACTACTGGGCCAAGCCCGGCGGGGACGGGTGGTCCGAGACCCACGGCGACGGGAACGGGGACGGGTTCTGCGACGAGCCGTTCGCGTTCTCGGGCCACGTCGACGACCTCCCGCTCACCTCGCTCGTCAAGCCCGGGCCGTACCGAGACCACCTCGTGCCGGGCACGATCGAGGCCGAGGACTACGACTACGGCGGCGCGGGCGTCGCCTACCACGACACGACGGCCGGCAACAGCGGCGGGGCCTACCGGGCCGACGACGTCGACATCGAGGCGATCGACGGCGGGTACGCCCTCGCGTTCATCCGCGACACCGAGTGGACGCAGTACACCGCGACCGTGCAGCAGGCGGGCGACTACCGGGTCACGGTCCGGGCCGCGGCCTGGAACGGCCCCCGGACAATCCGGGTCCTCGCCGGCGGCGTCGAGGTGGGAAGCGTGACGGTGCCGCAGACGTCGTCGGCCTCCTCGTTCGCGACGGCGGCGACGACGGTCCGCCTCGAGGCGGGGGTCCAGGCGCTCCGTCTCGCGTTCTCGGCCGACGCGCTCAACCTGGACCGGTTCGAGCTGGCGTTCGCCGGGCCCACGCCGACACCGACGCCCACGCCGACACCGACACCGACACCGACACCGACGCCGAACGTGACCCCGACCGCCACCGTGACCGTGACGCCCACGCCGACGGCCGTCCCGCAGGCCCCGTTCCCCGGGCCGCACGTCCTCCCCTGCCGGGTCGAGGCAGAGCACTTCGACTACGGCGGCGAGGGCGTCGCCTACCACGATGAAGAGCCCGAGAACCTGGGCAGCGAGCAGAGCCTGAGGCCCGGCGAGGGGGTCGATATCGAGGCGGAGGGAGGCGTCGTGAACGTCGCGTACACCCGCACGACCGAGTACCTGGAGTACTCGGTCGACGCCCCCGCTCCCGGGGAATGGGTGCTCGCGCTCCGCGCCGCGAACCCCGACGCGGAGACGAAGCCGGTGGCGGTCTCCCTCGACGGGGTCCCGGCCGGCCAGGTGATGATCGGCCCGACCGGCGGGTGGTCGGTCTACGACGGGTTCGCCGGTCCGGCCCCGCTCGCGGTCCCCGGGGGCCGGCACGTGGTGAGGCTCTCGTTCGAGGGGGTCGGCCGGATCAACCTCGACTGGCTCGAGCTCTCGACATCCGCGCCGACGCCGACAATGACCGAGACGCCCGTCCCGAGCGTCCTGCCGACCCCGACGGCGAACGAGACCCCGACGGTGACGGTAACCCCGACGGTGAACGGGACCCCGACGGTGACCCCGACCACGAACGAGACGCCTGCGACGACCCTTCCGGGCGGGTTCGGGCCGCCGCAGGACCTGGACGACGACGGGACCTACGAGGACGTGAACGGCAACGGCCGGGTCGACTTCGCCGACATCACGCTCCTGTTCAACCAGATCGACGTCTGCGCCGCGTACGGGCCCCCGGGCGCGTTCGACTTCAACGGCAACGGCCGGGTCGACTTCGCCGACGTGGTCACCCTCTTCGGGATGGTCTAGGGGGGAGGAGCTCCCCTTCCCGGTTTACCGGGGGGCGAAGACCCAGCCGAAGGCCTCGAGCGCGGCCTTCGCCCCCTCTCCCGCGGCGATGATGATCTGGTCCGAGTGGATGCTCGTCACGTCGCCGGCCGCGTACACCCCCGGGACGGAGGTGTGGCAGTTCTCGTCGACGACGATCTCGCCCCGCCCGTTCAGCTCGAGGAGTCCTCCCAGGAAATCGGTGTTCGGCTCCCAGCCGATCTCGGTGAAGACGCCGTCAACGTCGAGCGTCGTCTCCCTGCCGCTCGCGCGCTCGCGCAGCGTGATCCCGTCCAGGAACCCGTCGCCCCGGAGGGCCGCGACCTCGTGCCCGGTCATGATGCTGACGTTCTTCATCGCTTCCAGCCGGACCACGTTCGCCCGGTCGGCCTTGAGTTCCGAGCGGACGACCAGGACGACGTGCGCCGCGATCCCGGCCATCTCCCGCGCGGTCTCGACCCCCGTGTTCCCCCCGCCGATCACCGCGACCCGCTTGTCCCTGAAGAGCGGGCCGTCGCAGGTCGCGCAGAGCGAGAGCCCCCGCCCGAGGTACTTCTCCTCGCCCGGGACCCCGAGGCGGCGCGGGTGCCTGCCGGACGCGACGACCAGGGCCGTTGCGTCGAAGATCCGGCCGGTCCCGGTCTCGACCCTGAACCGCTCTCCCTCCTGCGCGACCGAGGTCACCTGGTCGAGCTCCAGCCGGACGTCCTGCGTCCGGATCTGCTCCTCGAACTTCTGCATCAGCTCGTCGCCCCGGATCAGGCGGTAGCCCATGTAGTTCTCGATCGCCCACGACTCGAGGGCCTGGCCCCCGATCGTGGTCGCGAGCAGCATCGTCCTGAGCCCCTTTCGCGCGCAGTAGACCCCGGCGGTCAGTCCCGCCGGCCCGGCCCCGATAACCAGGACATCGTACGTCCCCTCGGTCTTCTCTTCTCCGAAGAGCTCGCCGAGCTGCTGGACGTCGTACCCGACGATCACCCGGTCGTCCACCGTCGTGACCGGGACGCCGTACTGGTTCGAGAGCGCCACCATCTCGCTCGCGGCCTGGCGGTCCCGCCCGACATTTATCGACCGGTACTCGACCTTCCTCCGGTCCAGGAAGGCCTTGACCATCTTGCAGTAGGGACAGCTGTCCGTGTAGTAGACGACGACGTTCGTCATCACCTGCAAATTCAGCGGTCGGGCATATATAGGGAGTACCCGGGCGACGCCTGTCGCCGCTAGCTGAAGTCGAGCACCCTGGGCTCCAGGGTCTGGAGATCGAGCACGACCGCCCGGGCCGGGGTGGGGTTGACGTTCATCTGTTTCTGGAACGCGGTCTGGGCCTGCCAGGTCCCCGGGTTGACGCCCAGCACCCCCCGGTACCGGCAGAGCCCCATCACGTGGACGTGGCCGGTGAGCAGCACCTCGGGGATGCAGTCGATCACGAGCCGGTCGGCCTTCGCGGCCGCGATCGGGGTCCGCCTCCCGTAGCTCGGGGCGAGGTGGCGGCGCCGGAGCATCTCCTCCATCATCTCCCCTGCCCGGTCGTACGTGGCCCCCGGGATGAGCGAGATCAGGTCGTCCATCGAGCGGCCGTGGTACATCAGGACCCGGACGCCCTGGATCGAGACCAGGGCCGGGTTCTCCACGGTCGTACAATTCGCGGGAAGGTGGGAGGCGAACCTTTCGGGGAGCGCGGGCTGGGGCTCGGCCCCCCGGACCACGTCGTGGTTGCCCGGCGCGGCGACGATCCGGACCCGGGAGGGGAGGGCGCGGAGCATCCGGCCGAACTCGGCGTACTGGTCGTCGATGTTGGGGATCACCAGCTCGTTCTCCTGGCCCGGGTAGACCCCGATCCCGTCCACCAGATCGCCGGCGATCAGAAGGTAGTTCACGTCGTCGCTCTCGCGGAGCCAGTCGGTGAAGGAGTCCCAGGCCTCGGGGAGGAAGGTGTTCGAGCCGACGTGGACGTCCGAGATCATGACGACCCTCCCCGGCTCCCGGGAGAGGAACGGGGCGTGGTTGATCGGGACGTCCGGGCGGAGGATCTGCTCGCCGTAGAAGACCGACCCGGTCTCCGCGAGCTTGCCCCGGACCCCGACCACCTCGTCCGGGACGAGCCGCTCGGCCTGGTCGAAGTCGGGGCGGTTGCTGTTGAAGAGGACCGGGATCACGCCGGTCGGGTCCTCGAGCTGAACGAGCCGGTTGCCCTTCGCGGTCGACCGGGCCTCGACGACCATGCCGATCAGGGTGCACTCCTGCTGGCGGTAGCGTCCCGACCGGGACAGGGCCTCGATCGGCATCGCGTGGACCCGCGAGCGGACGACCCCCCCCAGGCGGGTGTAGCGGTCGCGGAAGTAGTGGGCGTAGTCCTGCACCGATGTGATCGGGGGGCAGGAACCTGCGGCCCCCTCGATCACCTCGAGCCCGGGGTCGCCCAGGAACCGGACGCCGTCCCGCTCGGGCCGGATCGACGGGATCGCGTCCCGCGAGACCACCACCACGTCCTCGGGGGTCTCGCGGAGGATCCGGTCGACGAGCCCGGGGTCGTTCTGCTCGCGGATCCAGGCGACCACGTCGGGGTGGACCTGCCGCCCGCCCAGGAGGAACCGCTGGACGATCTCCGCAGCCTCGAGCATCCCATTCCTGTTGGCCGTGGGGCTTCATAGGTTATCCGCTACCTATAAGAACGGCCTGAAAACAACCTTTCAGGCACATGGGGGCTTCCCGGCCAGATCCGTCCGTTACCGAGCGGCTGCGCGACCCCGGGGACCGCTGGGGCTCGCTCGCGCGCGACCTGGCCTGGGTCGTCGGCGTGGTCGGTTTGATCGCGCTCGTCCTCTTTCTCGTCTCCGGCACGTGGCCCGCAGTGGTCACGATCGAGTCCGAGAGCATGGTCCCGAACATGAACGTCGGCGACCTGGTGCTCGTGGTCGCCGCCGACCGCTACGGAGCCCTCGTGACCTCGAACGAGGGCAGCCTCTCCAGGTACGGGAGGTTCAACGACCTGCCCGACCGGGCCGGCGAGCCGGTCTGGGGGGACGTGATCGTCTACCGGCCGAACGGGGCGACGGACGTCCACCCGATCATCCACCGGGCGATCGGGCGCGTCAACGAGTCCGAGGCCGCCGAGCAGTTCGGCGCCGACCACGGGGGGTACATCACGAAGGGGGACAACAACCCGATCCGGGACCAGGACGGCGGCTACGCCGGGCTCGGGCGGCTCCAGCCCGTGAAGCCCGAGTGGATCGTCGGCAAGGCCCTCTTCGCCGTCCCGATCGTCGGGTACCTGCCGCTCCACCTCTTCGAGGTGGCGGCGATCGTGATCGGGGCGATGCTCCTGTGGGAGCTCTGGCAGCGGCGGCGCGATCGCGAGCGGGCGCCGGAGCCCCCCCGGGAGAGGGGGTCGAAGAAGAAGCCGGCCAGGAGGCGCTGAGGATGGACCTGAGGACCCTGCTCTCGGACACCGTCGCCGGCCACCGGCTGACGCCCGGGGAGGCCCGGCGCCTGATGGAGGTCACCGGCCGCGAGGCGCTCGCGATCGCGGCGGCCGCCGACGAGGTCCGCGAGGAGCGGGTCGGCGACCGCGTCACCTACGTCAGGAACCAGAACCTGCACGTCACGAACATCTGCAAGAACCTCTGCGGCTTCTGCGGCTTCGGCCGGCCGCCCGGCGCCCCCGGCACGTACCTCCACGGGAAAGAGGAGATCCAGCGCCGGGCCCGGCTCGGGGCCGAGCGCGGCGTGACCGAGATCTGTCCGCTCTCCGGCGTCCACCCCGGCTTTTCGGTCGAGTCGTACACGGACCTGGTCTCGTGGATCCGCGAGGCCGCCCCCGGCGTCGATGTCCACTTCTGCTCCCCCGAGGAGGTCTCGTTCGTCGCAGAGAAAGCGGGTGTTTCGACCCGGGAGGTGCTCGAACGGCTGCGCGCGGCGGGCCTCGGGACCCTCCAGGGGACCGCGGCCGAGATCCTGGTCGACGAGGTCCGGCAGGTGATCTGCCCGAGAAAGTGCGACACCGCGACCTGGCTCCGGGTGATCCGCGAGGCGCACGGGATGGGGATCCGGTCGACCGCGACCATCATGTACGGGGCGGGGGAGTCGGCAGCCGACCGGGTCACCCATCTCGACCTGCTCCGCGGCGTCCAGGACGAGACCGGCGGGTTCACCGAGCTCGTGCCCCTCACCTACGTCCACCGGAACACGCCGCTCTACCGCGCGGGGAAGGCCCCGGCGGGCGCCACGGGGCGGGAGGACCTGCTGCTGATCGCGGTCGCCCGGCTCTTCCTCGACAACTTCGACCACGTCCAGGTCTCGTGGGGCAAGGTGGGGCCGAAGATGGTCTCCCTGCTGCTGCTCGCGGGGGCCGACGACCTGGGCGGGACCATGTTCGAGGACGAGGTCTCGGTCGACGCCGGCGCCGAGGACGCCGCGTTCATGGACCCGGCCGCGATGGCCCGGATCGTCTCGGACCTGGGCCGCCGGCTCGTCCGCCGGACCACCTCCTATTCCCTCCTCGACGACCCCCCCGCGGATCCGGCCTGACCCGGCGGACCGCGGGTCTTATCAGGGGGGACCGCGCCATGCTCTGGCATAGCACATGTCTCTTGAGCACGATCTCGCCGGGGTCGTCCGCCTCCTGGACGACGTCGAGGACGGCCACCGGCTCTCCAGGAATGAGGCGGCCGGGCTCCTCGCGGCCACTACCGGGCCGGCGGTCCACGCGATCGCCGCGGCCGCCGACCGCGCCCGCGCGGCGCGGACGGGCGAGGCGATTACGTTCGTCCGAAACCAGAACCTGAACGTCACGAACCTCTGCGTGAACCGGTGCGGCTTCTGCGGTTTCTCGCGGCGGAAGGGCGACCCCGATGCGTTCCGCCTCTCGCTCGACGATGTCAGGGAGGCGGCAGAGCTCGCCCGGTCCAGGGGGGTGACCGAGATCTGCACGGTCTCCGGGCTCGCGCCCGACTTCACCGGCGAGACCTACGCGGCGATCCTGGAGGCCTGCCGGGCCGGGGCACCGGGCGTCCACCTCCACGCCGGGAACCCGCAGGAGATCGCCTACGGGGCGGCCCGGAGCGGGTGGACCACGGCGGAGCAGCTCGAACGGCTCCGCGAGGCCGGGCTCGGCTCGCTCTGCGGCACCGCGGCCGAGATCCTGGTGGACCCGGTGCGCCGGCGGATCTGCCCCGGCAAGGTCCCGACGGCCGAGTGGGTCCGGATCATCCGGGAGGCGCACGGGATGGGGGTCCGGTCGACCGCGACCATCCTGTACGGGGTCGGGGAGTCGGTCGACGACCGGGTCGAGCACCTCTCGGTCCTCCGCGAAATCCAGGACGAGACCGGCGGCTTCACCGAGTTCGTCCCGCTCTCGTTCATCCACCAGAACACGCCGCTCTACCGGGCGGGGAAGGCCCCGGCGGGCGCCACCGGTCGGGAGGACCTGCTCCTGACCGCGGTCGCGCGGCTATTTCTCGACAACTTCGAGCACGTCCAGGCCTCGTGGGTCAAGGTCGGGACGAAGCTCTCGTCCCTCCTCCTCCTCGCCGGCGCCGACGACCTGGGCGGAACTCTCTACGAGGAGCACATCACCAGCGCGGCCGGGGGGACGGGGGGGAGCTACCTGGATCCGGCCGAGATGGAGAGGATCGCGGCCGATCTCGGGCGCCCTCTCGTCGAGCGGACCACGCTCTACGGGCGGGTCGGCTGAGCCCCGGTCCCGCGCCCGTTCGCGCCGCCGTGCCGCCGCCTAGGTGCGCCCCAGGTGGGCGGCGATCCGGTTGGCGATCCCGTGCACGGCCTCGAGGGCGGCCCCGTCGTTCTTGACCGCCCCGGCGGCGAAGCCGTTCCCGACCACCGACCCCAGGGAGATGAACTCGTGGGTGGAGAGGAACCCCTCGATCGTCTCGACCGTCCGGGTGCCGCCCGTGTTCGCCTGGACCGCGATGGCGACCCCGCCCCGCCCGGCGAGCCGGCGGCGGTGGTAGAGCGAGTAGGTCCGGTCGATGAAGTTCTTGGTCTGTCCGTTCACGTCGTAGTAGTAGGTCGGCGAACCCAGGACGACGACCTCGGCCTCGAGCATCCGCTCGGCGATCCCGTCCCAGTCGTCCTGGATCGTGCAGAAGTCTTCTTTCCTGCAGAGCTCGCACCCGGTGCACGGCCCGATCTCCTTCCCGGCGAGCGAGACGTACTCCGTCTCGATCCCCGCCTTCGCCACCTCGTCGAGCAGCGCCCGGACCATGAAGGCCGTGTTCCCGTCCTCGCGCATGGACCCGGAGATCCCCAGTACCTGCATGTTTTGTGGGATGGCGGTGCAGGCAGATAAAGGGTGCCGCTCCGGGCAGGCCCGGGTCCGCGCCGGGCCGTGCGCGGAAAAAAACCCCGGTCCGCCCCCTCTCTCCGTCCGACGTACCTCCCGGCGAGCCCCCGGAAGGGGGCGGAACCCGGGACCCCGGGGGAACAGTCTCGCCCTACCGGTCCTTCACGCCGGGGGCCAGGGCTCGCTCGACGGGGTCGCCGGCGAGAATAACGGTTGGGGCCAGGCCTATCGTCCCGAAGGCCGCTGCGACCTCCGCCGTCGGGTCCCGCGGACGGTACAGCAGGTGGGAGCCGCACCGGCAGTCGCTCGCACCGAAGCAGGGGACCCGGTCTCCCGCGATCGCCCCGGCCAGAGCGCACTCGAGCCGTTCGGACGTGACCGCCGCCACCACCGCCTCGAGCCGGAACCGGGGGTCGAGCAGGAGGCGGTCCACGTGCCAGCGCGGCGCCCGGTCCCGCTCGCTGGAGAGCCGGAGGTGCCGCCGGACCCGGGAGAGCCCCCCGGGGCCGAGGGCGGACCCGACGTAGAGGTGGTACCCCGGCCGGAACGCGACGGGGCCGAGCCGGCCGACGACGAGGACGGCGGGCGGGTTCGCGAAGACCAGGCAGTAGATCCCCGTCTCCATCTCAGAGCCGGCGGATCAGCGCGGCGGCGGCGCGGACGTGGCGCGACCCGCCCTCCTCCGCGGGGAAGCCGTGGCCCGGGTAGAGTCCCCGCACCTCGAGGGCGGCGAGGCGGTCGAGGGACCGGGTGAGGGCCTCGCGCGACCCGCCGGCGAAGTCGTACCGGCCGAAGCACCCGTCCGAGAAGACCGTGTCGCCCGCGAGCAGATCGGCCGTCCCTTCGTCGAGCAGGCAGCACGAGCCCGGGGTGTGCCCGGGGGTGTGGAGCACCCGGAGCCCCCCGATCTCGTCGCCGTCGCCGAGCAGGAGATCGGGGACGATCCCGGGCGAACGGGCGCCGAAGTGGAGCGAGAGCGACCGGTGATCGTCGGCGAGGGTCCCGGCGTCCTCCGCGTGGATCGCGACCTCTGCGTCGCAGAGAACCGCGCACTCGCGGACGTGGGCCGTGTGGTCGTAGTGGCCGTGGGTGAGGACGATCACCTCGATCTCGTCCCGGTAGGGCTCGACCGCCATGGGCGTCACCCCCGCGTCCACGAGCACGCTGCCGGCGACGTAGGCGTTCGCGAACACGCCCCGGCCCGGGATCCATCGGATCGGCATACAAACCATATAACGACCGCCGGGCATATCCTGTTTATGCACGGCCTGATCGAGGAGTGCCTCCGGTCCGTGCCGGAGGTCGTCCACGCGATCGCGCGCGCCGAGGGCCTGGTCCCCCGCCGCGTGGCCCGGGCGATCGCCCGGGGGAGGATCGTCGTCCCCGCCAACCCGCGGCGCGAGCACCGGCTCTGCGCGATCGGGGAGGGCTGCTCCGTGAAAGTGAACGTGAACGTCGGCACCTCGGGGACCCGGTGCGACCCGGCCGGCGAGCTCGAGAAGGCGCGGGCCGCCCTGGACGAGGGGGCGGACGCCCTGATGGACCTCTCGACGGGCGGCGACCTGCCCGCCATCAGGCGCTCGATCCTGGCGCTCGACGTTTCGGTCGGGACGGTCCCGGTGTACGAGGCAGTCCGGCGGGCGGGGAGCGCGGTCGACGTCGACGCCGACCTGCTCTTCCGCGTGATCCGGGAGCACTGCCGGGACGGCGTGGACTTCCTGACGCTCCACTGCGGCGTGAACCAGGAGGCCTACGCCGCGCTCGTCGACGACCCGCGAGTGATGGGCGTCGTCTCCCGGGGCGGCGCGTTCCATACCGTGATGATGGCCGAACGGGGGGAGGAGAACCCGCTCTACGCGGAGTTCGACTACCTCTGCGAGATCCTGGCCGAGCACGGCGTGGTCGCGTCGCTCGGGGACGGGATGCGGCCGGGCTGCCGATCCGACGCGGAGCGGCTCGCGAAGTCGACCGAGTACCTGGCCCTCGGGCGGCTCGCGAAGCGCGCGCTTTCGGCGGGGGTCGAGCGCATGATCGAGGGGCCGGGCCACATGCCTCTCGAGCAGGTCGGGTACAACGTCGGGATGCTCAAGGAGCTCACCGGGCACGCCCCGCTCTACCTCCTCGGCCCGCTCGTGACCGACCTCGCGCCCGGGTACGACCACGTGGTCGCCGCGATCGGGGGGGCGGTCGCCTGCCAGCACGGGGCGGACTTCCTCTGCATGGTCTCTCCGGCGGAGCACCTGGCCCTCCCGGACCGGCAGGACATCGTCGAGGGGACGCGCGTGGCCCGGATCGCGGCCCACGTCGGGACCCTCTCGCGCCGGCCCGACGGCGCCGCCGTTCGGCACGAGGAGGCGATGGGCCGGGCCCGGCGCGGGCTCGACTGGGACGAGCAGTTCCGTCTCGCCCTCTTTCCCGGGCACGCGCGTCGGATCCACGTGCGCGACGGCGACCTCGAGACCTGCTCAATGTGCGGCGACCTCTGCGCCCTCCGCCTCGCGGGCGACCTGCTCCCGGCCTGCCCGAAGCCCCCGGGAGAGGACGACGCCGCCTGACTTATTGCCCGGCCCATCCAGATCAGAGCATGCAGCGCCTCCGTGCCATCCTCGTCGTCGCGGTCGCGGCCGTCCTGGCCGCCGGCTGCGCCTCCCCCCCGTCGCCCGACGGGGTACCGTACGTCCCGACCACCGGCGCGCCGACCGTGGCCGGGGACCAGCCGGCCGTCCTGGCCGTCCTCGTGGCGGACGTGAACCGGACGCTCGAGGAGCTGGACCGGAACGTGGCCTCGGCCGCGACGGAGCTCGGCTCAACGGGCCTCTCGGGGGCAGGGGCGGACACAGTCCTGGCCCGGCTCGCGGCCTCGTCGCCGCACCTCGCCGACGCGGTCACGATCAAGCCCGACGGCCGGATCGCCGCCGCGAGGCCCGAGGAGTTCGCCGGCATCGTCGGGAGTCCGGCCGGGGACCAGGCCCTCGTCCGGGCGGGGATCGAGGGGGGCGGGCCGGTGATGTCGGGGGTCTTCCGGGCCGTCGAGGGGTTCGACGCGGTCTCGCTCTCCCACCCCGTCCGGGGGCCCGACGGGGCGATTCTCGGGCTCGTCTCCGTGCTCGTGGAGCCGGAGCTGCTTTTCGCCGACCGGGTCGACCGCGCCGTCTCGGGAACCACGCTCGCGGCCTGGGCGATGACCCCGGACGGCCTGGTGCTCTACGACGCGGACCCCGGCCGGATCGGCCGGAACGTCGTCACGGACCCGGCGTACGAGGGCTACCCCGAGTTCGTCGCGACGGCAGAGAGGATCGGGGCCGAGCCGGCCGGGAGCGGGTCGTACACCATCGCCCCGCCCGGGGGCGCGGCCGTGAAGCAGGAGGTGGCCTGGGCGACGGCGGGCCTCCACGGGGCGGCATGGCGGGTGGTCGTGGTCCGGGCGGGCTGATCCCGCCGGCAGGGGGTCGGGGCGGTGTCCTGGCCCCGGGCGCCCGCGGCCCCTGCAGGCCGGGAGCGGATGCATCCGCGCCGGCGACGATAACCGGCAGGGAAGGCCTTATCTCCTTGCCGTAGAGAGCTTCGCAGCGGGACGGAGGAGTCCTCGTGCGGCGCATCCCGATCATCTGTATCCTGCTGCTCGCCTGCGGCAGCGTGCTGGCCGTCACGGCCGTGGAGACATACGCGATCACCGCCGGGTGGGAAACCGGTGACGGCCCGCCCGACCATCCCGGCGGGATCCCGGTCGAGGGCGCGGGAAGCGTCTTTTCCGTCGGCTGGGACACCCCGCGGGTCCAGGGGTCCGTGGAGGAGGGTCGGTTGCCGACACCGGCGCCGGCGGGGACTCCTCCACCGACAGCCCTCCCGTTCACCGGTTCGCCGGTGACCGTGAGACCGACATCCGTCCCGACGGCGGACACCTACGTCGTCACCGCAACGTGGGGGTCCAACGGCTCCGGTGAGGGTCAGTTTTACTACCCCGGGGACATCGCGGTCGACGGCGCGGGGAACGTCTACGTGACCGACAGCGGCAACAGGCGGGTCCAGAAGTTCGACCGGAACGGCACGTTCCTCGAGACGTGGGCCGGCGAAGGAGCCGACCTCGGGGGATTCGCCGATCTGTCGGGCATCACGGTGGACCCCGCGGGAGACGTCCTCGTCGTGGATCCGGGGGCGTTCCGCGTCCTGGAGTTCGCGCCGGACGGCACCCTGCTCGCGGAGTGGGGGACCGAGGGCCACGAGGACGGGCAGTTTCACTCTCCGTTCGACATCGCGGTGGACGGGTCGGGATTCGTTTACATCACGGATATGATCGGGGGCACGGCCCGGATCACGAAGTTCACGCCGGGAGGGGCGTTCGTCACCAGGTGGGAGACGCACGGAGACGGGGAGCTCTACAGCGATCTCCGCGGGATCGCGGCCGACCGGGCGGGCCGCATCTATGCGGTCGACTCTGTCATGAACCGGACCCTGACGTTCACGACGAACGGCACCCTGCTCGCGGAGTGGGGCACCGATACCAGGGGCCAGTTCGTCGAACCCTGGGACATCGCGGTCGACGGCGCCGGGAACATCTACGTGACCGAGGTCGGCAGTCACCGGGTCCAGAAGTTCACGCCGGACGGGATGTTCCGAGCGGGCTGGGGGACACGGGGGACCGGGCCGGGGCAGTTCGAGAGTCCCGGGGGGATCGCGGTCGACGGCGCGGGCAGCGTCTACGTCGTCGACTGTGACAACCACCGGATCCAGAAGTTCGCGATCGAGGGGACGGCGCCGGCCCTGACGCCGGTGCCGACCCCGACCCCGACCCCGACGCCGACACCCGTCCCGCCGACGCCCGACTTCACCGTCTCGCCGGTGACCACGACACCGACGTCCTCCCCGACCGTGGCGGCGTCGATCTCCCCCTCCCCGACCACCGGGTCCACGCCGGCCCCGACCACGACTGTCACGGTCGAACCCATCGGCGGGTCCCCCCCGCGCGACCTGGACGGGGACGGGCTCCACGAGGACGTGAACGGCAACGGCCAGATCGAGTTCGCGGACGTGGTCATGTTCTTCAACCGGATGGACTGGATCGCGGCGCACGAGCCACTGCCGGCATTCGACTTCAACGGGAACGGACGGATCGACTTCGCCGACATCGCCTCGCTCTTCAACAACCTGTAGCCCCCCTTTTTTTTAACCGCGAGAGCCCGGGTCCCCTCCCGCGTCCCCGGCGGGCCGACACCGCGAGCTCCGACGCGAGAACGACGACGGTCGTCTCTCTTCGTTCTCCATGCTACGAAACATCGTATCGAAATGTTTATGATGCCACATGAGAATCTACCCTAATCGCGCGTGGAGTGACAGACCCTCTTTCGTGGCCGTGAGCCGGGTGCCGTACCAATCCTCCGCGCGGGATGAATCTCACCAGCGCACCATCGCCGCTCCCGGAGCAGAGCGGCCGGAGGACTGAACATGAACCATGGAACCAACGCATCGAGGCGCCATGCCGCGCCCGAGGGAGCGCTCGTCGTGCTGCTCGCGACCGCGCTCTTCCTGCTCGCCGCGTCGCCGGCAGGCGCCGCCGCTGACACCGGGATGCTGATCGACAGGCCCGGGAGCTACTCCCTGGACCATGACCTCGCCGGTGGAGTGATGATCAACACCTCCGACGTCGTCCTCGACGGGATGGGCCACGCGATCTCGGCCGGAACCGGGTGGGCCGTCTTCGCCACCGGCCCGTCGGACGGCCCGATCACGAACGTGACGGTCCGGAACCTGACCGCCCGCGACAGCAGCGGGGGGATCTACATCGGTCACGTGAACGGCTCGGTCATCGAGGACGCCGTGCTCGAACGGAACGGCGTGGGGCTCGGGTGCGGCTACGCCGGGATGGGCGGCGCAGGGTGGGTTTTGATCCGGGACTCGGTCATCCGCGACAGCACCGGGGCCGGTATCAGCCTCCAGTACCCGAGCGACGGGATCACGATCGAGCGCTGCACCGTGACCGGGAACGCCCCGGGCCTCGAGGCCGACCTGTCGGGCCGGCTCGCGCCGAACTCTCTCCTGGACTCCGAGGTCTCGGAGAACGATCAGTACGGCGTCTCGCTCCGAGAGAGCGGGCTCACCGTCCGCGGCTGCACGATCCGGGGCAACGGCGGGAACGGCATCCAGCTCGAGCACGCCGGGGCGACGATCGAGGGCAACCGGATCGAGGACAACGCCGGGATCGGCGTCGACTCGACCGATCGCGGCGGATCGAACATCACGTCCAACCGGATCACCGGGAACGGCCAGGGTGTCTCGCTCGGCGGCGACTGGTCGTCACTGCTCGTGAACAACTACCTGAACAACACCGACAACGGCTTCTTCGGCGCGGCCGAGGCCGGGATGCTGAACGTCACGAAGACGGCCGGCCCGAACATCGTCGGGGGTCCGTTCATCGGCGGCAACGCCTGGGCGAAGCCGGACGGGACCGGATTCTCGCAGACCCACGCCGATGGCGACGGCGACGGGTTCTGCGACGAGCCCTATGTCATCAACGAGGACGTGACCGACTTCCTTCCGCTCGCGCTCACAATCGAGACGCCGGGCGACCCGCCCGCGTCGCTTCCCCCGCGCTACGTCGTCGGCGACCTCCTCGCGATTGGCACCGGGAACCAGACTCGCCCGGCCATCGTCGCGAGCGTCGACACCACGAGCCTGCCGACGCCGTATTACACGCTCTACGACGCCGAAGAGAACGGGGAACGATGGGAGATCCCGCGCTACTGGCACCAGGACCAGAAGGTCGACGAGCAGAACCTGGTCGAGAACCTCCACGCGTTCCGGATCGGCCACGTCGACCCCGTCAACGTGGTGATCACGGACACGACGATCACCGGCGGCGACCAGGTCTACGCCGGCCTCTCGCTCTGGGAGGTGCTGCACGGCGCTGTCTACTGGGTCGAGGATTCGGGGAACTCGCCCTTATGGCTCACGGGCGATATCTCCAACGGAACCCTGATCGCCGGCGTGCTGCAGCCCGGCGACGACCCGTACTACACGACCTACGGGGTCACGCACCAGGGCGAGCGGTGGTACATCGAGAAGTACTGGCACGGCGAAGACAACCTGTTCGAGACCTGGCTCTGGGAGAACGGCTTCCGCCGGACGGCCCACGCGGACCCGCACTTCGTCGTGGTCAACGACACGACGCTGACCGGCGGCGACATCGGCTACTATGGCCGGACGCTCGCCGAGCTCAAGACCATCGGCGGCTACTGGGCCGAGAACTGGGAGGACCGGCCCGACCCTGCGATTCGGCGCTACGATACCGGTGACGTCCTGGGCAACGATACCTCGCCGGACCGGTACGTCGTCGCGAACGCGACTGAGGGCGGTGCAGAGCAGCCGCAGTACACCCTCTACCCGGCCGTCCCCGACGGTGACGGCTGGCGGCTCACCCGCTATCCCGCCGACCCGCTCGTCCTCGACGCGATCAAGGTCTGGGAGCGCGCCATGCACCGCGTGGACCACACCGACCCGCACTTCGCGGTCGTCGACGACCCCTCGGTCACGGGCGGGATCACCTTCGACGGCCTCTCGCTCGGCGAGATCCTCGAGGGAACGCCGGGCTACCCGCCCGAGTCGCTTCCACCGATCGGCGGCGCCGGCGACCCGCCCCTCGACACCGACGGCGACGGGCTCTACGACGACGTGAACGGCAACGGGCGGGCCGACTTCGCGGACGTCGTCCTGTTCTTCAACCGGATGGACTGGATCGCGGCGCACGAGCCTCTCATGGCGTTCGACTGCAACGGGAACGGCCGGATAGACTTCGCCGACGTCGTCTGGCTCTTCAACCGCCTCTGAACGCCGCGCCGGCCACCCCGCTGCTGCACCGGCGGGCACCGGCCCCTCTCTCCTTTTTCTCAGCGCGGCGGCGACAGGATCCGGGCCGCGAGCCGGCCCGCGTTCTCGCCGTTGTCGATCCCGACGCAGGCGACGGGCACGCCCTTCGGCATCTGCGCGATCGAGAGGAGCGCGTCGAGCCCCCCGAGCGTCCCCGAGACGGGCACGCCGATCACGGGCCGGTCCGTCCTCGAGGCCACCACGCCCGGCAGGGCCGCCGAGAGGCCGGCGATGCAGATGAAGACCCGGGCGTCCGAATCCCGGACGTAGGATTCGAGCGCGCCGGGGTCGCGGTGGGCCGAGAGGACCCGGTAGTCGTGGGAGAGCCCCTGCGCCTCGAGGACCGCGATCGCCGCCTTCGCGACCGCGTCGTCCGAGGCCGATCCGGCGAGGACGGCGACATCGACCATCGGCAGAGTATATGCCCCGGGCGACATATAGTTGAGACGGATCGTCATGGAGAAGGAACTGCTGCTGATGCTGCCCGGGCCGGTCCCTGTCCCGGAGCGCGTGCGCCTCGCGATGGCGCGCCAGGCGATCAACCACCGGTCGCCCGAGTTCGGCGAGGTCTACGCGGACTGCGTCCGCTGCCTGAAGCCGGCCTTCGGGACCGAGAACGACCTGGTGATCCTCTCGGGCTCGGGGACGGCCGGGATGGAGGCCGCCGTCGCGAACCTCGGCAGGGGACGGAAGATCGCCTGCCTGGCGAACGGCAAGTTCGGCGAGCGGCTGTACGACATCTCGTGTCGCTACGGCGAGGCCACGAAGCTCGCCTCGGACTGGGGGACGCCGCTCCCGCTCGAGGGCCTGGCCGCAAGCCTCGAGGCCGGCGCCGAGGTGGTCACCATGGTCCACAACGAGACCTCGGCCGGGATCCTGAACCCGGCGCACGAGGTCGGGAAGCTCTGCCGGAAGCACGACGCCCTCTTCGTCATGGACGGGGTCACCTCGATCGGCGGCGACGTGGTCGAGGCGGACCGCTGGGGGGTCGACATCGCGATCGTCGGCTCGCAGAAGTGCCTGGCGGCCCCCGCGGGGCTCGCCGCCGTCTCGGTCTCGGAGCGCGCCCGCGAGCGGTTCTGCGACAGCCCCCCGTACTACCTGGACCTGGCCGCGTACCTCAGGACGGCGAAGAAGGAGCCGATGGAGACCCCGTACACGCCGGCCGTGCCGCTCTTTCTCGCGCTCCGCGAGGCCGGGTTGCTGATCGAGGAGGAGGGGATCGAGCACTGGGCGATCCGTCACCAGCGGCTCGCCCAGGCCGTCCGCGCGGCGGCCGCGGCCTGGGGCCTCCCGCTCTTCCCGGAGACCGACGGGCTCCACCGCTACTCCAACACCGTGACCGCGATCCGGATGCCGGGTGGGACGACCGATTCCGACCTGCGCGGCCTCGTCAAGAGGCTCGGCGTCGTGATCGCAGGCGGCCAGGACCACCTGAAGGGGAAGATCTTCCGGATCGGCCACATGGGGGCCGTGAACGCCCCCGAGATCCTCGCGGCCCTGGGCGCCGTCCAGGCCGCGATGCACCGGCTCGGGTGCCCGGGCGCCGACGACGGCGTGGCGGCCGCGGCCGCCCACCTGGCCTGAGGAGGCGGGGATGCGGGTCGGGATCGCGGACACGACCTTCGCCCGGGTCGACATGGGCGCGCACGCGATCGACGAGCTGAAGCGGCACGCGTCGGTCGCGATCGAGCGGTACACGGTGCCGGGGATCAAGGATCTCCCGGTCGCCTGCAAGAAGCTGATCGAGGAGCGGCGCTGCGACATCGTGATCGCGCTCGGGATGCCCGGCGGCAAGGAGAAGGACCGGGTCTGCGCCCACGAGGCCTCGCAGGGGCTCATGCTCGCGCAGCTCCTGACGAACCGGCACGTCATCGAGGTCTTCGTCCACGAGGACGAGGCGGAGAGCGACGCGGAGCTCGCCTGGCTCGCCGAACGGCGGGCGCGCGAGCACGCGGTGAACGCGGTCCGGCTGATGCTGCGGCCCCGCGAGCTCGAGCGCGAGGCCGGCACGGGCCAGCGGCAGGGGTTCGAGGACGCCGGCCCGGCCCGGCAGTGATGATACTTGATAATACTGTGATACAGAGGTAGAGACGACATGACGATCAGGCTCGGATTCGTGGTCTCGGAGTTCAACCGGGACATCACCTACATGATGGAGATCGAGGCCCGGGAGCACGCGGAGTTCCTGGGGGCCGAGGTCGCCGAGGTCCTCTACGTTCCCGGCGCGTACGACATGCCGCTCGCGATCAAGTCCCTGCTGAAGAAGGGCGGGGTCGACGCGGTGGTCACCATCGGGTGCGTGATCGAGGGAGCGACCCAGCACGACGAGATCGTGGTCCAGCACGCGGCGCGGAAGATCATCGACCTCTCGCTCGAGTTCGACAAGCCGGTCGCGCTCGGGATCTCGGGCCCGGGGATGACCCGGATGGAGGCGACCGAACGGATCGACTACGCGAAGCGGGCGGTCGAGTCCGCGGTCAAGCTCTGCCAGCGGCTCGGATGACCCTCTCCGCGAAGGTGGCGGGGATCGCCCCGTCCGCGACGCTCGCGATCGCGAACCGCGCGAAGTCGCTCCAGCGGGCCGGCGTCGACGTGATCAGCCTCTCGGTCGGGGAGCCGGACTTCGAGACGCCCCATCACATCGTCCGGGCCTGCATCGAGGCCCTGGAGCGGGGCGAGACCCACTACGCGCCGGGAAACGGTCTGCCCGGGCTCCTGGACGCCATCGCGGCGAAGACCCGGGACGAGAACGGCGTCCCCTGCACGCCCGCCCAGGTGCTCGTGACGGCGGGGGCGAAGGACGCGATCCACCTGGCGATGCAGGCCGTGCTGAACCCCGGCGACGAGGTGGTCGTGCTCACCCCCGACTGGGTCAGCTACGGCCCCTGCGTGCAGCTCGCGGACGGTCTCCCGGTGAACGTCCCGGTCGACACCGCGACCTTCCAGATCTCCGAAGCGGTCGTTGAGGCCATCGGGCCGAGGACCCGGATGATCGTGGTGAACTCGCCCTCGAACCCCTCCGGCGCCGTGCTGGACGCGGCCTCGCTTCGCCTGGTCGCCGACCTCTGCCGGGACCACGACCTCCTCGCGCTCTCGGACGAGATCTACGAGAAACTCGTCTACGGCCCCCTGCACATCTCGCCCGGCTCCCTCGACGGGATGGCCGAACGGACGGTCACGGTGAACGGTTTCTCGAAGGCCTACGCGATGACCGGCTGGCGGCTCGGGTGGGCCGCAGGGCCGCAGCCCGTGATCGACCGGATGGCCCGGGTGCAGGGGCACACGACCAGCCAGGCCGTCACCTTCGCGATGTACGGCGGGATCGCCGCCCTGACAGGGGACCAGTCCCCGGTCGAAACAATGCGGCAGGCCTTCGACGAGCGGAGGCGGTACGTGCTCGGCCGGCTCGGGGCCATGGGCTTCCGGTGCGCGCCGGCCGACGGGGCGTTCTACGCGTTCGTCGAGGTCGGCGGAGACGACATCGCGACCGCGTCCCGCTGGCTTGACGAGGCCCGCGTCGCGGTGACCCCGGGGACGGCGTTCCACGCGCCGGGCTGGCTCCGGCTGAGCTACGCGGCCGCGCTCCCCCGACTCGCCGAGGCGATGGACCGGATCGCGGCGCTCGGGTGAGGCCGCCGCTCGCCCGGGCCGGCCGTCTCGCGGGAGGCCCCCCGGTCCCCGGAGAGGCGCGCGAACGAGGGGCGCGTCCCACCCGGGTTCCCGGTCATCCCGCGTGGGCGCCGGCGCGCGGCAGGGGTGCCCCCGGCTCGTTTCCGCCGCCGCGCCGCCCGCCGCGCGCAGTCGCCGAACGGCAGCGAGTCTCCCGTCCACCACGGCCGACCGGGAAGTACCCGGTGGGCATCCCGCCGGCCGTTCCCGTCGGCCCGGCCCCCCGGGGCACGGCGACGGGTTCCTTTTTGAGCCCCGCGCTCGCACGGATGGTTGCATATGGTGTTCGTTTACTACGCGCAGGGAGTCGGGACGTTCTACCGGGAGTTCGTCGAGCGACTGATGAGCCAGCTCGCGCTGCGTGGCACGGAGATCACGCACGAGGACCTCGGCGAGGACCGGGGCACGATGGACGTCAAGCACATCGACGAGGAGGGCTCGCTCGAGCTCGCGGTGTCTGGGCGCGACGTGAAGGCGACCTACCAGGTGAGGCGCCACCTGGGGGAGCTCGAGCGCGGGGCCGCGGGGGCGATCGCGGGGGGCGCGATCGGCTCGGTCATCGGTTCTCTCGGCGGGCTGATCTCGAAAGAGAGGTCGCTGACCGACACGATCGGGGGGGCCATCGGCGGCGCGCTGGCCGGCGGCGCCTGGGAGGCGAAAGCCGGCTGGGAGGAGTCGAAGCAGGAGCGCACCCGGTTCGCCGAGGTCCTCGCCGAGGCCGCGAAGACCGTCGAGGACGACCTCCAGTACATCCAGCAGGGCCAGGAGTCCGCGAAAGAGGCGCTCAGGGACCGGGCCCGCGAGAAGCGGGAAGAAGAGGAGGGGAAAGTCGCCGAGCTCCGGGACGAGCTCGAGGAGGTCTACGGCGACATCCTGGCCCTCGGGGCCGAGCTCGAACTGCTCGCGGACGAGGGGCAGTCGGTCGGCAAGGCCCGGGCGCGGGTCGAGCGGGCCCAGAAGCTCTACGACGAGGCCGACGCGGCGATCGGGGACAACGACCTCGTGACGGCCCGGGCCCGGGCCCGGGCTGCCCGGCAGATGGTCGACTCGGCCCGTTCGACCATCGAGGGCTGAGCCCGGACCCCCGGCCCCGGCTCCGGGCTCCGTGCCGCGGAGGTGGGCGAGCGCCGCCCCGACGGGCGCTCCGGCCGTCACCTCGCCCTGTCCCGGGGAGCCGCATCGCATCTTTACCCGGGACGATCCCGGGCCGGACCGTCCCTCTCCCGCCCGCTCGTCCCGCGGCTGGGGGGAACCTCAGCTCCAGATTGATATAGAAATATTTTTCCCCTTGTTCGTGCATTCTCCGCTCGATCCAGTATGGAGTGAGAAACCATGGTAGATTCATCCTCGTCACCCAACCGCTGGCTGTCGGTCATCGCCGGGATCATCGCGATCCTCTTCGGTATCTACGCCCTCGCGATGCCCGGAGTCACGCTCGCCTCCCTCCTCTTCGTCTTCGCGATCTTCGCGATCATCGAGGGCATCCTGCTGCTATTCGGCGGTATCGCGGCCGGCGGCGGGTCCGGCAACCTGCGGTGGCTCCTGGTCGGGGCCGCCGTGGTCACCCTCATCCTGGGCGTCCTCGCGCTCTGGAACCCGGTGGGGTTCGTCCTGACCGTCACCATCCTGGTCGGGATCTGGGCCTTCGTCCTGGGGCTGTTCCAGATCTTCGCCGGGATCGCGGACAGGAGCGCACCGTACTGGTGGCTCACGCTCATCGCGGGGATCATCGGCGTGATCGCCGGGCTGTACATCATGACGAACCCCGTCGCCGGTGCCGTCGCTCTCGTCTGGGTGCTCGGGATCTACGCGATCATCTTCGGGATCGAACGGATCGTCGTGGCGTTCTCCCCGGGCCCGTCCGCCGGGGCCGCGGCGCTCTGAGCCTCACCTTTTTTCCTTCTCCGGTACCTAGAGAGTTCATGACAGGCACCCACTCCTTCGACGACGCCGTCGAGTTTCATGGTCACCGCTGCCCCGGGCTCGCGCTCGGGTACCGTGCCGCCGCCGTCGGCCTCGAGGCGCTCGGCACCGCCCCCCCGGGCGACGAGGAGGTCGTCGCGGTGGTCGAGAACGACGCCTGCGGCGTGGACGGGATCCAGGTGCGGGCCGGCTGCACCTTCGGCAAGGGCAACCTCCGCTTCCTCGACCACGGCAAGCACGTCTACACCTTCTACAACCGGGCCACCGGCCGGGGAGTCCGGGTCGCCACCCGCCCGGACTTCTCGACCGCGCGGTTCGATCCCGGGCTGGACCTTCTCCGCGAGCGGGTCCGCGGCGGCACGGCACCCCCGGAGGAGCGCGACGAGTTCGACCGCCGGCTCCGGGCCGTCTGCGACGCGATCCTCGCGGCCCCTGCCGGCGACCTCTTCGTCGTGACCCCTGCCGCCGCCCCCCTCCCCGGGCCGGCGAGGATCTACCGCTCGATCGTCTGCGACGGCTGCGGGGAACCGGTCTCCGAGCACCGCGCCGTCGAGCGCGCCGGCCTCAGGCTCTGCATCCCCTGCGCGAGACGATGACGAAGCTCCTCTCCTTCGTCCCGTTCGAGGGCGCGGCCGACCCCCGGGTCTGGGTCTGCGACGAACGGGCCTGCCGGTCCCTGACCGTCGCCGGCGCCCTGGTCGTCCTGCTCGAGCCGGACGAGATGGTCTTTTTCGCCCCCGGCGAGACCGGGCCCGGGGACGGGGACATCGTCCCGCTCCCCGACTGGGACTCGGAGTCCGGCCTCTGGGACTGTTTCGAGGCTTTCTGCGGGGTTGTCGACGAGGGCGACCGGCTGGTCGTGGACCTGACGCACGCGCCGGGCCCGCTCCCGTTCGTGGTCTTCCTCGCTCTCCTCTACCTCCGCGCTCTGAAGGGGGCGACGATCGAGCGCGTCTTCTACGGCGCGCGTCCAGACCGGGAGGCGACCGAGCTGCCGGTCCACGACCTGACCGGGTTCGTGGCGGTGCTCGACTGGGTCGGCGCGGTCGAGGGGTTCCTGGCCCACCTCGACGCCGGCGCGCTCGCCGCCCTCTTCGCCGGGGTCCAGGACCGCGCCCACCGCGAGGGGAGGGAGCCCCCGCCCATCCTGCTCAAGCCGTTCGCGAACAACCTGGCCCGGTTCACGGCCGCCGTCCGGCTCTCGCGGCCGGTCGAGGCCTTCCTCGCCGCCCACCTGGTCCACGAGCGGATCGGGGCGGTCGAGCAGGAGGTGGCGGCCGACCTGCCCGCGCTCCGGCCGCTCCTCGACCGGCTCGACGGGATCGCCCCGTTCGGCGCGGACGAGAGCGTGCTCGACGCGGGACTGCTCGAACGGCAGCGGGCGCTCGTCCGCTACCAGCTCGACCACGGGCTCGTTCTCCAGGCGGTCGAGCTCGGGCGGGAATGGCTGATCAGCCTGCTCCTGCTCCGGCTCGGCTGCCCGGCCGAAAACTGGCTCGACCGGGACGTCCGGCACGAGGTGAGCCGCACCGCCACCGGCGCGATGCTCGCCCGGCAGCGCCGGCCGTTCGAACCGACCCGGTTCTCGGACCGGTTCGAGGCCCTGCCGGGCGCCGATGCCGTCGTGGGGGTCTGGCAGGCGATCGCGGAGCTCCGGAACGACCTCGCGCACTGCGGCATGAACGAGCAGCCGAAGGCGGTCCGCGTGATCGAGCGCCGGGCCGCGGCGGCCGTCGCGGCCCTCGAGGCGCTCGACCGGGTCACGTGACCCTGGCCCGCCGGACCTGCCGGAGGGCGACCAGGAACATGACGGTCGCGAAGAGGCAGAGCGCCCCGAACGAGACGGCGATATCGGCGACCGAGTACCTGAAGGTCTGGCCGATCGCCGAGAAGACCGGGCCGATGGCGAAGAAGCGGATCCCGGTCACCATGTGCGTGAGCGGGTTGACCGCGGCCGCGAGCTGCAGGGCCGGCGGGAAGGCCTGGGCCGGGTAGAGCGCGTTCGAGGCGAAGAAGATCGGCATCGTCAGCAGGGTCATGATCCCCTGCATCCCCTCCGGCGATTCCATCGTGATGGCGATCGCCGCCGAGAGGAAGACGAAGCCGAGCGCGAAGACCGAGACGAAGGCCAGGATCCCGGCGATCGCGAGCACGGCCCGGGACGGGGTGTAGCCGGCGAAGAACTGGACGCCGAGAACGAGGCCGAAGCCCAGGATGATGGCGGCCTGGATGATGGACTTGGTGATTCCCGAGAGCCCGGTGCCGAGCACGATGTTCGCGCGGCTCATCGGCGCGGCCATCACCTCCCGGAGCAGGCCCCAGTTCTTGTCGAAGATCAGGCTCATCCCGCCGAACAGGCTGGTGAAGAGCGTGGTCATCGAGATGACCCCGGCGCACATGAAGGTGAGGTAGCCGACCTGCGGAACGCCGGGTTCCGCCGGGATCTGGGACCCGATCACGTCGAAGCTGCTCGACATCGCGATCCCGAAGAAGGCGAGCCAGAGCGCCGGCTGGACGAGCGACGAGATGAGGAGGCCCCGGAACCTGACGAACCGGAGCATGTCGCGCCAGTAGATGGTGAGCAACCTCAGGTCCGCCATCACCGCCTCCCCGCCCGGCCGGGCGGCGGCGCGGGTTTCCCGGCCCCCTCGTCGCGGAGCGCCCTGCCCGTGTGGTGGATGAAGACGTCGTCCATCGAGGGCTTCTTCATGTTGATCGCGGTCACCGGGACACCCTCGGCGTGGAGGGCGTCCAGGATCCGCGGCAGGACGCGCGTCCCGTCGTCGGTGACGGTCGCGAGGAGCCCCTCTCCCTTCTCGCGGACAGAGCCCACGTCGGGGGCCCTGTCGAGCACGGCGCGGGCCCGCCCGTTCTCGCCCGTCTCCAGGTAGACGAGGTCCCGGCCGAGCGCGTTCTTGAGCGCGTCCGGCCGGCCCTCGGCGACGATCCGGCCGTGGTCGATGATCGCGATCCGGTCCGAGAGCTGGTCGGCCTCGTCCATGTAGTGGGTCGTCAGAAAGATCGTGGTCCCCTCCCGGTTGACGGCCTTGAGGTAGTCCCAGGTCCGGGCCCGTGTCTGGGGATCGAGCCCGATCGTCGGCTCGTCCAGGAACAGGACGGTCGGCCGGGTCATCAGCCCGCGGGCGATCTCGAGCCGCCGCTTCATGCCGCCCGAGAGGTGCTTGATCAGGATGTTGCGCTTGGCGCCGAGCTCGACCAGGGTGACGAGCTCGTCGACCCGCGCCCGCCGCTCCTCGCGCGAGAGGCCGTAGAGCCGTCCGTGGAACTCCAGGGTCTCGGCCACGGTCATGTCGCGGTCGAGGGTCGTCTCCTGGAAGACGATCCCGATCGCCTCGCGGACCCGGTCGGGGTTGGACCGGAGGTCGCGGCCCGCGATCACCACCTCGCCGTCCTGGAGCGGCAGGAGGGTGGTCAAAACGTTGATCACCGTCGACTTCCCCGCTCCGTTCGGGCCCAGGAACGAGAAGACCTCGCCGGCCCGGACGGCGAACGAGACGCTGTCGACCGCGAGGAGGTCCCCGAACCGGTGCGTGAGCCCCTCGACCCGGATCACATCGTCATCGCCGGACATCTGGCACCTGTCTCATTCCCCCCTCTCCGCCAGTTTTGCCGGCGGTTCCTGCGCGGCGGCGCGCGCGCCGGGGAGCCGGCGGCGGACGATCCCCACCCGCCCGCGCGTCACCGCGAGCGAAAACCCGAGCCCGCACAGGCAGTCGCGGGCCCGCCCCTCTCCGTGTATGAGCAGGTCGACCAGGTCCTCCTCCTCGTCCAGGTCGAGGTAGAGCCGGAACGAGTCGATGACCTCGACGGAGAGCCCCGACGCCTTCGCGGCGGAGAGGTGCTTCTGGAACGAGCACTGGTAGTAATCGACCCGGAAGTGCGCGGGGTCCCGGATGAGGAGCGCGTTCGTGCCGCCGCCCCGGCCCGGGGCGATGGCGCACTCGGCCACCGACCCGACAAGGCGCCGGACCGTGTCGGGTGTCACGAGCGGGAGGTCGGCCATGATCACCACCACGGGCCCCTCGAGCTCGGGCAGGAGCCCGTTGATCGCGTTCGAGAGCCCGCCGTCCGCCACGCGGACCAGGGTGTCGGGCCATTCGAAGGGGTGGGTGGAGAGGATCAGGGGCTCGAGCCCGGCGCCGCGCACGGCGGCGGTGACGTCGGCGAGCATGGCCCCGGCGAAATCCTCGCGCTCCCGGCGCGAGAGGAGGTTCGAGAGCCGCGTCTTGGGATCGACCGGCCGGAACGGTATGACGGCGACGGACATGGTGCGTTCGGATCGGGTTCGCTGCGCGGCATGAAAAGGGTGCGCCCGGGGGAGCGGCCCCGACCCGGAGATACTTATGTGCCCAGCCCCAACGGGATGTATCAGGCGGTGCCGTCCAGAACCATGTCGATCCGCTTCCTGCCCCCGATCACCCTTCTCCTGTGCCTGGCGCTCCTGCTGCCCGCCCCCGGAGGGGCGTGGGAGATCCGGCTCACGGACAGCGGAGCCGCCCAGCAGAATCCCGCGATCTCGGGGTCGACCGTGGTCTGGGAGGACGACCGGAACGGGAACTGGGACATCTACCTCTGGGACGGGATGACCGGCGAGACGCGGAGGCTGACCGACGACACGTACGACCAGCGGTACCCGCAGATCGCCGGACGGCTCGTGGTCTGGGAGGACCTGCGGAACAGCGAGGTGCAGATGGAGAACCCCGACATCTACCTGTACGACCTGATCACGGGCGCCGAGATGATGGTGAACTCGCCCGACTCCCTCTGGGGCGGGTACGAACGCCGGCCGGCGATCTCGACAGACTCGGGCAAACCGGTGGTGGTCTGGTACGACTCGGCGAACGGGCTCTCGGAGTGCGGGCGCGTCTTCTTCCGCTACATCGACGGGGTGAGCGGGCCGAGGCAGGTCTACCAGGACTCGAACACCCAGACCTCCCCCTGGGTCTCGGGGGAGCAGGTGGCGTGGACCGACCAGGACCTCGGCGGGATCTACTTCCGCTACCTGCGCGAGGACCCGACCATAGTCCTGGAGCGGATGTCGAACGAGACGATCACCGGGATCCGCTCCTCGGGCAACCGGATCGTCTGGTCCCAGTTCTCCCAGGACAGCATGGAGTTCAACATCCGGCTCTGCGAGCTCGACCCGACCATGACACCCCGGGTCTTACGCTGGCTCTCCCCGTTCGATTCGTTCCAGTCGGACCCATCGATCGACGGCGACCTGGTGGTCTGGCGCGACGAGCGGCCGGCCGCCGGGGGCGGGGGCGGGGACCTCTACCGCTACGACTTCCGGACGGGTGAGACGGCGCCGCTCGTGGTCGCCTACGGGCTCCAGTACCAGCCGGCGCTCGACGGCGGGCTCGTCGCCTTCACCGATACCCGTTGGGGGAACCCCGAGATCTACCTGGTGCCGGTCGACGACGGGGTGCCGCTGCCCGGGGTGGTCGAGGTGCCCGGCGGGACGGGAGTGCCCACCGATCCCGACGGGGAGGGCAGGTGCCCGGACGTGAACGGCAACGGGCGGAGGGACTTCGCCGACATCGTCCTCTATTTCAACCAGATGGGCTGGATCACCGCGAACGAGCCGGTCTTCCTGTTCGACTTCAACGGCAACGGTCGGATCGACTTCGCCGACGTGGTGGCGCTCTTCAACGGCCTCTGAGACTGCCCTCTCCGGGACCGTCGACCGCTCCGCCGGAGATCCGGGAATTACCGGGTTTTTTCGAAGAATTCAGGAGTCGATGCGACGTGAGGCCCCGTCGCATCCGGGAAGAAAAAAGGGAACGTATATCAGGAATGAAGTGCCCATCGGTGATCATGAACGTCTGTACGCATACCCGGCCGGGGCGGGCCCTCCTCTCCGCCCTGGTCCTCGCGGCCCTCTGCGCCCTCGTGGGCGGGGCGACGGCTGCCGCGATCACCACGGGAAGCTGCACTATACCGAGTGTCGGAGAGACCGCGACGGTCGATGTCGTCCTCGATACCGCGTCCAACGGGCTCTCCGGGTTCGAGATCGACGTGACGCTCGCCGACCCGTCTGTCGCCGAGATCGTATCGGTCACCTTTCCATCGTTCTCGTTCCTGAGCTCGGTCGACGGGAACGTCGTATCCGGGTTTACCTACACCCTCGCCACGCCCGCGGGCACGGTGAAACTGAAGGGCTCTGACCTCTCGTCGCAGGTGGCGCTGGGAGCGACGAACACGGTCCTGGCAACCGTGACGATCAAGGGCAAGGCGAACGGTGTCTCGAGCATCACCGCGACACCGACGACGAACCTGGGGGTTCAGGACCGGCAAGGCGATCCCTACACCCTCACCCCGACGGCAGGCAGCGTGACGGTCGGTCCAGTGTCGACGCCGACGCCGACGCCGACGGCCACCGCGACGCCGACGCCGACGCCGACGGCCACCGCAACGCCGACGCCGACGCCGACGGCCACCGCGACGCCGACGCCGACGCCGACGGCCACCGCGACGCCGACGCCGACGCCGACGGCCACCGCGACGCCGACGCCGACGCCGACGGCCACCGCGACGCCGACGCCGACGCCGACGGCCACCGCGACGCCGACGCCGACGCCGACGGCCACCGCGACGCCGACGCCGACGCCGACGACCACCGCGACGCCGACGCCGACGCCGACGGCCACCGCGACGCCGACGCCGACGCCGACGGCCACCGCGACGCCGACGCCGACGCCGACGGCCACGACCACCGCGACGCCCGCGCAGCAGCCGTTCAACGGCCCGCACACCCCCGAGGTCGTGATCCAGGCCGAGGACTTCGATTCCGGCGGCCAGGGTGTCGCCTACAGTGACATCGAGCCCACGAACATCGGCGGCGCCTACCGGCCCGCCGAGGGTGTCGACATCGAGAAGGTGGGCGGCATCACCAACGTCGGCTGGATCCGTGCCGGCGAGTACCTGAAGTACTCGGTCGACACGACGGCCGCCGGCACGTTCAGCCTGACCGTGCGCGGCGCGAACCCCGACGCGGCCTCGAAGGCCGTCAGGGTCTACGTCAACGGCGCCCCCGCCGGGCAGGTCGTCTTCACCAAGACCGGGGCCTTCGAGACCTACAAGGAGTTCACCGGATCGGCCCCCCTGAGCCTCCCGGCCGGCCGCTCCGTGGTGACCCTCGCGTTCGAGGGTGTCAGCCGGGTCAACCTGGACTGGCTGAAACTCACGGCCGGCCCGGTCACGACCACGACCACGACCACGACGGCCGCACCTGAGTTCCAGACCGTGCCCTACGGCCCCGGCAACAACATCCCCGGCCGGGTCCAGGCCGAGAACTTCGACAACAGCGGCACCGGCCCGGCCTACTCCGACACGACCGTCGTCAACGAGGGCGGCGCGTACCGCAACACCCCGGTCGACATCGAGTACATGGCGGGCGAGGGCTCCCCCAACGTCGGCTGGGTCCGCGCGGGCGAGTGGCTGATCTACACGGTCAACGTCCAGGCCCCCGGCCAGTACACGGCCACGTTCCGGGCCGCGAACCCCGACGCCGCGTCCAAGCCGGTCGAGATCTACCTCGACGGGACCAAGATCGGGACCGTCCAGATCGGGAAGACGGGCGCCTTCACGACGTTCAAGAACTTCGCGACCACGCTGACGTTCCCGACGGCCGGGAAGCACCAGATCCGGCTCGCCTTCCCCGCGTCGCGGGTGAACGTCAACTACATCGACTTCGCCAGCGGCGGGACCGTGACCACGACCACGACCACGGGGCCCACGGGCGGGGCGAACTTCGTCTCCGTCCCGACGACGGCCAAGCGCGGCAGCGCGTTCAAGTTCACCGTGACCCCGGCGGCCGGCAAGACCATCAAGGCGGCCTGGTGGTCGTTCGACGCGCCGGCCCACCTGAAAACCTGGAACTCCCGGAACGTGAACCCGACGTTCTTCTACCCGTGGCCGGGCACCTACAGCCCGCTCGTCCGGCTGACGTACACGGACGGGACCACCGAGGAGGTCCACCGGGTCAACTACATCAGATCGACCTGAAGGACGGACGAACACCCCGCCCCCTTTTTTTTCGGATCCCACGAGGCCGCGCCCCGGCTCCCGGTCCCCATGCCCCGCTCCGCCGTGCCCCCCGCCCTCGTCCTGGCCCTCCTCCTGCTCCTCGCCCCGTGCGCCGGCTGCCTCGGCGAGCCCGCCCGGGATAACCGGACGGCGGCCATGACCCCCGGCACCCCCGGCACCCCCGCGCCCGTCGTGCCCGTCGCGCCCGGCGACCTCGCCCGTTTCGTCCCCGAACCCCCGCCGGGCTGGCGGCTGGCGGCTCCCCCGTCCGCCGCCCTCCTCGACGACGACGGCGTCCCGTTCACCTCGGTCACGGCGGGCTACCTGCCCCTCGAGGATCCCGACGGCACAGGCCCCCGCGGTGCCGAGATCACCCTCCAGGACACGGCCGGCCGGCTGGCCGGCCTCCGGGAGGTCTTCGATCCGGGGAGCGCGGCGGAGGGGGACGGGACAGACCGCACGATCCTCGCCGGGCACCCGGCACGTGTGCTCGACGGCGGGATCGTGAACGGCGCGTGCATCCTCGTCGCGGACCGGTACGCCGTCTACCTGGCGGTCACGGGCGGGTCGCGGGCCGACCTCGACGCCTTCCTGGAGGCGCTCGACCTCGACGGGCTCGCCGCGTTCCGACAGCCTTAAACCGTCCCCGTCCCATGATCAAGCCGGAGCAACCATGAAGAGACCTGCATCCACCCACCTGGCCGCGGCGCTCGCCGTGCTCGTACTGCTCGGCGCCGCCCTCCTGGCCGGCTGCACCTCGGACACGACGGACGGCACGGCGACGACCGCCCCCACGGCATCCCCCTCGCCCGCCGGGACCCATGTCGCGACCGCCACCACGGCCGGAACGTCCGGGTCCGGGACCGCCGCCGCCGCGATCGCCTACGACCGCCTCATCCCGCTCCTCCCGGCCTCGGCGGGAACCTGGACGCTGGACGGCGACCCCCAGGGCATGACCATGAAGGACGGCGAGGGGCGCGAGTACACGTGGGTGACCGCCGAGTACACCGGGGACGGCGACGCCGCCGCCCAGGTCCTGATCCAGGACACGGCCGCGGCCGAGACCCCGTACCGGCAGCAGTGGAACTCGTTCTCGAGCTACGAGTCCACCCAGGGCTGGTGGCGGGCGGTCACGGTCGACGGGCAGCCCGGGTGGCGGTACCACGACGCGTCCTCGGACGACTACGGGACCTGGGTCCTGGTCGGCGACCGCTTCATCGTCTACGCGCTCGTCAACGACGGGACCGAGGCCGACCTGGACGCGCTCGTGGACGCGATCGACATCGCCGGCCTCGCCGCGCTGAAGTGAACTCCCTCCCCTCTTTCTCGGACCCGCCCCCTTAATACCGCTCGACGATGAAGAGATCACCGGCATCTGCCATGGAGAGGAGCATCGGATTCAGGGAACGGCGCTACATCGAGGAGCTCCGCATCCTCACCCGCTCCACCGCGGTCGACTGCGTCGTCGACGAGCGGTTCGACCGGGTGATCTACGTCATCAAGCCCGGGGACATGGGCCTCGCCATCGGGCGGAAGGGCGAGAACATCAACCGTCTCTCCCGGCAGCTCGGACGGCGGCTCGAGATGGTCGAGTACGGCGAGACGCCCGAGGAGTTCGTCGCGAACATCATCCGGCCGGCGGAGCTCGTCCGGCTCGAGCCCGCGCCGGACGGCGCCGGCGTCGACCTGGTGATCCGGCGGAAGGCCGACCTCGGGATCGTGATCGGGCGGGGTGGCGGCACGATCGAGAAGGTCCGCCTCCTCTGCCGGCGGTTCTTCGACCTCGAGGTCGCGGACGTTCAGATCGCCCCGGATGAACCAACCGGGGAGGAGCCGCCGCCGTGAAGGAAGACGTCCTCGCGGCGCTCTGGGACGTGATCGACGACCGGGCCCGCAACCCCCGGGAGGGCTCGTACGTCTCGTCGCTCCTGGCCCACCGCAAGGGGATCGACAAGCCCCTCGAGAAGGTCGGCGAGGAGGCGACCGAGTTCGTGCTCGCGGTCAAGAACGGGGACCCCGGGCGTATCGCCGAGGAGGGCGCCGACCTGCTCTTCCACCTGCTCGTCGCCCTGCGGGCGTCGGGCGTCGGGCTCGACCAGGTCCTCTCGGTCCTCGATTCGCGGCGGCGCTGACGCCTCCCCGTCCCTGACCGCGTTCCTCATTACCCTTGAGGCGAAACCTGTACCGGATCTGATATGAACCATCGAGTGCTTGTGAGCGATCCGCTTGCCGGGGAGGGGATCGAGATCCTGCGCCGGGAGGTGGCGGTCGATGTCAGGACCGACCTCACCGAGGACGACCTGGTCGGGATCATCGGCGACTACGACGCCCTGCTCGTCCGGTCCGGAACGCAGGTCACGGCACGGGTGATCGAGGCCGGCACGAAACTCCGGTTCATCGGCCGGGCCGGTGCCGGCGTCGACAACATCGACACCGACGCCGCGACGCGCCGCGGGATCATCGTCGCGAACGCCCCCGCGGGCAACACGCTGGCCGCCACCGAGCACACCTGCGCGATGATGCTCTCGCTCGCCCGCAACATCCCGCAGGCGAACGCGTCCGTCCGCTCGAGAGAGTGGAAGAGGTCGCGGTTCACCGGCGTCGAGGTGAACGAGAAGACCCTCGGTATCGTCGGCTTCGGCAGGATCGGGCGGGAGGTGGCCCAGCGCGCCACCGCGATGAACATGCGGATCATCGCCTACGACCCGTTCATCGCGAAGGAGCGGGCCGAGGAGCTCGGCGTCGAGATCACGGACCTGCCCGACCTCTTTCGGCGGGCCGATTTCATCACGCTCCACACCCCGCTGATCCGCGAGACGCGCCACATGATCAACGCCGAGACGATCGCCACGATGAAGGAGGGGGTCCGGATCATCAACTGCGCGCGCGGCGGGATCATCGACGAGGGCGCCCTCCACGACGGGATCGTCGCCGGCAAGGTCGCCGGGGCCGCCCTCGACGTCTTCGAGGACGAGCCGCCGTTCGACTCGCCCCTCCTCTCTCTCGAGCAGGTGATCGTCACCCCGCACCTCGGCGCCTCGACCGTCGAGGCCCAGGTCAACGTGGCGATCGAGGTCGCGCGGCAGGCCCTCTCGGTCCTCTCGGGCGGCGACGCCAAGTACGTGGTGAACGCCCCGATGATCCCCCCCGACCAGGCCGATGCGCTCGAGCCGTTCTCGGCCCTGATGGGGCGGATGGCCCGGCTCCTGATGGAGATGAGCGACGGCCGGCTCTCGGGGATCCAGATCACCTACGCGGGCGAGATCCCCCACCTGGAACAGGCCTCGCGCTACCTGACGCGGCAGACGGTCAAGACGCTCCTCGAGCAGATCCTCCACCTCCCCGTCAACCTGGTCAACGCCGGGCTCGTGGCCGCCGAGCGCGGGATCGCGGTCGGCGAGACGGTCGGCGGCGACACGCGCGGGTTCCGGAACCTGATCACGATCTCGCTCAAGACCGACCGCGGGGAGGAGACGATCGAGGGCTCGGTCTTCTCCCGCACGCGCCAGCGCGTGGTCGCGATCGACGGCTACACGATGGACCTGGACCCCACCGGCCACCTGGTCATCTCGAAGCACCTCGACCGCCCCGGGGTCATCGGCCGGGCCTCGACGACGCTCGGCCGCGCCGAGATCAACATCGCGGGCATGCAGGTCGGCCGGATCCGGCAGGGCGAGGAGGCGATCATGGTCCTGAACGTCGACTCCCCCGTCCCGCCCGAGGCGATCGAGGAGATCAGGACGCACCCCGGGATCCACGCGGCGTGGTTCGTCTCCATCTAACGCATTTTTTATAAGGGAATCCGACGCACGGATCTAAGCACACGAGGTGTGCGGCGGGCTCGTGGTCTAGCTGGTTATGACGTCGCCTTGACATGGCGGAGGTCCGGAGTTCGAATCTCCGCGAGCCCACTCATCACGGTCCTGTTCTCCTGTCTCCCGCGGTCCCGGGCCCCCCTCCGCGGGGTTGTTTCACCGCCGTTCCGATCAGCCCCTTCTCGACGGCCGGCGCCTCCCCAGCGCGGCCACGTAGATCGGGAACTGGTCGCTCCGGTCGATCCCCAGGGCGCGGTCCATCGCTTCGTCGTCGTAGGCGCCGACCGCGCAGACCCCGCAGCTGATCGGGGCGGCCGCCAGGTAGAGGTTCTGGCAGGCATGCCCCGCGTCCAGGAAGAGGTAACGGTAACCGCGCTCGCCATAGCGCCAGGTCATCCGGTACGGCACGGCCGTCCAGACGAAGATAACCGCCGCCTGCCGCAGGAACGCCTGGCCGTAACAGGCCGCGAGGACGCGTTCGCTGATCCCAGGGTCCAGGTCGACCTCCTCGAGCCGGTGGCGGAGGGCCAGGTAGCGGTAGAGCCCCGGCGCGAACCCGTCCACCCGCCTGGCCAGCAGGTAGGTCTCCAACGCGTGCCGCGCCCCCGCGCTCGGCACCGTCCTGAGCGTGTACTCACCCCCGACCACGGCCCGGACCCCCTGCGTCGCGAAGAGCAGGTAGGAGAGCTCCTCCGGGGCGATGGGCTCGTCCGCGTACTCCCGCACCGACTCGCGCCGGACGATCGCCTCCCACAGGTCGAGGGGCGGCACCTCGAACCCGGACGGGTCCGGGAGCGGGTGCACTGCGCCCTCGCCGCAGGGCAGTTCGAGCAGGGGCTGGGGGAGCCCGAGCATCTGGTCGGACGGGGTCATGAACTCCGCCCGTGTCCGGGCGAGGAACTCGCGCCCGATCCGGTCTGGTCTCGATGCCATGGTCCGCTTCTCCCGGGCCACTCTTTCCTCGAAGGCGTAATAAAGGTACTCTCCGGCCGGTCCCGGAACAACGTTTATATCCCTTTCTCTCTCATTATTACGACACCATTATGATCGGCGGGCCTCCGGGCCCGCCGGTTCATACGATGGCACGAACGCCGTGCGTCGCGCACGGCGGGCTGATAGACGCTGGGGCTGAGGCAGCAGTCGGGTGGACGTCACGGACGGCCCTGCCCGTGAATCGGGCGCTGCTGCATTCAGGATCTCTTACGAGAGACGGGTTGGAGCCGGCACAGAACGCCGGCACGTGCTCTTCCATACCGGTCGCGGAGTCTGCAGGCGGGATGCTGCAGAACGGGGCCGGATATGCAGAGAGTCCGGGCTGCAACTCTCCGCGACGATCCGCGGCCTTCTTCAGTCGACGGCATTCTCCTGCCGGGTCAGCACGACCACGCCGCCTCCCGCGCGGCACGAACACCTGAGAGGACTGATCGGAAAATGCCAAAAATCAACAGGCCGCGGCGGGGCTCGCTCGCGTACAGCCCGAGAAAGCGGGCGAAGAGCCAGGTCCCCCGCTACCACTCGTGGCCCGAGGTCGCCGGTGCGCCGGTGCTCCAGGGCTTCGCCGGGTACAAGGTGGGCATGACCCACCTGGTCATGGTCGACGACCACAAGCACAGCCCGACCGAGGGCAAGGACATCTCCGTCCCGGTCACCGTCGTCGAGTGCCCGCCGATGAAGGTCGCGGCCATCCGCGCCTACACCAGGGACACCTTCGGGAAACGCGCCCTGACCGAGGTCTGGGCCGAGCCGATCGACGGCGTGCTCCGCCGCCGGCTCACCCTCCCCGCCGCCCCCGGCTCCGGGGACGCGTGGGCGAACCTGGACCAGGCGGTCGCCGGGGGCTTGGTGACCGAGCTCCAGGCCATCGTCTACACGCAGCCGTACGAGCTCACCGGGGTCCCGAAGAAGGTCCCCGACCTGATGGAGATCTCTATCGGCGGCGGCTCCCTCGAGGAGAAGCTCGCGTTCGCGAAAGAGGCGCTCGGCACCGAGTTCAGGTTCGCGGACTGCCTCAAGCTCGGGGCCTACGCTGACGTGACCGCGATCACGACCGGCAAGGGGACGCAGGGCCCGGTCAAGCGCTGGGGCATCCAGGTCCGGAAGCGCAAGCACTCGCGCGGCGGCAAGAAGCGGCACATCGGCAACCTGGGCCCGTGGACCCCCCACCACGTCAGGTGGCAGGTCCCCCAGATGGGCCAGATGGGCTACCAGCAGCGGACCGAGTTCAACAAGCGGATCCTGAAGATCGGGGAGGACGGGACCGAGATCACGCCGGACGGCGGCTTTCTCCACTACGGGGTCGTCCGCAACCCGTACGTTTTGATCAAGGGCTCGATCCCCGGGCCCGCCAAGCGGCTCGTCAGGATCCGGCCGGCGGTGCGGCTCGGAGAACACGTCGAGCGGCAGCCCGCGATCGAGTTCGTGAGCACCGCGTCGAAGCAGGGGTGCTGAGAGATGAAGGCACAGGTTAAAGGGCTCGACGGCAGCGTCATGGGCGAGATCGACCTCCCGGCGGTCTTCGCCGAGGAGTACAGGCCGGACCTGATCCGGAAGGCGGTGATCGCCCTCCAGTCGACCCGCTACCAGCCGCACGGCACCTACGTCAACGCGGGCGTCGAATCGGTCGGCACGGGCTGGGGCTCGGGGCGGGGAGCCTCGCACGTCCCCCGCCTGCACAACGGCTCGCGCGCGGTCAAGGTCCCCCAGGCCCGGGGCGGGCGCGCCGCGCACCCCCCGAAGGTCACGAAGATCCTGACCCGGTCGATCAACAAGAAGGAGAGGTCAAAGGCGATCCGGTCCGCGATCGCGGCCACCGTGAACGCCGACCGGGTCCGCGATCGCGGCCACCTCTTCGAGGGCGACGTCCCCGTCGTGATGGACGACGCCTTCGAGCACGTCGAGAAGACGCGGGACCTCGTCCGTGCGCTCTCCGCCGTCGGCGTCTACGCCGATGTCGAGAAGGCCAAGGGGAGCCGGAAGGTCCGGGCCGGGCGCGGCAAGATGCGCGGCCGGCGGTTCAAGCAGAAGAAGTCGCTCCTGATCGTGACCGCCGACGAACCGCTCGCGGCCGCGAGGAACCTGGCCGGCGTCGACGCCGTCCCGGTGGGCGCGCTCAACGCCGAGCTCCTCGCCCCCGGGGCGCACGCCGGCCGGCTCACGGTCTGGACCGAGTCCGCGGTGCGGCGGCTGGAGGACCGGTCATGATCCTCCGGTACCCGTTCGTGACCGAGAAGGCGATGCTGGCGCTCGAGAGCAGCGCCAAGCTCCAGTTCCTGGTCGACAACCGCGCGACCAAGCCCGAGATCCGGAAGGAGCTCGAGGAGACCTTCGGCCACCCGGTCTCCGCCATCCGGACAGTCAACACGACCGACGGCCGGAAGAAGGCGATCGTCAGCTTCGAGAACCCGAAGGCCGCCGAGGAGATCCTCTCGCGGCTCGGCGTCATGTGAGGTGGAGAGATGGGACACCGAATCACTACACAGAACCGTGGGCGGGGAGGCTCGACCTACCGGGCCCCCTCCCACCGCTACAAGGCCGAGCTGAAGCACCTGGGGACCGGCGAGGAGACCGTGCGGGGGACCGTCATCGGGATCGAGCACGACCCGGCGCGACACACCCCGATCGCGCTCGTCCGGCTCGAGGACCAGAGCAAGACCTACTACCTCGTCACCGAGGGGACCGGCGTCGGCGACGCCGTGGCCTGGGGGCCCGAGGCGGAGTTCCGGAGCGGCAACACCCTGCCGCTCGGCCGGATCCCTGCCGGGACCAACATCTGCAACATCGAGGCGCGGCCCAGCGACGGCGGCAAGTTCGTCCGGGCCTCGGGGGTCCAGGCGGTCGTGGTCGACAGGACCGAGGACCGGGTCGTCGTCCGGATGCCGTCGGGCAAGATGAAGTGGTTCTCGAGCCGCTGCCTCGCCACCGTCGGCGTCGTCGCCGGCGGGGGCAGGGGCGAGAAGCCGTTCGTCAAGGCCGGCAAGAAGTTCCACAAGATGCGGTCGACCGGGTCCACGTGGCCCCGCGTCCGCGGCGTCGCGATGAACGTGATCGACCACCCGTTCGGCGGTGGCGGCCACCAGCACCCGGGAAGGCCGAAGACGGTCTCCCGCGGCACCTCGCCGGGCCGGAAGGTCGGGCACGTAGCAGCCCGGAGGACCGGGCGCGGGAAGCGGTGATCGGAAATGGCAGCAAAAAAAACGCAGAAGCGGATGCCGAGGCGGCGCGAGGAGTTCACCTACCACGGCCACCGCATCGAGGACTTACAGGCGATGTCCATGACCGATCTCCTCCCGGTCATGCCCACCCGGGCGCGGCGCAAGGTGCTCCGCGGCCTCTCCCGGGACGAGGAGCTCCTCCTCTCCCGGTTCCGGAACGGCGACACCCGTATCCGGACGCACCTGAGGTCGATGATCGTCCTGCCCGCGATGGTGGGGCGCGAGGTCGAGATCTACACGGGCAAGGAGTTCCAGAAGGTGGAGCTCCAGCCCGAGTCGGTCTTCCACTACCTCGGGGAGTTCGCACTGACGAGAAAGCGGGTCTCGCACGGATCGGCCGGTATCGGCGCGACGCGGTCGAGCAAGTTCGTCCCCCTGAAGTGATTATCATGGCACGCACAGCCTACTCAGTGGAGGCCGAGGGCGAGCAGTTCGCCCGGGCCAAGGCGAACGAGCTCCCGGTCTCGCCCAAGCACGCGATCGAGATCGCCCGGTTCATCCGGAACCAGGACGTCGACCGGGCGATCGACTACCTCACCGAGGTGGTCGCGCTCCGGAAGGCCGTCCCGTTCAGGCGTTTCAACCGGAACGTCGCCCACAAGCGCGGGCTTTCGGGCTGGGACGCCGGCCGCGACCCCGTCAAGGCCTCGAAGACCTACATCCGGCTGCTCGAGGGCGTCAAGAAGAACGCCGAGTACAGCGGGCTCGACGCGGACCGGCTCACGATCGTCCACGCGGCCGCGAACCGGGGGCGGGGCCAGAAGGGCTTCTTCCCCCGCGCGATGGGGCGGGCCACGCCGAAGCGGCGCGAGACCGTGAACATCGAGATCATCGTCAGGGAGGTGCAGGAGTAATGGCGGTCGAGCGCAAGTTCGTCGCCGACGGCGTCCGCAAGGTGCGCGTCCAGAAGTACTTCCTCAAGGAGCTCAAGCGCGCCGGCTACGGCGGCATGGACATCGCCCGGACGCCTCTCGGCACCCAGGTGACGATCTTCGCCGAGAAGCCCGGGATCGTGATCGGGAAGGGCGGCAAGGTCGTGCGGCAGCTGACCGCCGACCTCGCCCAGGACTACAGTATCGAGTCCCCGCAGATCGAGGTCCAGCAGGTCACCAACCCGAACTTCAACGCCCAGATCATGGCCGAGCGGCTCGCCAACGCCCTGGAGCGGGGCTGGTACTTCCGGAAGGCCGGGTCAAACGTGATCCGGCGGGTGATGGAATCGGGCGCGCTCGGGTGCGAGGTCGTCCTCTCGGGCAAGGTCACCGGGTCCCGGGGCCGGGTCCAGAAGTTCACCGACGGCTACATCAAGCACGCGGGCGAGCCCTCGATCACCATGGTCGAGAAGGGCTACGCCGTCGCGATCAAGAAGCTCGGGACGATCGGGGTCCAGGTCAAGATCATCCTCCCGGAGACGAAGCTCCCGGACAAGTTCGAGATCCTCGACGTCGCGCCGCGGCAGTCGCCGGGCGACGTCGAGATGGGCGAGCCCGTCATCGAGCCGGTCGAGGAGGACCTCGGCGCGACCATCGACGCCGAGCTCGCCGAGGCCCCCGACGAGGAGTACGTGGCCGAGGAGGTGCGCTGAATGGCCCTCTTCCGCTCCGGCGAGATCCTCCAGCTCTCCGACATCGAGATCGGCGAGCAGCTCGGGAAGCTCAGGCTCGAACTGGTCCGGTACAACGGCAAGGTCGCCGCCGGCGGCGCCACGGAGAACCCGGGCCAGATCCGCGAGCTCCGGCGGAACATCGCGCGCCTCCTGACCGAGCAGAACCGGAGGAGGGCGGCGTGATCGCGCCCCGGAACGTGCTCCGGCACGAGTGGATCGGCCGGCACGTCCGGGTGGCGCGAGCGGCGAACCCGTCCCTGGCGGGGGTCGAGGGCCTCTGCGTCGACGAGACGAAGCAGACCCTCAGGATCGCGACCGCGCGCGGTGTCGTCACCGTGCCCAAGTCGGTCGCCGTCTTCCGGCTCCTGCTCCCGGACGGGACAGCGGTCGAGGTGGACGGCAGGGCGCTCGTCGGAGCGCCCGAACGCCGTCTCGCCCACCGCGGATAACGAGGACATACCATATGGCACGTGACATTGGGTTGAACGTCGTGGCCCCCGAGAGGGAGTGCACCGACGTGAACTGTCCGTTTCACGGCACCCTGCCGGTGCGCGGCCAGGTGATCACCGGCAAGGTCGTGAGCGATAGGATGAACGGAACGTGCGTGGTGGGACGGGATTTCCTCCACTACGTGCGGAAGTACAAGCGGTACGAGAAGCGCTCGTCGAAGCTCCACGCCCACAACCCGCCCTGCCTCTCGGCGAAGGTCGGGGACACGGTGCGGATCGCCGAGTGCCGTCCGCTCTCGAAGGCGACGAACTTCGTGGTGGTCGAGGTGGTGGCAAAATGAAGGCCAAGCAGTCGACCACGCCGAGGGCGCTGGCCACGGGCTCGCGCCTGGCCTGCGTCGACAACACGGGCGCCCGGATGGTCCAGATCGTCTCGGTCGACCGCTACCACGGCGTGCGGCGCCGCCAGCCGAAGCTCGGCCTGGGCGACCTCGCGACCGTCTCGGTCAAGAAGGGGACGCCCGACATGCGGCGCAAGCTCGAGAAGGCGGTGGTGATCCGGCAGAAGAAGGAGATCCGCCGTCCGAGCGGCCTCCGCGTCTCGTTCGAGGACAACGCGATGGTGCTCGTCAACGAGCGCAACGAGCCGAAGGGGACCGAGATCAAGGGCCCGGTCGCCCGCGAGGTGGCCGAGCGGTTCCCGAAGCTCGGCTCGATGGCCACCATGATCGTCTGAGGAGCAGGAACATGGCACTATCAAACAGCATCCAGCCGAGAAAGCAGCGGAAGGCGCGCTACCAGGCGCCGTTCCACCTGCGCACCAAGCTCCTCGGAGCCCCGCTCTCGCCCGAGCTCCGCGAGAAGTACGGGGGGCGCCGGTCGGTCCGCGTCGTGCAGGGCGACACGGTCCTGGTCACGCGCGGCGACTTCGCCGGGGACGAGGGCCTGGTCGACATGGTCGACGTCAGGAACGCGAAGCTCGTGGTCCACGGGGTCGCCATCACCAAGGCCGACGGGACCGAGAAGCCCCGGAAGATCGACCCCTCGAACGTGGTGGTCACCCGGCTCAACCTCAAGGACAGGCTCCGGGCCGAGCGGCTCACGGGAGGGAAGGCGTAATGTCGGGCCACATCAAGCGGATGGTCGCGCCCTCCTCGTGGCGCCTCTCCCGGAAAGAGCAGACGTTCGTGACCAAGACCCGCGCGGGGCCGCACGACGCCGGCGCCATGCCGATGGCGGTCTGGCTCCGCGACCGGATGGACTACGCCAGGACGATGAAGGAGGTCAAGCTGATCCTCTCCGGGCGCCAGGTCGTCGTCAACGGCCGGCCCTGCCGCGACCCGCGGATGGGGATCGGGATCTTCGACATCGTCTCGATCCCGAAGATGGACCGCCACTTCCGCATCCTGCTCGACAAGAAGGGGCGGATCGTCTCGGTCCCGATCGACGCCGAGTCCGCGAAGACCCGGCTCGCGCGGGTCGCGAAGAAGACGGTCGTCCCGGGCGGGAAGGTCCAGCTCAACCTCGACCACGGCGCGAACGTCGTGGGCGACCACTCCGTGAAGTCGCGGGACTCGGTCGTGATCTCGCTCGAGCCCGAGAACCGGTTCGCGATCCTGGACCGGTTCCCGTACGAGGTCGGCAACATGGCCATGATCATCGGCGGGCGCCACGCGGGGAGGATCGGCCGGATCACCGCGATCACGCGGGTCCCCGGCTCGACCCCGAACACGGTCGCGCTCGAGGACCCGAACGACGGCACGTCGTTCGAGACGATCGACGACTACTGCTACATGGTCGGGCGCGAGACCCCGGCGGTCTCGTCGTGGGGGATCGAGGCGTGAACCCCCAGAACCCGATGCGCCGCCCGGTGGTCGACAAGGTCGTGGTCCACATGGGCGTCGGCGAGTCCGGCGAGCGGCTGATGAACGGCGAGGAGCTGATCCGGCGGATCACGGGCCAGAACCCGGTCCGGACGATCGCCAAGAAGACCCAGCCGGCCTTCGGGGTCCGGAAGGGGGCCCCGACCGGGGCCAAGGTCACGCTCCGCGGCGAGACGGCGTCGTCGTTCCTCACGACGGCGCTCGGGAGCATCGAGCGGGTCCTGTTCGCGAGCCAGTTCGACCGGAACGGCAACGTCTCGTTCGGTATCGAGGAGCACACGGACTTTCCGGGCATGGCCTACGACCCGAAGATCGGGATCTTCGGCATGGACGTCAACGTCGTCCTCGAGCGGCCCGGGATCCGGATCGCGCGGCGGCGCGAGCAGCAGAAGAAGCTGCCCGCCAGCCAGCGCGTCACGAGAGAGGACGCGATCGCGTTCATGCAGGAAGCATACGGCGTGGAGGTGCGCTGATGGCGGGAGAACAGAAGAAACAGTACGGCCGGGGCGCACACGAGTGCCAGCTCTGCGGCCGCAAGCAGGGGCTCGTCCGGCGGTACAACATCAACTTCTGCCGGCAGTGCTTCCGCGAATGGGCCCACAGCATGGGCTTCAAGAAGATGAACTGAGGGTGGACGAGATGGGACGACAGAATACGATCGCCGATGCGATGTCTGCGTTGAAGAACGCCTCGGACGGCGGCAAATCGACCTGCATCCTGGAGCCCGCGTCGAAGCTGATCGGTGCGATGCTCCGTATCATGCAGGAGTCCGGGTATATCGGTTCGTTCGAGTACATCGACGACCGCCGGGGCGGGCAGTTCAAGGTCCACCTCTCGGGCGGGATCAACCGGTGCGGCGTCATCACGCCGCGGTACTCGGTCGGGCTCGACGAGCTCGAGTACTGGGAGACCCGGTTCCTGCCCGCGAAGAACTTCGGCGTCCTGATCCTGACGACGTCGCAGGGCGTGCTCACCCACGAGCAGGCCCGCGAGATCGGGATCGGGGGCGAGCTCCTGGGGTACGTCTACTGAGGTGCCGGAGATGTCATTCGAAGCAACGGCAGAGATCCCCGACGGGGTCACGGTCTCCCTGGAGGGGACGCGCGTCGTGGTGACGGGCCCGAAGGGCACGCTCACCCGCGACATGCGCTTCCCGGGGATCGCGATCGCTGTCGGCGAGGGGCTGGTCACGGTCTCGACCGACGCGTCGCGGAAGCGGATCGTCTCGATGGTCGGCACGCTCGCCTCGCACATCCGGAACATGTGCAGGGGCGTGACCGAGGGCTACGAGTACCGGATGAAGGTGGTCTTCTCCCACTTCCCGATCCAGCTCAAGCTCCAGGGCACGACCCTCGTGATCGACAACTTCCTCGGGGAGAGGCAGTCCCGCTACGCCCGGATCGACCCTGACGTCAGGGCCGAGATCGGGAACGACGCGGTGACGCTCTCAGGTATCGACAAGGAGAAGGTCGGCAACTCCGCCGCGAACATCGAGCACGCGACCCGAATCCGGAACCGCGACCCGCGGGTCTTCCAGGACGGGATCTACATCGTCGAGAGGGCCTGAGATGGACCAGGAAACCAAGAGGCTGATCCGGGTCCGGGCCGCGAAGCGCGCGCGCTTCAAGCGGGCCGGGTTCGGCACGAAGAAGCAGCTCTCCGAGAGCTGGCGCCGCCCCCGCGGCCTCCACAACAAGCAGCGGATGCACAAGAAGGCGAAGGGTGCTCACCCGTCGCCGGGCTACGGCAGCCCGGTGGCCGTGCGCGGGCTCCACCCGAGCGGGTACCAGGACATACTGGTCCACAACCTGCAGGAGCTCGAGGGCCTCGAGCCCGAGACCCAGGCCGTCCGGATCGCCGGGGCGGTGGGCATGAAGAAGCGGGAGCTGATGCAGGCCAGGGCCGCCGAGCTCGGGCTGCGCGTCCTGAACCCGAAGGAGACGGCCCCCGGGCCGGCTGCCGCGGTCGACCAGGACGAGGAGGACGAGGAGGTCGCCGATGAGTGACCTCGCCTCCCGGCGGCGGATCGCCGCCGCCGTCCTCAAGTGCGGGGTCAACCGCGTCTGGTTCGACCCCGAGAAGGCGACCGAGATCGAGAACGCGATCTCGCGCGCGGACATGCGCGAACTAATCGGCGAGGGCGCGATCAGGGCACGGCCCAAGAAGGGCGTCTCGCGCGGGCGAGCCCGGGCCCGGTTCGCGAAGCGTTCGTACGGCCACCGCAAGGGCTACGGCCGGCGGAAGGGCGCGGCGGGCGCGCGCACCCCCTCGAAGCGCGCCTGGATCCAGAAGATCCGGGCGATCCGGAAGGTGCTCGTCGAGCTGCGCGACGACGGGACGATCGACCGGCACCACTACCGGGTCCTCTACCGGCGCGCGGCCGGCGGACAGTACAGGAACGTGGCGCACATGAAGGCACAGATGGAACTGCTCGTAGGGAGGAACCGCTGATGGCGACCGGGCCACGGTACTTCGTCCCGTTCCGCCGCAGGCGGGAGGGCAGGACCGATTACCACAGCCGCGCACGGCTGGTCGTCGCCGACGTGCCGCGGATGGTCGTGCGCCGGACGAACCGGCAGGTCATCTGCCAGCTCGTCCGGGCCGAGATGGACGGCGACCGGACGCTGGTCGCGGCGTCGTCTCTCGAACTCGAGAAGTTCGGGTACGCCGGCGCCACGGCGAACACGCCGGCCGCCTACCTCACCGGGATGCTCTTCGCGAAGAAGGCGCTCGCGGGCGGGCACGACTCGGCGATCCTCGACATCGGGCTCGCGCGGGCGACACCGGGCGGGCGGGTCTTCGCCGCGCTCCGGGGCGCGCTCGAGGGCGGGCTCGAGATCCCCCACGGGGAGTCCTGCCTGCCCGGCGACGACCGGGCGAAGGGCGCGCACATCGCCGCGTACGCGGCGGAGAGGGCCGGCGACCTCGTCGGCAACGTCGAGCAGGTCACGGCAAGGATACAGGAGCTGGCATAATGGCGTACGAACACGCGGAATGGGTTCCGCTCACCGGGCTCGGCAAGGCGGTCATGACCGGAGAGATCCCGTCGCTCGAGGCGGTCTTCGAGACCGGGAAACCGATCAAGGAGCCGCAGATCGTCGACGCCTTCCTCCCGGACCTCACGGACGAGGTCCTGGACATCCAGATGGTGCAGCGGATGACCGACTCGGGACGGCGCGTCAAGTTCCGGGCCGTGGTCGTGGTCGGCAACCGCGACGGCTACATCGGGTTCGGTCAGGGCAAGGACGCCCAGGTCGGCAACGCGATCAAGAAGGCGATCGCTAATGCGAAGGTGAACCTGATCCACGTCAACCGGGGCTGCGGCTCCTGGGAATGCGGGTGCGGGCAACACCACTCGATCCCGATCCAGGTCAGGGGAAAGGCCGGGTCGGTCACGATGACGCTCAAGCCGGCCCCGCAGGGGATCGGGCTGGTGACCGGGGAGATCGGCAAGAAGGTGCTCGAGCTCGCCGGGATCCGGGACGTCTGGACCTTCTCGTCCGGGCAGACGCGGACCACCATCAACTACGCGAAGGCGACCTTCGAGGCGCTCCGCGAGACCAACCGGATCCGGCGGGGAGGGCAGTGATGTACGCGGTCGTCCAGGTGCGCGGCGTGGTCAACACCCGCAAGGAGATCCGGGACACCCTGAAGATGCTCCGGCTCCACCACATCAACCACTGCGTCATCGCGCCCGACACCCCCGAGACCCTCGGGATGATCCGGAAGGTCAAGGACTTCGTCGCCTACGGCGAGATCACGCCCGAGACCCTCGAGACCCTGATGCGGACGCGCGGGCGTCTCACGGGGGACGACCCGCTCACCGACGACTACGTCCGGGAGCACACGGAGTTCGACGGGATCGGCGAGCTGGCCGGTGCGATCGTCGAGGGAAAGGCGAAGATCCGTGAGATCCCCGGGCTCAAGCCGGTGCTCCGGCTCCACCCCCCGCGCAAGGGGTATAAATCCCTGAAGCGAACCTATCCCCAGGGAGGGGCGCTCGGTTACCACGGGCCAGAGATCAACGAACTCCTCTACAAGATGCGGTGAGCCAATGCCTGTCAACAAACGATCGAAGTACCGCGGTTCCCGGACCTGCGGCGGCGGCACCCACAAGAACCGCCGCGGCGCAGGAAACCGGGGTGGAAGAGGCCGGGCCGGGTCGAACGCCCACCGGTTCTCGAAGTTCTACCTCGAGGGGGGCCCGGTCTACGGCAAGCACGGGTTCAACCCGGTCAACCCCGTCCGGGTGCCGACGATGGACGTCGGCACCCTCGACCAGCTGGTCGCGGGGCTGCTCCTGCAGGACCTCGCCGTGGAGAAGGACGGGGCCGTCGCGATCGACGCGTCGGTTCTCGGGATCGAGAAGGTGCTCGGGACCGGGCGCGTGACGCGCGCGCTCAGAATCTCCGCGTCGGCCTTCTCCGCGCAGGCGAAAGCGAAGATCGAGGCGGCGGGCGGTCAGGCGATCGTCGTCTGAGCCCGCCACTCCTGTACGGTGACTTCATGGGCGAACTGCTCGATCGACTCGAACCCCTGCTCGCGGCGATGCCCGCGGTCCGGGGCCCCGAGGGACACGTCCATTTCAAGAACAAGCTGATCTGGACCGCCGGCATCCTGATCCTCTATTTCGTCCTCTCCAACATCACCATCTTCGGCCTCGATCCCTCAAGCCAGGACCTCTTCGCCTACTGGCGGGCGCTCCTCGCGGGGGCCTCGGGGTCGATCATCCACCTGGGGATCGGCCCGATCGTCACGGCCTCGATCGTGCTGCAGCTGCTCAAGGGCGCCGACATCCTCCGCATCGATACCTCCGAGACCCGCGGCCAGGTCATCTACATGGGCCTCCAGAAGGTCCTGATCCTCGTGATGATCCTGATCGAGTCCGCGCCGATGCTGATCGGCGGGTTCATGGTCCCCGACCCGACCGTCGCCACGAACGTCTTCGGCGGGAACGCCACGTTCGTCTCGGCGGTGATCTTCCTCCAGCTGGTAATCGGCGGGATCCTGATCGTCATGATGGACGAGGTCGTCACGAAGTGGGGGATCGGCTCGGGGGTCGGGCTCTTCATCATCGCCGGGATCTCGCAGGCCCTGATCAACGGGTTCTTCAACTGGACCCCGGTCTCGGATCCCTACCCGATCGGGTTCTTCCCCCGCCTCGTCGCGATCGGGCTCGACGGCGCCAACTACATCCAGTACTTCGGGGCGGACCTGCTCGCGTTCGTGACGACGATCGCGATCTTCCTGGTGATCGTGTACGTGGAGTCGACCCGGATCGAGATCCCGCTCGCCCACGCCCAGGTCAGGGGCGCACGGTCCCGCTTCCCCGTGAAGCTGATCTACGCCTCGGTTCTCCCGATGATCCTGGTCCGCGTCCTCCAGGCGAACATCCAGATGCTCGGCCTCTTCCTGAACAACATCGGGATCACCATCTTCGGGACGTTCGAGAACCAGGCCCCCGTCTCGGGGCTGATGTACTACCTGGCGCCGATCAACAGCCCGAGCGACTGGATGTGGTGGACCACCGATCTCGGCCACGAGGTCTGGCAGGTCGTGCTCCGGATGGGGATCGACACCATCGTCATGGTGGTCGGGGGCGCGCTCTTCGCGCTCTTCTGGATCAAGACGGCCGGCCTCGACTCCAAGGACGTCGCCCGGCAGATCCAGAACTCCCAGATGTCGATCCCGGGGTTCAGGCGGAACCCCCAGGTGCTCGAGAAGTACCTGGACCGCTACATCCCGCGGGTCACGGTGATCGGCGGGGTCTTCATCGGGATCCTCTCGGTGATCGCGAACCTCTTCGGGGTGATCGGCGCGGTCTCGGGCACCGGGCTGCTGCTCACGGTCTCGATCACCTACCGGCTCTACGAGGAGATCGCGAGCCAGCAGATCATGGAAATGTACCCGTTCATGCGGGGATTCTTCGGGAAGGAATGAGATGGCAAGTAAGTGTATCATCACCGGCGTGCCCGGGGTGGGCAAGACCACGGTGATCACGGGAGCGCTGGCCAGGCTCGAGCAGGAGGGCGTCCGGTACGCCAACATCTCCTTCGGGTCGTTCATGTTCGAGACGGCGCTCGCTGAGGGGCTCGTGAAGAACCGCGACGAGATGCGCCTCCTCTCGAAAGACGATCAGAAGACCCTCCAGCAGAGGGCCGCGGGCGCGATCGCGAAGACCGAAGGGAACGTGCTCGTCGACACGCACGCCTCGGTCAAGACGCCGAAGGGCTTCCTCGCCGGGTTGCCCGAGTGGGTGCTCGAGGCGCTCCGGCCCGACCTCTTCGTCCTGATCGAGACCGACGAGGACCAGATCCTGGGACGGCGGCTCGGCGATCCTTCTCGCGTCCGGGACATGGACACCTACCGGGCGCTCGCGTCCCACCAGTCGTTCAACCGGGCGATCGCCGCCGCGTACGCCATGAAGACGGGGTGCACGGTCGCCATGGTGACGAACGCCGATCACCTGCTCGACCGGGCGGTCGACGACCTCGCCGCCCTGCTGCGGTAGTCATGGCCGCGAAAGAGAAGAAGAAAGGGCTGTTCGGGGGCTACCTGCCCCTCCTTTTCGCCATGGCCATGATGTTCTCGTACAGCATCCCCTGGCTCAGGGCGGGCGTCGGGTCGGCGATCGACAGGGTCCTGGGCCCCCTGCTCACCCAGTACGGCGTCCCGTTCTACATCCTGATCGTGATCCTCTCGACCCTGACCGGGATCTACTCGAGCCTGATCCAGAAGTACACGATCGACTACGAGAAGATGCAGCGGACGCAGGCCCAGATGAAGGAGTTCCAGCGGGAGTTCCGCGAGGCCCAGCTCGCCGGCGACGAGAAGCGGATCAAGAAGATGCAGGCCCGGCAGAGCATCCTGATGCAGGAGCAGATGGAGATGAGCCAGGCGCAGTTCAAGCCGATGGCGTACATCCTGATCGTCTCGGTCCCGATCTTCTTCTGGCTGCTCTGGCGGCTGCCGCTCTCGCCCGACCACCTGGCCTTCCCGTTCCTCGGGCTCACGGCCCTGACCGAGGGGGCGTTCGGGCCGTTCCCGGCCTGGATCCTCTGGTACATGATCTGCTCGCTCTGCATCTCGCAGGTGATCCGGAAGGCGCTCAACATCGGGGGCGTCTAGGTGCGGGTCACGGTCAGCGGGCCGCCCGGGAGCGGGACGACCACGCTCGCCCGCCTCCTGGCCGGGCGGACGGGCCTCCGGCTGATCTCTGCGGGCGAGGTCTTTCGCGGGCTGGCCGCAGAGCGCGGCCTCGACCTGGCCGCGTTCGGGGCGCTGGCCGAGACCGACCCGGGGATCGACCGGCTGATCGACGAGCGGCAGCGGGAGATCGCCGCCGAGACCGACGACATCGTGGTCGAGGGCCGGCTCTCCGGGCACATGGTCGAGCACGCGGACCTCCGGGTATGGCTCCAGGCCCCGCTCGGCGTCCGCGTCCGGCGGGTCATGGAGCGCGAGGCGGGAGCGGACCTGGCGGCGGCGGAGGCGGAGACCGCCGAACGGGAGGCCTGCGAGGCCCGGCGCTACCTGCAGTACTACGGGATCGACATCCACGACCTCCTCCCGTACGACCTCGTGCTGAACTCTGACCGGTTCGGTGTCGATGCCCTCGGGGCGATCGTGCTGGCCGCGTTCGCGGCCATCGGCGACTAGCCCTCTCTTCTCATTCCAGGGTCCGGCGGAACGTCGAGATCCCCAGGAGGATGCAGAGCCCCGCGAAGAGCCCGAGCGCGAGCAGGTCGACCGCGATCGCCCCGAGGCCCTGGCCCCGCAGGATCAGGCTTCGCAGCGCGTGGACGGCGTAGTACTCCGGGTTCACCACCGTCAGCGCGCGGAGCCATCCGGGCATCCCGAGGACCGGGTAGAAGGCCCCGCTCGTCATGAAGAGCATCAGGTTCAGAAACCCGTTCACGGCGGCGAACGACTGCTGGTTCCTCAGCCGGCTGGCGATGAAGAAGACGAGGCTCGTCAGCCCGGCGCTGATCATGGCGAGGACGAGGAGGACGAGGAGCGTGGTCCCGGCGTCCGGGAAGGGCACTCCGGTGATCGCCAGGACGACGACGAAGATCACTGTCCCGGCGAGGAAGCCCTTCGTCGTCCCGCTCCCGACGATCCCCAGGACGATACTGGACCTTTTGACGCGGGTGACCAGGTAGCCCTCGATGGTCCCGAGCTCCCAGTCGCGGATCAGGGAGAGGACCCCGCCCATCATCGTGGACATGAAGATCGCCATCACGATCACCCCGACGCCGAAGAACTGGAAGTAGTCGATCTCGCCGTAGACCCGGTTCACCTCCAGGCCCCCCCCGAAGCCCTGTTGCTGGAGCACTCCCCGGACGCCGGACTCGACCAGGGCGGGGACGGCGAAGTCGGAGGAGTCGAGGTAGAGCCGCACGGCGTGGGTGTTCGAGACCTCCGAGGGAAAGACGACGACCGCCACCAGGCCCCCGGCGGCGAGCGCCCCCTTCGCGGAGGTCTCGCTCGAAAAGAAACGCACGGCGAAGGTCGGCGCCTCGCCGGGCTGCGCAAGGCGGGATAGGGCTTCCGAGGAGGACTGAAAGAGCGGGGTCGGGTCCAGGTAGGGCTCCTCCTGCACGATCCCGACCGGCACCCCGGTGATCGCGCCGCCCATCGCGTTCCCGAAGACCACCAGGTACATGATCGGCATGAAGAGGGTCATGATGATCACGAACGGGTTCGAGAGGAACTTCTTGATGTCGCGGCGGTAGATCGCGGCGGTGCCCCGCATCACGACTCCCTCCCGGCGCCCGTGCTGTCGGCGTTCGTTGCCGCGCCGGCGCCGAACTCCTTCCCGGTCAGGTAGATGAAGAGGTCCTCGAGCGAGGGCGTCCGGACCGAGAGCGACGTGACGGCGAGCCCCGCCTCCTCGAAGACTCCCAGGAGCGCGGGCACGAGACGCCCGCCGTTTAACGCCCGGAGCGCGATCGTCCCCTCGCGCACCTCGAGAAAACCGATCCGCGGGTCGTCGCGGAGGCGATCGACCACGTCCCCGGTGATCCGGTCGAACCTGATCTCGACCAGGTCCCCGGACGGGACCAGCCCCAGCAGCCGCTCCACGGTGTCGAGCGCGATCAGCCGTCCCCCGTCGATGAACGCGACCCGGTCGCAGAGCCGCTCGGCCTCGTCCATGTAATGGGTGGTGAGGATTACCGTCGTCTTTTCCGCGTTGAGGCGCGCGACCTGCTCCCAGACCTCGTGCCGCGCCTCGGGGTCGAGCCCGATCGTCGGCTCGTCCAGGAAGATGATCAGGGGCCGGTGGATGAAGGCCCGCACGATCTCGAGCCGGCGCCGCATCCCCCCGGAGAAGGTGGCGACCACGCTCTCCGCGCGGTCCTCCAGGCCGGCGAAGGCCAGGAGCTCCCGGATCCGCCCGGCGAGTTCGGCCCGGGGGTAGTCCACCAGGTGGCCGTAGAACTCGAGGTTGTCCCGGGCCGTGAGCTCCAGGTCCAGGGTGCCGGCCTGAGGGCAGACGCCGATCACGGAGCGGATCCGCCCGGGCTCGCGGACCAGGTCGAACCCGGCGACCCGCGCCGAGCCTGCGGTGGGGGTGAGGAGGGTCGTCAGGATCCGGATCAGGGTGCTCTTCCCGGCGCCGTTCGGGCCGAGGATGCCGAAGATCTCACTGCGGCGGATCGAGAGCGAGACGTCGTCGACGGCGGTGATGGCGGTGGCGCCGCGCCCGAAGACCTTGGTGAGGTGCTCGACCCGGATGATCTCGGGGTCCTGTCCCCGTTCGACGGGCGTCATGGCGCGGGGGTATCGGGCGAAAGGGCGGCGAACGGAGGATCGACCGCCGGGACGCGTGCGGGCTCGGGTATCATCCTCTGGAGATTGCTCTCATCAGGGGATTATGCCTTTGATGGCAGGTCCGGACCGCGGGGGGTCGCCCGGGAACGGAACAGGACGCGGGACCGTCCCGTCGAAAAGAGGTCTTCAGAGGTACCGGTTCCGCCTGAGCCAGTCGACCTGGGGCGGCATGTACCGGTAGATGATATCGCACTTCTCGTCCTGGAAACTCCACGGGGTGACGATCACGATGTCTCCCTCCCGGATCCAGGCCCGCTTCTTGATCTTGCCCTTGATGCGACCCATCCGGGTCACGCCGTCGAAGCACCTGACGCGGATGTGGTTCGCACCCATCATCAGCTCGGCCGTCGCGAACTGCTCGCTGTTCCGTTTCTTCGGCAGGCGGACCCGGATCGTCTGCCCCTCGACGCCGGTTCCGCTGTCCATCACGACTTCGCCGGCTGCCTGAACATTCCGTCTTATTCGATCAACTCCATTTGGGTACTTAAACGTTGCGACGATTCATGAACCTATCGGTGGGGGCGACCGCCCCGGGGACGCGGGCCGATCGCCGGGGCGGGTCAGCGGTCCTTCCCGCCGTACCGGTCCTGGAACGTGACCTCGTCGAGCGTCTTCTTCGGGGGGTTCCCGACCTCGGCCGGGGCGCCGGCGGGGATGAGCGAGACGAGCGAGTATTCGGGCGGCACGCCCAGGAGCTCGCGCACGGGCTCGGCGTAGGGCTTCTTGTCGCCCGCGACCCAGCAGGTCGCGAGCCCGTGGTTCTGGAACGCGATGATCATGTTCATGGTGGCCGCGGCGCAGTCCTCGAGGTAGAAGGTCTCGCCGAACCGGCCGAAGACCGCGATGCAGACGGCGGCGTCCGCGATGAAGGGGGCGCTCCCGGTCAGGTCCGCGATCTTTCTGAGCAGGTCCCGGTCGGTGACCGCCCCGAAGAGCCAGGGCTGGAGGTTGTTCGCCGTGGGCGCGAGCCGGCCGCAGTCGAGCACGTCCTGGATTACGTACGGAGGTATCTTGGTCGGCCTGTACTTCCGGACCGACCGGCGCGACTTGATCGTCATCGTCCCGACGTTCATGAGATAGCGGGGGGACGATACGGGGAAAAACCTTTCGCGAAAAAACGGGGAGGGCCGCCCGGTTCTCCGGCCCGGGGCTCAGCGGCGCCTCGCGACCAGGACGGCGCCCCCGGCGAGGGCGGCGAGCGCGAGCGTGGCCGCCCCGAAGCCCGGGGAGGGGGTGGGGGTGGCGGTCGGGAGCGTGGTCGGCGCACCTGTGGTCCCGGTCGGCGTCCCCATCGGCGTCCCGGTCGGTGACACGGTCGGCGTGACGGTCGCGGTGGCCGTCTCCGCCGGCGCCGCTGTCACGGTCGCCGCGGGCGTCAGAGTCGCGGTGGCGGCCGGGGAGGTGATCACCGTCACCGAGGGCCCGTCTCCTCCGCCGATCTCCACCCCGGCGGTCTCGCCGGACCGGGTCGTCGTCCTCCCGGGACCCCCGTAGTTGTCGTGGATCGAGTTCACGTTCGACTCCGCCCAGACCTCGTAGGTGCCGGGTCGGTACCGGGCCGGGTCGGTCGACCAGACCGCCCCGGTCCTGAATACCGAGGTGTTGACCGGGATCCCGGCCAGCGAGGTCGTGACCCCCGCGTCGTTCACGAGCGAGGTGAACTCCGCCCCGGTCGGGTCCCGGACGTGGACCGTGACCGGGGCGCCGGCCACCCCGGGCCTCGCGGCGAGCTCGTAGAGGTTCGTCTCGACCTGGAACCCGAGCTCGTCCCCCGCGACGGCGCCCTGGCCGACCTCGAGCCCGGTCCGCGCGTTGATCACCCGGAGCCGAAGGGCCGGCTCCTTCACGATGAACGCCAGGGTCCGGGCCGGGTACGCGTACCAGGCCCCCGTCGCGCCCCCGAACGTCCCCGGCAGGACCGAGAACGAGGCGGGGTCCCCGACGGTGACCAGGTCCGACGGGGCGTCCGTCTGCACGCTGCTCCCCGGGGCGAAGCGGGCGAGCTGGCCCCCCGGGGCTACCCCGGCGGCCGTGATATCGAGCCCCTCCTCGCCGACGAAGACGGTCCCGCCCGCCGGGACCTCGGCGATGCCGGCGCAGGCCGGGACCGCGAGCGCCACGAGGCAGAGGAGGGCTGCTGCTGCGATGCGCTGCATGTCGATCACACGTCCGTATGTGGCCGTGCCATGTAAATAGGTTCTCTTCGGCCGGGTGAGACCGGCCGGGAACGACAGAAACGGGGTCGTCTCACTCCGCTGGCGTGATCGCGGCGGAGGGGCACTCGTCGACGCAGGTATTGCAGTCCACGCACTTATCTTCGTCGATCTCGGCGACCCCGTCGACCATCGCGATCGCCTCCGAGGGGCACACGTCGATACAGGTCTCGCACCCGACACAGAGGTCTTTGTCCACCTTAGCAGCCATGGAATTCTCTTGTATCATTGGCCCAAAGGACAAATAAAAGGTATCTTTTACGACACCGGGGCCGGGAGCCCGAGCACCTCGGCGAAGGTGTGGACCCCCGGGGGCCTGCCGACGACCCACTCCGCGGCCCGGAGCGCGCCCGTCGCGAAGACGGCGCGGTCGTAGGCCCGGTGCGAGAGCGAGACCGTCTCGAAGTTCCCGGCAAAGAGCACCTCGTGGTCCCCGACGATGTCTCCCCCGCGGACCGCGTGGACCCCGATCTCGGTGCCGCGCTCGTCCATGCCCTCGCGTCCGTACTTCGTCTCGCGCGCCCCGATCGCCCCGTCGAGCACCGCGAGGATGGTCTTCGCGGTCCCCGAGGGCGCGTCCTTCTTGTAGCGGTGGTGCGCCTCGATCACCTCGATGTCGTAGCCCGGGAGGAGCGGGGCGGCCTGGCGGACCAGCTGCCAGAGGACGTTGACCCCGATCGCGTAGTTCGACGAGATCACGGCCGGGACGCGCCCCTCGATCGCTTCGCGGTTCGCCGCCTCCTGCGCGGCCGAGAAGCCCGTCGTCCCGACCACGAGCGCGACGCCGTGCTCGGCCGCCGTCCGGATGGTCCCGACGGCCGCCGCCGCGACCGTGAAGTCGACCAGGACGTCGGGGCGCTCCTGGTCCAGGAAAGAACCCAGGTCCCCGCTCGCCACGACCGGGGCCCCGAACTGGGTGCCGGCCCGGACGTCGATCCCCCCCGCCAGGTCGAGGGTCCCGGACTCGGCAGCCATCCTGCAGAGGATCGTGCCCATCCGGCCGAGAGCGCCGGCGATCGCGACTCTAGTCATACCGGGCGAGCACCTCGCGGAGGACCTCGGTCTTCGCCGGGTCGAGGGCGGCGAGCGGCAGCCTGACCGGGCCGGCCGCCATGCCGCGCATCCCGACCGCCGCCTTGACCGGGATCGGGTTGGTGTCGATGAAGAGCGCCCGCATCAGGGGCGAGAGCTCGTAGTGGACCTCGAGGGCCGTCGTCCAGTCCCCGGCGCGGAAGGCGTCGTAGAGCCGGACCATCCGCTCCGGCTCGACGTTGGCGGCGACCGAGATCACGCCCACCCCGCCGAGCGCGAGGATCGGCAGGGTCAGGTTGTCGTCCCCCGAGATGACCGCGAAGTCCTGGTCGAGGGTCCCCTCGACGATCCGGGAGACCTGCCCGATGTTCCCGGACGCCTCCTTGATCCCGACGATGTTCGGGTGGGCGGCCAGCTCGATCACCAGGTCGGGCTCCAGGTTCTGGCCCGTCCGGCCGGGCACGTTGTAGAGGACGGTCGGGATGTCGAGGTCCGCGATCCGGGTGTAGTGCTCGACCAGGCCGGCCCGGTTCGGCTTGTTGTAGTACGGCGAGATCAGGAGGGCGCCGTCGGCCCCGATGTCTTTCGCCGCCCGCGTGAACCGGAGGGCCTCGGCCGTGTTGTTCGAGCCCGTGCCGGCGAGGACCGGCACCCGGCCCCCCGCGGCCTCCACGGCCGCCTCGACGACCCGCTCGTGCTCCGCGAACGAGAGGGTCGCGGACTCGCCGGTCGAGCCGGTCGGCACGATCCCGTGCACCCCGGCCGAGACCAGGGTCTCGATGTTCGCGCGGAGCCCCTCGAGGTTCAGCGACTGGGAACTATCCGACAGAAACGGGGTGATGACGGCTGGTATGACGCCCTCAAACATGAGAGAACGCTATACGCGCCGGGGATTATTTATCTTTCTCGTGATGTAGCCTGCAACGCGGTTCCTGACCCGCTTCGAGTCGACCACGGTCAGCTCGGCGACCGTCATCTTGTTCTCGTCGAAGTCGCGCGTGAAGCGGTCGCCGTAGCGTTCCAGGAGTTCCTGGGCGAAGGCCTTGATATAGTTCGGTTTGATTCCCATGCGCACCGTCCTGCAGTGATCCTATATACTGGCGTGGGTGGAGAGGATAAGGATTTCGTCGACGACCTCGTCCGCCGTCGCGCCGAAGACGAGGAGCGCCTCCCCCGCGACCAGCACCGCGTCGGGAACGCCGCCGGCGGAGGCGTGCGCGACCGCCCAGTCCATGGTGGAGATGCCGGGGGGCGTCCGCCGCGGGTCGACGACCGCGACCTCGCGCAGGTGGCTCTCGAGGTACCGCGCGACCTCCTCCAGGGGCCTGAGCGACGCGGCAGCCCTGACCCCCGGTTCGAACCGCACCGCGGTCAGGACCGCCCTGGCGAGGTCCGGGGCCGCGCCGAACGCGGCCCGTCCCGCCGGTCGGACCGTCCCCCCTGAGACGACGAGCCCCCCCGCGAGGGCGGCCACGTCGCCGGGTTCGCGGGCCCGGGGCGCGGCCTCGGCGAGGTTCGATCGGCCCGGGTCGACGAGCCGCGGGTCCGCCCGTCCGAGCCTCGCGGCGGCCCGGTCGAGGCGGTCCAGGAGTCCGGCGGGGTCCATCGCTATCCCTTCCGCTCCACGACGTCGTTTATCACCATCTCGGCGATATCCCCCGAGTACTCGCCGAGGCGGCGGACCGACTCGACGATGTAGCCGAGCGAGACCGCCCTCCCGGTGGGCACCGAGAGGACGAGGGTGTTGACGACCTCGCAGAGGGCGTCGGCGTCCCGGACCTCCTCGCGGGTCCGGTTCGCGAGCTGCATATCGTGGGAGAAGAGCGACGCGACCGCCCGGTCGAAGACCCCGAGCGAGAGGGCGCTCGCCTCCCGGATCCGGTCGTCGATCCCGGGCTCGGGGGGGCGCCCGGCGAGGTCGAGGGCGTTCCGCGCGATCCTGACGGCGTGGTCCGCGATCCGCTCGATGATCCGGGCCACGATCGCGTACGAGATGGCGCCGGCCAGCGACTGGCCGGACCCGGCCAGGAGGGCCGTGTTCCGGGTGAGCATGTTCACCTGGCGCGCGACCAGCCACTGGAGCCGGTCGACGTCCCGGTCCTCCGCGATCACCTCGCCCGCGAGGCCCGGGTCGCGGTTCAGGACCGCGGCGATCGCGTCCTCGTGCATGGACCGCGCGATCACGTACATCCGCTTGAGCGTGTTCTCGAACGAGAGCTCGTTCGGGTTGAGGAGGTCCCGGATCCGGATCGTGGTGTCGGTCTCCTCCATCACCTCCTGCCCGATGGTCGTCTGGGTGAAGTCGCGGACCACCGTCCTGACGAACGGGGGCAGTCGCTTCCCGGACCGGATCGCGATCTCGGTGTAGCCCGCGATATAGGTCCCGATCAGGGACCGGTACAGAAACGTCGGGCTGGAGCACGTGCTGACATCGAACTCCCTGGTCCGGCGGACCGTCTCGTCCGTCAGGTCCGGGGTGATCAGCAGGTTCCCGTCGGGCTGCGCGATCAGCCGGACCGGGTCGTTCTTGCCGATCTTCCGGGCCCGGGCCCACTCCTTGGGGAGCGTGATCGCGAGCGACGACCCGCCGGTCATCTGGACGCGCCGTATCTCCATGAACCTCCTCTATCCGCATCCGCGCGCATCCTATTCAATAGTTCTCCCTGTTTCTCTATAGGTTCACGATACCTCCGTATTCTCCGTCGAATATCCATATGTACAGTCCGGGGCAAGGGATGCGAAAGCATGCAATCCCATCGCAGCACCCTGTTCCTGCCCGGGCTGGCCGCCGTCGTGATCGGCGCCCTGCTCGTGGCGGGCTGCACCGGCACCGGCGAGACCGCGACTCCCGCGCCGACGGGCCCCCCGGGAGGCCCGGCCGGCAGGCTCTCGGTCACGGGCTCGACCACGGTCCTCCCGGTCGCCCAGGCCCTCGCCGAGCGCTACATGGACCTCAATTCGGGCGCGGACATCCAGGTCTCCGGCGGCGGCTCCTCGGTCGGCATCGCCGCCGTCGGCGAGAAGACGGCGGAGATCGGCATGGCCTCGCGCGGGCTCAAGGACGCCGAGACGGCGAAGTACGCCGCCCTCGAGCCGGTCGCTATCGCCCGCGACGGGATCGCGGTTATCGTCCACCCGTCCAACGCGGTGGCGCACCTCACCCTCGACCAGGTCCGGGAGATCTACGCCGGGAACGTGACGAACTGGAAGGACGTCGGCGGCCAGGACCGGCAGATCGTGGCGATCGGCCGCGACTCGGCCTCGGGCACGCGCGAGTTCTTCACCGAGAAGGTGATGGGGACGACGAGCACCACGGCGACCATGCTCGAGAAGAACTCGAACGGCGCGATCCAGTCCTCGGTCGCCCCGAACCCGGGCGCGATCGGCTACGTCGGCCTCGGGTACCTGGACGCCACGGTCCGCGCGGTCCCACTCCAGGTCGACGGCACGGCCGTCGAACCCTCGATCGAGACCGTGGCGGACGGCCGGTACCCGGTCGCCCGCGAGCTCTACTTCGTCACCAGCGGCGGGGCGACGGGCCTGGCGCAGGAGTTCATCGCCTTCGCGCTGAGCGGCGAGGGGCAGCAGATCGTGGAGAAGGAAGGCTTCATCCCGGTCGCGGCATAGGGCGGAGACCCTATCCAGGCTCTCCCTTTCCATGCACCCGACCTCGACCGCCAGGCTCCCGGCCCCGGCGCGTGCCGGGCGGTCCCATCTCGAAGAGCACGCCATCAGGGCTCTCTGGCTCGCCTGCGCGCTCGTGGCCGTGCTCGCGGTCGGCTTCATCCTCGCCTTTCTCGTCGTCTACGGCCTGCCCGCGTTCGCCGAGATCGGGGTCCTCGAGGTCCTCCTCGGCGATTCCTGGAGCCCCACGGCGACCCCGCCCGCGTTCGGCATTCTCCCGCTGGCCGTCGGGACCCTCCTGGTCACCCTGGGGGCGATGCTCTTCGCCGTCCCCCTCTCGGTGGCGACAGCCATCTACCTGGGCGAGCTCGCCCCTCCCCGTGTCAGGAACCTGGTCAGGCCGGCGATCGAGCTCCTGGCCGGGATCCCCTCGGTCGTCTTCGGGTTCTTCGGCCTGATCGTGCTCGTCGAGTGGCTCCGCGTCTCGTTTGCCGTCCCCTCGGGCGAGTCCGTGCTGGCCGGCTCCCTCCTCCTCGGGGTTATGACCCTCCCGACGATCATCTCGGTCTCGGAGGACGCGATCTCCTCGGTGCCGCGCGAGTTCCGCGAGGGCTCCCTCGCCCTCGGGGCGACGCGGTGGCAGACGATCCGGCGGGTCGTCGTCCCGTCGGCCCTCCCCGGGGTCACGGCCGCGATCATCCTGGGCATGGGCCGCGCCATCGGCGAGACGATGGCCGTCATGATGGTCACGGGCAACGCCGCGGTCATTCCCTCCCCGATCACGGACGTCCTCTCCCCGGTCCGGACCCTGACCGGGACGCTCGGGATCGAGATGGGCGAGGTCGCGATCGGCTCGCTCCACTACCACGCCCTCTTCGCCGTGGCGACCGTGCTCCTGGTCATCACCCTCGCGGTCAACCTGGGGGCCTCCGCGATCCTCCGGCGGCTGAACGCCTCGGCCACTGGACGGGGCTCTCCCTCCCGGCTCGCGGCGGTCCTGGGCCGGCCCCGCGCCGGGATGGCCGTCCCCGTCCTCGCCGCGGTCCTTGCGGCCGCCGTCGCGCACTCGGTCGGCGGGCTCCTGCCCGCGCTCGCGGTCTTCGCGGCCGGCCTGCTCCTGCTGGCCGCCGTGCCGCGCCTCTCCCGCAACCAGGCCGAGAAGGCCGCGTTCCTCCTGCTCTACCTGGCCGTGGCGGCCGTGGTCGCGATCCTCGCGATCATCCTCCTCGACATCGTCTCGAAGGGGCTGCCGGCCCTCTCCTGGGAGTTCCTGACCGGGTCCCCCCGGGACCTCGGGCGCGCGGGCGGGATCTTCCCGGCGATCGTGGGCACACTCTGCCTGGTCGCGGGCGCGATCGCGCTCGCGCTCCCGCTCGGGGTCGGGGCCGCGATCCACCTCGCCGAGTACCGGCGCGAGAACCGGCTCACCCGGCTCATCCGGAGCGGGGTCGACCTGTTGAACGGCACGCCCTCGATCGTCTTCGGGCTCTTCGGGTTCACCTTCTTCGTCCTCTACCTCGAGTTCGGGGTCTCGATGCTCGCCGGCCAGGTCACGCTCGGGCTGATGGTCCTCCCGACGATCATCCGGACCACGGAGGAGGCGCTCCGGCAGGTGCCGCAGGGGCTCCGCGAGGGCTCACTCGCGCTCGGGGCCACGCAGTGGCAGACGGTCCGCCGGGTCGTGCTCCCCCCGGCCGCGCCGGGGATCCTGACCGGGACCATCCTCTCGGTCGGGCGGGCCGCGGGCGAGACCGCGCCGATCCTTTTTACGGCCGCCGTCTTCTCGCAGCGCCACCTGCCGTCCTCGCTCCTGGACCCGGTGATGGCCCTGCCGTACCACCTCTTCGTCCTGGCCACGAACGTCCCCGGGGCACAGCAGAACACCTACGGGACGGCCCTCGTGCTGATCCTGCTCGTCGGGGCCGTGTACGCGGTCACGATCGCCGTCCGCGCCCGGTACCGGGCCGCTGGGGGGGCTCCGGGATGACGGGGACGCCCGCGCCCGGGACGATCATCGAGACCCGGGGGCTCGACCTCTGGTACGGGCCCTGCCAGGCGCTCAAAGAGATCACGATCCTGATCCCGGCGAACCGGGTCACGGCCCTGATCGGGCCGTCGGGCTGCGGCAAGTCGACCCTGCTCCGGTGCTTCAACCGGATGAACGACCTGGTCCCCGACTGCCGCGTCGCGGGGCTCGCCCTCTACCACGGCGCGGACATCAACGCGCCGGGGTACGACGTGGTCGAGCTCCGGAAAAGGGTCGGCATGGTCTTCCAGAAGCCGAACCCGTTCCCGAAGTCGATCTACGAGAACGTCGCCTACGGCCCGCGGATCCACGGCGAGAGGGACCGGGCGACGCTCGACGCGGTCGTGGAGCGCTCGCTCCGGAGCGCCGCGCTCTGGGACGAGGTCGAGGACCGGCTGCAGGAGCCGGCGCTCGGGCTCTCGGGCGGGCAGCAGCAGCGGCTCTGCATCGCCCGGACGCTGGCGGTCGAGCCGGACGTGATCCTGATGGACGAGCCCTGCTCGGCCCTGGACCCGATCGCGACGGCGAAGATCGAGAACCTGATCGACGACCTGAAGAAGCGCTACACGGTGATCATCGTGACCCACAACATGCAGCAGGCGGCCCGCGTGAGCGAGTTCACCGGGTTCATGTACCTCGGCGAGCTGGTCGAGTACGGCGAGACCCTCCAGGTCTTCGAGCGCCCTGCGGAGCGGCTGACCGAGAACTACATCACGGGGAGGTTCGGATGACGGAGCGGTTCGAGGCGGAGCTGGCGAGCCTGCGCCAGGAGATCCGCGGGATGGGCCGGCTCGCGCAGGAGATGTACTGCGACGCGGTCCGGGCGCTGGGCGAGCGGGACGCCGCGCTGGCGGAGAGGGTGATCGCGCGAAAGGAGGGGCTCCGCGGGCAGCTCCACCGGGCCGAGGACCACGCGTACCAGGTCCTCACCCTCTACCAGCCGGTGGCCCGGGACCTCCGGACGGTGGTGGCCTGCCTCAAGGTGGCGGCGGCGCTCGAGCGGATCGGCCGGTACGGCAAGGACATCGCGAAGGTCCAGGAGGCCCTCGCGGGCGAGGAGAACTCCCCGAACAGGGGGCACCTCGCGAGCCTGCTCTCGATCCCGGAGATGGCGCGGATGGCCGGCAGCATGATCGAGACGGCGCTCGCGGCCTTCGAGTCCGGGGACCTGGACCTGATCCGGGACTTCGAGGTGCGGGACGACGCGGTGGACGCCCTCGGGTACTCCATCTTCCGCGAGTGCGTGACCTACATGCTCGAGGACCCGGCGACGATCACGCGCGGGGCGCGCTACGTGATGGTGGCCCGGTACGTGGAGCGGTCGGCCGACCACGCCTGCACGATCGCGGAGGCCGCGGTCTTCATGCAGACGGGCGAGCGGGTCGAGATCAAGTGAGCCCCTCCGCAAGGGTTTTGCCGCTATCCGTCTCAGATCTCTGCTGCGCCCCAGTGGCTTAGAGGCATAGCGGCTGACTTGTAATCAGCAGGCCGCGCGTTCAAATCGCGCCTGGGGCTTAGGGCTTAACAATCTCTTTTACCCCCCCATCTCTCCGGTGCCGGCCCGGTCTTCCCGCCCGGTCCAGGACGGCTCCCGCCCTCGCCCGGGCAGTCCGGATCCGGTGGACGGTTTTTTATCGCCCTCTTCCAGGCGCCGTGACCGGACCGCGCGGGCGCCGGATGTCCCGGCTCTGCGGAGCCGAGATCGACCCGGCAGAGGTCGCGGCAGGGCTGCGGGCGCTCGTCGCGGCGGGCTGACGCGGCCGGCGGGAAAAAAGGTGTCAGAGGTGGTTGAAGAGCCAGGTGACGTCGGCGAAGTCGATCCGGCCGTTCTCGTTGTAGTCGAAGAGGCCCACCGGCTCGTGGTCGGCAATCCACGACATCTGGGTGAAGTAGAGCACCACGTCGGCGAAGTCCGGCCGGTCGTTGCCGTTGACGTCGTCGTACAGCCCGTCGCCGTCGGTGTCCGTCGGCACGAGGGGCGGGGCGTCGGGTACGGCCCGGATCCCCACCACCGCACTCGATGGATCCAGGGTGAAATAGTCAAAGTCGAGCTCGGGTGGGTCGAAGTTCCTCTCATGGTGGATGAAGGTGAGCGTGGACATGCCCGGCGGGAGCTCGACCGTGGTATTGACCCAGGAGAAACCGAGGCTCGAGGCCCTGACGGTCAGGGTCGTCGTCGTCACGCCGTTGACCTGAACGTCGATGGACCTGCCCGCGCGGGTGGCTTTCACGCGTAGGGCGAGCGGATACGTACAGTTCGTCGGGTAGGCGTTCTGCGCGCTCCTGGTGTTTCCGACCGTGTAGCGTGTCCATTCACCCTCGCGGGTGTCGGTGACCGCGTACCGGTCGTCGCCCGGGAGCGCGACGATGTCTACATCGTCGATCAGGTTGTAGGCACCCCCCGAGTTACCGTGGGTCGTGTCATGGTACCCGGATTGGTCGAAGTCCTCGGCCTCGTACCGCATCAGACCGTTCCAGAGCGGCAGGACGCTGATGAAGTCCGTCTTCGTGATCTCCTGGTGGACATCCATGACCGTGCGCACGTCGAGAGAGACCGAGTACGTCCCGATCCCCGCGTACTCATGGGTCGGGTTCTGCAATCCGGAGTAGGTATTGTCGCCGAAGGCCCATTGCCATTGGACTGGGTTCGCGCCGCCCGATGTGTCCGTGAACTGCACCGTGAGCGGAGCGTATCCCTTCCGCGGAACGGCGTTGAACTCCGGATGGGGGGTTGACGAGTACTTCACCACCCGGTTGTTTCCGGTGTCCGCCACGTAGATGTTCCCCTCTCCGTCCACCGCGATCCCCGTCGGGTTGTTGAACTGCCCGTCGCCCGAGCCGTACCCCCCGAACTCGGTGTAATAGTCGCCGTTCTCCCTGAAGACCTGGACACGGTTGTTGCCCGAGTCGGTGACGAACAGGAAATCCCTGCTGTACGCGATGCCGGTGGGCCTGTTGAACCGGCCCGCGCTCGAGCCGTAGCCTCCCACCACCTGGATCCAGTCGCCGATGTGGACGGTGTCCCAGTGGTCGTCCCGGTACATGGAGATGTTCTGGTACCGGTGGTTGTTCGTATCGACGACGTAGACGAGGTGCATCCACTCGTTGTCGAGGACCACGTCGTGCCAGTTGTAGAGAAATACGGACCTCACGGCGAGACCGCTCGGCTGCAGAAACTGTCCGGGCGCGGAGCCGGACACGCCCCAGGTGATGTTGGGCTTGAGGTTCAGATAGGCATTGGGCCAGAGGCAGAGCTGGTTCTGTCCCCGATCGGAGACGAGCCACCAGTCCCCCCGCTCATCGGTGATGTGCTCGCGATCGTACCATTGGACGATTCCATACGGGGAAGTGTATCCCGACCCCTGGTAGATGCCCGCCCACGGGGTGTAATCCCCCTCGTACCAAAACGAGCACCACTGGACCCGGTCGTTTGCGCTGTCGACGATCTTCGCTTGATCCTTCCCGACTGATGGGTATGCTTCGACGGAGATGCCGATGGGTGACTTGAACTGGCCGGCACCCACCCCCCATGTGCCCCACGTCCTGAGGAACCTGCCATCGGTGGTAAACCGCTGGACACGGTTGTTCCCCGTGTCGGTGACGTAGACGTATCCCTCGCTGCTCACCGCGACTCCCGTGGGAGCTTTGAACTGGCCGACACCCGAACCGAAGGTGCCCCAGCTCCGCTCGTAGACGAACTCTCCTGCGCCCACCGCACCCTGCACCCCGGCGAAGAGGAGGAGCAGGACCAGGACTCCGTAGATCGGCTTCATTTCGGTCACACCCGAATGGGCGTCCATTGCTTTCTGAAATATTATACCTTGTGAAACGCTCGCGGCGGAATGCCGGGGCCGCGCGGAAAAAGGGGGGGGTCTAGAGGTGGTTGAAGAGCCAGACGACGTCGGCAAAATCGATCCGGCCGTTGCCGTTGTAATCGAACGCCGGCACCGGCTCGTTCGCCGCGATCCAGGCCATCTGGTTGAAGTAGAGCACCACGTCCGCGAAGTCGGCCCGGCCGTCGCGCCTGACATCCCGACAGCCGGATCGGCACCGGACCGGGTCGATCACCCGCCCGACAGTCGCGGCCTGCGTCCGGACTCGTCGCATTGATTAATCCATTTTTACAGCCATACACTCACTATCCAGGCGACCCTGACTTCGCTCCACCCCTGAAGTCATGGACAAACACACCACCATCGCCGGCATCGTGGCCGGCGGGATCGCCGTCACCGCAGGTGGCGGCGTCACCATCGTCGCCGAGGGCTGGCAGCAGTCCGTCCTCGTCGCGCTGGCTGTCGGAGCCGCGTTCGGCCTCGGCACCTGGAGCGCCGACCGCCGGGTATCCGCGGTCGTCGCGGTCGTCCGCTCGTTCTGCGAGGAAGTCGCCACGTACTACGTGGCCAGGCAGGATGGCGAGATCACGGACGCAGAGGCCCGCGAGATCGCCTCGCGCGTCGGCCGGCTCGTAGCGGACCTCGAAGCCCTGGCCCTCGAGCTCTGCCGGCGGGACCCCGGATGATCCGGGTCGCGGCGCGGGACGCGCCGGCGGCGGCGAAGGCCGACGCGGACGTCGTCTGCGACGGCCGGACCGACGTGGCCGTGCTCGTCCGCGCCCTGGCCGTGCCGGACCGGGAGGTGGTCCTCTCGGCCGGCACGTTCGACGGCAACGCCGGGTTCACCGCCGCCGGCAACCGCTACCTCTGCCCGGCGGCGGGCGTGACCGTCCGCGGCGCGGGGCCGGCCCTCACCCGGCTCGAGGCGCGGCTCGAGCCCTGCCGGCTCGCGGTGGACGCGCCCGGGGTGACCCTCGCGAACCTGGGCGGGTTCGGGTACGTCGGCATCCAGGACACGGCCGACCGGTTCACCTGCGAGGACGTGTATATCACGCACGCCATCGGCCGGACGTACCTGCCGTTCGGGAAGAAGGGGGGGTGCACGGCTGCGTTCATGGTCTGGGGCCGGAAGGGACGGACCGTGAAGGATCTCACGTTCCGCCGGTGCTCGGTGGAGAAGAGCTACCACCACGCTTTCTCGATGAACCTCTCGGGGGCGAACGAGGGCGGCGGGTTCGCGGACGTGCTCTTCGACCAGTGCCACGCGATCAGCGCCGGCTCCGGGTTCGAGACCCGGCCCGGCTCGGCGGCCACCGGGGACCGCGACTGGTCGTGCGGGTTCGATATCCCGGACGCCGGCGACGTCTCCCGGCTCACAGTCCGGGACTGCCGGCCGGTGAACTGCTGGCAGGACGGGTTCCACCTGGACGGCTCGTGGAACGGCCACCGGCAGGTGGCGCGGGAGGTGCTGTTCGAGCGGTGCACCGCCGAGCTCTGCGGGGCCCGGTCCGGGACGGTGCCGACGGAGCTCTACCAGTCCGGGTTCTACGTGCAGTCGGGCCAGCTCGTCGATTGCCACGCGGCCCGCTGCCGGAAGGCCGGGTTCCTCTGCAAGAACCAGGAGGCCGGCGGGCTGTCCCTTATTGATTGTTCGGATACGGGCTCGGCCTACGGCCTGGTGGTCGAGTACGGCGGCGAGCGGATGCGGGTCGAGGGCTTCATTTCCGACGGTGCGACGCGGCGGGCGCTGCAGATGGTCGGGAACGACGCGGACGTCGGGATCACGATCCTGAACTTTGCCGGCACGGGCCGGCCGGCGCGGCCGGCAGGGTGACGGGCAAGGTCGGGCCCCCGCCGGGCGGGGACGCGACCCGGAATATGCCGCCGTGGCGCCCGACGGTCCTTTTCGCGGCTGACGGGCCGGTGCCGGGGCGCCCGCACCGATCATGAAAATGCCGGCGGAACATCCCCGGCCCCCGGTCGCGGCAAAGGGACAGGAGCCCGATCCCGTGACCCGCCACCGCGCATCCATCCACGCATTCCAGCGACCGTGCCGCGATCCCGGACGAGTGCCTCGCTCCGGCCCGCACCGACCATCCGTTCGAGGTCCCGGCTCCAACTCCGGGTTCGACCTGGTGCGCGCGTCCGCACGGATTCCCGGGCGAGCCCCGGGGTCGTGCGCTCCCGGGGCAGGACGACAGGTGCGGGGCGGGGGCGTCCAGCAATCCCCGGCCGATCCCGTCGCCGTCTCCTCTCCATCCGGCGCCCTTGCCAGGGCGTGCATGCGCTCCCTCCGCGCCGTGAACGCTCGCCCCGGGGAGCCCTCCTTCGACCGGGCGCTTCACACCGGCCGCATCGCCTCCAGCCACCCCAACCCCGTCGGGGAGCAGGTCCGAGAACGAGAGACCGGGCGGAGGCGGGCTTCCTCGCCTCCCTCCGCCTCCCGGGAACGCGCGCCAACCGGGAGCGGCGCCCCGTCCCATTGGTCAGGAACGATATATCCATAAACCGGCGGGTACCACCGCTCTCCTGCATGGGACTCGTCAAGACGGTCCAGCGGCTCATCACGATCCACTCCCGGCTCAGCCGGTTCCGGGGCCCGCTCGAGATGCTCACCCTCGGGGTCCGCGATCCGCGCGTCCCGCTGGTCCCGAAGACCGTGATGATCGCGACTCTCGCCTACGTCGCGAGCCCGATCGACCTTGTCCCCGACATCATCCCGTTCGTCGGGCAGATCGACGACATGATCCTGATCCCCTTCGGGGTGTTGGTGGCGATCTCGCTCCTGCCGCCCGGTCTCCGGGGCGAGTACCGGGCCGTCCGGGACGGCGCCCCGCATCTCGCCTGATCCTGGCCTTGAGGGGGGCCTCCGGTATCCCTGAGGCTCTTTTTTCCGGGCTGCGCTGGCTCCCGGGACGCCGAAAAAAAGATCGATGTGGTGCCCGGCCACGGCACGACCGGGGTTGTTCCATAGGTCGATGCGGGAGGGTATCAGGCCCGATGGTCGCGGTGTGAAAGTGAGCGCGACCAGGCCCCCTGTCGCCGCTGTCAGCATTGTTTATGCGACAGTATGCCCCATTCATGTGGGCGCAGGCGATCAACGTGGACCTCTTCATCTCGTTCCTTCTGGCCATTCTCCCCATCCTGGTCGTCTTCGTCGGCCTCGTCTTCCTCAAGCAGTCGGGCACCCTCATGGGCGTGGTCGGGTGGGTCCTCACCGTCGCGATCGCCGTCCTCTTCTTCTCGACCTCGCTGCCCATCGCGCTCCAGGCCACTCTGAACGGGATCCTCGCCTCGTTCGGGATCTCGCTGATGGTCCTCTTCACCATCCTCCAGGTCACGATGATGGACGTGACCGGGGCGATCCGGTCGATCACCGAGTACATCCGGACCATCGCGGCCGAACGCTACGAGCAGGTGATGCTCCTGAACGTCGGCCTCGGGTCGTTCCTGGTCTCGATCGGGGCCACGCCCGTCACCATGCTCCCCCCGATCATGATCGCGCTCGGCTTCTCCCCGATCGCGGCGATCGCGCTCCCGTGCCTGGGGTACGACCCGCTCACCTCGTTCTCGCTGCTCGCCGTCCCGATCTCCCTCCCGGCCCAGGTCTTCGATCTCGATCTCGCCGCCCTCGGACAGCGGATCTCGTTGTTTCTCCCTGTCATCTCGACCGGGTTCGCGTTCGGGATGCTCCTTATCGCGGACGGCGTGAACGGGGTTCGGAAGGGTTTTCTCCCTGCCGTCGTGGCCGGCCTGACGCTCGGGTTCTCGGCCGTCTTCTTCGTCCACGTCCTCCCCGTCACGGCGATCGGGCTCGTCGGGGTCTTCTCGGGTCTCGTTACGATCTCGGTCCTCCTCCTCCTCCGCGTGCTCCAGGGCCGGCCGATCCGAGTCCGTCGCGACGACTTTCCCGCCGACCTGATGCCGATCCACCGGGCGGCTCTCCCCTGGATCCTCCTCGTCGCCTTCTGCATCGTGATCAGCCTCCCCCCGGTCTCGGCCTGGCTCCACTCCCTGCTGGGCCCGCTTCAGACCATCACGGTCCTCGCGGACCAGGCTATCGACCTGCGGCTCCTGAACCAGGCGTACACCTGGGTCCTGGTCTCGACCCTGGCGGCGGCCCCATTCCTGGTCCGGAGCCGGGCCGAGGCGCGGCAGATCGCGGGGCTCTGGCTGAAGCGCGCCTGGGCCCCGACCCTCGCCGCGGCCGTCTTCTTCGCGATCGCCTACGTCATGGACTGGTCGGGCCAGACCGTGATCGACGGCGCCCTCACCTTCGCGCCGGGCACCGCGGACCTCAACATGAACGCGGTGATCGGGCTGACCCTCGCGGCGGTCTTCGGCGTCGCCTTCCCCGCGATCAGCCCCCTGCTCGGTCTCTTCGGGGCGTTCGTCTCGGGCTCGGAGGCCTCGTCGAACGTGATGTTCCACGGGATCCTCGAGCGGGCCACCAGCGTCCTCCACCTGGACTTCATCAAGGTCTACGCGGCCCACGCGGTCGCCAGCGGTATCGCCTCCGGGGTCGCGCCGGCGAAGATCATCAACGCGGCCGCCGTGATCGACCAGCTCGGGGTCGAGGGCGAGGTGATCCGGCGCTGTTTCCCGGTTGCTCTCGCGCTGACGGTCCTGACGGGGGGCATGCTCGTCCTGATGCTCGCGGTCTGAACGACCGGGCTTTTCTCTCCGGTCAGGCGCCCACCGCCGGCCAACGTCTCCGGCGGACCGTGGAGAAGATGGTTCGGACGGTGGAGCGACACGGACCGGGGATACGATGACCCCGGTCGCCACCCTCCCGGCAGTGCCCGCGTCCTCCGATCGGTACCTTCTGCCGTCGCCACCCGGAAGCGGAACCGGGGAGGGGCCGGCGCGTACCCTCCGGTCAGGGGGTTCGGGCGATCTCTTAGACCCTCTCTGAATCCGCGGGGGCGATTCACCTCGACGACCCGTGGAACCCCGGGAGGTACGGGCGGGATTACATCCTGCGAATGCGACGGCCCCCGTTGTGCAGGCGGGACGGTCGTCGATCGACCTCCCGCTGTCACGGAGATACGTGAACCGGACATATTCGCCGGGAAAGGAACGGACGTTCTCATCGAAATGCGCGTGGCCGGATCGACCCTGTCCGCGGCCCATGACCCTGAGTTCGCGGGAAAAAAAGATGATACCACAAGAAAATTTTCATTAAGGGAATGAAATTTACGCAATGTTTTATAACTCAAAACCGACCCTGGAATGGTTTGGGGTGAACATCATGACATGTGAACGACCCGCCAAACTCGAACAGGCAGCGATAGAGGAGATCCAGGATCTCGAGACGAGACTCGGGGTCACTCTTGTCGCGTATGAAAAAGTCCTGCCCTACAAGAAGCTGACCGACGACGGTATTGCAAAACTGAAAGAAATCGAGAAAGAGACCCGGGCAATACTCGTCGCGTACGAGGCATAGGTCGGTATCAACGAGCCTGGCACTCGAGGGATTCTTTCATCTCGAAGGAGAGGACCGGTGCCCGGCCGAGCGGCGGGGAGGCATGCCCCGTCGCCAGCACCGGTGTCGCCACCCGTGCGTGCTGGCGAGAGGTGGGCACGAGGGGCCGTCCGCGTCGTCCGCGCCGGCAGGGCTGCATGGGAGATGCCCGCGGCGCTCGGGACGGTCCGCTATCCACCGCTCGTGATCAGTGGCGAAACGGACGACGGAGTCGGGACCGTCGAACGGTCCCCCGTCCCGGGGTGCGTTCCCTGCACGGGGCGGAGCAGGTCGCGGCGGCGCGACCGTCCGGCGCCGGGACGGGGGTGTAGCGCACCTCGACCGGGTTCTCGTGACCGCGGAACCCCGGGTTACCCGGGATGTGATCGGCCGGGGCGGGGTGTCATCGCGTCTCTGCGATGTCGAGACAGACCGTGCCGAGCAGCCGCTGGTCGCCTGGCCGCACGACGACCTCGTTCTCGAAAACCAATGCCGTCCTGCACGAGGCGGGCGCGGGCGCGGTTCCGTCATGTGTCGTCACGCCAGGTCGCTTCTATCCATCTGAACCTCTATCCCCGTACGTTTGGTCCGGCACTCCAGCCCACCGGGGTAGACACGGGACGGTGTAACCCCCACCGTCCGCGGTTCACCCGCCGCCGGCATGGCGCCGTGCAAGGACCGTGATCGGAAGGCCGGAGCGTCCCACGGCGTCGATATCCCCGACGAAAAAACCCCGGGTCCGGTGCGCCTCCCGCGGGACGACGTCCTAGTCGAGGAGCGGGGCGATCCGTCCCCGTATCGCATCCCGCATCGCCTCGGCCGATCTCCGGTCCGGGGCCTCGACCATCACCCGGACGATCGGCTCGGTCCCCGAGGGCCGGACGAGGGCCCAGGTCCTGTCCTTCGAGATCCGGATCCCGTCCGTCCTGTCGGCGGAATAACCCGGGAACCCGGACTCGACCGCGGCCACCACCTCCCCGGCCCGGCCGGTCTCGATCCGTTCGGAGATGAAGTGGAACGGCGGCAGCCCGTCGAGGAGCTCCGAGAGTCTTTTCTCTTCGCCGGCCAGCAGCCCGACCATCGTCGCGGCCGTCATGCCCCCGTCGCGGCAGAACTGGTGGTCGGGGTAGATCAGGCCGCCGTTCCCCTCCCCGCCGAACGCCACCGGGACGCCGTCCCTGATGAGTTCGAGCATGGTCCGCGCCACGTAGATGGAGCCGACCGGCGTGTAACGGACCGTGCACCCGGTCTCCTCCGCGATATCCTCGATCAGCTGCGAGGTCGAGACGGGGGTGACGATCACCCCCCGCCGCCGCCTGCAGACGTGGCGGGCGATCAGGGCGAACTCGTGGTTCTCCTCGACGTACCGGCCCCGGTCGTCGACGAAGACCGCCCGGTCCGCGTCGCCGTCGTGCGCGACGCCGAAGGCTGCCCCGGTCTCGAGGACCAGGTCGGCGAGCGGCGCGAGGCCGTCCGGGGTCGGCTCGGGAAGCCGGCCCGGGAAGGTGCCGTCGGGCTCGCCGTTGATGGTGTGAACCTCGCAGCCCATCCGGCGGAGCAGGGCCGGCGTGGTGAGGGCGGCCGGGCCCGAGCCCGGGTCGACGGCGACGGTCATGCCCTCCCCGATCCCCCCGGGGAAGCGGGCGAGGATCGCGTCCAGGTAACGGCCGACAAGGTCCGGCGCCAGGGTCTCCGTGCCCAGGTTCATCCAGTCCCGGAGCGCGAAGTCGCCGTCGAAGAGCCGGCGCTCGAGGGCGATCACCTCCCGGTCTCCCATCTCGGTCCCGTCGTGCTCGATCACCTTGACCCCGTTGTACTGGGGCGGGTTGTGCGAGGCCGTCACCATCGCGCCGGCCGCGAAGGTGTCCCGGACGATGAACTGGAGCGCGGGGGTGGGAAGGACCCCGCAGTCCACGACGTCGCAGCCCGAGGCCAAAAGACCGGATTTCAGCGCGTGCACGAGCACCGGGCCGGAGGTGCGGGTGTCCCGGCCGACCGCGATCGGGCCCGGGCGCATCGCGCCGAGCGCCTGCCCGATCCGGAGGACGAGCTCCGGGGTCATCCGTTCCCCGACGACCCCGCGCACCCCGTTCGTCCCGAAGAGCCTCTTCTCCTTCATCGGCACCCTCCCCCGGCACCCCCTTCGCCCACGGCCCGGGCGAGCCCCGACATGGCCGTCAGCCCGCCGGCCGGGTCGCAGGCGACCAGGGCCATGACCACCGTCCCCTGCCCGGCATGGACCATGCCCCTCAGGCCCGCGGCGACCACCCCGGGGGCGGATGCCAGGCCGGCCTCGAGTCGCCCGAGGGTATCGCGGTCGCCGGCGATCTCCCCCGTGGTCCGCATCGCGCCGCTGCACTCGAAGCCGCCGGCGCCGCCCGCCCGGGCCCGGCACTCCCGGAGGAGGCCCCCGGGCGAGTGGTGCTCGTCGAACCGGTCGAGGGCGCCGAGCACCTCCCGAGCGGTCGGGTCGCGGAGCACGCACCGCTCCGACGGGAGGTCGCCGATCACCACCCGGGCGAACGGCTCTTTCTTGAACCCCTCGACGAGCGCGAGGTCGCACCCGCTGTCCGAGAGCCGGTCCAGGGCAGAGAAGAGCGTGTCCCCTCGGTGTAGCCCGACCCCCTTCTCTGCGTCGATACCGACCACGACGCGGGCCCCCCGGTCGTAGAACCGGGTCGTGTCCCGGTCCGGATCGAGCGAGAAGGGGTGGGCCCCCCCCAGGTGCTTGACCACGCCGACGGCGAGTTCCGGGGCGGCGGCGTCGATCACCTGCTCGATCAGGGTCGTCTTGCCCGTCCCGGACCAGCCGGCGAACTGGACGACCCTCATTCTTCCTCCCGCTGCCCGCGGGTCTCGAGCAGGGTCTGCGCCGCGAGCCCCACCGACCGCATGATCCCGGCGATCCGGTCCTCGATGTCGAGCTCGTCGTCGACCGGGAGGCTCGTCCCCTCGACCTCGAGCAGGAACCGGGCGACCTCGCTCGCCTCGAAGAGGAGGTCGTCGAGCTCCTCCGTGGTGAAGAAGCCGCACATGGCCCCGTAGAAGAAGGTCGCCCCCGCCTTGCGCACCTTCTTCTTGAACGAGTTCCGCGCCTGGTTGACCGCCTGCGGCGAGTAGGGCTCGGTCATGAACGGGACGAGCTCGGGGAGGTGCTGGCCGATGAAGGTCATCTCGGCCCCCGAGGTAGTCCGGAAGTCGGCGCAGAGACGGGCGAGCGCCCACTCGCGGGCGGTGATGTAGGTTCGCCGGCGCAGGAACCGGTTCACCTTCTCGTAGGCGGCGCCGTCGACCTTGCGGAACTTGGCGTAGCGGGCGACCTCGTCGTCCTGGAATCCGGCTGCCATGCGATCAATCTCTTGGCGGTGCAGGGCAAAAAACGGATCAGGGCGGGGCAGGCCGGACCTCGATCCAGTCGAGGTTCGTGTTCCGGGCCTCGTCGAACCGGAGGACGATCGGCTGCCGGCCCGGGGCGAGATCGAGCGGGAGCTCGGACGTCACGTAGTCCTCGAACCCGCCGGTCCGCGGAACGGTAACCCGCCCTGCGGCCCGCCCGTCCGGCTCGACCTGGAACGAGCGCCCCTCGTGGGGGCAGGCGAGCCGGAGAGCTGCCACGTACCGGCCGCCGCGCGAAACGTCGACCTCGTACGCGAGCCACTCGCCGGGGCGGATGAAGCCGACGTTGTGGCCGTCGATCGAGGGGGTGTACTCGATGTCGACGTCGTCGAACCGGTAGGCGGCGCCCCCGTTTCCGGCCGTGGTGTCCCAGAAGCCCGTGCCCTGCCCAGGGAGATAGTCTTCGGCCTGGATCCTCCCGGGGACCGGGTGGACGGGCGGGACTGGCGGCGTCGGCAGGGGGACGGGGACGCGGCGCGTGACGGGCGGCGGCGGACCCACCGGGATCGGGGTCCGGTCGGGCCCGGCATCGGTCTCGTCCGAGGTCGCGAGCGCGCAGGTGTTCCCCCTAGCGTTCGGGTTGTAGGCGTCGCCGATGTTCAGGACGGGAAGGGTGCTGCCGCTCGCCGTGATCTCGAGGCGGGAGTTCGTGACCGGCCGCTCGTACTGCGGCTCGCCCTGGTACCAGCCCAGCACGGACTGGACGCGTGGGGCGACGTCGGCGCGGCCCGGGGCGTTGTACTGGCAGAAGTACTCGAGCCGGAGGTCGTCGGCGAACGCGGCCCGGAAGGCCCAGTTCGCCGCGTCGACCGAGACGCAGTCGACGAGCGAGACGTTCCGGACGTTCTTGCAGAACTTGTAGCCGTACCCCGAGCCGATGTCGACGCAGCGCTCCAGGGCGTTGTCGCCGTCCTGCTCGTCGTAGAACCCGTAGTTGCGGTTGTGGACCGAGAGGCAGTCGACGAGGTACGTGCCCCTGGCGAAGGTGTACCCGGCCATGTAGAAGGCCGCGCGGACCGGGGGTTCGGCCGTCGGGTCCCCTGGGTTCGTATTCCGCCAGCCGTTCCCCTCGGGGATGCAGTCGACCAGCCGGATCCCCTCCTGCCGCCCGCCCGTCTCGAGGTGGAACCCCGACTCCCAGTTCCCGGCGGCGTAGCAGCGCTCGACCGCGAGGTCGACCAGGTCGTTTCCCTCGTGGAAGTCGAACCCGGTCGCCCAGGGATGCCCCCGGTCGTCGCCGCAGCGGACCGCGCTGCACTCGACAAAGCGGACGTTCCGGATCAGCCGGGGTTCGCCCCGCCCGTTCATGTTGAAGCCGTGGGTCCCGATCTCGCGGGCGACGCAGCGGTAGAAGACGAAGTCCTCGATGACACGGTTCTCGGCCCAGAAGAAGAACGCGCCGTTGCCCCCCATGTCCCCGGGCATCCCCGGGTAGTAGCCGCGGAGGGTCTCTTCGGCCAGGACGTCCTCGACCCGGACATGGCTCGCGGTGATCCGGACGCAGGCCCGGTCCGTGATCCGGAGCGAGCAGATGGTGGTGTACGGCCGGTCGATCTTGATCGAGTGGTAGTAGCCCGAGATCGCGACCGTGGTCTCTATCGTCCCCTCGCGCTCGAGGATCGTGCAGGGCGCCGGCCCCAGGTTCCCGGGGCAGGTGAAGGTCCCCGCCGTGAGCCGGATCCGGCCCCCGTCCCGGGGAAGGGCGGCGAACGCCCGGTGGATCTCGACCCGGTCGTCGACGCCGTCGCAGACGAGATCGGCTCCGGCCCGCGCCTCCTCGGGGGCGTCGGCGGCCGCAACACGGATCGTCGGCGCCTCCGAACCCGGCGGGGCGAACACCATCGGTACGGCGACCAGGGCGAGAATCACGACGAAACCGACCAGCCCCTGCACGAACGGGGAGGCGGAGAGGCGCGGGGGGTCCATTACTCCCGGGAAGGTGGGGGAGGTTGGCCGGCGGCCCGGTGCGGTGACGTCTATCGGCCCCGTCGGACGGCGCGCGAGCGATACGCAGCCTTTAATAGAATCGAGGCCCAAGGTTCTGGGCGCGACGCCGCACTGTCCCGGTAGGGTAGTGGATATCCTAGAAGCCTGCGGAGCTTTTGACCCGGGTTCAAGTCCCGGCCGGGGCGTCCCGGGGACGGGTGGAACGCCCGACCCCGCCCGTTTCTCGTATCATGACGCCGTCCCGCTCGCGGGACCCTCGACCCTTCCCTTCCCCGTCACCTGGACGCACCGGCCCCCGGACCGCCCGGGCGCCGTCAGCCCGGGGCGAGCGGAAGGCCGGCCCGCAGGGCCGGTCCCGTGGACGCATCCCGCCGGCGGGTGCGGGGTCCCTCGCCGCCGGCTCCAACAACCGTCTCCAGGACCGGGGGTGCGCGCGGCCCGGCTCACGCGGCCGGGCCCGTCCCGAGCGTGAACGAGAACGTCGCGCCCCGGTCGATCCCGCCGGTCGCCCAGCACCGTCCCCCGTGCCGTTCGACGATCCGGCGGACGAGCGGGGGCCCGATCCCCGAACCCTCGTACTCGCGCGCGTCGTGGAACCGGGAAAGTCGTCGAAGACCCGGTCCGCGATCTCCGCCGGGAACCCGACGCCGTTGTCGGACACGGTGTAGACCGTTTCGTCAGCGCCTTTCGACGACGAGAGCCGGATCCGCGCCGGGTCCCGCGTTCGCGTGAACTTGAGAGGGGTTCGAGATCAGGTTCTGGTAGACGTGGCTGAGCATCTCGCGGTCGGCCCGGCAGGGCGGCAGGTCGCCGATCTCGACCTCGACCCGCCGCTCGCCGGGGCCCGGAACGAGCTCTCCCGCCACGGCCCGGGCCAGATCCCCGGTCTCCACCCACTCGAGGTCGAGCGGCTGCCTCGAGAGGCGCGAGAGCGCGAGAAGCCCCTCGATGATGAACCTGCCCGCACGGTGGACGCCGTCGCGGCCCCGGTCCGCCAGGCCGCGCTGGTCGGCCGAGAGCCCCTTTCCGTGCTGGACCGTCAGGATCCCGAGATAGCCGTCGATCGCACGGAGCGGGGCGCGGAGGTCGTGGGAGACGGAGTGGATGAACGACTCGAGGTCGCGGTTCGCCGCCCTGAGCTCGGCCGTCCGCTCCTCCACGCGCCGTTCCAGCTCGGCCGTGAGCACCGACAGCGCCGTCTCGGCCTCTTTCCGATCGGTGACGTCGCGGCCGACAGACTGGAACTCGGTGATGGCGCCGTCACGATCGAAGAACGCCCGGTCGTGCCACTGGACCCAGCGTTCCCGCCCGCCGGGGAGGACGACCCTCTGATCGAGCGTCCCCGCGGGGCGGGCCTGCGAGAGGGAGCGGAAGTGGGCCGCGACCCGATCGGCCTCGTCCGGAGGGAGGTTGGGGGCGAACCGGGACCCGGCGACCGTTCTCGGGCCGAGATCGAAGAACCGGCAGCAGGCCTCGTTGGCCATGAGGTGCGTGCAGTCGGGCCGGAACCGGCAGATCAGTTCCTGCTAGGCCTCGACGACGGCACGGTAGCGGGCCTCGCTCTCGGCGAGGTGCCGGCGGGCATGGTGGCGCAGGAGCGCGACGGACGCCTGCCGGACGAAGGCCTCGATCAGCTCCCGGTCGCCCAGTTCCGCTCCCTTCCGGACAGCGATGGTGACGACCCCGTACAGGCCGCCCCGGCAGGTGCAGCCCATGGTGTAGTACTTCCCGAGGTCGAGGCGCTCCTCGAGCCGGTTGCAGGCCTCCTCCGGCAGGGTCCTGAGGAACCCGTGGTACGCCGAGGTGACGCCCTCCACCATCTGGTTGCACTTAAGAATCGTCGTGATCAGCTGAGCCGACGCCGTGTCGAGGAACATGGTGTGACCGACGAGGTCCCTGCCGAACTCTTCCCTGGCGATCTGGCGCGAAGGCTCATCGGTGAGAAAAATACGCACAACAAGCCCGAGTGATTCCATATCGACCGAGATGAGGACGACGTGGGAGTCCGGCACGAAGCCGGCGATCTGCTCGCCGATGTAGCGGTAGATGTCCGCGTCGTCGTCCATCCGGACGAAGTCCATCGCGGTCCGGGAGAGGAACTCCAGGAACTCGTTCTGGCGGTGGAGCGAGGCCGGACCGGGCTCCTGGCCGACCAGACGTTCGACGGTCCTCCCCAGGGCGTCGAGGCGTTCCTCCGGGTTCCCGCTCTTCTCGACGAAGCGGTCGAGCCCGCTGTTGAAGGCGTCGATCACGATCTCCTCGTGACCGGGCTTTGTGAAGAGGATGAACGGGACGGGCCCGCCCTCGGCCCGGACGAGCGAGAGGAGCCCGAGCACCTCCTCCTCGAGGGGATCGGCGACGACGATCTCGAATTTCCGTTCCCGGAAGAGGCTCCCGGCTTCCGCGAAGGTGCCGGCCGATACGACCCGGATGGTCCCGTCGCGGGAGAGCGACCGCCCGGCCCTCTCGCGCCAGGCGGCATCGTGGTCATAATAGAGAAGCCGGGCCATAATGAAATATAACAGGAACGATCCCGGGCGCCGTATTTTTACCTTCGTCCAGGTCTTCCCGGCGGGGCGGCGCGGGCGGCGATACGGCACGGAGGGGGGATGCCCGTGCCGCCGCCCCCTCGCCGCGGATCGCGCCGGGCAGGGGTGGCGGGCCGTCCCCGGGCCGCCTTCCGCCTGTCCGTCCCGTTCGCGCAGCTCCCCGGGAGCGTGGTCCCCCTCCCGGGGGCGGGCCCCGCGGCCCCTCGATCCGGGAGCGCCAAGCTTGATAAAGCCTCTCTGCCTATCAGGACATGAGGAGAGTATGACGAAGAAACTCACGACGCGGGCCGGCGCCCCCGTCCCCAACAACCAGGACGTCCTGACCGCTGGAAAGAGGGGGCCGCAGCTCCTGCAGGACGTCTGGTTCCTGGAGAAGCTCGCCCACTTCGACCGGGAGGTCATCCCCGAGCGGCGGATGCACGCCAAGGGCTCCGGTGCGTACGGGACGTTCACGGTCACGCACGACATCACGCGGTTCACCCGGGCCAAGATCTTCTCGGAAGTGGGCAAGAAGACCGACTGCTTCGTGAGGTTCTCGACCGTCGCCGGCGAGCGCGGCGCCGCCGACGCAGAGCGCGACATCCGGGGCTTCGCGATGAAGTTCTACACCGAGGAGGGGAACTGGGACCTGGTCGGGAACAACACGCCCGTCTTCTTCTTCCGCGACCCGCTCAAGTTCCCGGATCTCAACCACGCCGTGAAGCGTGACCCCAGGACCAACCTTAGGAGCGCTCTCAACAACTGGGACTTCTGGTCCTCGCTCCCCGAGGCCCTGCACCAGGTCACGATCGTGATGAGCGACCGGGGGATTCCCGCCACCTACCGGCACATGCACGGCTTCGGCAGCCACACCTTCAGCCTGATCAACGCGAAGAACGAGCGGGTCTGGGTCAAGTTCCACCTGCGGACCCAGCAGGGGATCAGGAACCTGACCGACGCCGAGGCCGAGGACGTGATCGGGAAGGACCGGGAGAGCCATGGGCGTGATCTCTACGAGGCGATCGAGCGGGGCGAGTTCCCCCGGTGGACCCTGTTCATCCAGGTGATGACCGAGGAGCAGGCCGCAGCCCTGCCGTACCACCCGTTCGACCTCACCAAGGTCTGGTTCAAGAAGGACGCCCCGCTGATCGAGGTCGGCGTGCTCGAGCTGAACCGCAACCCCGACAACTACTTCGCCGAGGTCGAGCAGGCCGCGTTCAACCCGGCGCACGTGGTCCCCGGGATCGGCTTCTCTCCCGACAGGATGCTCCAGGGCCGGCTCTTCTCGTACGGCGACGCCCAGCGCTACCGGCTCGGCGTGAACCACCACCAGATCCCGGTGAACGCCCCCCGCTGCCCGTACCACAGCTACCACCGCGACGGCATGGGGCGGGCGGACGGCAACTACGGCAGCACCCTGGCCTACGAGCCGAACAGCTACGGGGAGTGGCAGGAGCAGCCGGAGTTCGCCGAGCCGCCGCTCCACCTGGAGGGGGCCGCCGACCGCTGGGACTACCGCGAGGACGACGACGACTACTACACCCAGCCGGGCCTGCTCTTCCGCCTGATGTCGCCCGAGCAGCAGCAGGTGCTCTTCGAGAACACGGCCCGGAACATGGGCGACGCGACAAAAGAGATCAAGGTCCGGCACATCGGCAACTGCCTGAAGGCCGACCCCGCGTACGGCAAGGGCGTCGCCGACGCCCTGGGGATCCCGCTCAGCGACGTCCCCGGGGCCTGACCGCCCGGGATCGTTCCTCGGGCGCGGGGACCCGCGCCCCTCTTCTTTCTTGGCCGGCCTCCAGCCGGTCGGCTCGAGGTGTCCGAGTCACGACGGCCTGCCGGGGCTTTCCGGCGAGAGAAGCGGGTGAACCGGGCCGCATCGAGACCGGTACGTCCGCCGGGATGGTCGTATGGAACCGGGACCAACCCGTGATCTCAGCGGACTTCAGCGTTGTATGAACGGTGGTTGCCGGCAGGATCGTGATGGATGCACCGCTGCCGCGGTGCGGTATCTCCCTGGAGATCGTGTTCCGGCAGGTCCCGGACGCGATGCGTGGCGATCGCGCGGGAACGGCCCGTTCCCAAACGGACGCCGTTCCTGGTCCCGCCCCTGTGGGGCCGTCTCCCACCTCCGGCCGGTGCGTGGCGGCCGGCCGTCCACCCGGGCCCGGCGTCCCGCAAACGCCCCGCGTGGTTCCCGGTACATGGAGTGAGCGGGTGCCGGGGTCGGGACCACCTGTCCTCCATCACCCCCATCGCCCGTCGAGAACGACGCCGGGGCGGGGAACCGTTTCACCCCTGGAATCCCCGGGAAACGCCCGGGCCGCTCCCCCCTCCCCACGAAGACGCGAGCCCGTCGCCAGCGGGGCACTCGGACCAGGAACCGGCGCGAACCTCCGCCCTCTCCCGGAGTCCTCCCCTCCCGCCGGCACCCCGCAGGGGACGGCGCAATCACTCGTATAAAAAAATGGGTAGTATTAAACGCCTGCGGTGACAGGGTGTTGGCAGGTGAGGCATATGCACTCCTACCGGGGAATCCGCAGACCCGCCACGTTCTTCATCTCCACGATCCTGATCGGTGCCGTTTCGGGCGTCGTCCCGATCGGCATGGATTCCGTGACCTACGACCAGGCGAAAACGCACTACGCTGCCGGCGGCACGGCATGGGCCGGCGCCTGGGAGGCCTCGGAGATCGCGGTGATCCGCCAGCACCTCCTCGAGGCGAGGACTGCGTACGCGAACTGCCTGGAGACCACGAACGCGGTGAACGACCCGGCGAACGCGGCGAACCTGGCCCTGCTCAGGACGATCTCGGCCGCGTACGTCGACCTGGCCGATGCCGCGCTCGCGATGTACGACGGCGCGGGCGCCTACGCCGCGGGCAGGTACCAGATGACATCAGCGAACTACGCAGCAGCGGCGACCTCGTTCGGGAGCGCGGCAGAGAAGTTCGACTCCTCGAAGACCCTCTTCTCCCGGGCGACAGGCAGGCTCCAGTCCGTGGTCTACGCCGGGACGGAGTTCGGCGACGGTACCGCGTACACCGCCGCGATCGTTTCGATCCTGGACGGGAAGGCCGCGTACATGGAGGAGTTCTCGCGGTACGCGGCGGGGTGGCAGCACACGGCCCTCGCCTACCGGGCCCACGCGAACGGCGACCAGGCGACCGCCCGTAGCGAGGCCTCGCAGGGCATGGTTCTCTTCGACGGCCTCCGGGGCTCGGCGGCCTTCGGCGCGGACGCGGCCGCGAACTACGGGGTCCTCGCCGCACTGGCCGGCACCCCTCCATCCGCGCCGACGACCGGTCCGCTGAACCAGATCAACCGGGGCAACACGGTCTTCATCGGCGAGTTCGGGCTGAACCTCGTCTCTGCCGGTGTCACCAACGGGATGACGCTGGGCTGGTTCCAGGCGGGGTCAAACGTCCTGGCCGGTTCGCCGGACGACATGCTGATCGTCTCCGACGCCGCGAACTTCAACGTCGGCGCGGGGACCCGCGAGGGTGCCTGGTATGACGTGAACAACCGTGGTGCCGTTCCGGTCATCAACGTCAAGGACCCGTCGCTCGCGCTTCGCATCCTTCGTGTCAACGCCGACGGCAGCACTGCCGACGTCACGGACAAGACCGTGACGCAGAGCGACCGCCTGACGTTCCGTGTCGACTCGAACCTCGCTGCTGTCAACGAGCAGCGTGGTGCCCCCGCGATGGTGACGATCAAGGTTTCCGACCCGAACGGGAACGTCTACAGCCACCTGCTGACGACAGACGCGACGGGTGCCGACGTCCTGAACTCGCTCCAGGTCGGTGTCACGTCCGACGTGTACCGCGTCCCGGGTGCCGGCGAGAACGGCGCGATGTGGTACACGGACAACGCGAACTACGGTCGCGGCGAGTACAAGGCGTGGGCCGAGTGCAACCTGAACGGGATGAAGGACAACTACAAGGACCCGTCGGGTGCCGACTACTCTGGCAAGACGATCACGAGCCAGCACACCGTAACCGTCAAGAGTGACGAGCTCTCGATCGCGGCCTCGACGGATATCGTCGTCCGCAACAACGACTTTGCCGTTCTCATCACCGGCCGGCCGACGACGTCGTACCGGCTCTTCGTCGTCGGCGGAGTCTCGGAAGCGCCGACGATCAAGCCCGGCCAGGTCGGCGTGACGGTGGACGCGGATAACCCGTCGGCGGCCACGGTCACGACCGACCTCGATGGCAGGCGGTTCGTCGGGTTATCAACGGGCGCGGATACCGGGGTCGGGACCTGCACAATCCGCGTCGAGCGGCTCGACCCGGCGACGGGCCGGGTCGAGTCCGACACGGTGGAGACGGCGGTCGCGACCGGCTAGCCCCCGATCTCTCCCCCCCGGCGTTTCCCGGGGGGCGCCCGGGAGCGTCGCGGTCGGGAGATCGCCGCGATCGATATATTGAAAGGGCGATAGGGAGACCTGAAGAGAGACAGAGTGTTCCGCCATGGTCTTCTTCTTCGACCCCATCTACTTCATCTTCATCCTGATCCCGACGATCCTGATCTCCGCCGGGGTCCAGGTCTGGCTCTCGCGGACGTACGCGAAGTGGTCCCAGGTCCCCAACCACGTCGGCCTCAACGGCCTCCAGGTCGGCAAGACCCTCTTCACGAGGACAGGCCTCCAGCCGATCGGCCTCCAGACCACTCAGGGCGACCTCTCGGACCACTTCGACCCGAGCGCCAACGTGGTCCGCCTCTCGCACGATATCGCGACGGTCCCCTCGGTCGCCTCGATGGCCGTCACCGCCCACGAGCTCGGGCACGTCCAGCAGTACCAGACCGGCTCGGGGATGATGAAGGTCCGCAACCTGCTCGTCCCGGCCGTCAAGTTCAGCCCGACCCTCTCGTACATCTGCATCCTGCTCGGCCTGATCATGAATGTCGCCGGCCTCTTCTACCTCGGGATCCTCTTCTTCGCCCTGATGGTGATCTTCACGCTCATGACCGTCCCGATCGAGTTCGACGCCTCCCGCCGCGCGTTCCGCCTGCTCGACGAGGCGGGCCTGCTGGTCGACGACACCGACCGCCGGGGCTCCCGGGCGATGCTGACCGCCGCCGGGTTCACCTACGTGGCCGCTGCGGTGACGGCGATCCTCCAGCTCCTCTACTACCTGGCGCTCGCGCGCCACGACTGAGCCCTCCCCCCCCGGGGGGCGGCGGTTTTATCTGGCTCCCGCCCGACCTGATGCCATGAGCGCCAAGAAACCCGACCCCATGGTCGGCACGCCCGCCCCGGCCTTCTGCCTGCCCGACGCGAACGGCGACGAGGTCTGTCTGGAGTCCCTCCGGGGCCAGTGGGTCGTCCTGTACTTCTACCCCCGTGACAACACCCCGGGGTGCACGCTCGAGGCGCAGCTCTTCACGGCCGCCCTGGACGCGTTCGCCGCCCTGGACGCGACGGTGATCGGGGTCTCGTCCGACTCGGTGGCGAGCCACGCGCGGTTCGCCGAGAAGCACGCGCTCCGCCACCGCCTCCTCTCCGACGAGAACCGCGAGGTCCTCACGCTGTTCAGCGTCTGGAAAGAGAAGAAGCTCTACGGAAAGGTGATGATGGGGATCGAGCGCTCCACGTTCCTGATCGACCCGGAGGGCGTGGTCCGGGAGGCCTGGCGGAAGGTGAGGGTGGCGGGCCACCCGGACGCGGTCAGGGAGGTGCTCGAGGCGCTCCGGGCCGCCGGCTGAACGGCCCGCTGGGCGGGGTTCCCCCGCCCCGCGGGAGCGGCTCAGCCCGGAGGCACGATCCTGACGATCTCGGGGGTGGTCGCCCGGATCTCGCGGGGGAGGTTCGAGGTCCCGATCCCGCGGGTAACGTAGAGGACCGCGCCGCCGCACCGCGACCTCCCCGAGAGCCCGAGCCGGTCGGCGACCCCGGCCGGCAGGAACTGCCCGCCGTGGGTGTGGCCGGCCAGGATCAAATCCGCGTCCCAGGGCGCGGCGCAGTCGGGCTCGTGGATCAGGTAGACCGTGAAAGCGTCGGTCGGCTCGAGGAGCGGCGGGGAAGCCCGCCCCGCCCAGGCGTCGTCGACCCCGACCAGCCGGAACGGCCTGCCGTCCACCCGGAGCTCCACCACCTCGTTCCTCAGGACCCGGACCCCGTTCGCCTCGAGGGCTGTCGCGACCCGGTCGGCGAACGCGCCGTCCGCCGTCCCGTCGTCCATCGGGGTCGTGTCGTAGGAGCCGGCCGCGAGCCTGAGCAGGCGGATCTGCGCGAGTTTCCGCACGAGCCCGGTCGCCGTGTCGCCCGAGCGGTAGTCGTGGTTCCCGAGGACCGCGTAGGTCGGGGGCTCGAGCTCCCCCCAGACCGACTGGAGCGAGAGGTCGTCCGAGCCGCCGAAGACGAAGTCGCCGCCGATCAGAACGAGGTCGGGGTCCATCGCGTTGATCGTCCTGATCGTCTCGCGGATCAGCGGCAGGTTGTCGTCCCGCACGTGCGGGTCGGCGATGAAGATGATCTCCCCGACCGCCCCGTCGACGGCGAGCTCGGTCACCTCGGGGACCCTCCGCTCGACGGCGACGGCCCCCAGCGAGGCCGAGAGGAGGGAGAGCAGGATGGTGACCGAGAAGAACCGGTTCAGGCGCGGCGGGATCGATCCGAGAGCCATTTTTCAGACATGGGACGGGAAGGGTATAAGCCGTTCGTATCGGGGCACTCGCCCCGGCAGAGGCCGCGCAGGCTTATCGCCCGGAGCGCCCAACGGGTAGCCGTGACACCTCCCCCGTTCCGGTTCGCGCGCAGGATGGCCGCTATCCCACCGTCGTTCCTCGGCAGGCTCTTCGCCGTCTCCGCCGACCCCTCGGTGATCTCGTTCGCTGGGGGTCTCCCGTCGCCTGCGGTCCTGGACGCGGCCGGGATCGCCGATGCCGCGGCCGGGGTATTCGCCGACGAGGGGCCTCGCGCCCTCCAGTACGCGACCACCGACGGGCTCCTCCCGCTGCGCGAGTTCATCGCCGCCCGCTACCGGCGCCGAGCCGGACTCGACGTCACCGCCGCGAACGTCCAGATCGTGAACGGCTCGCAGCAGTGCCTCGACCTCGTCGCGAAGGTCATGCTCGACCCCGGCGAGAGCGTGGGGATCGAGGCCCCCGGGTACCTCGGCGCCATCGAGGCCTTCAGCCTGTACGAGCCCCGCTTCTCGGCCGTCCCCGTCGACGAGGCGGGGCCGGACCTGGGGGCGCTGGAGCGCGCCCTGGCCGGCGCGAGACCGCGCTTCTTCTACGCGGTCCCGAACTCCCAGAACCCGTCCGGGCTGACCTACCCCGACTCCGCCCGGCGGGCGGTCGCCGGCCTCCTCGCCGGCTCCGGGACCCTCCTCTACGAGGACGACGCGTTCGGGGAGCTCTTCTTCGACGGCCGGCCCCGCCGGCCCGTCGGGGCCGCGCTCCCGGGTAAGGCCGTCCTGACCGGCTCGTTCTCGAAGGTGCTCGCGCCGGGCATGCGCTGCGGCTGGATCGTCGCGCCCGAGCCGTTTCTCTCCCTGTTCAACGTCGCGAAGCAGGCGGCGGACCTCCACTCGAACCACCTCTGCCAGCTGGTGCTGATGCGCTGGCTCGAGACCCGCGACTACGACGCCCAGTGCCGCCGCGTGGCCCGGGGCTGCGAGCGGAACTGCCGCGCGCTCCTGGACGCGCTCGACGACCTCTGTCCGGGGCTCGGACACACGACGCCCGAGGGCGGCATGTTCCTGCTCGCCCGCCTCCCGCCGGGTGTCTCGTCGCTCGACCTCTTCGAGGAGGGGATCCGCCGGGGGGTGGCGGTGATGCCGGGCCGGCCGTTCTACCTGGAGGGGGGCGACGACGTGGTCCGGCTCAACTTTTCGAACACCGACGAAGACGGGATCGCCCGCGGGTGCGAACGGCTCCGGGACGCCCTCCACGCCCTCGGCGGCTGAAGTTCGCGCCCGGGAACGACCGCCCGGACGCGGTCCTCCCGGGCCGCCCGTGCGGCAGGCCCCCGTTCAGGTGGTTTTTTATCGTCTCCCGGAGCAGCTGAAGCCATGGACTACGTGCATATCAACGGCGCCGACCGGGGGAAGGTCGTACTCTACGCCCTCTCCACGTGCGGATGGTGCGCACAGGCCAAGCAGCTCCTGATCGACCTGGGGGTCGCCTTCGACTACATCTACGTCGACCTGGTCGCGCCCGGGGACCAGAAGACCGTGATCGAGGAGGTCGAGCGCTACAACCCGGCCCTCTCGTTCCCGACGGTCGTGATCGGCGACAGGACGATCGCCGGGTTCCTGGAGAAGGATATCCGGGAGGCGCTCGCGTGAGCGGGTCCGGCCCGATCACCGACGACGACGTCGACCGGCTCTACCGGGAGATCGAACGCGACGCCGAGTCGGGTGGCTACCACATCCACCCCGACAGGGTCTTCACGGAGCGGCTCGTCCGCGGGCTGATCGAGAACGAACGGCGGTACGGCTACCGCTCCTGCCCGTGCCGGCTCTCCGCAGGCTCGCCCGGGGAGGACGTCGACATCGTCTGCCCGTGCGACTACCGCGACCCCGACCTCTCCGAGTTCGGCGCCTGCTACTGCGCGCTCTACGTCTCGAAGGAGGCGAGGGAGGGGAAGGTCCCGATCGGGTCGATCCCCGAGCGCCGCCCGCCCCGCGCCGAGCGGGAGCGCGCCCGGGCAGAGCAGGCCCGGACCGCCGGCGCCCCCGCCCAGCTCCCCTTCCCGGTCTGGCGCTGCTCGGTCTGCGGCTACCTCTGCGCCCGGGAGGCCCCCCCGCTCCAGTGCCCGATCTGCAAGGTCGGCAGGGAGCGGTTCGGCCGGTTCATCTGAACCACCCAAACCCTCTTATGCCCCCGGGCGAAGTCATGGGTATGGCAGACAGAGTCACGGTCGAGATCGTCGGGTTCTCGAACTCCGAGTGCGGCCCCTTCCCCTGCGACGAGCACCGGACCTGCGGGCTCGACGACTGCGCCCCCTACGCGAGCCTCACCGGCGCGTTCACTGCCCTCGAGGCGCGCCTCCGGGCCGACTACGGAGACCGCGTGGAGACGAAGCTGACGCTCCTCGACGACGGCGTGCCAGAGTACGTCCGGGAGATCGTCGACCGCGAGTCCCCGCCGCTCCCGCTCATCCTGGTCAACGGCCGGCTGCGGCCGATCGGCCGGATCTCGGTCGACCCCATAAAGAGGGAGATAGACCTCGCCCTGGCCGCCTGACGCCCGTCACTCGACGACCGAGAGGTCTCCCGAAGCGATGTCGTAGTAGACGCCGTTGAGGTGGATCCGCCCCTCCGCCTCGGCCTTCTGGACGATCGGGAACTGGCGCAGGTGCTCGAGCTGGAGGCGCACGTTCTCTTTCGCGATCGCCTCGAGCCGGGCCTTCCTCTCGGTCTCCGTCGACGCCGGCGGCAGGCGATCGTCGACCCGCTTCTGGGCCGGCCTCGCGTTGGAGAGCCAGTTCGGGATCATGTGGTCGTGCGAAAGGTCCGCGTCGAGCGCCTTGCAGGCCCCGCAGTCCGAGTGCCCGCAGACGACGATCTCCTGGACCTTCAGGTGGTTGATCGCGTACTCGAGCACGGTCCCCGCGTTCAGGTCGAGGGGCGGCACGACGTTTCCGATGTTGCGGTGGACGAAGAGCTCGCCCGGCTTCACGTTCGCGATCATCTCGGGAACGATCCGCGAGTCCGAGCAGCCGATCCAGAGCACGGACGGCTTCTGTCCGGTCGCGAGCGCCTCGTAGAACTCACAGTTGGGCCTGACCTCGTTCTCGCAGAATGCCCGGTTGCCCTCGAAGATGTGGTCGATCATGATTCCTCCGTTCAGATGAGGTGGTCGACCCGGGAAGATATAAAAAGTGGGGAGATCAGCGCTGGACCGCGCCGACGTGGGCCTGCTCGACCGTGCGGGCGTACCGGGCGAGCACCCCCGAGAGGTCTCTCCTCCGGGGCGTCCACGCGGCGCGGCGGCGGGCGAGCTCGCCGTCGTCGACGAGCATCTCGAGGGAGCGCTCGACGAGGTCGATCCTGACCGTATCGCCGTCCCGCACCAGGCCGATCGGCCCGCCCGCTTCGGCCTCGGGCGCGACGTGGCCGATGCAGGGGCCGCGGGTGCCCCCCGAGAACCGCCCGTCGGTGATCAGCGCGACCCGGGAGAACCCGAGCCCCATCAGCGCCGAGGTCGGCGAGAGCATCTCGGGCATGCCCGGGCCGCCGGCCGGCCCCTCGTAGCGGATCACGACCACGTCCCCCTCGCGGATCTTGCCCGAGAGGATCGCGGCCATCGCCGCCTGCTCCCCGTCGAAGACCCGGGCGGGCCCCTCGTGCCGCCACATCTCTTCCGGGACGGCCGCCGCCTTGACCACCGCCCCGTCGGGGGCCAGGTTGCCGGTGAGCGTCCGCAGCCCGCCGGCCGCGTGGACTGGGTCGTCGAGCCGCCGGACCACCTCCTCGTCCCGGACCAGCGCCCGGACCGCGATCTCGTGGACCGTGAGCCCGGAGACGGTCGGGAGGTCGGCGAGCAGCGGGCGGAGACGGGCGAAGACGGCCGGGATCCCGCCGGCACGGTAGAGCCGCTCCATCGAGTGCGGCCCCCCGGGCATCATCGAGGCGATGTGGGGGACGGTCTCGCCGATCTCGTCGAAGTCCCTGAGAGCGAGGGGCACGCCGGCCTCGGTCGCGATCGCCAGCAGGTGGAGGATCGTGTTCGTCGAGCCGCCGAGGGCCATGTCGACCCGGATCGCGTTCCGGACCGCGTCGAGGGTGACGATCTTCCGGGGTTTCACCTCGTCCCGGACGAGCCCGACGATCCGCTCACCGCTCTCTCGGGCCAGGCGGAGCTTGCCCGAGTCGACCGCCGGGGTCGCCGCCGTCCCGGGCAGCGAGAGCCCGAGCGCCTCCGTGATGCAGGCCATCGTGTTCGCGGTGTAGAGCCCCTGGCAGGAACCGCATCCCGGCATGGCCGAGCACTCCAGCTCGCCGAGCATGGCCTCGCTCATCCTCCCCGCCGCCACCTGCCCCACCGCCTCGAAGACCGAGATGAGCGAGAGGTCCCGCCCGCCCAGGCACCCCTCGAGCATCGGGCCGCCGGTCAGCACGATGGTCGGGATGTTGGTCCGGACCGCGGCCATCAGCATCCCGGGCACGATCTTGTCGCAGGTGCCCAGGCAGACGAGCCCGTCGAACCGGTGGCTCTCGACCATCACCTCGACCGAGTCCGCGATGATCTCGCGCGACGGGAGCGAGTAGCGCATCCCCTCGTGCCCCATCGCGATCCCGTCGCAGATCCCGATCACGCCGAACTCGAACGGCACCCCACCGCCAGCCGCGATCCCCTCGCGGACGCGCTCGGCGAGCTGCCGCAGGTGGACGTGGCCCGGAACGGCCGTGGACCAGGCGTTGGCGATCCCGATGAAGGGCTGCTTCATCTCCCGGTCGGTCAGGCCGAGCGACCGGAGGAGCGAGCGGTTCGGGGCCCGCTGGTACCCGGCTTTTGTCTCATCACTCCGCATGGTAGGTGAGAGTGCGGCACTGGCCGGAAAAAACTTATGGGTCGCCGACCCGGATATCGCCCGCCCCGGCGTCCACGGTCGCCGGGGCCCCGTCGGGGAGCTCCCCGATAGGGCGTTCCGGCCGGTCCACCAGCGGGATCCCGGCGATCAGCGCGCCGGCCGCGATGATCGCCTCGGCCTCTGTATTGACGATCGCTGCCGGCGCGACCCCGTTCCGGGCCAGGCCGTAGATGACGTACGAGCCGACCGTCGAACCCTTCCCGTGCGGGAAGGCCAGGACGCGGCCCGCGACCGATCTGCCGTGGAGGGGGTGGTCGGGGTCGATGACGACCCCCGTCTCCGGATCGACTCCGCCCAGGAACGAGAGCGGGGCGTCCGTCACGAGCAGGGCCCCGGTCCCGGAGCCCCTCCCGATCCCCCGCGCCCGGATTATCACTTCCATACCACATAAATGTCTGGACCCCGCATCATATCTTGATATGGACGAGACCGTGCTGAACAACATCCACCCGCGGAGCGAGATCAATCTCCAGCTGGAGTTTCAGCAGATGGAGGCGCAGTATTACGACCTCAAGATGAAGTTCGACATGCTGCAGAAGGAGAACGCCCATCTGCGCAAGGAGAACAACCAGCTCAAGCGGATGCCGCTCTTCGTCGCGGTCGTGGTGGACATGCTCGGCAACGGTGAGATCTACCTCCGGCAGCAGGGGAACAACCAGGAGTACCTCACCCACGTGGACGAGGAACTCTACCAGGCGATCAAGCCCGGCACCAAGGTCGCGGTCAACAACTCCCTCTCCGTCGTCCGCGTCGTCGGCAACATCTACGACTCGCGCGTCCGGGTGATGGAGCTCGATGCCTCGCCGGACGTCACGTTCGGGCAGGTCGGCGGGCTCGTCGCCCAGATCGAGGAGGTCCGCGAGTCCGTCGAGTACCCGCTCACCCGGCCGGAGATATTCGAGAGGATCGGGGTCGAGCCCCCGAAGGGGATCCTGCTCCACGGGGCGCCAGGGACCGGCAAGACCCTGATCGCGAAGGCCGTCGCCCACGAGGCGAACGCGACCTTCATCCGGATGTCGGGCTCGGAGCTCGTCCACAAGTTCATCGGCGAGGGGGCACAGCTGGTCCGCGAGCTCTTCTCGCTCGCCCGCGAGCGCGCCCCCTCGATCGTCTTCATCGACGAGATCGACGCGATCGGTTCGATCCGGACCAACGACGGCACCTCGGGGTCGGCGGAGGTCCAGCGGACCCTCATGCAGCTCCTGGCGGAGATGGACGGGTTCAACACCCGGGGCGACATCAGGATCATGGCCGCCACCAACCGGGTCGACATGCTCGACCCCGCCCTGCTCCGGCCGGGAAGGTTCGACCGCGTGATCGAGATCCCGCTCCCGGACATCGACTCCCGGCAGGAGATCCTGGGCATACACTCGGACCGCATGCAGCTCGTCGATGTCCGGCTCGACCGGATCGCGGAGCAGACAGACGGGTTCTCGGGCGCCGAGCTCCAGGCGGTCTGCCGCGAGGCCGGGATGATCGCGGTCCGCCGCGAGGCCCAGTCGGTCACCCACGGCGATTACCTCCATGCGGTCGCGAAGGTCCGGGCCGAGACGGCGCGCGACGACCGGATGTTCCGCTGAGGAGACGAGACCGGTGCGCCTCCTCTTTCTCCCGAAAGAGGGGATCGACCTCTTCCGGACGCTGCTCGACTCGGAGACGAGCCGGCGCGTCCTCCGGTTCTATCACCCCCGCCGCTCGCCGCCCGGCGTCTCGGTCGAGGTGGCGACCCTCTCGTCGGGGCTCTCGCTCGTCTCCGAGCTCCGGTGGTACGTCCGGCGCTACGTCTCGGGCGTCCTCTTCGAGGTCGCCCCGGGGCGCTACGCCACGCTCGCGCTCGCCTCAGGGGTCTACTACGGCCGTGACCTCCGGCTCCAGGAGCCCTGGGAGTGGCGGAGCCTCTTGGTCGTCCGGGGCGACGACGTCGAGCGGCTCGCGCTCGACCCGGGCGAGGAGGCATCCGGGTACTCCGCCCGGTTCCCGGACGCGGACGACCTTGTCGAGGTCTGGGACGTCCCCGGCGACGGGGAGCCGGCCGGCACCGCCGCCGGGGAGGGGTTCGGAGACCCGGCGAGAGAGAACCCGCTCCCCCCTCCGGCGGCAGAGGACCTCCCCTGACGGTCGGCCCCCTCCCCTTTTTTACCTGATCCTCTCCCATCCTCTTTCTGCCACAGGAGCACGCCCGATGCAGTACGAGATCAGGTACCGACCCGCCAGCGCGATGGTTGTCGTGCGCCTCGAGCCAGGCGAGTCCATCACCGCGGAGGCCGGTGCGATGACCTACATGAGCCCCACGGTCCGGGTCAGCACCCGGAAGCGGCAGAACGGCCTTCTCGGCACCATCGTCACCTCGGTGATGGGAGGGCAGTCATTCTTCGTCAACGACCTGGCGGCGACGGAGACCCGCGCCGAGGTCGGCCTCTCCGCCGCCCCGCTGGGGGACATCGGGGTGCTCGAGGTCCGCCCGGACCAGGGGTACGTGGTCCAGAGGTCCGCGTTCGTGGCCTCGAGTCAGGGAACGGACCTCGACGTCCAGTGGCAGGGCTTCTCGAAGGGGCTCTTCGGCAACGGCCTCTTCATGATCAGGGCGACCGGCGCGGGCCTGCTCTTCGTCAACGCGTTCGGGGCGATCGACCGCCACGCCCTGGGGCCGGGCGAGCGGCTCGTCGTCGACAACTTCCACCTGGTCGCGTTCTCGGACACCTGCCGCTACGAGGTCAGGAAGTTCGGGGGCTGGAAGTCGACGATCCTCTCGGGCGAGTGGTTCGTGACCGAGATAGAGGGGCCTGGCGAGGTCCTCGTCCAGACCAAGAGCCTGCGCGAGCTGGCGGACTGGCTCTGGACGGTCCTGGGCCCCCGGGTCGAGGCCTCGCGGGCGGGGTGAGGGGGGAGTCGCCGGCACGGCAGCCGGCGGGGCGCCTCAGAGCGAGATGACGCCTGTGAAGACCGTCTCGGCCGGCCCGGTGAGGGTCGTGTCCCGGCCGAGCCGGACCGTGAGGGGGCCGCCGGGCGTCTCCACCTCCACGTTCTCGCCCACCAGCCCGAGCCGGCGGGCGACGGCCGCCGAGGCGGCCGCTCCGGTCCCGCAGCTGAGCGTCTCGCCCTCGACACCGCGCTCGAAGGTCCGGACCCTGAGCGAGCCGGGGCTCTCGACCTGGACGAAGTCCACGTTCGCCCCCTCCGGGAAGGTCGGGTGGTGGCGGATAGGGAACGCGGCCTCGTCGATCTCGACCCCGTCCAGGTCGTCGACGATCACGACCGCGTGCGGCACGCCGGTGTTCACCGCGCGGACCTCGAACCCCCCGATCACCTCGAGGTACTCGCCGTGCCCCGAGGCGGGGATCTTCGGCCGCTCGAACTCCGGGTCGGGGACCCCGATCGTCGCCTCGAATTCACCGGACTCGTCGTACTGCGCCCTCACCGGGACCGGGCCGGCGTCTGTCCCGACCACGAACGCGTCGCCGACGTAGCCCCGGTCGACCGCGTACTTCGCCAGGCACCGGACCCCGTTGCCGCACATCCCCACCTCGGAGCCGTCCGGCTGGAGGATGCGCATCTCGAGGTCGCCGCGCCCGTCCTTCGAGAGGAAGAGGACGCCGTCGGCCCCGATCCCGAAGCGCCGGTCGCAGAAGAGCCGGGCGAACTCGGGTTTCATCGCCTCGGGGACGACGACCCGGTCGTACTCGTCGATCAGCACGAAGTCGTTACCGTTGCCGTGGAGCTTCTCGAAGGGGAGGTCCATGTGGCAGAAGCATGGGCCCCGTCCGCTCTTCTAGGTGTCGGCCCCTCACGACCTCGCCGGGGACGAGCCCCACTTCAGGAGCGCCTGCGCCAGCTCCGGGTGGTCCCTCGCGTACTCTTCGGCCGAAACGCCCTCTATGAACGCGTCCGCGGCCTGGCGCATCGCGCGGGCTCCCGCCGCGGTGCCCCCGGGGTGCCCGTGGATCCCTCCGCCGGCCTGGAGCACCATGTCCGTCCCCAGCGCCCCGAGCTCGGCGGCGACCTTCCCCGGGTGGAGCCCGCCGGACGAGACGGGGAAGACCGTCCTGATCCCGTGCCACGGGCCCCGCAGGGCCTCGTTGTCGCCGCGGATCTCGTCGACCGGGACGTGCCCCATCTTGCCGGAGGCGGTCCCCGTGTGGAGCTGGTCGCCCCCCGCCAGCCGGACCAGCCGGGCGATGGGCCGCATCGCGATCCCGTGGTCGGGGTTCCGGGTCAGGGCGCCGTGCATGGTCCGGTGGATGTGGAGCGGGACGTTGATCGACGGGTCCCCGGCGAGCACCTCGATGGCGGCGAACCCCGATGTCAGCACGTCGATCATCAGCATGTTGGCGCCGTTCTCGAGCGCAACCTCGGCCCGGTCCAGGATCCGGTCCGCCCTCGTCGAGATGTTGACCGCGAACAGGACGGTCCGCCCCGTATCGGAGCGGGCCTCGTCGAGCCGGGACATGACGGCGGCCACGCGCTCCGCGAGCGGGCAGAAGGCCTGGTCGGTCAGGGTCTCGTCGTCCTTGATCAGGTCGACGCCGCCGATCGCCGCCTCGTACGCTACCTTGGCCGTCTCGGACGGGCTCAATCCGACCTTCGGCTTGATGATGGTCCCGATGTGCGGCCGATCGGTCGTCCCGAGCAGCCGGCGGACCCCCTCCATCCCGAACTTGGGGCCGTAAAACGGCTCCGCGAGGGCGGGGGGGACCTCGATGTCGACGAGCCTGACCGAGTCGAGCCGGCCGAGCCCGAAGAGGTTCCCGGCGACGACCGAGAGGTACTGGGCGATGTTGCCGGGCTCGAAGAGCTCGGCCGGGAACCGGAACCGGGCGAGGTGCCCGGTGCCGAGCGGTTCGAGCGACTCCACGACGCCGTCGAGCCGCCGCACGCTCTCGGTACGGGTCGTGATGTCTGTCCAGGTGCCGGTCGTCTGCTCCTCGGCGAGCGCCTCCGCGGCCTCCCGGGGGGTGGTGTCGGCGCGGGGGTGAAAGTAGTAGGTCGCGAACAGGTCTGGCATGAAAGCACCGGTGCTGGGTGTGATACGCCCGCGCCGGGCTTATGCCTTTCTCCGGGCCGCGAAAAGGGTATCGTGCGCGTCTCCCGGCCCGGCGTCAACCGCCGCTCCCTCTCCGCCGGCGCCAGGCCCGGGGCCGGGTCTCCCGGTCATGACCGTTCGAAGACGCGGCGGAACTCGTCGATCGACCAGCCCAGGTGGTCCCTGATGATCATCCAGGCCATCGTGGGGGGGATGGCTCCGGCCTCCGTGATGATCAGGTCCACGTACTCAGGCGGCGTGACGTCAAACGCCGGGTTCCGCACGCGGACGTGCGGGAGGGTCGCGGCCACCTCGTCGGGCAGCACCTCCGCGGGCGGCCGCTCCTCGATCGGAACGCGAGCGCCGACCGTCGTCAGGGGCGCGAACTTGTAGGTCTCCGCCGCGACGATCACGTTCGTGCGGGCCTCGTGGGCCGCCAGCGCGATCGGGGCCGTGCCGATCTTGTTGACCACCGCCCCGTTCACCGTGACGGCGTCGGCGCCGACGATCACCAGGTCGACCTCGTTGACGAAGGAGCGGGCGGCCGAGTCGACGATGTAGTGCGTCGGGATCGCCTCGTCGTTCAGGCGGCGGATCGTCAGCAGCCCCTGCCCGCGCGGGCGGACCTCCGTGGCGAAGACCTCGATACGTTTCCCGGCGCGGTGGGCCGCGACGATGCAGGCGAGCGCCGCCTCGGAGTTGCAGTGGGTCATCACCACGTCGCCGTCGCGGATCTGGCGTGCCCCGAACTCCCCGATCCGCTCCACCGCGCCGGCCGAGGAGGCGACGAACGCCCGGGCCCGCCCGTGGAACGCCGCGCGGAGGTCGTCGACCGGGTGGTCGGCCTCGAGCCCCCGCATCACCGCCCGGACCGCGTTCGGGAGCGAGACCGCGGTGGGGCGGGTGGCGAGGAGCAGGTCAGCCGCCCGCTGCATCCCGTCGCGGAACTCGCGCGGGGTGGCGGCCGGGAGGGTTGCCGCGTGCTCGTCCAGCGCCTCGACCGCGGTCCGGGCGATGCGCCCCGCCCCGCGGATCTCCATCGTGCGGATCCCCTCCGCCGTCTCGTCGAGCGTCATGTCAGCGTCAATCATTAGATGATGGAACTCGAACAAAGATGTTGGTATCACCACGATGACATCAGCGCGAGTCGCCGTCGTCTTCGACTCCGCCGGTACCCTCCTCCGGACCTGGCGCACGGTCAAGGACGTGGCGACGGGGGAGGTGCTCCAGGACGTCCAGACCACGACCCTGACGGCTGGGTCGCGCGACCGCGCCCTCACCATGCTCCCCGTCCACCCCCGGGCCGTGATCGACGAGCCGGTCGGGACCCTCATCTCGGAGTACCTGCAGGTGAACGGGATCGGTTTCGCGATCTCGTGCGGCGTGCGCCCGATGACGCACGACGAGGTCGGTGCGGCCCTCTTCGGCGACCGCCGGGCCACGATGGGCGACCTGCAGGACTGCATCCGCGCGGTCTGGGCCTGCTGCCGCACCGAGCCGGCGGTGGCGCTGAACGTCGGCGTGATCGTGAACCTGGCGCTCCCCGGGATCGAGTACGCGGTCGCGACCGGCGGCGTCCCGTTCCCCGGTGCGGTGGAGGCGATCGGGGCGCTCGGCCGGCTCGGGACGGACGTGTACGTCGCCTCGGGCGACAGGATCGAGAAGCTCCTGCCGATGACCCGGGGCCTCGGCGTGCCCGACGAGCGGGTCTACGGGACGGCCACTCCGGAGGGAAAGGCCGCGATCGTCCGCCGGCTGCGTGAGGGCTACGACCGCGTCCTGATGGTCGGGGACGGCGAGAACGACGTCGCGGCGATGCGCGAGGCAGACCTGGGCGTCCTGTCGCTCCAGCAGCCCGGCGAGCGATCGGAGATGGTGCGGGGCGCGGCGGGCGCGGCGATTACGGATCTCGGCGAGGTGGTCGGGATCGTGCGTCGCATGACGAACGGTTTGAGCGAAGGCATATAAAAGGTAATATCGTAGATAAATCACATTGAGAGATGAGGACTCATCACCATGACCGCATTGATCACCGTACAGGACCTCACGATGGACTTCGACGGGACAGAGGCCCTCAAGCATGTCAGCTTCGAGATCGGCGAGGGGGAGATCCTTGGGGTCATCGGCCGTTCCGGGGCGGGCAAGACCGTGCTGATGCACCTGCTCCGGGGGGTGGACGAGCCTCCGACTGCCGGGACGGTGACGTATCACGTCTCTGTCTGCGGGGGCTGCGGGCAGGTCG
>Ga0209612_1000067_pt1 | contig 111839 bp, 102 predicted proteins | sample BioC12SIPDNA_FD_185746 | JGI IMG/M metagenome (GOLD analysis project Ga0209612, IMG submission 185746) | Anaerobic biogas reactor microbial communites from Washington, USA - Biogas_R1_B C12 SIP DNA (SPAdes) (version 2) | ecosystem: Engineered > Bioreactor > Anaerobic > Unclassified | place...
TACCCATATGCGAATGAAGAATCATACGATATAATGCAGCGTTGCCTAACCCCAAGCCGTTAGGCTTTTCTTTTTTCATATTTTAAGTATGAAAACAAATGATCAATGGAAAGGCTAAGGCTAAAAGGGGGTGAATACATGGCTTTACTCGGTGAGAATGGTACGGGGCGATGGCCTCCTTGGAGCCGTATGCAATCATTGAACGAAATGACCGAGGAAGCAGGCATTGACTTTGATCAGTTTATCGAATCAATAAGAAATCAGGCCAGCATTGCACAGATGTCCGAGCAGTTTCAAGTCAGCGAGAAAACTATTGAATCCTTACAAGATCATTTCTTCCATTATGGGATCGGATCAGTTCAAGGAGGCGATTAAGCCTCCTTTTTTTGTAGATCTCCCTGGTAAACCTTGAAAAATGGTCGTCGATAAGTTAAGATTACTTAAATTTCACAAAGGAGGCCGTCAGGAGATGGATAGAATTAGCAAGGAAGGTCTTACCTTTGATGATGTGCTGCTTATTCCAGGACCGTCAGAAATACTTCCTCGTGACATTGATGTATCTACCCGCTTGACCCGGAATATTAATTTGGAAATTCCCATCATGAGTGCAGGTATGGATACTGTTACGGAGACTCGTATGGCTATCGCTATTGCCCGTGAAGGTGGCATTGGGGTAATTCATAAGAACATGACTATTGAGGAACAGGCTCAAATGGTGGATCAGGTCAAAAGATCTGAACATGGTGTTATAACCGATCCTTTTTTCCTCTCTCCGGATAACATCGTTCAGGATGCTCTTAATATTATGGAGCATTATCGAATCTCTGGAGTTCCCATAACTGAAGGGCGCAAACTGGTAGGCATTATCACCAATCGTGACATACGTTTTGAAACTGATTTCAGTCAACCCATTTCCAATATTATGACCAGCGAAAAGCTGGTAACCGCACCGGTAGGTACCACCATGGAAGAAGCCATGGGAATACTGCGCCGCTATAAAGTTGAGAAATTGCCGTTAGTAGATGATGATTATAATCTGATGGGCTTAATTACAATTAAAGACATCGAGAAAAATCAAAAGTATCCGAACTCAGCTAAAGACACCAAGGGTCGGTTGTTATCAGCAGCAGCAGTAGGAACCGCTAAGGATACTATGGAACGTGTAGAAGCCTTAAAAAAGGCGGGGGTGGACGTAATCGTAGTCGATACCGCTCACGGCCATTCCAAGAACGTTCTTGACATCGTAGCTCGAATTAAGGGTCGCTATCCGGAGTTGGATATTATCGCTGGCAATGTAGCCACAGCTGAAGCCACCGAAGATCTGATCAAAGCAGGCGCTGATGCTGTAAAAGTGGGCATAGGGCCTGGCTCTATCTGCACTACCCGGGTTGTAGCTGGCATTGGTGTACCTCAGATCACAGCAGTTATGGACTGTGCAGCTGCTGCTGTAAAATACGGAGTGCCGATCATAGCTGATGGAGGAATCAAGTATTCTGGAGACATTGCTAAAGCAATTGCCGCTGGTGCTGATGTGGTAATGTTAGGCAATCTCCTGGCAGGTACAGATGAAAGCCCAGGAGAGACAGTTATTCTGCAGGGGCGCAGCTATAAAGTCTATCGCGGTATGGGCTCCTTGGGCGCCATGGTGGAAGGTAGCAGTGACCGTTACTTTCAGGAGGATGCCCCGAAACTGGTGCCGGAAGGAATTGAAGGCCGGGTTCCCTTCAAGGGTTATGTGTCAGAGACAATTTATCAATTAGTTGGTGGTCTTCGTTCCGGCATGGGTTACTGTGGAGTAAAGAGTATTGAGGACATGAAAACAATGACCAAATTTATCCGTATTACCAATGCCGGTCTGACCGAGAGCCATCCCCATGATGTATTCATTACCAAAGAGGCTCCCAATTATCGAGTCGTATAATCATGTCGGCATTTTTGATCCGTATTCTGGTGGCAGGTGTGATTGGTCTGGTCATTGGTCTATTCACTACCAATGCTCGTAGTGCGCGAACATTTGGGCTAATTTCCCTGGGTGCTGCGCTGGTCACCATTATATCCACCGAGTTTTACAAAGAAATAGCGGGGCCCTGGTTCAGCGATCCAGGGCGGTTATCGGCGCAGATCGTATCGGCCTTGGGCTTTATCGGAACAGGTCTGATATGGATCACCGAAGACAAGCAGGTTCGAGGCCTATCTGTGGCGGCTAGTTTATGGCTGACTGCTATTGTGGGCATGTTGATAGGGGCTGGTCTGGGCCATATATCTACTTCGGCTGTTTTGATAGTTTTATTAATATATTGGGCTACTGGAACAGCATCAAAATTGCTGGACAAGGGAGATTGAGCCGACCATTATTATGTTTTATAATTTAAACTAGAGTCAATCATTAGTATCTTTAAGCGCTGAGTCTGCTTTGGCAGAGCGGAGGACCCGATTTTAGGGGTTAATCAGGCTTCTGGTCTGAGGGGCTACCCTACAGTCCTAACCCGTCAGCTAACTTCGTAAGCGTTGTTTGGGAGGGTACTGTGACATGAATATGTTATCAGTTTAGTATCCCTCCGCATAAATAAGTATAGGAGGTTTTTTTTATGACTTTTGAAGAAAGCTTAAATCGCAGCTTATCATTGGAACGCGCGGAAGAACTACGGAATAGTATCAGTGATTATCTAAAAATTGAACCTACGATAGAAACCGGTTTTAGAGTGCATGATAGGAGCTTAAGAAATAAACAAAGAATCCTAGCCTACTTTAATGCTTCTGAGGAAGACTGGGATAATTGGGCCTGGCAGATGAAACATCGGATCTGCGATGTGGAACAGCTCCATGCTTTTTTGCATCTTTCCGATGAGGAGCAAGAAGAACTAAAACAGGTGACCAAGCGATTTCGCTGGGGACTTTCACCTTATTACCTAAGCCTGATCGATTTTGACAACTATCAGGAATCGCCCATTTATAAGCAATCCGTGCCCAGCATACTGGAAGTATGGGATAATCATGGTTCAGCTGACCCTATGTGTGAAACACTGACCAGTCCCGCCAGCCGAATCACTCGGCGCTATCCGGATCGCTTGATCATAAATGTTACTAACCAGTGCGCTATGTATTGCCGTCACTGCCAGAGACGGCGTAACTTTGGAGAAGAAGATCACCATTGCACCCGTCAGCAAATGGAAGAAGCCCTGGCCTATGTGCGCCAATCCCCGGAGATTAGGGACGTTTTGATTACGGGCGGCGATGCTCTCCTGTTAAGCAACCAGACTCTAGATTGGCTCCTGGGAGAATTGGATAAGATTCCTCATGTGGAGATCAAGCGTCTGGGCACCCGTATCCCGGTCACTTTGCCTCAGCGGATCAACGATGAACTGTGCAAGGTATTGGAAAAGCACCCCCCCATTTATATCAATACTCAATTCAACTCACCAATGGAAATAACCCCCGAGGCCAAACAGGCTTGTGATCGGTTAATCAAGGCGGGAGTGGTATTGGGTAACCAAGCAGTTTTATTAAGGGGAATCAATGACAACATCCATATAATGAAAAAACTCAACCAAGAATTGCTCAAAATCAGGGTAAGGCCTTATTATATATTTCATGCTAAACAGGTAAAGGGAACTTCCCATTTCATAACTCCGATTGAAACCGGTATGGGTATAATGGAAAAATTGCGTGGTTTTACATCCGGCTTGGCGGTACCTACCTATATCATCAATGCTCCGGAAGGACGGGGTAAAACCCCTATCCTGCCAGAATATATGATATCCCTGAACGAAGAAGAAGTAACTATTCGTACCTGGGAAAACAAAGTTTTTCAGTATAAAAATCGGATCAACTAGGTCTAAAACGGGCCGGGACAAATTTACCCGAGGCAATAAGTCCGGTTTATAACCATATAGGTGATCTCCCCCTCTAGCAGGTAAGACGGAATAGTCCAGTGTTACCTGAAGAGGGGATTTATTTTTGTATGGTAATTGACATAACCCAACAATGGTAATAAAATTAATGTAAATATGAACAAGTGTTCAAGTGTTCAATATTGTCAGAAAGGATGAAAGACGGATGTCTAAAAAGATAGCGGAGCTCGACAGATGCGATTGTAGTGTAATTCATAATGACATTGTTGAACGTGTTAAGAACAAAATGCCTCAGGAAGAGTTACTTTATGATTTGGCGGAACTATTTAAGGTGTTTGGGGATTCCACCCGCACCAAAATCCTTTGGGCTCTAGATGAAGAAGAAATGTGTGTTTGTGATATTGCTTATCTGTTAAACATGACTCAATCAGCAATATCTCATCAACTGCGGGTCCTAAAGCAGGCCAAACTTGTAAAAAACCGTCGGGAAGGGAAAATTGTCTTTTATTCTCTTGACGATGAACACATCAGACAAATCCTGGAGATCGGACTTATTCATATAATGGAGGATTGATGATAATGGCAACCAGGGAACTGGAATTAAGCTACATTGATTATCCCCTGGGGAATGAAAACAATGACAGTGGAGTGGCTAAGCAACTTATTTTAGAGGGCCTGGACTGTGCCAATTGCGCGGCTAAAATAGAAAGGGAAGTTCAGCGTGTGCCGGGTGTTAAGTGGGCTACAGTAGATTTCTTGTCCAGAAAACTGGCCCTAGAGATCGAGACCAATATTGACATGCCGGCAATAATAGAAAAAATAGAAGGAATCGTGAAGCGGATCGAGCCTGATGTTCGGGTTATCCATAAAGGCCACCAACATGGCTTAGATCGCCAAGGGCAGGGCGACAACCATTTTAGACAGCAAATAATTAAACTGATAACCGGGGGCACACTATTTGCTCTAGCCTTGATCCTCAACCTAGGTCATGAACTGGAATTGGCTTTATTCCTACTTAGTTATGCCATAGTAGGCAGTAGCGTTGTGGTACGAGCCTTGCAAGGGATTGGTCGGGGACAGGTATTCAGTGAGCACTTTCTCATGAGTGTGGCTACCATAGGAGCCTTTATAATTGGGGAGTATCCCGAAGGTGTTGGCGTGATGCTGTTTTACTTGGTGGGGGAAATGTTTCAGGATAGGGCAGTAGACCAATCGCGCCAATCCATCAGTTCCTTAATGGATATAAGACCTGACTATGCTAATCTGAAAGTTGCCGATCAACTGCACCGGGTTGCACCGCAAGACGTAGCCATTGGCGATATCATAGTTATTAAACCGGGCGAAAAAGTCCCCCTGGATGGTCAAGTGCTGGAAGGCACATCTATGGTGGATACTTCGGCCTTGACCGGTGAATCGCTGCCGCGCCAATTGGAGGCAGGGCAAGAGGTTCTCAGCGGCTTCATCAACACCAATGGCTTACTAACCGTGCAAGTAACTAAAAGCTATGGTGAATCTACTGTGGCGAGAATTCTGGATTTGGTTGAGAATGCCAGTAGCCGCAAGGCGCCTACGGAAGACTTTATCACAAAATTTGCGCGCTATTATACTCCGGCAGTAGTATTTGCTGCCCTAGCCCTGGCGGTTATTCCACCTTTATTTGTGCCGGGCGCCCTCTTTTCTGACTGGGTATACAGAGCTCTGGTATTCCTGGTAATATCTTGTCCATGTGCTTTGGTCATATCCATACCTTTGGGATTCTTTGGGGGGATAGGTGCCGCATCGAAAAAGGGCATATTGGTAAAAGGCGGTAACTATCTGGAAGCCCTGAACTATGTGGAAACTGTAGTGTTTGATAAGACAGGGACTTTAACCAAAGGGATCTTCGAAGTCTCCGCCATTCATGGGTCGCCAGGATATACTGATGCACAAGTATTAGAATTTGCTGCCCATGCGGAAAGCTATTCGAATCATCCCATCGCTGTTTCGATTCTGAAGGCTTATGATAATGCAGTAGACCAGAGCCGCATTGAAAATTATGAGGAGATCGCTGGACAGGGCATCAAGATCACGGTCGCCGGGAGAGACGTGTTAGTAGGTAATACACGATTAATGACCGGCCATAACATTCAATACCAACCCTTGGATATCATAGGAACCATTGTATATGTTGCTGTTGACGGACAATATGCTGGTTGTATTGTGATCGCTGACCAGGTGAAAGAAGACGCCGCCCAGGCTATTAATGATCTCAAGTCCCTGGGAGTTAAACAAACCATAATGTTGACCGGCGATATAGCTGGGGTAGGAAATAAAATCGGAACCCAGTTGGGTTTAGATCAAGTGTATACAGAGTTATTGCCCGCTGATAAAGTTCACCAATTCGAACTGCTGGAGAAAAATAAGTCGGCTAAAGGCAAGCTGCTGTATGTAGGGGATGGGATCAACGATGCCCCGGTTCTGGCTCGAGCTGATATCGGAGTAGCTATGGGAGGATTGGGCTCTGATGCCGCAATCGAGGCAGCGGACATTGTCATAATGAATGATGAACCTTCCAAGGTAGCCACGGCTATCAAGATTGCTCATAGAACCAGGCAAATTGTCTATCAGAACATCACATTGGCATTAGGGATCAAATTAATAGTCTTGGTTTTGGGCGCGCTGGGAATGGCAACCATGTGGGGAGCGGTCTTTGCTGATACTGGTGTTGCATTATTGGCTGTTTTTAATTCTATGAGGATCATCAAAAGCAACAATATATAGTTTTATCAAGCATAAAAAAGTGACCGATGTCCCGCTTCTAAACGGCTACATCGGCCGGCTTTTTGTAGCATAAAACCTGGGTTTGTGGCCTAACTTTGGAGTTTGCGTAAATCACCCAATAATCTATCTAGAGGAACTCCATGAGCTCGAGCACCCTGCTCGATGGTCTCAAACCTTAAGCCTGTTCATCCCCCGCAGGTTATTCCATATTTGCGGAAAACCTGGCTGGCTCCGGGAATTTTCAAGGCTTCTTCCAGGCGGGTTTGGGCTTGAACCAAAGTCTATCACCTCCTCCTGGTTGTAGAAAAAATGGGGGATTGATCCCCCGTTAGTACGAGTTATTTTAGGGCACTGTTGTTCTGGGTCAGGCTTCTTTCAGCAATTTCGATGGCTTTGTTGACCATCATACCGCAGATTTTGGAGCTGACTCCGCCCCAGCCTTCGGAGGCAACAATTTGGTCAACTCCTAGTTCACGAGCGATTTCATATTTCAATTGCTCCGACATAAGGCCGCCTCTTCTAGCCAAAACTAAAAACCCCCTTTGAAAAAAACTCGTACTCTTTTCTTATTGTGGCTTTTGGAGATCGAATTTATGGCTTGTTGATTATCGATAATTTGTAAACGCTTTCACTAAAATGATTTTTTTGTATTAAACTATAGGTAGGAAAAGGAGGATGCAAATGCGCTACGAAGGTAATGTTTTTAGACCACCCAGTGAAGCTCGCAGTTATATACTCCAGTGTACGGTGGGTTGCACTCATAATCGCTGTACCTTTTGTGCCATGTATAAGGATAAAAAATATAAGGTACGGTCCTTGGAAGAAATTAAAACTGATATACGGATGGCCAAGCAATATTACGGTGATGTGGAAAAAGTATTCCTAGCTGATGGGGATGCTATTGCTATGGATACCAGCGAGTTGTTGGAAATATTAGAGATGCTGTATCAGTCTTTTCCCAGCCTCAAGCACGTTGGAGTTTACGCCAGTCCGGATGTGGTTCTAAAAAAAGATATCTCTGAACTAACTGCCTTGAAAGCTGCTGGTTTGACCATTGCCTATCTGGGTGTGGAAACTGGGGATGAAGAACTGCTGAAAGACATTCGCAAAGGTGTGACCTATGATGAAATGGTTCAAGCTGGACTGCGTTTGCGGCAAGCTGGCATCCAATTGTCGGTCACTGTTTTGCTGGGTCTGGCCGGGAGAACACCCAAAGCACTGGAGCACGCAAAAAACACTGCCAAGATCTTGAATGAAATGAAACCTGAATATATTGGGGCTTTGACCCTGATGGTGGTGCCCAGAACCGAGTTGTATCGCCGTATGGAGCGAGGTGAGTTCGAACTGCCCGGGCCGTTTGAAATTCTAGATGAAATGTTGATCATGATAGAAAACCTGGAATTGGATGGCAGTGAGTTCCGTAGCAATCATGCGTCCAATTATCTACCCATAAAGGGGCGCCTGCCAGATGATAAACAGGCCATAATTGACTTGATCAAAGATATTATTGCCAAGAACGATCGAAGTTATCTGCGTCCTGACTATCTGCGCGCTTTATAAAATTAAGGTTGTCAGAAGGAAGGAAATGGTTTATCATCGTTATTTAAAGGTATCCGCTTGGTGAAGGGGGGAGTTTGGTGCGCTTATTTGGCAGGAAAGACCAGGAGCTTTTTGCGCTTTTCCGTGAAAGTGCCCGTATGGTCATACGGGGCGGTGATATACTCCGTACCGTAGTGAATGATTATACGGATCTGGATGTTAAAATGGCTAAGCTGACAGCTATGGAACACGAAGGCGATCGCATGATCCAAGAACTGGTACGCCGTTTAAATACCAGCTTTATTCTCCCCTTTGATCGCGAGGACGCTTTCCAACTGGTGCAAAAACTAGCAACCACTCTGGATTATATTACCGGTATCATTGATCGCATGATTTTATATAAGGCCGGTCAGCCTGATGAAAGAGTAAAGGAAATGGTAGAAGTACTCTATGAAGCTCTACAGCTTCAAGAACAGGCTTTTCACCTGCTGGATCGCATCGAGCACAACAAAAAAGAGATCTTACAATGCTGCCAGGAGATCGGTCGATTGGAGAAAAAACAGGATTTATTGTACCGCAATGGCATGGCTTATTTGTTTGAACACCATGAAAACGACCCCCTGGCCATTATTAAATGGCGCGAGATATATGAGAATATAGAAACCGCCCAGGATTATGTTGAGGATGTTGGGGAACTGATCAGCAACATCTGTATTAAATACTCTTAGATAACATAATTGCCCTTCCTGAGATACCGGGAAGGGCAATTTTTTTATATCCATTTGCGGTAACGGAAAAACCCCACCATTCCTAGAGCCACCGCTATCATACTCAGTGAAATGAACCAGAGGTAATGAGGATTATCTGCGCCGGGTAGAGGCACATTCATACCGAAAAAACCAGTGATCACCGTTAAAGGCATCATGATTATTGATATCATGGTCAGCACGGTGATTATTTCGCTGGTACGACCGTTGATAATCGAGTAATAAGTTTCCGTGGAGCTGTTGACCAGATCTCGATAAGTGTTAGCTGTGTCCAAGATATTATCGAGATTATCCACCAGATCCAAATAATAAGGGCGGTTCTCTTCATTCACAAAAAAAGAATAGTGGCCATTGATGTTACTGAAAATCCTACGCTGAGGGATCAGTACCTTGCGCAGTAGGATTACGGTTCGTTTTAAGGCCAGTATTTCTTCGGTAATCTCCTGACCACGGCTCAAAAAGATATTGTCTTCCAGGTCGTCAATACGTTCTCCTAATCGTTCAATAATGGGAAAACAGTCGTCAACAATATTGTCAATTATGCGATACATCAAATACTCGGGATTACGATTCATTACTTCCGTCTCCCGCAGGCTTATGCGGGCTATTTTGCCCACCGCCGACAAGGCAACGGGATGAATGGTCACCAGGTAATTTTGCCCCATAAAAACATCCAGCTCTATGCTGGTTATTTCGTCTTCTTCCTTAGCATCCTCAAAGTAGCGCAGGGCATGAAAAACAAAAAAGTAATAATCGTCGTATTTATCTAACTTAGCCCGAGGACTCTGCTGCAGACAATCTTCCAAAGCTAGAGGATGAAAGTCAAACAATTTCCCAATATAATGCAGTTCTTCAGCAGAACATTCGTATAAATCGATCCAGAGTAGACTATTCGGATTTTCTAAGAGTTGATCGCAATTGTGCAAATCAACGTCATGATACATGGAGTCGTCTTCATAGTTGTAGTAATAAGTCTTTATCATGACTCTCCCTCCCTTGACGGAAGGTCAGTCAGCCGCCAGCAGTGGTGCAACAGAGACCTTCCGCAGATATTTGATCTTTTGGCACGATCGGTAATCAGGTATCGGTTCCATTTCACCACCACCTTTTGTTCAAATTCCTAATATCAATATATACCGCTCTTCATGCAGAGTTGTCAACCGCTGGGCTGATTATTTGCTATGTTTTTTGCCATAATCACCAGACACCAAATTGGATAAATACTCCATTAAATGGGTAAATTTACGGCAGGAGGGAAAAATGCGCAGATTTCTAACCATATTGACTTTGGCCTTGCTGCTGTTAGTAACCTTGGGGTTTAGTATCCGCTGGCCGGAACTACAAATTCCGCAGGCTTCTATCGTCTACGATATAAGTGGTACCCCTATTCGAGGATTGGCAGAACAAAACCAAATAAATATTTCTTTGGAAGATATCCCGGACAGCTTTATCTTGGCAGTTATCTCTGTCGAGGATAAGAATTTCTACAGCCATCACGGGGTGGATTTCACAGGTATTTTACGTGCTCTGCTCACCAATATTCGCCAGGGAGAAGTAGCCGCCGGTGGTAGTACTATTTCCCAACAGACCGCTAAAAACCTATTCTTAACCAATGAGCGAACTTTGACCCGTAAGATAAAGGAATTGTTCTACGCCATTCAGTTGGAAAGAGAGTACAGCAAAGATGAGATACTCACTATGTACTGCAATACCATTTATTTTGGCCAGGGAGCTTATGGGGTGGAAGTTGCCGCGCGAACCTTTTTCGCAAAACCGGCTCGGGAATTGACCTTGGCTGAGTCAGCCCTTCTAGCAGGATTGCCCCAGTGGCCTAACGGCTATAATCCTTACGTTGATCCTCAAGCAGCCATCAGCCGGCAGAAAATTGTTTTGAACCGCATGGTGGAAGAAGCAGTAATAACTGTTGAGGAAAAGAATGAAGCGGAAAGGCAGGAGTTGGTCTTTCAGCGAGCACCCTACATGGGAGGAGATGCTCCTTATTTTATGGCTATGGTCAAGGATTACCTGATCAATACTTATGGAGAGCGTATGGTTTTTCAGGGTGGACTTCGTATTCATACCACCTTAGACCTGCAGTTACAAGAAGCTGCCAACCAGGCTTACCATAATGGCACTCAGAACTGGGATCCCGATTTGCAGGCAGCCCTGGTAGCAGTTGATACCCAAAATGGTGAGATACGCGCTCTAATAGGAGGCCGGGATTATGCCACCTCCAATTATAATCGGGTTTATGCCCAACGCCAACCAGGATCTACCTTCAAGCCTTTTATGTATTCCCTGGCCATCGAAGCAGGATTTACAGCTGCTGATCAAATCCAATGCGAAGAAGTGGAGTTTGAATTAGTGACTGGTGATATCTATAAACCAACCGACTACGGTAAGGAGCCTTATCACTGGAAACCCTTCACCTTGAAAGAGGCGGTGATGATCTCAGATAATGTAGTAGCCGTACAGGTCAATCATCTTTTGGATCCGCAACAAACGGCTGACCACTCTGAGAAATTCGGTTTTCCAAACCTACAACCAGTTTTGTCTTTACCCTTAGGATCCAACGAAGTGACACCGATGAGTATGGCAGCTGCTTATGCAGTATTTGCCAATCAAGGCAGATATAATAAACCGACCTATATAGTAAGGGTGGAAGATGCTAATGGCGTAATACTGGAAGAACATCAGCCTGAGCCTCAACAGATCATATCCCCGGGAAACGCCTATATTATCAACAATATGCTGCAAGGTGTAATGGATCCTGGTGGAACCGGTGCTCATTTAAGAAGTATCATTGGAAGCATTCCAGCTGCTGGTAAAACCGGAACTACCGATGAATTCAAGGACGCTTGGTTTGTGGGTTATACACCCCGGATCTGCTGTGCGGTGTGGGTGGGCTATGATCGTGGCAAGAATGTTGATTCCGTTGGTGGGGTGGTTGCTGGACCTATTTGGGCCAATTTTATGGCTAGCACAGCCCGTAAATATGGGGCAGTAGATTTTGTGCAGCCTGACCAGATCAAGCTTATCAATATCTGTTTGGATAGTGGCCAGGTGGCCAGCCAGTCCTGTGAACGCACCAGCAGCATGGCTTTTCTACCCAATACCGAGCCGGCCAGCATTTGTTATTATCACGCTTCTGGTCTGGATTGGCTGTTACCTGATGAACATGATGAACACCACCAGGAACCCTGGTGGGAACGATGGACTCCCTGGTAAGGATCTTGTTTTTGTGATCCAGAGGGAGGAACAACCGAAGCGAACCCCAGTGCACTCATAGGGTGCCATGACACGTTCAATGGACATTTTCACTGCAATGACCGTTTTCTAGGTCACCGCTATGGAATACCTTCGCCTTTTCAATGCCCTAAAGAACTCCCGCTGTATCGAATCTCTCTCTAGTAATGGAAATGATTTTTCACCTAGCCTTCAGGATGTCACCCTTTTGGGTGCATAAAAAAAGAGTTTTTTCGGTACGCTCTGACTTCGGTAGTATAAAGACCTGGAAAATGATACAATTTGCTTAAAATTGTTTACAGTTAACCGCTGAGCAAAGGAGTTATCATGGATCGTGTTGAATTACAAGTCGGAGCAAAGGATGCTGTACCTATTGTGCTGGGATACCTACCCTTGGGGTTTGCCTTTGGAGTATTGGCCAGTCAGGCTGGCATGACTATCATACAAGCCACTGCCATGTCGGTGCTTTGTTTTACAGGCGCAGGCCAGTACATAGCCCTGGGAGTTATCCAGGCTCAAGGCGCGATTATTACTGCTGTTATGGCCAATCTTCTGGTAAATGTACGCTACTTTCTGTTCACAACCTCTATGGTTCCCTTTCTGAAAAACCATGTTAATCCAACTACCGCATCTATATTGTCCTATGGGGTTACTGACGAGACCTATGCAGTGGCCATGAATAGATATCAACATCACCCACCTTCATCTAGTTATATGGCCGGATTGAATCTTACCGCTCATCTGGGCTGGATCACTGCCACTGTGTTGGGAGCGGTACTGGGTTCCATGGTTACCAATACCGACCGTTTTGGTTTGGCATTTGCTCTGCCAGCTATGTACATTTGTCTGCTGGTATTACTGATAAATAGAAAATCTGATGTGCTGATAGCCTTGGTGGCAGCAGGTCTATGTCTGCTGATCGGTTACGTGTGGCCCTGGTCATTGGGAAACATGTTCAACATGGTTATAGCCACTATTATCGCAGCTACATTGGGGGTGTTCATTCGTGAGTCCTGAAGCCATTTGGGTGACTATCATTGGGGTATCGGCAGCCACTTTAGTGCCCCGTATTCTGCCTGTAGCTTTGTTTTCTGGTTTCGAGTTTCCCAAGCTCCTGATAAAGTGGCTGTCTTATGTTGCTCCAGCCGTATTAGGGGCTTTGACTGCTTTAAGCATCTTGGCTCCTGAGGGAGAATTGCATTTAGCACTTGACAACCTTTTCATCTGGGCATTCATTCCCACTATGTTTATAGCTATAAAAACCCGTAGTCTTTTCATAACCTTATCAGTAGGAATTATTGCTATGGCTTTGCTCTATAATCTAACCATCTAAACACTTAGGCAGGAAATTGCTAAATCTCTGGGGAAATAGCCTTTATATAGGAGGCGGGGCAATGGATGTACGGATCACAATTCTGGTGGAGAATACCACTACCGTGCCAGGTTTACTGGGTGAATATGGTTTTTCTGCTTTAATAGAGGTGGATGGCCAACGGTTTTTGTTTGATACCGGCAATGGAGAAGCAATTATGAGTAACGCCAGTCAACTTGGCATCGACTTATCGACTATCGAGGCTTTGGTGATAAGTCATGGCCATTTTGATCATACTGGTGGTGTTATGCAGTTGCTACCTGAGCTGAAAAAACCTATTGTCTATGCCCATCCGGAGGTTTTTGCCCGTCACCAGGTTTCCAGCGGCCCATCGCAGACGAGGTATATTGGCGCTCCTTTTACCAAGGATGATCTGCTTCAGGCAGGAGCTGAGTTTGTTGCTGTTGATAACTTTACTAGAATGACGGACAACATATACATTACTGGAAGCATTCCACGGCTGACTGATTACGAAGATGCTGGAGGACCATTTATCAAGGAGGTTAACGGTGAGCTGTTACCCGATCCTATTGAAGATGATATGGCTTTGGTAATCACCCATCCCCAGGGCTTGATTATTGTCAGTGGCTGTGCTCATGCGGGAATGATAAATATGATAAATTACGCTCTGGAAAGCACCAGAGCCAGTAAAGTCTTGGCTTTCATTGGGGGAACTCATCTGAATACTGCCAATGAGAATCGCCTGAGAAAGACCGTTGCCGATCTGAAGCGAATAGACCCGCATCAACTCATTGTATGCCATTGTACTGGTTTTGCTGCCACCAGTCTTCTGTACCGTGAATTACCGACCATGACTCAAAAAGGAGAAACCGGAATGGTGTTTAAGTATTAAGCTGAGGGGGAATAAAGCATTTGAAAAAGAAGTATCGCTTGAGACCTGGGGAACTTCGCAAGGCTTGCAATCCGGCCAGTCTAAAGTTTCAAACAACGGCAGAATTGCTTCCCCTGAAGGGGATCATTGGTCAAGACAGAGCCCTGCAGTCCCTAAAATTTGGACTCAGCATAGATCATCTGGGCTACAATGTTTATCTGTCCGGTGCTCTGGGTACAGGTAAGACTACTTTGGCCCAGGCAATGCTGGAAGATAAAGCCCGCAAAGAGCCACCGCCTTCAGATTGGTGTTATGTATATAATTTTGAAAACCCTGACTGCCCAAATGCCCTAGAACTTCCGGCCGGGCTGGGGAAACAGTTCAAGAAGGAACTGGAGGAACAGGTGGAAAAGATCATTGCCCGAGTAACTAAGGCTTTGGAAGAAGACGAGTTCGACTATAAACGTGGCCAGATAATGGGGCAGTTTTTGGAAAAGACTAATATTCTATATTTGCAGGCTGAAGAAGAAGCCCGTAAGTTGGGCTTTGGTATTTCCAAAACCGACCAGGGTATTAACAGCTACCCCTTAAAAGAAGGGGAAGCCATGAGCCAGGAACACTATATGAGCTTGAGTGATGATCAACGGGCTGAGTTAATGAAACGTAGTTCTTTGGTGCAGGAAAAGCTGGCCGAATCATTTCGACAATATAGGGAATTGGAAAAATCCATCAAAGAACAGGTGAAAAACTTAGAAAAGGACACTGCCGATAGTGTAACTACTCCCTATTTTGAGGAGTTATTGCATCGTTATCGCCGTTATCCCCAGTTGATCAAGTACCTGAAAGATTTGCGGCAAGATCTGCTCGATCATTTCACGATTATAGTAAAACAGGATGAAAGCAATCCCTGGAACTTTTTGCGTAGCAGCGACCGACGCAATTTGCTGCGCCGATACCAGGTAAACCTATTGGTGGACAATTCCGAGCAGAATCATGCTCCCGTAATATTTGAGAGTAACCCTACTTTTTCCAACCTGTTTGGACAAATCGAATATGAAAGTGAGTTTGGTGTTCTGGCTACTGATTTTTCAAAAATCAAAGCCGGCACCATTCATCAGGCTAATGGAGGATACCTGGTTCTGCATATGTATGATTTGGCCAAGAATTTCTATGTTTGGGATACCTTGAAAAGGGTGCTCAAGAATCGGGAAATACAGGTCGAAACCATGAGTCGCATGTTTGGCATTAGTAACAGTGAGACTCTCCGTCCCCAGCCCATACCGGTAAAAATTAAGGTTATCCTCATAGGAGAACCGATCTATTATTATTTGCTCTATAACCAGGACGAAGAGTTTCAAAAGCTCTTTAAGATCAAAGCAGATTTTGACACCGAGATGGAGCGCTCCCGCAAGCATATCAATGATTACGCGCGCTTGATAGCTTCAGTCTGTGAGAGTGAGGGTCTGCGCCATTTTGATAGAGAAGCGGTTGCACAGGTTGTAGATTACGGTAGCCGTATGGTTGATGACCAGGATAAATTGACCACCCTGTTCAATAAATTAGTAGAGATTATTTATGAAGCCAATAGCTGGGCCAAACAGTCCCGTGCTTCCGTGGTAACTGGTAGCCATGTACTGCGTGCCATTAAGGAAAAGCGGTATCGCGCATCTTTAGTTGAAGACCATATGCATGACTTGATCAACAAGGAGACCATCTTGATAGATGTGCATGGCAGACAGGTGGGACAGATAAATGGATTGGCCGTTTATGAATTAGGTGACCATCAATTTGGCAAACCGGTACGAATTACCGCCAAGACATTTATGGGTGAAAGTGGATTGGTCAATATTGAAAGGGAAATACGCATGAGCGGTAGCATTCACAGCAAGGGAGTGCTGACTTTGAATGGCTATATGGGAGCTCAATATGCTCAGGATAAACCTCTGTCACTTACGGCCAGTCTGACCTTTGAGCAAAGTTACCAGGGTATAGAAGGGGATAGTGCCTCTAGTGCGGAGTTATATGCCCTATTATCCAGTTTATCCGGGGTGCCGATCTATCAGGGAATTGCTGTAACTGGTTCGGTTAATCAAAATGGTGAAATCCAGCCGGTGGGGGGAGTAAATCAGAAAATTGAAGGATTCTTTCGGGTGTGCAAAGCCTATGGGCTGAACGGAGAACAGGGGGTGATCATACCGCGCCAGAATATGCGAAATCTAATGCTAGATACGGAAATAGTGGAAGCCGTTCGACAAAAGAAATTTAACATTTGGGCAGTGGAACATATTGACCAAGGTTTGGAAATATTGACCGATATACCAGCTGGAGTTGCTGATGAAAACGGGCAATTCCCAGAAAACAGCATACATGAAAGGGTAAATCGTAAATTGAGTGAGTGGAATGATAAACGCCGCTGGGGTCGAGACCAAAAGCCGCGAACTGCTGCGGTGCGAAGGAGGAGGAGTGCTTGGTAAGAAAGAAAACTAGGTGGGTGATGTTGCTTTTGCTGATGGGAATGATGGTTAGCGGATGCCAATTCGATGCCAGCCAATTGATCCGTCCTAACGAAGAGGTTCAGGATAAACTGATCAGAGTGGAGATCGTATTTACCGACGATAAGACCTTAGTGGGTTATGTGAAGCAGTTAGCTATTGATCCTGAGTCCAAAGTATATGTAGGGGGTTCCTCAGCGAACTACTTGTATGATGTGGAAGGAAATGTAGTGGGGGTTTTTAATTATCAGAGGGTATTGTATATGAACATACTGCCTGCTGAAGTGGAACCGTAAGACAGTTCAATAGGAGAGAAGGGTGATGGGCATGAAGGTGATGGAATGGTTTGAGAAGATATCACGCCGCGTTGATGTTCGTTATCGGCTTATCGTAGTCTTCACTTTAATATTGGCTGCGGTTACTGGACTAATGGGCATCTATGCTACTTCGGTGGTCTCTGACCGCTTGGAAATTGCGGCTGAGGAAAAGCTTATGTCCGACCTACAAACGGGAGAACACATTATTGATCAAGCTTATCCCGGCCTTTGGAAAATTACCGATGGTCAGCTATATAAAGGGAACACTCTCATCAATAATAAGCACGATATCGTTGACCATATAGGTGATCTAACCGGAGATTCAGTTACTATTTTCAGTGGTGATACTCGGGTGGCAACCAATGTGACCAAAGATGGTCAACGCATGGTTAATACCCAAGTTTCAGAGCAAGTAAGACATGCAGTTTTGGACAACGGGGAAACCTTTTTAGGCAAAGCTGATGTGGTGGGAACCATCAATTACGCAGCTTATAAGCCGATCAAAGATGTTAATGGTGACATTATTGGCATATGGTTTGTTGGTGTACCCAGCACAAAATATGTTAGCATTGTTGATGATTTTCGTCTCCATATGATTGGCTATTCAGTGGTTGGTATTTCCCTTGGGCTTTTGGCAGCTTTTATACTGGCCTATACAGTATATGCACCCTTGGTGCGTATCCGTTCCAAACTGAAATACATAGGCGAAGGCGATTTAACTCAGAGTATCGAAATAGTGGGCAGGGATGAAATCAGCCGAGTAGCAACAGGTGTAAACCTGACCGTAGAACGAATCTCCGAATTAATAAGCCAATCTAAAAACTTGACAGTTACGGTCAGCTCATCTAGTCAAGAACTGGCCCAACGTTCGCAGATGAGTGCCACGCTTATGGAAAATATGGTTTTGCAAGCCAATGAGATGACTCAGAGTGCCCACCGTCAAGCTGATTTAACCAGACAATCCCGCCAAAGTATAACGGAAATGTCATCTGCTATAGAACAACTAGCCCTAAATTCTCAGCAAGTATCATCCTCAGCTTTCAGCGCTGCTCATCAAGCGGAAGCCGGAGAGCAGAAGTTGAATCTGGCAGTGGGGCAGATCGAGACTATCAGTCGCACCGTCAATTCTACTGCTGATATCATCGTTGAGCTAGGCGTAAAATCCAAAGAGATCGGGCAGATTGTAGATCTAATAACCAATATTGCGGATCAGACTAATCTTCTGGCTTTGAATGCAGCCATTGAAGCTGCCAGGGCCGGTGAACAAGGACGTGGATTTGCTGTGGTAGCTGAAGAAGTGCGCAAACTGGCGGAAGAATCAAGTGAAGCAACTCAACGTATTGCGGGACTAATATTGGAGATTCAGAATGAGGCCAGCCGAGCCGTCACGTCGATGGAAGGTGGCACCCGAGAAGTAGCTAAAGGGATCGAAGTAGTTAATGGAGCGGGGCAAGCCTTCCAGGAAATAACCAAAGCGGTCAATATGGTAAGCCAGCAAATCCAGGAGATGTCGGCAGCCAGTCAGGAAATGGCGGCTAGTGCTGAAACCGCTATCGAAGCCATCGAAGCAACTACCAAAACAGCCATGGAAAATGCCCAGTCCGCTAATAAAATCAGTGATATCGCTCAGGATCAGATGGCTGGTGTGGAAGAAATGGATGTTGCCATCGATAAATTAACCGAGGTAATAGCAGGCCTGGAGCAATCGGTAGCCTTCTTCAAGATTGAAGCGGCTTCATAATGAGAGAATAATCCGGTACCAATAATGTGCAGTGGGGAGGGAAGAATATGAAACCGGAAAGCATAATAGCCCGTTGTTTGATGTGCGGTAAAAGCTATGACTTACCTACAGATCATAAAGATTATGCCAAGCTAGCCGCCAGTCAATCATCGGCACCCACCTTCATTTGTGATCATTGTGGTTATCGTGTTCGCCATGAAGCAGATGAACAACAAAAACCTAAAAAACCTATATAGGAGGAACTAGTGCAACAGATAGCGATCAATAACCGAGACGGCCGTAGATTATCAGCGCTGTTAAGTCTTCCCACTGATCCCCGTTGCCTGATCATTGCTTGCCATGGCTTTCGAGGAGCTAAGGAAAACGGCGGCAGGATCTACAGCCTAGGCGATAAGTTAAGCCAAATCGGTATGGCCTTGCTAGCATTTGACTTTCAGGGCAGTGGTCAGAGTGAGGGACAGTATAGCAATCTGACCCTCACTCGCCAGGCCAGTGATTTGCAGGATGTCATCAACTATGCCCACCGTAAATATCAACTGCCGATCATTGTGCTGGGGCGTAGTTTTGGCGGAAGCACTGTCTTAGCTGGAGCCAGTCAGGATTCTCGCATCGCCGGATACATATTTTGGTCTACTACTATTTTTTTGAAAGAGACCTTTACTGGCTTAGACCCGGTTTTGGCTGATCAGTTAGAGAAGGGAAATACTATTATCTTGACAGACGAGAAGGGCAATTATAAACTTGACCCCGATCTTTTCCAGGATTTTGCCAATCATAACATGGATGATTATATCAGGGCTATCGGCAATCGGCCAGTTTTGATTGTGCATGGCCTGTCTGATGAAGTGGTACCAACTAAGAATGCCGAACATTTAGCTCAATTACTACCTCAAGCCCAGTTACATCTGTTGGCAGGAGCCGACCACCGTTTTACCCAGCACACGGCCCAGAGAGAAGATCTGACCATCCAGTGGTTGGCCAAGCTCTGGAAGGACAACTGAGCATAATGAGCTATACCAGCATTCGCCAGGACGTTGTTACCGAACTGGAGATTAAGAAAAGCCGGTTCATTACTTGGGTGAGCCCCGTTAGCAGCCAGTCCGAGGCTGAGCAAAAGATCTCAGCATCACGGCAACGCTGGCCGGGAGCCACCCATTACTGTTTTGCCTGGATTACTCGAGATCCGCTTATGGAGAGGTGCAGTGATGACGGGGAACCGTCCGGTACAGCGGGAGTGCCAATATTGACTGTCCTAAAAAACAGCGGCTTGGAAAACATTTTAACAGTAGTGGTTCGCTATTTTGGAGGAACCTTGCTGGGAGCCTCAGGATTAGTTAGAGCTTATTCAGATTCTACCCGGCATGCTCTGGAACAGGCTGACATAGTGAACTATGAAAATGGATTACTGATAAAATTGATTATAGAATACACTGATTTTGGTCTGATTCAGCACCGCTTCCTGTCCGCACCAGAAGTAAGTTCACAGGGAATTGAGTACGGTGAACAGGTAACAATATCGGCGACCCTGTCTCTAACTAGTTGGGCCAAGTGGGAAAGAGAAATCACTGAGATGACGAGCGGACGAGCTAAGTATCAAATCATTGCGGAGAGAATAGTGGCTGTTTAAAGAAGGATGTCATTTTCATAGCAATTATTGGTGATAGTCTGCTTGGCACTGATACTCGAATCTTGACTCAACTTCCATTATTTATTTAGTCTAATATAATCACAGCTTGCGGTAGCTATCAATTTATTATCTCGGTTATAGGCTTCAGCCATCATATGTATTTTGGTTCTGCCCTGTGTCTTAACCATAGCGGTTATGATCAACTCATCTTCTTCAAAAATAGGACGATGGTAGCTGGTAATAATATCGATCATAGTGGTGGCAGTACTTTTCGTAGCTGAATAGCATAGAGGCCCAAATACATTGTCGAAAGCAGCGGTAATAAATCCCCCCTGCATTGATCCTGCCGGATTTAAATAATTTCTTAACACGGGAAAACCAATAGTCAATTGTTCACCTTCCACATGATCCAGCACTCTAGCCTGCATGGAACTGAAACAGTGTGGAATCGGACCCAGGTCGATACTGTCTGGATCTATTTCGGGTTTTCTGTTTATGGGGTTGGTTGTCTTCACATCTAAACCTCTCTTTTCCTGGTACTGTTCTATATGTAAATTCTGCATAATTCGATAAATCTTTCAATACTGTCACTCTGAGCGATAGCGAAGAGTCTTGTAAATGCGGTAGATCCTTCGCTACCGCTCAGGATGATATTTCTAACAGTTACCTGGTAATTAGTAGAAAAGTTAATAAAGTTAATTATGCAGAACTTCTATATTACTACTATTTTAATGAAAAACCTGTCGCCTTACCACCATAAGGTCATAAGAATCTGATTAATATTGATTTCTCACTCCGAAGGGTAATAGGATGGTGGTGTCGAAATTACAAAATAGGTGCATATGATAATAGCCAAGAACCTGTATGCAAGCCGTAGGCTAAACCAGAATGCTGGGTTCACAGAAGATGCTTTGGGAATCAATTGCAAAAAAATATTGGTGGGAGGAGTTGTCATGAAGTTTATTGGTAACATCATCTGGCTTTTGATAGGCGGTATCATTGCATCAATAGCTTGGTTTTTGGCAGGTCTGATTTTGTGCATTACTATTATTGGCATACCCTTTGGTCTGCAGTGTTTTAAGATCGCCGGTTTTGTGCTGTGGCCTTTCGGCAGGGAAATCGAGCTGGGTCACTTTGGAGCAGGCGGACTTATTTTTAACATTATCTGGCTGGTCGTTTTTGGCTGGGAGTTTGCAATTGCACATTTGATTATTGGTTTACTCTTCTGCATTACCATCATCGGCATTCCTTTTGGCCTGCAGCATTTCAAATTGGCCCAGCTTGGCCTCATCCCCTTCGGAGCCCAAATTCAGCAAAAACAGTAAGGCAGGGGAGACATATGACTTCCCCCTGCCTTTTAGACATGCCTGTCTGACATAACATCCGAAATGGTGTTACTTCTTATAAAGCTTGTCGATATTATCAATTAGCTGAAAAGTTGTATTGTAGCGATCACAGAGATCCTGGTATATTTCTACCGCGGCTTTAGTAAAAATACGCTGGTTTTCGGTAGTATCTTTGATTACTTTTGCCGGACTGCCAAAAGCCAATTTGTTATCAGGAATGACGGCATTTGCAGGCAGCAAACTGCCTGCACCTATGAAACAACCGGTACCCACCTGACAGCCATCACATATTACTGAACCCATTCCGATAGTAACATTGCTTTTTATAATACAGGGACCATGAATTATGGCCCCATGCCCTATATCTACGTTCTCTTCAATCAGAGCAGTAGTATCAGGCCGCGCATGGATAACACAGTTTTCCTGGACATTTGATCCGTCGCTAATTACAATGCGGCCATAATCGCCCCGCAAAACGGCACCTGCACCAATGAAACACTTTTTTCCTACAGTGACATCCCCAATCAGAATGGCGTCAGGATGAACAAAACACGATTCATCCAGCTGGGGCATCTTACCTTCAAACTCATAAAACGGCATAAAAACTGCTCCTTTCAAAGTCAGACCACTATCTTAACAAAAGTTATTATTTCAAATTCAGTTCCTCAGCTAACTGCTGGAAAACGGGGAGAGAATTTTCAATGATTTTTCGATCCACACAATAGGAGACTCGAAAATATCCTGGTTTACCAAAGGCGGCTCCCGGGACTACCAGCAGATTTTTTTGCTGGGCCATTTCAATGAATTCCATGTCATCAGCCGTAGGGCTTTGAGGAAACAGGTAGAAAGCTCCTTGGGGTTTGACCATCTGGTAACCCATCTGGATCAGTGAATTGTAAAATAGATCCCGCTTGTCTTGATATGCGGCAATATCTACGGATTCTCGCTGCAGCTTGGCAACTAAACGCTGCATTAAAGCTGGGGCATTAACATAACCCAACACCCGATTAGCCAAAGTCAAAGCCCCCATAAGCAGATCTACCTGCGGGATATCGGGATTGGCTGCCAGATAGCCAATTCGCTCCCCCGGTAAGGCTAGGTCTTTGCTGTGGGATGTGACCAAAATACTGTAGCGGATATACCGGAATACCGAGGGAACCTCCATGCCATCGTAGGCAATCTTTGCATAGGGTTCATCAGAGATTACATAAATAGGACGTCCGTACTTTTGGCTGGCCGTCTCCAGCAGCGAGTTAAGAGCTTCCAGTGAGGAGGATGGGTATATGACTCCCGTCGGGTTGTTGGGGGTGTTAATTATTATCGCCCGGGTTTTGGGAGTAAGGGCTTGCTCAATGGCAGCAATATCAATCTGAAAATCTTCCTGAGTGTCCACGACGCGATGTACGCCGCCGTGATTGGCAATGTAGAACTTGTACTCCACAAAGAAGGGAGCCAGAATGATCACTTCATCCCCGGGATCCAATATGGCTTTCAAGGAGCAATTGAGCGCCCCGCTAGCCCCTACCGTCATAATAACGTGTTCACCGGTTACGGGCTGACCGCTTTTCTCCGCCAGCACTTCAGCAATAGCCGAGCGCGTTTCCATATAACCAGCGTTACTCATATAACGGTGCATTCCAGGTATCGGCTGCATAGCCAACTCCCGCAAACCCTCCAAAAAGGCCTGAGGAGGTTCCAGATCGGGGTTGCCTATTGAAAAGTCATAGACATTGTCTTCTCCGTGAATTTTCTTAAGTCGTGCGCCTTCCTCGAACATTTTCCGAATCAAGGAAGAACCTCCCATTTGTTCTTGTATGCCACGTGCAATGGTCATAGACATGCTTCTCCTTTTCATTATTAGCTATAGGAATATTCTACCCCAATTGACCACTACCGGGCGATACTACTTTGAGAAGACCCGCCTATCAGATCTTGGAGGCCCAAAGTAAGACGGATCAGGGGTGTCCATTTAGGAAAACACCCCAAAAAAGCCAATTTGTACTATAATATATTTGGGGTAAAGGCAATTCAGGTGATAACCACCAGGCCGAGTTGTGATTCAAAAGAGAAAGAATTGGTTCACGCTACCCTAAGAGGCTTATATTCTCGGTGATTCTAGTCCGAAGTTTTTGGATCTCACACCTCTGTCACTAGAGACTATAGGAGCAACAATGGGGGAGGTACAAAAATGCCAAGACTTATAATTATCTCCAATCGCTTACCAGTTACTGTTCAAAAAAAGAATGGGGCTATCACCTATACAGAAAGTGTTGGTGGCCTTACAACCGGATTAAGCAGCCTTTACAAGCAGTCAGAAGGCCTGTGGATAGGTTGGCCAGGGATTGCTGCCGAAGAACTCACCCCTTTGGAAAAGGCTGAAATTCAGAGGGTTCTTTTGGAAAGACACCAATGTTTTCCTGTGTTTTTGTCCTACAACGAAGTTGAACAGTATTACCATGGCTTTTGTAACAGCACCATCTGGCCTCTTTTTCATTACTTTATTGATAAGGTCGATTTCAAAAGTCATAATTGGGGTATATATAAAGCTGTAAATGAGAAATTCTCTGACAGTGCGGAGTTGGTATTGAAAAGTGGAGATATCATATGGGTGCATGATTATCAACTAATGCTGCTTCCTCAAATGATCAAGGAAAGCCACCCTGATAATGAGGTGGGATTTTTCCTACATATCCCGTTCCCTTCCTACGAAGTATTTAGGTTGCTCATGTGGCGGGAAGAACTCTTATCAGGTATTTTGGGTGCAGATCTGATTGGGTTTCATACCTATGAATATGTTCGCCATTTCCTAAATAGTGTGCGCAGGTTGTTGGGACTAGAAGACAATTTTAACCGACTAGTGTATGAAGACCGTTATGTTCGAGTGGATGCATTTCCCATGGGCATTGACTACGATCGTTTTGCTAGGATCGATTTGGATTCTTCTCTTGATTTACAACCAACCAATCTGGAGCAAAGAAGCGGTGTGCAAACTATCCTGTCCGTAGATCGACTTGACTATACCAAAGGTATACCGCAGCGAATAGAAGCATTCCAACAATTTTTAGCACAGTACCCTGAGTATCGCGAGAAAGTGAGATGGAATATTATCATCGCACCCTCGCGAGTGGAAATAGGCACCTATGATGAACTGCGCAAGGCGGTTACAGAGGCTATCAGCGAAGTCAACGGACAATATGGCACTTTGGACTGGATGCCCATATGGTATTTTTTCCGATCTTTTACCCAGGATCAGTTGATCCATTTTTATAGAAATGCAGATGTGATGCTAGTAACCCCATTAAGAGATGGGATGAATCTGGTAGCCAAAGAGTTTATCGCTTCCCATATCGATCTAAAAGGGATGCTCGTGCTTAGCGAAACGGCTGGTGCAGCCAGTGAACTGTCCGAGGCGGTGATCGTCAATCCCTATGATTATGACGCTATTGGTGCTGGCCTTAAGAAAGCCCTGGAAATGCCACAGGAGGAGCAGCGCTATCGAAATACCATCCTGCATCAACGCTTGAAACGGTATAATGTCGAGTTTTGGGCAACTGATTTCATAAAAGAGCTTCATAAATCTGTTTTGGAAACTACCGGCACTAACCGTCAAATCAGTATTGAAAAAGATAGCCATAGGCTGGAGTCTGCATACAGAAATGCTGACCGGCGTATACTTTTACTGGATTATGATGGTACTTTGGTGGGTTTTCATGGAGTACCAGACGCGGCCATACCTGATGAAGAGATCAGAGGACTTTTGACTGAGCTGACTCAGGACTCGAAAAACACCGTGATAATCATATCAGGTCGAGACAGATCCACCTTGGAAAAATGGCTGGGAGACATAGACGGACTCTATTTGGTAGCCGGTCATGGACTCTGGGTCTATCTTCCAGAAGAACGAAAATGGAATATGACCGTGGTACCGGACAGTTCCTGGAAGGATATAGTTCGTCCTATCATTGGAATGTATATAAACCGCATGCCAGGTGCACTGATGGAAGAGAAGGATTTCTCCATTGCTCTGCATTACAGGCAATGTGAGTCAAATATGGCTACCATAAAGATAAGAGAGATAAAGGAAACACTCATGGACATGACTAATTCCAGCGTCATCTCCATCCAGGAAGGTAATAAAGTGCTGGAACTCAAGGACAGCCGTGTTAATAAGGGAATGGCTGCCACATTTTTTATCAGCCGCGATGAATACGATTTTTGTCTAGGTGTAGGAGATGATACAACAGATGAGGATCTATTTGCCGCCATTCCAGAGGATGGATTTTCCATCAAGATAGGCTTGGGTAATACTAATGCTGCCTATTCATTAAAATCGTGGAAGTCCATGCGTAAGTTGCTTAAAAGATTTATAGAGCTTAGCCGGGAGACCGATCGATGAAATTGGGTAACAGGCCCAAAGGAGTTGTCCATGCAAAGACCAGCAGCTGTTTACGAATTAAAAAACTTCGCCTTGGATCCTTATAACTTGAAACTCAATGAGGTTCTCTTTCATAATGCCAATGGCTATATTGGGGTGCGTTATGATTTTGAAGAAGGATATTATGATGGCTTTGAATATTTCCGAAGCCAGTATATCAACGGTGTCTATGATTTCGCTCCGGTCAACCAACCGGAAGCCCTCCATGGTCTAGTCCGAGAAAAGCAAATCATGCTTAACATAGCAGATACCCAGTCGATCCGGTTGTTCATCGATGGCGAAGAATTCAGTATGTTTACCGGGACAATACTGGAAAGCAGCCTTTCCTTGCATATGGAAAAGGGTGTTACAGTGCGCCGGGTAATTTGGCGCTCTCCTACAGGAAAAGAACTTGAGCTTACCATCACCCGCATGACTTCATTTCATCAATTAACCCTATTTACCATCGAATACGAGATAACACCCTTGAATTTTTCGGGCAGTATTTTTATCGAGTCTGGCCATGATGTGGACGTTGCTAACTTCTATGACCCGTCTGACCCGCGCAATCTCGGTGAGCCTGTGGAATGTCTACAACCAATTAGCGTTGAGATCAAAGACGATGCTTCTTATATCAGCACTTCTACCATCAAATCAAACTTGCGAATATGCAGTGGCGTCAAACACCTGATTTCACAGGATACTGAATTCGAGTTTTGGGTGAACAACGATTCGGCTCTGTGCCGATTTGGTTTGCAAGCAGTGCGTGAACAGCCCATAAAGATGATCAAGTATGCTGTTTTCTGTGATTCCGTACGCTTTGCCAATTGCAGGAAACAAGCCATCATAGAAATGGATAAAGCCATGACGATCCCTCTCCAACAGCTTTACCGTAAACAAGAGGAGTATCTGAGTGAATACTGGCGGAATTGCTTGGTGGAAATCGATGGCGATGATGAATCCCATCTGGCTATGCGGTACAATTTATATCAGCTTATACAGTCAGTCGGTAAGGATATACACAGCAATATTGCGCCGAAAGGACTAAGCGGTGAAGGATATGAGGGCCATTTCTTCTGGGATACAGAAATCTATATCCAACCCTATTTTACCATTACTAACCCGTCTATTTCCAAAAACCTTATCGAATTTCGTTATGTGACCCTCGATCTAGCCAGAGAAAATGCCAGGAGAATGGGGCACGAAAGGGGAGCACTATACCCCTGGCGAACTATCATGGGTCGAGAATGTTCTGGTTTCTTCCCGGCAGGATCTGCGCAGTACCACATCAATGGAGATATTGCCTATTCCATCATTGCCTATTACCTAGCCACCAAAGATCTTGATTTCATATTGCACCAGGGTGCCGAGATCATTTTTGAAACAGCCCGTATCTGGCTGGACACAGGCAATTTTTACCAGGGAAAGTTTCATATCAACAGTGTAACCGGACCGGATGAGTACACCTGTGTAGTCAACAACAACTACTACACCAATGTAATGGCCCAGTATCATCTGCGCTGGGCGGAAAAGTTCTATTATATTCTCCAAGGTGTTCCCCAATTTACGAAGCTAACCGAAAAAATAGCGTTAACAGAGGATGAGATAAGATCCTTTGCCCTAGCGGCAGATCAGATGTATTTGACTTATGACGAGGAACTAAATATCAACCCACAGGATGACTCTTTCCTCCAGAAAAGCAAATGGGATATCTCGCTTATTCCTAAAAACAAATTCCCCCTATTATCTAATTACCATCCGCTGTATTTGTATCGTTACCAGATATGTAAACAAGCAGATACAGTGTTAGCCTATTTCTTATTAGAGGATGCCCAACCAGAAGAGGTGATGCGCAACTCCTTCCTTTATTACGAAAAGATAACTACGCATGATTCCTCGCTCTCTCTATGTATCTTTAGTATCGTGGCAGCTCGTTTGGGCATGATAGAAAAATCCTTTCAGTATTTCGGCGACTCGATCAAACTTGATCTGATGGATCTGCATGGAAACACTGATGACGGCATCCACACCGCAAATATGGCCGGTAGCTACTTGGCCGTCGTTTATGGGTTCGGCGGTTTCCGCCTTAAGGAGCAGGGCATTTCATTTGCCCCCATTCTCCCGGTGAACTGGAACAGTTATCTTTTCAAGATATGCTATGAGGACAGTCATCTTAGAGTCGAAGTTCATCCACAGCAGTGCATTTTTACCTTAGAAAGCGGTTCGGCCCAGAGAATATTGGTGTACGGCAAGGAATATCTGCTGGAAGACAGACTGGTCATTCCCCGCAATAATGCGGCTGATTATCGAAGTGACCCGGCAGACCGCTCGGGAGGTGACCTATGAAGTATCAAGCCGTTATTTTTGATCTGGATGGAGTTCTGGTTCATACCGACCGATATCATTACTTGGCCTGGAAAACCATTGCCGACGAGTTGGGTGTGACTTTTGACGAGAAGATCAACAATCGGTTAAGGGGTGTGAGCCGCATGGCTTGCCTGGAGATAGTGCTAGAAACATATGACGAACCTCTCACCGATGAGCAAAAAGCATATTATGCAGAGCGAAAAAACCAACGCTACAAACAACTGCTGGAAGAGCTATCGACTCAAGACCTCAGCGATGAGATACGCCATACCATGGTTTCTCTCAGGGAGCACGGAGTAAAGCTGGCCATAGGTTCTTCAAGTAAGAATGCTAAACTGATTTTACAGAGGATTGGCTTGGATGATTTTTTTGACGCCGTATCAGATGGTACCAACATTGTCCATTCCAAACCTCATCCGGAAGTTTTTCTCAAGGCCAGTGATTATCTGGGGATCCTCCCACAGCAGTGCCTGGTCATCGAAGATGCCATGGCCGGAGTCGAAGCTGCCCTAGCAGCTAATATGGACTGTGCAGTTATGGGAGATGCTCTGGGACATCCCCAGGCCACGTATCGACTCAATCATTTCCCAGACCTGTTGCATATCGTATTGGGACAAGATGAGAAGAGGAAAGCCTAATGATATTGGCAGCAGATATAGGAGGAACAAAATCGCTTTTCGCTTTATGGGAAACCACGGGCAGTTCTTGGCGAATTATTTATCTCCGGCAATATCCCAGTAGGAGCTTTACCTCACTGAAGGATGTTATAGAGAATTTCCTAGCCGATTATGCTTCTACACATGGTTGTGCACCCGACATAGAAGTGGCCAGCTTCGGTATGGCAGCTACCATCACCAACGAAAGTTGCTTTTTGGTCAATTTAGGATGGACAGTGGAGATCCAGAGCCTAAAGGAGAGGTTCCCCAAAATCCGGAAAATACTGGTCTGCAATGATTTGGAAGCTACCGGTTATGGATTGGAACTTTTGCCCTCAAGGGACTTGCACATGCTTACTCCCGCCAGACAGAGCATTGCAACCGTTCCACCGACCCAAAGAGAATCGCGCCGTGCCATTATTGCTCCGGGCACCGGGCTAGGAGAGGCCTTTTTGCTGGGTAATAAAGTCATTTCCTCAGAGGGATCGCACTGTGAGTTCGGCCCTCGCTCCGAGATCGAAGTAAAACTATGGCGCTTTTTTCATGAAATATACGACCATGTCAGCTATGAACGCATTTTGTCCGGCCCAGGTCTTTTTCAACTGGAGCGTTTTGTCCGCCAACAATACCACGGCGAGGCTAGCGATTCTCAGCTGCAGCCCGAAGATATCACCCGTCTAGCGCTTTCTGGGGAATGCGCCATTTGCCAACAAGCGTTGGATCACTTTGTCGGTATCCTGGGTGCTGAGGCGGGAAATCTTGCCTTGAAGTTCTTAGCGATGGACGGTGTATACCTAGCTGGCGGTATCCCACCCAAAATATTACCCAAGCTGCAAGAAGGGTTTTTCCTGCGCTCTTTTTGCGCCAAAGGTCGCTATTCGGAACTAATGACCAAAATACCCGTGTCCGTTGTGCTCAATCCCCATACCGCCCTCTACGGCGCTACCAGTCTCGCCGCCCAAGCCGTACATCCCGGGATCAAGCCTGTATTGATCACCGCTTATTGATAGGCCTTCATTCTTATCGAAATGTGCCATGCCAAATTGGAGCGAACTTCGTGGTGGCTATACTTCATAAAAAAGCACCTCCAAACATAAAACTATTAGTCAACATTGGGGGTGCACTTCATTTTTTTGTCCCTATTTTATCTTCGCTTTCTATTTGAGGATTTTGCAACGATTCAATAAATCCTTTAATATTGTCACTCTGAGCGATAGCGAAGAGTCTTATAAATGCAGTAGTTCCATCGCTACCGCTGAGGATGACATTTCATAAATTACAATGATAATGCAGGCAAGGTTAATTATGCAAAATCATTTGGACATTTCCGCTAATACTTCTGTAATACCGTCGTGCAGAGCCAGAGCTCCCTTCTGCTGAAAGTCAGGATTCAAGAGCAATTCCCGATCCGATTCATTACTGAGATACCCGATATTGGTAATAATAGAAGGCACTTGTGTATCACTAAGCATCCTAAATTTGGCTTGGTTGGTTCCCCGGTCTTGGGTATCCAAGTGCTTCATTAGATTAACCTGAATAACTTGTGCAGCTTTTTCACTGGCAACTTCTTTTTCCGACATCTTATCGCTGGAATAATATATGGTATTGGTACCGTTATTAGATGCATCTGGATGTGAGTCTTGGTGAATGGATACCAATAAAGCTGCCTGGGAACCGTTTACCATTTCTACCCGCTCATCCAGTTGAACCGTACTATCATCCTGTCGAGTCATTACCACCTGCATCCCGGACTGCTGTAGCAATTCAGCCAAGCGTATAGCTATAGCTAGGTTTAGATCCTTTTCTTTCACTTCCGATGATTCTGAATAGGGGTATACAGCACCATCGTCTGTTCCGCCATGACCAGGATCGATAAATACCACTTGGCCTTTTAGGCTGGGGTTAACCGTAGTAGCCTTTGCATCCAAAAGAGGCTCGGCAGACTGTTGGGCACAACTGGTCAACGAAACAGTCAGAGTGCCCAAGAGAAGGACAAGAATAACGGTAAGGATCGGTATGCGGTAGGAACCTTCTTTAAAGGATTTTATCATGTGAATTCTCCTTTCCAAAGCTGTCTTAGTCCCATTAAAACCTACTAAATTCAATGGGATCGAACCTTTAGGAAACAAGCTGGCTAGCTTGATAAGTGTTGTACCATAGGGAATCATGGCTGATTTTCCCAGTAACTCCATCACATAAAGATCAGCAGCTATCTCTCGGTCATAGCGCATTTCTCTAATGGCCAACCAAACCAGGGGATTAAACCAATGTATGATAACAGCTATAGCTGCCCACATACTGTAAATAAGGTCTTTTCTTTTGTAATGGGCTAGTTCATGAAGTAATACATGCTCCAATTGATGGGAGTAAATTTGTCCTATAATATTCTGGGGAAGATAAATCTTTGGCCTGAAGATACCAGTTATACAGGGACTTGGATAGTATGTATTAATATAAACAGGAATTGTTTTCTTGATACCCAGCCTGGTACAATTCTGTTCAACCATAGCGTTGATAGTGGGATCTTGAATTCTGCTAAATTGTTTACTTTGGCGTTTCAATCTAACAATAACCAAAAAATAGAAGGCAGCCGCTATCCCGCAACCTATTAACCAAACAGCACTGAACGCTGATATCATCCCAAAAGAGTCTGCAGCAGTTTGCTGGTTTAATTGGCGACATTCAATCACTAGTACAATCTGCCCAACAGGTATCTTTGGAAAACCTGAAGGCTAGTGAAGATCAGGCTGCTGCAACCCAACAAATAACTGCCAGTATTCAGGAACTTACAAGTCAAGCTAACCAATTGGATATAGTAGCCCAACTAATCTAAGAGTTAGGAATGTTATTTTGGTGATGCCTTAATATCAGAAAGTATTTAACGTTCTTGCTGCCTAGTGAGCAAATTTGTAGCTAGGGTACAAAGCCAACTTTACATTGGAGGAACTACGAAAAGACTTAAGAAGTTTATTCTAATTTGACGGGGGGCTTTATGACCCTTTATCAGATGGCATAGACGTAATTGTACAAAAACAGACATGGTACCACAAAGGGGGAAGTCTTGTACTTGCTAGGGTTGATTTGTATATGATACTTTGGTTAGGTAGATGCGAGTAGTATATTTCAATACTTACCGCCTTTAAAGTGGAGGCTTGGCAAATGGAACCTATCTTTAATAACGAACCTGAAATGGAGTTCCAATGGGTCAGCGGGGAAAACCTGCTGGCAGACGTCAAGGAGCTTTTTACGGAATACGAGCAGTCACTGGATATTGACCTGGATTTTCAGGACTTTGCTGCCGAGCTGCAGGCTCTGCCCGGAAAGTATGCACTGCCAGAAGGAGCCTTACTGCTGGCTTTCCTGGATGGACAGGCCGCTGGATGCATTGCTTTGCGTAAGGTCTCTGAGGATATTGCGGAGATGAAGAGACTGTATGTTCGCAAGCCATATCGAGGTTATGGCCTGGGTCGCCAAATGGCTCATATGATAATCGACAAAGCAAAAAGTCTGGGCTATTCCTCCATTAGACTTGATACGGTTCCCAGTATGCAGGCGGCTCAGCATCTATATTCATCACTGGGTTTCTATGATATCGAGCCCTATGTGTATAATCCGATCGATGGTGCCAGATTCATGGAACTTAGGATTAAAGATCAACCTTAGTTGAATTCTTAACGGCCTGTCAACTCGGGCAAAGACCTTGTTAGCGGGACAATCGAAGAAATGATGTGAAGATGACTAGGTTATCTCTGGTGCAAGGCCTTATTAACCAGATAGCTGGCCTCTTCGTAGTCTTTTCTTTTTACTGAAACAGAGTATTGCTTGGTATATTTCATGTTCAACCCCATACTGCCAGAACGGCCTCGTATGGTACCGCGCCCCGACCATTGCCCGGAATGATCATGTACATTATACCAATACTTGATACCGCCATTGGCCAAAGCCTGCCTGACTTTGGCAAGATCCTCCAGGGAATACCCTATGTATACCTCTTGTTTAAAGAAACACATTCCTCATACCCCCTCATCTTCTCTACAGAAATCAAGCAGTTAAACCGCCTGCAAAAGCCATACTACTCCGGTTATATCACCTTGCAGATCATCGATTTCCTCCTGCTGGCTCTGAATATATGCGGCAAATAGGCCAGCTTGGTCAGGATGGGCTGCCTGCAGCTCCTGAGCCCGCTTTATGATACAGGCCTGGTTATACTGGTTGATAGCCTCCATGCTATTCTCATCCGTGGTTTTCTCCGCCACCAGCTTGACCCTAGTATCCCGAAAAGCAGTCAGCCATTGCTGGCGGGAAACATATGTCTCCTGGTTGCCCTTGTTGCTATAGGCATCATCAATTAGGATATATCCCTCTTTAACAACGGTACCTTTAAGCTTTAGAATGGTATCTTGTATGTGTCCTAGCACATCGCCCACTGCCGCGTAAATGACAATGTCATAATCCTTTTCCGTTGTAACTGATTGGTTGATATCTTCAACCTGGAATTGACACAGGTTTTCTACACCGTGCTCATAAGCTTTTTTCACGGCGTAGTCTATGAATTCAGGTATAATGTCAATACCTTTGACCCGGCATCCAAATGATTTTGCCAAATTGATACTTACGGCACCTTTACCACAAGCTAGATCAAGAATTCGAGTATCCTTAGTTATTGGTATGTGGCTGGATATAAGATTATTAATTTCACTAGGCAGTGCCCCCAACTCCCATAAGTCTTGCAGCAAATAGGGAAGATAAGGGATTATTGCAGTTGATTCACCCGTGAGTGACCGGGCCAATTTTTCTTCCACATTTGACATGGCCTACTCCTTGCACCTTGTCTATTGATTGAAATTATAGCACCTATGTCCAATTACTGTATTGGATCTCATTTTAAGAACTGACGGTAAGTCCAGCTAAGATATATTAGTCATTGTCCTTGCTTCGCACTACCAATAACTGCCATTATTATATCATTCTAGTAAGATGACGATTATAATAAACTAAGTAGTATCGATGATCGGTGCTTAGATAAGGCAGTTAAAGGAGGACTTTTTTGAAAAGCGTTGTTCTGGTTATTGCTGTGGTAGTGGCCTTGTTAGTGCTAACCATGCTGGGATTGTATTTCTGGTTGGAACGTTCTTTCAGGCCCAAACCTTCAACACGAGCCTTTTGGAATCTTAGCAACATTCCGCTAGCCAAACGCCTGGAAGGCTACTTATATATCACTCGTCCAGATATTTATCTGAAACCAGCGACCTGGGATTGGGTTCACAAATACCTAGTGAAAAACGAAACCGGAGAAACGTACCACGGCAAGATAATGACCCGGAAGGATGCTTATAAGATCGTGTCACTGAATACACCAGTTGAAATTACCGATCTGGATCAGGTTATTCCTTACCCGGTTGCTCGCAGCATCATCTTGCAGCACCCCCTGCCCAGTCTTGCTGTTATGGATTGTCCCTGTCGAGCCCAGAAAAAGGATGCTTGTGAGCCGCGGGACGTCTGTATGGCAGTTGGTGAGCCTTTTGTATCCTTCGTGCTGGAACATCACCCTCACACATCACGAAGGTTAACGGTTGACGAAGCTCTGTCAATTATCAAAGCTGAAGAGGAAAGGGGACATATCCATACTGCCTGGTTTAAAGATGCCGTTCATGATCGCTTTTATGTCATTTGTAATTGCTGTAGTTGCTGTTGTCTGGGGATGGCTTCCTACAACCGAGGGGTGGATCGAATAGTTCATTCCGGTTATAAGCCGGTTATTGATCCTGACGATTGTACAGCTTGCGGTATTTGTGAGGTGATTTGCCCCTTCGGGGCGATCCAAATGGGGGATGAACACTCCCTTGTCGATCTGGATAAATGCATGGGATGCGGTCTCTGCGCTTCGCACTGTGTCCACAAAGCAGTATCCCTCAAATTAGCTCCGGAAAAGGGTATACCACTTGATATAAACACATTATTAACATTAAAGGTGTGCCAAGATTAGGGTCAATTCAGAATTTAGCAGTCAATGCATTTCCAAAACAACGGTAGAACGACTCTGACGAATTTAACAATCCTGTTTCGATAAATGGACAATCAACTATAAAGCACAAGGACAATTTATGAATGACTCACCCTATGCGAAAACTGGTTTTTGTACAAAATAGCGAGGCATGAAAAACCTCGTTATTTCTTTTTATAATACAAGTTCACATGAAAATAGACGGGACCTAGCTGAGCCAAACCGTGGAAGGAAAAACATACCTTTTTAATGTATAATGTTGGAAAGAGTAAAAATGGCTAGAATCTATGCACTCATTGCACCAAAGATAGCCAATTAGGTAGGGGGTTAGGGGAATGGACTTCATTGAAAAGATTAATCAATTTTCAAGACGAGTTGAAACTCTTAAAGACCAGATTCAAACTGAGGAAGCGACCAAAACAGCTTTAATTATGCCGTTTTTTCAACTGCTGGGTTATGATGTATTCAACCCATCGGAATTTGTACCTGAATTCACGGCAGATGTAGGAATCAAAAAGGGCGAAAAGATAGACTATGCTATTTTTCTCAATGGGGAATTAAGCATTTTGTTAGAAGCAAAGGCTATTGATGAAAACCTGGACAAACACGGTTCCCAGCTTTTTAGGTATTATGCCACATCATCTGCACGATTCGGGATATTAACCAATGGAATTATATATAGGTTTTATACCGACCTTGATACACCGAATAAAATGGATGACAGGCCTTTCCTTGAATTCAATCTGCTGAATCTCAAAGACAATTTAATCCCAGAAATAAAGAAGTTTGAACGTGATAACTTCGATTGTAACAACATTCTTAATTCTGCTGCGGAACTAAAATACACAAACGAAATTAAGAAACTGCTATATAATGAGATGATAGCTCCTTCAGACGAGTTCGTCCGATTCCTGCTTAAGGACATCTATCCAGGAATGAAAACTCAGAACGTAATAGACAAATTCAGGGACACAGTGAAGAAAGCGTTTAATGAATTTGTATCGGATATATTGAAGGATAGGGTTAAGTCATGGATGGCTGGTCCATCTACAAACGAAGCGGCCGTGACGACTGACGAAAAAACCTTAGAAATAGAGACCTCCAAAATAACGACCACCATGGAAGAACTTGAAGCTTTTGCCATAGTCAAGGCGTTATTGAAAGACGTTGTTTCTCCATCCAGGCTATACTATCGTGACACCGAATCCTACATAGGGATTTTACTTGATGACAACAAGAATAAGTGGATATGCCGTTTAGCGATTAAAAAGTCTCAAATCAATCTCTACCTACGTGATGAGAATAAAAAGGAAAGCAAGCACGTAATTGATTCAATCGACGATATTTATGACTTTCAACCACAGCTTATTGAGGCAGTTAAACGATATTTAGCTTAAACCTTGACACCCAAACTTTCATTTAAGGAAGTATCTGTCCGTAAGCCAGTACCAGATGCCTACTAATACTAATAATGCTCCTGAAACTAGTAAGATTGATTCCACCGAAACGATGTCCGCCAGGGGACCAAACAAGAGAATAGCAACGGGCATGGCACTAGAGGTAATAATCTGCACCAGAGAGAATACCCGACCCATCAGTGCGGCTTCTACGTTTTCCTGGATCAGAACCGTCTGGGCGGTAATGATGATCGGCAGGAAAAAGCCGGCTATACCCATGATGGCCAGATAGACCAGGAAGGGGCGGGCTACACCCAGCAAGCCAAAAGTGACCCCAAAAGCTAGCAGACAGATGGCGGCCGTACGTACCTTATTCTGAAACTGGCCGCGTAGGGAGACAAAGCCGCCGCCCACCAGGGAACCAATGGTCCAAATCATTTCATTGGCAGTCAGTTCCCAAACACCGCCGGCGAAAGATCGTTCAATCAGTAGAGGGGTAAGTACCGCTGCTGGTGTCATAAGAAAATAGGAAAAGCCCAAAGAGATAAGAACCAGGCGAACTGGACGGTTGTTAAGGGCATAAGCCACACCTTGACGCATTTCCATTAATACCGAAGTGTTTTCAAAGGTTCTGGCTACTTTTTCAACGGGGATAAAACTGAAGATAACTACTGCCAGCAGGGCAGTGAATACGTCCAGCATCAAAGCCCATTCAATACCCAATGATCCCAGCATGAGACCGCCTACTGCTGGGGATAACAGCAGAAATATAGACATTAGGGTTTGGTGAATACCCTGCACTCTGGTCAGCTGATCCTGGGGAACCAGTTGGGGAAACATAGCGTTGACAGCGGGAGCCTGTATACCCGTTCCCAAGGAACGTACCACTGATACAGCTAACAGCAGTTCCATCCTCTCCACTCCCAGCCAAAAGGTCATAGCCAGGAGAAAAGTGGCCAGGGCAATGAGACCGTCCATCAGCATGATCAGATGCTTGCGGTTATACCGATCAGCCCAGACTCCCGACCACAATGAAATCACTACCTGGGGCAACAGGGAGCAAATGGTGACCAGCATTAGCCATAAACCGGAGGAGGTTTCTAAGGTAATATACCAGATTATAGTAAAGGCCACCACTGAGGAACCGAAAAGAGAAACATTTTGGCTGATCAGAAATAGAGCAGTCTTTTTCTGCCATGACAAATCATTGTTTAATGGTTGACCCATTCGATATGATCCTTTCTACGATGGCCTATGTCGTTTACTAGAGGCGTATTTTCTTTCTTGAGATATGGCCATTATAACCAGCTATTCCTGGTCAAGCAATTCCGTCAACTTTGGGACGATTTAGATTGGCAGTAACACCGCACTTTCTGCTACTTATCACACTGCTATAGTACGGTGCTTGAGGAAGTCAACATTTCAAGGATTACCTACCCACTCACTAAGATACTATGCGGCGGTAAACAAACAACACCTAATAACCTTCCCCCTGCTTCCTGTGAATTTGCAGGATATTGCTGCAAGATATGGAAAGATCAAAACGTAAACCTGCCTAGGAGGTGTTTTACATAATGAAGAGAATCTTAACAGTCTTTATGCTGTCCATAATATTGATAGCCAGTCAGCCTCTAAATGCTTCTGCACAGAGACAGGCAGACGTTTCGGTGGTTGTGGACGGCTTGACAGTAAACCTGGAAGTTTTGCCGGTGATTCAGAAGGGGCGTACTCTGGTACCCTTTCGCGCTATAGCCGAGGCTATGAACATACAGGTCAGCTGGGATGATCAAACCCGAACCGTAAAGGCAACGGACGGCAATACTTCAGTTAGTTTGCAGCTTGATAATCTTGTTGCCTACCGTAATGAAACCCCCATAACCTTAGAAGTTGCTCCACAAATAGTGAGTGGGCGCACTCTCATTCCCCTGCGATTCTTCAGTGAAGCTTTTAATTGCCAGGTGTTCTGGGATAGTGATCAATATCAAGTAAGTGTAATTTCTCCCCCTAAAACTATGACAGTCATAGGCTTTTATGCACTGGGTGACAGCCAAACCAGCAGTTGGACCGACCTATTCGGCCAGGCCTATCCAGCTACATCTCCAGGTAATACTGACGTAATATCTGAATTGGCTCTGGGTTGGTACAGTATTGATAAACAGGGTAACCTGCTTGAGCAAAGCCGTACCGGGTGGCAACGTCCTGACGGTTGGGAGAGAGTATTAAAAAGTGCTGAGCAATACAACCTGGCCAGCGAAATGGTAGTGCATGTGACTGATGGCGATGGTACCCTTACCTCACTGTTGGATGATTCAGCCGCCATGAATCGGGTGATCCAAGCTATAGGCGAAGAAGCCCAGCAATACAGTGGTGTCAACTTGGACTTCGAGGGCTTGGGTTTTCAGGACAGCGGTGAGAATCTCCGGCAGGTACAGCTGAAATTCACCAACTTTGTAGATCTGCTTAACCAAGAGCTGAAGACTAACCGCTCTGGACTTACTCTAACCCTGCATGCTCCCAACAGCGCCTATCCCGGTTATGATTACCAGGCCCTGGGGCAAATAGCTGACCGAATCATTATCATGGCTTATGATTACGGCTCTAAGCCTGAACCAGTTAACCAGGTGGAGCAGGCAGTGCAAATGGCTTGCAGCTCAGTTCCTGCTCATAAATTACTGCTGGGTATTTCTGCCCCCAGCGAAACCGAAGAAAGCATCGCCACCAAGGTAGGGATTGCTAAACGATATAATCTGGGTGGGGTAGCTTTGTGGAGATTAGGGGTAATCAATGAGGGGATGTGGCAGACATTAAGAGCTAACTTAATTGCAGAGCGGTAACGAAGTCTTTACCAGAGTAAAGAAGCGCCTAATGAGTAAGAGGACGATCATTCCACCCCTCGCTCCTATCCGATTGATTACTTGGACAACTTCAGTTGATCTATCTGCAAGATTTTTGCAGTAAGGTTGTAGATATTTATAACCATTATGAAGGGCAGGATTTGAGAGATGAAAAGAGGATTGCTATATTTGGTTGTAACTCTGGTATTGGTAATTACAATACCAGCAGCGGGTTATGGGGCCCAGGCCGGAAATGCAGTAAGTGTGACACTGCCCGACTTTAAGGTAACACTTAATGGGGAAGAGGTTAATAACAGCTATAGCAAATATCCTTTGATCGTCTATAAGGATATCACTTATTTTCCCATGACCTATAATGACTGCCGGTTTCTTGGCCTGGAATCATACTGGCGGGGAAACGCGGAAGGTCTGTTTATAGAAGCTAGCGATGTGACAGCCGCCCATAAACCCTACCGGACATCCGTTAAAAACAATCGCCATCAAACAGCCGTGATACCCGGCTTTCCTATTACGGTCAATGAAAAATCGGTTGATAATCAAAAGGAAGAATATCCTTTGCTTTCTTTCCGCGATGTCACTTATTTCCCCATGACCTGGAATTTTGGTGTCAATGAATTTAGCTGGGACTATGCCTTTGACGGCGAAAACGGACTAGTGATCGATTCGGATAATATTAAGCTGACACAGAAAAGTCTGCCGGCCGATCGGGCCAGAAATGCTGGCGGCACCCTGAAAAATAATGTGGCAGTAACCAATGCTTTTGTTTATTATGAAGATGCCCAAGGACAGATCATGCAGGCTTCTTTATCCAATACTTCCAGCACAAAACAGGTATATCAGCTCCCGGTATGGACATATGGGGACGGGAAAACTTTCGTTTATGCCGGCCTTTACGCTGAAGACGGCCGGGCGTTTTTGACCTACCACCAGGGAGGGGCCACCATGGGTACCGATTATCTGATCAGAATTAATGATGATGGCTCCACTACCTTGCTCAACGATACCAGATATTATATTAAAAACTTCGGAGACATAAGCATCCAATATTGGATTGGACCTGCCCCCGGCCCCGGGCAGCTTTCTATAAAAGGGGAAGGTAGTGAATGGCATCCCCTGGGGAATCCGGATCTGCTTTATGGCTGGGCCTGGAGGGTGAGTGGAAACCAGAGTGGTGGCGGATCTTCCGAGGATGTATATTTAGTCGGTTCTGACCTTTATATCCTGGGCTTTGATATCATGTCTGAAAATACAAGCACCACCGGGATATATAGAGTAAACATCAATACCAATGAAACAGTTCGCATTAGTGCCAGGGAAGTAACAGCCTTTTACATAGAAGGGGATTATATCTATTATGCAAGCGCAGGCAGTGTTTATTGCTACTCTTTGCGTGAGGGAACCGAGGAATTACTTAAAGAGTTGGTAAAGGCACCCAATAAAATAGGGGAATTATCTGTTTTAAACGGCAATGTCTATTGGCAAGACGGGCTGGATAAGAACCTCTATAATCTGGCAGGAGAAAACTTAAACTCCGGTGCAGAGCTTGAGGGGATGAAATTTTGTGGAGATAATAAGGAATATCTGGTTTGCTCTTTTGCCGAAACTCCTCATTCCAAATATCGGGTCATGGTTTTTGACAGGAATGGTGATGTTGTTTTTAAAACTTCGGATAAAGCCTATCCTCATCATATTTATATAACCGGAAAGGTGTTATATTTCTATAATGTTACTGCTGGAACCGCCTGTATAGGTGAGCTTCAGTAGAGCATGTTATAGTTGGATATATGCTTATGATTAGCGAGATAATGCGGCCCATAAAAAGTGCGGCCAAGCTTAGCACCTGATGGGAGGAATTAATTATGAGAAGGTTAATGAAGGTTCCGGTATTTATGTTGGTTTTGTTTCTGGGGATATTCTTGTCAGGTTGCAACAACCAAACCGAGCAGCCGGACAGTTCTGACCAGAACGATCCGGCCCAGACTATGGAAATCGCGGTTTATTATCTGAAAAGTACGGATCAGGAGTTCTACCTGGTACGAGAAGTACACCAGGTCGAAAAAACCACTGAAGTTGCTCAGGCTGCTCTCAACGAATTGATTAAAGGTGATCCCGTTACTCCGGATGCGTACCGGGTATTGCCGGAAGATACCAGGATCCTGGGCGTAAATATCGAAAACGGCCTGGCTACGATTGACTTTTCCCCAGAAGTTCTGCGAGCGAATGTAGGCTCCAGCGGTGAAGGCCTTGGTATAGCAAGTATCGTAAACACCCTAACTGAATTTCCAACCATACAAGAAGTAGCTTTTACGGTGGATGGCCAGGTGGAAAATGCTATGGATTGGTGGGGCCATGTTGGCCTATATGAACAACCTTTTCAGCGGGATTTATCGAATGTCTTTGAACCAGCTATTTGGGTGACCTCTCCCGTTAAAGATCAGGTTATCTCCAGCCCACTAAAAATAAGTGGCAATGCCCGTGTTTTTGAAGCCACGGTAAGTTTCCGCCTTAAAGACGCGGCCGGCAATGTGTTAGCCCAGGGGTTTGCCACCGCTGCCGAAGGAGCGCCAGGCCGAGGAGATTTTGAGGGGGAACTGGCCTTTAAGCCAGACGGTTCCGGCCAAGGTCAACTGGAAGTCTTCGAGGAGAGCATGAAGGACGGTAGCGACCTCAATAAGGTAATAATTCCGGTAGAATGGTAAATAACAGTATGGAATAAGTGTTCAAATATAATTACAAAGGAGATTGAAAAAATGAAAAAAGTATCATTGAATGAAGCGTTAGGAATTGCAGAAAAACTGGGGATTGATTTTAGTAAAGCAGGATTTACTCCGGAAGAGTTTTTAGAGGGCATGAATATTGAGTTGGAGCATGGGCTAGTTGATCCGGCAACTAATGTAACAAATGACGACCTGCTCATAACAGGTAAAATCGCCTTAGCTCATCTGAACGAAGTCCCTATATATTACAATGAGGACATAGGCTTAGAAGCTTGGGAGCATGCGATTGAAGCCTTCCAAGGAGATCCGAAAGGTAAGAAGATCCAAATAGTATAAAGAATGCTCATGTAGAGGCAAAGGATTGGACATCTTTTGCCTCTTTGTAAAGGTCAGCAAGAAAAAGCCCGGTGCACAACTAATACTAGGCCGAAGGCAAGCCCTCTTATGCTTGCCTGCCCATTGTTCCCTAATGCATCTGCTAACAGCAGGTGCTTTTTTTCATGCTTATTTTTAGGAGCCCGAGCTCCCGCCGTCAGAAATATCAGGTATCACAGGAACTAATTGGAGTATTCGACATATATTATACCGAGGAGGTGAATAAATGCCATATTATGAAATGTCACCACGTCTCATCTCAAAGATCGAGGAGATTATCAATCATGATGTTCACGTCATGGGTGAACTAGCCGAAATAGCCGATTATATAGATGATCCCACCTTGCGAGCGATAATCATCGGCATTATAGGAGATGAGAACGGCCACGTACGTTTTTTCAGGTCATTGCTGACACAGGTAACGCCCAGCTCTTCACATCATCGCTGTCATCGGCACGGTGATCACTTAAGACGATTAAATCCTAAAAGAAATTACCGTGCTTAAGGCAAGATATATAAAGAAAGCATTCCTGTAATGCAGAGAAAATGAACTTTGGCAAAAAAAGAATACTTCCTTACAATGACACACAGGGTCGATCGCAGAACGCCCTAATTTAAAAAAGTCATTGTGAAAGGAAGTATTCGAATGAATTTTACCCAAAACGAAAAGTTAAATCAAGTATCAGTGCAAAGTATCGTAGTCGGGATAGACATTGCTAGCGAAACACATTATGCTAGAGCATTTGATTGGCGTGGTGTAGAACTTGGCAAAGTGTTCAAGTTTGAAAACAGCATGGAAGGTTTTCAGAGCTTTAGCAAATGGGTTGATATCCTAAAGAAAAAGGCAAGCAAAAATGCCGTGCTAGTAGGCGCAGAGCCGACAGGTCATTACTGGTTTGGATTGGCATCGTACCTTAAGGATCAAGAAATTAAGCTTGTCTTGGTCAACCCATTCCACGTAAAGCGGAGCAAGGAACTTGATGACAACCATCCCAGCAAAACAGATTTCAAAGACCCGAAAACAATCGCCAAGCTGGTGATTGAGGGCAGATACAACGAGCCATACATTCCTGAGGGAGTGTATGCAGATTTGAGGATAGCAACCGCTTGCCGGCTGCGAATTATCAAAGAGTTAAACGGTGTGAAAAACCGTATTCAAAGATGGCTAAAAATATACTTTCCGGAATATTGCAAAGTATATCCAAAGTTTGAAGCCATCAGCAGTATGATCGTACTTCGATCAGCGCCATTGCCAGCAGACATTGTGGCTCTTGGCGTGGAGGGAATCAACAAGCTATGGCGGGATGCCAAGGTAAGGTCTGTGGGAATGAAAAGGGCCAAGAGCCTGTATGAAGCAGCCCAAAACACCATTGGGTGTACCAATGGGAGTGCAGCCGCAAAGCTTGATATCGATTTGCTGATCGAGGATTACCAAAACAAAAAGAACCAATATGAGTCAGTAATGTCTGTCATAGAGGAACTTTGCATGCAGATACCCGAGGTGGAAAAACTCCTAGCAATCAAAGGTGTAGGAATTGTAACCGTTGCAGGATTTATCGCTGAAGTTGGAGATATTAGACGCTTTCAGTCTCCCAAACAAATACAGAAGCTTGCGGGGTTGGCTTTGAAAGAAAACAGCTCAGGAAAATGCAAAGGTCAAACCACTATCAGCAAGCGAGGCAGGAGTCGCCTCAGAGCCGTATTGTTCCAAGCGGTTATGCCATTGGTTTCAAAAAATACTGAGTTTGCTGAAATACACAGGTATTACACAACCAGAGCGAAAAATCCGCTAAAGAAAAAGCAGTCACTAATCGCGTTAAGTTGCAAGCTAATTCGGGTATTTTACGTGATTCTCTCAAAAGGAATCACCTACGATCCAGTAAAGCTCATCAGCGACATCCAGCGGCCCCAAGAAATGCTGGCAGCATAACGAGAAAAGAGTAAAGTCTTTGCTGGAAAGCGTCCTGGCAAAGTAGTTCTGATTCATAGAACCGATTAAGTACAAAAAGAGCAGGTAGTCAGTAACATCGCCTCCATCAGAGCAAAGACTCGGTAAGAAAGCATCACTGACACCCATCTTATGGATAGGCAGAACGAAGGAATTTAGGGCTGGAATATCTCCATGACCCTGTTAGACATGAGAGGTTTGTTGCCATGAGATTATGTGGGTTACCATTGCCAAACATAAGCCAAAATCAAGACGCTTAGTTTGCTATACCCACTTTCTCTGAATCCTGCATAAAAATACTGATTCTGTTCACATATTGCTCTTATTGAAAATGTGAAATTCTATGAAAACAGAAGCTAATCAAAGAAAAACCTAAAAATAATGGAGAGGAAGTGTTAAAAATGTCTAAATACTGCCCCGAACCATGTCCTTGTCCCCAATGTGACAACTACCGCGACATGTTGGAAGAATCACTCCAGGATGAGATTTGCGATGCTGGTTTTTATGCTCAGATAGCCAATGAGGCTCCGACCGACATTCTACGCGAAATCATCACTAGTATTGTAGGTGATGAATATGGGCATGCCCGACTCCAGGCTTCTCTCTTAGGTATCTGTCCGCCTCCTGTATCGTGTCCGCCCGATTGCCCGCCAGCGACTGGTGACTTTGAAACGGATGTGCGAGCAGCTATCAGAGGTGAATTAGGAGCTATCCGGCGCTATGCAGAACTGGCTGGATGCGCTCCGACCCCGGAAATTCGCTATCTGTTGACATCGATACTTGGAGATGAATACGCTCACGCCAGGATTTGGAATGCCATGTTGCTTGGCCAAGATATCTGCGATTATCCTTGCCGTTGATAAGCCCCGCTTTATTAGGGCGTAAAAGAACTAGAAGTTATAGCTAAATAAGTGTGAAAAACCCCCTCCTTGCATTTAGGTAGGGGGTTTTCTTCATATTGATTGCTTACATAGATCCTGCCACGGGAGAATTGATGCGGCTTTTTAATCTCTAATAGGTGACATTGACAACTATCGATATGGTTGATAATATGTGACATATCGAAAGCTTTGAATGTCATCTAAACATTTAAATATAGTCTGGAGGTTGTCTAATGTTGAAGTCTCATGCTGATTATGTTCCGGTATTTAAGGCATTATCAGATGAAACACGGCTAAAGATAATTGATATGCTCTCATGTGGCGAAATGTGTGCATGTGACATATTGGAAAAATTCAGTATTTCTCAGTCAACGCTCAGCTACCATATGAAAATACTGACGGAAAGCGGTCTGGTAAATGGTGTTCGTGATGGAGCCTGGATGCGATATACGCTTAGAAGTGAAAGAACTAAGGAAGTTATCAATTTTATAAACCATATTTCCAATGAAAAGGACGATTGCATTTGTAAACAGAGCGGCGGCCCAGAATGCCCTGAGATAACAAAGGAGGAGTTTTAGTATGAAGGAAATTGAGATTTTTGATCCGGCCATGTGCTGTTCCACCGGGGTGTGCGGACCTTCAATCGATCCTGAACTTATGAGGATAGCCACGGTTATTAACTCCTTAAAAGACCAAGGAATAATCATAAAAAGACATGGCTTATCCAATGAACCGCAGGATTTTATTGCGAATAAGGTTATCAGTGACCTTCTCCAAAAAGAGGGAGCAGAAGTTTTGCCCGTAACACTGGTGGATGGTATGGTGGCCAAAACCAGAGCCTACCCCACTAATGAAGAAATCGAAAATTGGCTGGAAATCGTAATACAATCAAAGCCGCCCATCATCATAAACGGTGGATGCTGTGGCCCCAAGGGGTGCTGTTAGTTATGAATACTAAATTGGAATCTTTCGATCCAAATAAAACAAATCTCACCCAATACTTGTTTTTTACCGGCAAAGGCGGGGTGGGGAAGACTTCCGTAGCTTGTGCTGTAGCGGCGAATCTAGCTGACAGTGGTAAGAAAGTACTGCTGATCAGCACCGATCCGGCTTCAAATTTGCAGGATGTTTTTGATACTGAATTAAATGGCCAGGGAGTTCAGATTGAGGGTGTTCCCGGGCTGGTAGTTGCCAACCTTGACCCGGAAGAAGCAGCCCGAGAATATCGGGAGTCAGTTATTGCCCCCTATAGAGGCAAACTACCCGACAGTGTAATTAATAATATGGAGGAACAGCTTTCGGGTTCTTGTACCGTTGAGATAGCGGCTTTTGACCAGTTTTCACACTTTATTACTGACCATACAACTGAAAATGAATTTGATTATATCATCTTTGATACGGCTCCGACCGGGCATACCCTGCGCATGCTGCAGCTGCCTTCGGCTTGGAGTAATTTTATCGCCGAAAGTACCCATGGAGCCTCATGTTTAGGCCAACTGGCCGGGCTGCAGGATAAACAAGATATGTACAAGAATGCGGTGGTAAATCTGGCCGATAAAGAAAAAACCACCCTGATCCTGGTTTCCAGGCCGGAGGAAACCCCTCTGCTGGAGGCGGAACGTTCTAGTCAGGAATTAAGGGATTTAGGAATTAACAATCAGTTGCTTATCATCAATGGGATACTGACTGAAGCATCTGATGATTTATCACGAAAGATATCCTCTAATCAACAGACTGCGATGAAAAACATGCCGGAAGGGTTAAGAGGGTTTAAGACCTATACTATCCCGCTGCGCTCTTATAATATTTTGGGCTTGGATAAAATAAGGGCCTTCTTGCATAGCGATGATTATATAAGTGCTGATGCGGGAAGCAAAATAACGAATTTGAAGCCTATAAATGAATTAATTGATGATATCTATGCAACTGGTAAAAAGGTTATTTTTACTATGGGCAAAGGCGGCGTAGGCAAAACCTCTGTAGCAGCCACCATTGCTCTGGCTCTTGGTAAGAAGGGTGTAAAGGTACATTTAACTTCCACCGACCCAGCCGATCATCTAAGTCATGTCTTCTCTGGGGCAGAGAATGTAACCCTTAGCCATATTGACGAAAAGCAGGAACTGAAAGACTACCAAAACGAAGTACTGGCCAAGGCCCGGGAAACCATGAGCGAGGACGATGTTGCCTATATTGAAGAAGACTTAAGATCACCCTGCACCCAGGAGATTGCGGTATTCAGAGCATTTGCAGAAATAGTGGATCAAGCGGAAAATGAAGTGGTCATTATAGATACGGCCCCAACCGGCCATACTCTATTGCTGCTGGACTCAACCCTCAGTTATCACCGGGAGGTACAAAGAACCAAAGGAGAAACCCCTATATCAGTGCAGAGATTATTGCCCAGACTGCGGGATGTAAAACAGACCGAGGTAGTCATCGTTACCTTGCCGGAAGCTACCCCTGTTTTTGAAGCGATGCGCCTGCAGGAAGATTTGCGCAGAGCCGGTATTAATAACAAATGGTGGGTGGTCAATCAGTCTCTTTCCGTGGCGGATACCAGCAATCCCATGCTTGCCGCGCGAGCTGAGTCTGAAAGAACCTGGATCGAGAAAGTGCAGCAAATTAGTGATGATAACCTGGTGCTTATTCCCTGGTTACAGGATCCCTCCATCCAAAATATCGGCAACTCCAAGGATTAATGGACGCACATATGCGTGAACCCAATAAAGGCAGTGCTGGAATGAATCCAATAATGGAAGGTGGATACAATGGTAAGTGCCAATAAAGCCGGGTTATCATTTCTGGATAAATATTTAACTTTATGGATCTTTTTAGCCATGGGGATAGGTGTCTTAGGTGGATATCTGTTTCCGGGGTTAGCACAATCGCTGAGTCAATTCAGCACTGGTACCGTATCCTGGCCGATCGCTATCGGCTTGATACTGATGATGTACCCACCCCTTGCCAAGGTAAAGTACGAAGAAATCGGAAAAGTAACTCAGAATAAAAAGGTGTTCGGTTTCTCTTTGATACAAAACTGGGTGGTAGGGCCCATTTTAATGTTTATTTTGGCCATAATCTTCTTCAGTGATAAGCCCGGCTTCGCCATGGGGCTTATAATAATCGGCCTGGCCCGTTGTATTGCCATGGTGATCATTTGGAACACCCTCGCTAAAGGAGACAACGAATACGCTGCCGCCTTAGTGGCGTTAAACTCCATCTTTCAGATACTTTTGTATACGGTATATATTTATATATTTATCACGCTCGTACCGGAATGGCTGGGGCTTTCTTGGGGTGGGCAGGTTGTTGATATATCCATGTGGGACGTAGCCAAAAGCGTGCTCATTTATTTGGGGATTCCTTTTGCTGCCGGCTTTATTACCAGATTTAGTTTAATCAGGGTGAAGACCAAAGAATGGTATGAGACAGTGTTTATCCCCAAGATTTCACCTTTAGCCCTCATTGCTTTGCTATACACCATCGTGATTATGTTTATAACTCAGGGCGAGAAGATTATTCAGAATCCTTTCGATGTCATACTTATTGCTATTCCGCTCCTTATATATTTTGCGATGATGTTCTTGGCCAGCTTTTTTGCTGCCTATCGGTGGGGATTCAAATATGATCAGACCGTGACATTAGCCTTTACCGCAGCCAGCAATAATTTCGAGTTGGCTATTGCGGTTTCCGTAGCCGTCTTCGGGATTGCTTCTGAAGTTGCTTTTGCTGCTGTTATAGGACCATTGATTGAAGTGCCGGTAATGATAAGTCTGGTAAACGCAGCATTATATTTTAAGAGAAAATACTATGATAAAAATGGCTTGCCCAAATCTTTGGAGATGGTGTAAGTTATGACGGAAAAACCTAAAGTGGCCTTTATATGTGTTCATAATTCCTGCCGAAGTCAAATGGCGGAGGCTCTGGGGAAACATTTAGCCGGCGATGTTTTTGCCAGCTATTCTGCCGGGACGGAAACCAAACCACAAATTAATAGGGATGCAGTTAGGATTATTAAACAACTATACGGTATTGATATGGCGAAAGAACAGTATTCTAAACTGATCGATGATATTCCCCAGCCGAATATAGTCATCACAATGGGCTGCAATGTCGAGTGCCCTTATTTACCTTGCCAATATCGAGAAGATTGGGGACTCGATGACCCAACCGGAAAAAATGATGAAGAATTCATAAAAACGGCCAAGACAATAGAGGAGAAGATTTTAGAGCTGAAGAAAAGAATAACCGAAAAAGCAATTCCGGCTAGCTAAGAAGCTTTAGGTCATATGGCTAACTGTTAATCTGATTTGAGAATCTTTTGAGTGATCTTCTTAAAGCCGACTGTCAATAGATAACCAAGGAAAAGGGATATTTTCGATCATCGAAAGTTTAGGAGAGCAGCTTGAAAGGTTAGTCTGCAGATTTCCAGTCGATGAGTTTATGGTTGCCATCCTGATCTATGATCGTATAAAGAGTGAGTTTTTGAACAGGGATAAAATTGTTTTCACTGGGCTTGCCGACTTCTACGTCTACCCGGTAAACGCTCAGGTAGTCTTTATATACATCGACCCAGCTTAATCGACCCACTACGTCAATATCCTGCCCCTTGAGTCGTTCATTGGGAGTAGGTAAAGGGAAGTTATTGCGCAGCTCTGTCAAAACACAGTCCAAAGCCTGCTGGGGCCGCTCGGAGTAGATCTTGTACATAATACTTCTCACCGGCTCAGCTGGACTTTTATACTGATTAATACTTGAAACTCTATTTATCGGTCTTTCTTTTTGCCACCGTGGAGTCATAACCAACCTGGTAGTTCGATCATTTTCTTTGTCAACAAGGTTTATCATCAGAGGATTATCTAGTTGTTGGGGTTCTATTTTGCCATAGGCATAAACCATCACAGCATTTCGCAATGTTTCTTCCCATAGACGACCGCTGCCGCCTTTTAGTGCCGGGTAAATGTAAAGAGAAAAACGATCCGGTTCATATTCATCGATGTCAAAGTCAATGTCTTCCGGGAAAATTAAAGTTCCATAAATTTTGTATGTCCAGAACTCATCTGCCAGCGGGGGCCAACTGTAAAACGTCAGTGCCTTAAAAACGGCAGGTTGCCAGTTTATAGGAAGCCCCAACTCATGCATTCTCTGAATTATTTTCAAACGCCAGGGAGTTTCTTCATTATCCATCCAGCCATAGCCATACTGTTGGTCTTCATCCAAGTTAGTGACCCGGATCTCATGGATCAGGAGCTGAGCATCACCAATAGGGATACTGGCATCAAAATCCAGACAACGGTAAACCACCGGGTGCTGGAAATAGAAATATAGGGTGATGGCCAGCCAAATCAATACTATTTTTACGAGGATACGAACCCACTTTGATTGAAACATTGCATATTTCCTTTTATATGATGTTTACAGTATATATCATTATGTGGTGGAAAGGGGGAACATTTCCAATAACAATCAGGCTGTAAGTGTCCAACGGCTCATTGGTACTGCTTTACAGCTGAGTCGGTCATTCCTGCATTTCTACAAGCTTTTCAACTCTATTTTTGCAACTTCGTTTAGTCGAGGGTTTTGCATAATTCAATACTCCTTCAGTATTGTCACTCTGAGCCCAAGATGACCATTCCATAAAACACAATAAGGTTTAAAGAGCTGATGATTGGCAGAGATGGAACGAGCACAGGAAAAGCTAATTATAGAAATTCGTGACCACAAAACTTCTGTCAAAACTTCTGTCAGAAATAAAAAATGCACTTTCACTCCACCTGAAAGTGCCGATTTTTTGCATGGTACGCCCGAGAGGAATCGAACCTCCGCACCCGGCTCCGGAGGCCGGTGCTCTATCCACTGAGCTACGGGCGCATATTGTGCGTTTCTGATTATAGCAAAACTACTAGGGCAAGTCAAAATAACTCTTGTTGTGGTGGCTGTTAAGCTTGATCTTCGCTGGCCCCATATGTATCCGGGATTTGGCGGGAAGCATGGGTGGTATATGACAATAATAAACCGGCCAAGCAGAGGATAGCTCCGATACGGTAAACGGTCTGGATAGCTATCAAGCTGGGTGATACTGAGCTGATAGCTACATTTGTTTGCAATACTGTGGCATATATAGCTACGGATAGGGCGGTACCTAGAGAATAGGAGAGATTTCTGACCGTTGCAATGAATCCGCCTGCGTAACCGGCTTGATCTGGCGGAATTGAGCCCATAATGTAACTGCTATTAGGTGAGCCAAAGGTACCTAATCCCAGTCCCAGTAGCATAAGTCCCACGAAGATGCGAACCGAATCTAGCGACAGGGTTACGGTCGATAAAGTCAAATGCGCCAAGGCCATGATCAAAAAAGAGGCTGAGGTCAGCCGGGAGGGCCCCCAGCGATCGGATAAGTTGCCGGCAATAGGTGCTGTCACTGCCATTATCAATGGGGGAATAGTCATATAAAGACCAACCTGGGCAGGGGACAGGGGCAGTACATTTTGGAGGTAAAAGGGAAAAAGGAAATATATCAGCATATGACTGACGTAACTGATGGCGCCCAGAATATTGCCATAGACAAAGGCCTTAATCTTAAAGAGATCAAAGTTGATCAATGGGGCAGTGCGGCGCTTCTCAACCACAACAAACAGAGGGATCAGCAGGAGTCCGATTATCAGCCAGGTATTATTTAGGTCGGGTGATAAGCCCATTACCAGTAAAATGGAAGTGGCGGCTAGTAATAGAGTTCCTGGAGCATCGAACTTATGTCGTTCGGAATCGAAAGAAGGTACTGCTGGTATCATAAAACGGTATGCCAGGATAACAGCGATTATGCCTACTGGGACGTTGATCAAGAAAATACTGGGCCAGCCAAAGTATTCGATCAACAAGCCACCCAAGCTGGGGCCAGCCATGTTGCCTATACCGACTACACTGCCGGTAATGCCCAGGGCTTTGCCCCTCTCATTATCGGGAAAGGAATTAGACACAATACCTATTCCCGTTGCCATCATCATACTAGCGCCTACAGCCTGAACCATTCGAAAGGCTACCAGCAAGAGCAATGAGGGTGCCAGGCTGCAAAATAGCGACCCCAAGGTGAACACGACGAAGCCAGAGGTATATATCTTTTCCATTCCCATGCGATCACCTAGTCGGCCAAACATAAGGAGAGTAGCAGTTATGACTAGCATATAGGCATTTGTGACCCACTGCACCGCACTCAGAGATATGGACAAAGCCTCGGCTATGCTGGGATTGGCAATATTCAGTATCCCACCATCCAGGGTGGACATGAAAATGCCGAGGCATACAATGATTAGGGTTTTCCATTTGTTTGCTAACTGCAAGAGCTAGAACCTTTCCTGTTTGTAATTCATTACTAATAGTACCATTTACTTTTGCAGCTTTGGTAATGATTTCGAGGGAGGAGTGAAATGGTGGATGTATTCCAATTGATTTTGCTGGCGGTTGTGGCGGAAGCCATTTGGGAGACCCTGAAGTTGGTATGGCAGAAGAAAAAACTTCATCCAGATGTACTAGGTTCACTAATAATAGGTATCCTCTTGGCGTTAGCGACCGGACTGAATTTTTTTGAACTGGTGGGTCTACCGATAATCAATCCTTATATTGGGCAGGTATTGACGGGAATCCTGGCTTCCCGAGGAGCCAACTTCATTCATGACCTGGTGAAAATTGCTCAGGGGATGAGAATCAGAGTAAATTCTTGAACTAATCCTGACCTAACACCGCCGTGATAACGTCACTAAGGTAGCGGGCACCATGGGATGCAATAGTCAGTGAGCCTTCTGCGGTACCGATTTCAAAAAGCAGGGCTCGAGGATAGAGATCTTGGTTATAATCGCCTCGTCCCATGTAGATACCTCTCATCAGGCCTGGGTAGATTTTGTCGGCCGTTGCTTTGATTTGCCGAGCAAACTCCAGATTGGCATTCATATTAGGATTGGAGCGCCCGATGACGATCATGACCTGGGCCGTTTCAACACCATTAATGGTGGTCATATAGGCACTTAAGGGAGCAGAGTCCCGATGAATGTCAAAAATAGCTTCAGGAGTGTCTTTAAGGGCTTGTACAGACGTTCGCCGAGAACGGCTGTAAGCATTAATATCGTGAGGGTTATGATTGTTCTTTTTATGAACGACAGTGAAACCGTTGCGTCTAAGTGCTTCCGCCATTGCGTCGCCTACTTTCAGAATATCACCATCGGGTGGTTCAGCAGACTTGCCGGAAGTCAGAATATATGACTCATCATTATGGGTATGATAAATGGCCAGCTTTTTGCCGGCGGTGCGCAGAATCAGGTTGTTGGGATAATGAAGGGTGACTGCAGGCAATGAGTCACTAGATATTCCTGCTTGAGCATTGGTTTGTGTTTTGCGACGGGCTAGAGCCTTATCGCCATCAACACGTATAACGATGTAATGAATATCCTCAGCACTGATATACTCATCGTTGACCGTAACCGGCAGTCCGGTTTGCAATATCAGATTTCCTTCGGTATCACGTACGGTCACGTAAGCCGTACCCGCCTGGTCATCGAAATCACCTGGTTTTGCTGGCTGAGGTGTGTTCATGGTGTTGACTATATATGAGATAGCCATAACTCCCAGTAAAAGACCAAAGAATATCCATAGGTAGCGCCGATTGGTAGATGATTCCATAAATAAACCGCCTTCCCCACATAGTCAAATCTATTATTTGAAGAAGGCGGTTGCTTTATGCGGTTTAATAAACAACTATAGATTGGTGTCCCAGCTGTCTAAATAGCTCTGCTGTTCATCAGTAAGAGTATCGATGTTAACCCCCAGGGACTGAAGTTTCAGTCGGGCTACCCTGTTATCGATCTCTGCCGGTACATTATAGACATGATTGCCCAGCTCTTCCCGATGCTCAATGACATAGATCAGAGATAGTGCCTGCAGGGAGAAACTGGTGTCCATGACCTCAGCAGGATGGCCATCACCTGCAGCCAAATTGACCAAGCGCCCTTCAGCTAAAAGATATAATTTTCGGCCATCGGCCATAACGAATTCCTCAATAGTGTTCTTCAGTACTCGGGTGCTGACAGCCAGGGCACGCAGATCGTCTTTGCTGATTTCTACATCAAAGTGTCCGGCATTAGCCATAATGGCGTTGTCTTTCATGACTTCCATATGTTCGCGGCGGATCACGTTTATATTCCCGGTCACAGTAATAAATATATCCCCTAGTTTGGCAGCCTCACTCATGGGCATAACCTGGAAACCATCCATGATTGCTTCGTTAGCCTTGATGGGATCGATCTCCGTAATTATGACCTTGGCTCCCATACCCAATGCCCGCATGGAAACCCCTTTGCCACACCAGCCATACCCGACTACTACCACGTATTTGCCGGCTACAACCAGATTGGTGGTACGGTTGATGCTGTCCCAAACAGACTGCCCGGTTCCATAACGATTATCAAACAGGTACTTCATATAAGCATCATTGACCGCCATCATGGGGAAGAGCAGAGTCTGATTAGCATCCATGGATTTTAGGCGGACAATGCCGGTAGTCGTCTCCTCACAACCGCCGATCATATTACGGGCTTGGTCGGGACGATCCTTATGTAACATGGTGACCATATCGGCACCATCATCGATTATCGCATCGGGTTTGGTATCCAAAGTCATTTCTAAAAAGCGATGATATTCCTCGGTGCTCTCACCGTGGATGGCATAGACAGTGATGCCCGAATCTACCAGGGCAGCAACAACGTCATCCTGAGTTGAAAGGGGGTTGCTGGCACAGGCTACTACATCGGCACCTGCTGCTTGTAAGGTTTGCAACAAATAACCGGTTTTTGCTTCCAGGTGCAGGCAACAGGCTATGGTCTTGCCTGCCAACGGTTGGGTTTGTTCAAACTCTGCCTTGAGTATATTCATAATCGGCATATTCTGGCTAACCCATTCAAGCTTTTGATAACCATAAGGAGCCAGCCCTATATCTTTAATAATAGAGGGCCGAGATATTCTATCCTGGGGAACGGCGTTCATGAAGCGACCTCCTTTAAGGAATGATTTAGGAAAAGTTCTACACATAGAACATTATAAGCAAAACAGGTTACAATAGGAAACACAATCTGTTAACATTATTAAAAACCTGAACTTTTTAATGAGGGGATATCAGTGAAGGTACTAATGTTCAGCTGGGAATATCCTCCCCACATGGTGGGGGGATTAGGACAGCATGTTTTTGACTTGAGCCGCTTCTTAGCTGCTCAAGGTGAAACGGTGCACATCATTACTCCCCACGTGGACACTTATCCTGATTATTGGATCGAAAACGGTGTGCACGTGCATCGCGTAGGTTTAGCTGCTCGTGAAGGGGAGGATTTCAAGTCGTGGACTTTTACTTTCAATAGTGAAGCCATTCGAGAAGCAGTCCGTCTTAATGGAATGGTGGGCGGATTTGATGTAGTTCACGCCCATGATTGGCTAGTTGCTTATGCCGGGCGCTCGCTAGCCAAAATTTTTGAAATCCCTCTGGTTGCTACTATCCATGCCACTGAACATGGGCGTAATTTAGGTATTCACAACCGCATACAAATGGAAATCAACGAAATCGAAAAAAACCTGGCCCTGGAATCGGATCTAGTTATTTGCTGCAGTAACTACATGCAGGAAGAAGTCTGTAACTTATTCGGTCGGGCCCGGGGCGACCTGAGGATAATTCCCAATGGAGTCGATCCTGATTTGTTTACCTCTTTGCCTGATGAACCTCGCTTCAAGATAAAAGAGGAAGACAAAGTGGTATGTTTTATGGGTCGCTTGGTGCCGGAAAAGGGAGTATGGCAGCTGATCGAATGTTTCCCGCAGGTACTGGAAAAAGAACCACGAGCAGTTCTTTACATAGGTGGACGTGGGCCGCAAAAAATGCAGTTAGAAAAACTGTCCCGTGATCTAGGGATAGCTGACCGGGTGATATTTACCGGCTTCATAGCCAAGCAAGACCGCAATTATGTTTATGATCGAGCCAAGGTTGCTGTCTTTCCTAGTTTGTATGAACCATTTGGCATTGTGGCCTTGGAAGCCATGGCTACTTACACACCGGTAATAGTCGGCGATGTTGGCGGTTTAGCCGAAATTGTTGATAACCGGAAAAATGGTGTGAAAGTGACCCCTGGCAACGTAGACGAGTTAGCTCAGGCTATTATCGAACTATTAATGGATACCGAGTTTGCCAATCATTTGCAGGAAACTGGCTATGAAACGGTGAAATCTGTTTATGGGTGGAACGTTATCGCCCAAAACACTCTGGAAGTATACCGGGAAGTGATCCAAAGTAAGAATCGACTACTGGTGGAAGCTTGAAAGGAAACGAAGCTTATTATTTATTAGAGGACGTGTAGCCTTTGAATGCTAGAATAATGATGGTGCTGCACAGCCACATTCCCTATGTAAAAAGACAGGGTAAGTGGCCCTTCGGAGAAGTATGGCTCTTCGAAGCTATGGCAGAAACATATATTCCCCTGCTGATCAACTGGCTGAAACTATGCGACGAGGGGAAAGAGACTCACATCACCATGAGCTTTAGCCCGGTTCTACTGGAACAACTGAACTCCAAGTATATCAAACAGGAATTTGTCAAGTACCTAAAAGAACGGGAAGCCATGTCCAGAGCTGATGAACGATATTACCTATCACAGAGTGATCGAGAGTTTGCTAGGATCGCTGCTTATTATGCTAATTTTTATCGTGATATCCGCCGCGATTATGAGATGGAATTGGATCGCGATGTCATACAGGCCTTAAGGTTTTTACAGAATCGCGGACAGTTGGAGATCATCACCACAGCTGCTACTCATGCCTATTTGCCGCTGCTGGATCGCGCCAGCCTAGAAGATCAGGTATATTGGGGCAAACGTTTGTATGAACAGCTGTTTTCTATTGAACCTCAGGGATTTTGGTTGCCAGAGTGCGGATACTTCCAGGGAATAGAAGACGTTTTAATAGAAAATGGCTTTAAGTACTTCTTTGTGGACAGCCATGCGATTGAAGGTGGCAAACCTTTGGGTGCCATGAGTCCTGGTGGTAATGGTGAGGAAGTTGAGATCGAAACATTTGCTGCCACTGGTCTCAGTACTTATCGTCCTTACCGTGTGGAAGACCGCGACATAACAGTTTTTGGCCGTAACTCCATGGTTAGCCAGCAGGTATGGTCAGCTGATTATGGCTATCCCGGAGACGAGGCTTACCGGGAATTCCACAAATCTTCTGAGCGTTCTGGTTTTAAGTATTGGCGGGTAACGAACCGTAGTCAGTCACTTGATAAAAAGCAACCTTATGATCCAGACAGAGCTCAACTGAAAGTTAAACAGCATGCGGCCCATTTTGTACAGAATCTGGAGAATACGGGGAAGCGTGCTGTGGAAATGGGCTTTAACTCTCCCTTAATTATTGGGTGTTATGATACCGAATTGTTTGGTCATTGGTGGTGGGAAGGGATCAACTGGCTCAATGAAGTTCTGAATTGTATTAATAACAGCCCGGAAATTGATCTGGTCTTGCCTTCTCAAATCAGTCCTGCCACGCACGAAGCTAGAGTATTTGAATCTTCCTGGGGAATGGGTGGCAAACACTATGTGTGGGAAAACGCTGAAACTGCCTGGATGTGGGATATTATTCGCAAAGCCGGTGAGGAATATCAGAGTCTAAAAGGATTAGAGCAGGAGACTTTGATGGGGCAGCGTGCCATGTCTCAGGCTATCAAGGAGTTAATGCTGATCCAAAGCAGTGACTGGTTGTTCATGGTCAGTAATAACTTGACGCGCGATTATGCCATGAAACGGTTTTTTGAACACTACACAAAACTCCTGCGACTAACCCATACCGTGCGTTACCAGCAGTTTGATGATACTTTCAGGGATTGGCTACGTCGCATTCAATATGAAGACGATTTTTTCAGTTACCTGTAATGACGGAGGTGCTTTATGAAAGGGCATATAGCCTTTTGTCCCCATTTTCACCAGCCTCATTTTCAGTTGCACCGAACTAGAGAAGAGGCTTTTAAAAACTCTTATAGGCCCTGGCTGCAACTGCTGTCACAGGCGGTAAGTCTGGATAGTTTTTATATTAATCTTCATTTTTCCGGACCATTCCTATACTGGCTAAGAGATACCAAACCAGAGTTTCTAGATCATTTTAATACTCTCTTAACTAGCGGGAAAATAGGACTTCTGGGCGGCTTGGCCGATGAGCCTTTTATTCAGCTGTCTTCACGTACCGATGATGTATTATATCAAATGCAAAAATATGATGAACTATTGACCAGAGTAACAGGAGTCAGTGCTGCCGATTGGCAGGGGATCCATCTAGTGGAACGCGAGTGCGGAGAAATGCTATTATTTCAAGCGGCCCAAGCAGCTCGTGCCTTGCAAGCCTCTCCCATATTCTATCTGGATGCGGAGACCTTTTATGTTCCGCATTTTTCTTATCCCGGTTCAAGCCATGATTATTGTCTTAAACATTTTGGGTTTACGGATCCGGTGGCTAAAACTACGATTGGCCATCTGCCGCAATCCTTGCTGTTTTTCGGACTTAGAGATGAAATCAATGGACAAGAATACCTGAGTCTACCTGTACACAGTCAATTTCGCTATCAATTGCTGAAAAGACAGAGCTTTACCGGGGAAGATCGGATCAAAATAAAACCCAAACACTACTACTTCTATATAAAAGACGCTCTTGAGCAAGCCTACAATCATGTGAGGAAGCTGGGCAAGCCACTGGAACCTCTCTTGCTCATCTTTGAAGATGCTGAAAAGTTTGGACAGTGGAGTAAGGATCCTCAAGGTGATCGAGAATGGCTTATGGAGTTCTTCACACTGGTTGATAAAGACCCGGACTTGGATTTTGTAGGATTAAAGGACTATCTAAATACCCACGGTTATTTGGATACTTACCCAGCCAGCTCCAGTCATAGCTATCCGGAATGGGAGAATTGGACAGCCCGAAGGGGCATACGGGGAGTAACCTTTGGCGATGAGCGGCTGCGCAGAGTGATATGTCGGTTACGTGATGCCGAGCGCCTTCAGGATCATTTTGAAAAGACCGTATTGCAGAAGCTGACTATACAGACTTCATTACCGGAATTAGCTCCGGTCATGCAAAGATCACTTCTGAATTCTGCGGAGAGATACCAGATAGTAGAAAAGGTTTTGGAGCACCATTATCCGGATTGGTCGCCTTTGTATAGGCTGGTGAATCGGGTCAGACATCTGGTGTACCAGGAGGATCCTAAATGGGCCAGTCGCCACCCCAGTTATGGTTCATCTCCATTTTACGATATGCAGGGTTTAGCCTATCTGGAAATAGCCATGCAAGTGCTTAAGGAAATGCTGAAAGAAATGAACGCATTTGATGAGGAAGAGACTCAGTGTAGGGACTGGGATATGGATGGCCAAGATGAAATAGTTGTAGAAAAAGGTCAACAGGCGTTGGTATTGGATAGAGTAGGCGGTTGCATTGTCTATCAACACGTTTTGGCACCGCAGGTAACAGAGAGCCTTGAACAGGCCAGTCAGTTGCTTATTAAAGATTTTAAGCGCTTGCGTGCCTATAACCATATATATAAAAACTCGTATCCACTGGTAATGACGGAAAGTGACAGTGATTTGAAACAGCAATTTTATCCGGAGGGGGGGCGGCGCGAAGTCACGCGAAACTCTATGCGCTGTGCCATATGGATTACTATGATGGATCAGGAAGTAGCAGTGGGAAATTTCGATACCTGTACCTACAGCATAGAGCCGATACAGTTTCAGGATGGCAAGACCCTGATAAAAATGAGCACGCAAGCCACGGTGGAGTTAGTCGGCCACGATCCTGTCAATATATTCCTGGAAAAAACGTTTATAGTGGATGAAAATTCTCTGCAGGTTCAATTTCATGCCCACCAGGATCGAGTAGTGGAGAACTTACAGATTTTCCTGGTGCCGGAGCTAGTTACTTCTGCAGCACCATCAGATGAAAGGCATTTTAAACCCTGTGCATGGGTGGGAATCCCTCCCTCCTCACAGGAAAAACAGGCTGTGGTACAAATGCATAATGTTGTCGCCATAGAGGGAGACAAAATCAGATACTTTGACTATGAAAAGGAATTAGCGACCGTAGAGCGAATGGATTATCTGTATCGATTGGATGGTGCTGATGGGGAAAGTTATTATAATCGCATCAGTTATCAATTGGGAGAAAACACTCCTTTGCATCGATTGGAAATAAGGCCGGCGGTCAGTAATTATTACCAGGATTATGTGTACGAAGATCAGAGTCGCTTAAGCTATCATACTTCAGGACTCATGATACGCCCCTGGATACCCTTTGATAAGGGGCAAGCTTCCCTGCAGGTTCAAGCTACTTGGGAGCTCAATGTCCAAGGAGATCCTGGTATATATGAGGAAGTATTACCACTAATAGATGGATGTATTGGTTAGAAACCAGTAGGAGGAGAGGGCATGATCTTAAGAGAGTTTTTTGATTACTATTTCAATTCAGTGGAACCAGACGTTCTTAGTATTTACCAGCAATTGATGCCGGGAGTCAGTGATTTATCAAGTAGCTATGAAAGTATGTTCTCCAGGAATGATGATGAGGCTATCGCCTTTTTGCTCAAGTTTCATCAGGCCACCTCAGAACTACGCAATAGCAAGCCTCATCAGGCTATTCTATTTAATGTACATAACAATGTATGTTTTCCATTTTTTGTTGAGTATCTCTGGAAAGTAATGAGCCCTAGTGATCGGGGAAAATTAGTACAACAAGCCGGAACTGATAGTTTAGAGGACATTACGGCTCGCCTTAATGATGATGTAGAATTACGCAACTGGTTCAGAAGGGAAATTGGATCTGTTTTGAGCCAACAGGATCTGTTCACTCTCAATGAGATCATTGCCCTGCAGAATTTTTCCTCCGGTGGCGAGTATTCCTTTCTAAAGTATGTCTATCCCGACATTCAGAAATTGGAGGGGAAGGTCTTAGATGCTGGATGTGGCGCTGGTTTTGCCACTCTGGTAATGAGTCAGTATGCGTCTGTGTTTTCCATTGATGCCTGTAAAGCCCGGTTGGAACGAGCCATGGCACTCTCTAACATGATGAAAAATGGGGAAAAGACCATATTCCCCAAAGTAATAGATCTTATCGAGGAAGAGTTGGGTGGCATTCAGGTTGAGTGTGAATTCCCTTCGGCAGATGATCTGCTATCTGGTACTTGCAAGGAAGTCACCTTTGTAGAAGGCAGTATTGATGCTCTACCGTATCCAGACAATTACTTTGATGCTATCAACTGCCTGGATGTATTGGAACATACCTATTCTCCAGAAGCAATCGTAGAACAATTTGCCCGGGTACTGAAACCTGGTGGACGGGTATTTATAACTGCTCCTACCCGTTATGGTGAAGTAGAGCAGCATATTCATGAGAGCATCGAAGGAACGCTGTTTCCGGCTATGCTGCATATGCATCATTTTGACCCTCAATCATTGGCCGATATGTTTAAGCGGCATGGTTTTACCACAGTAGAGATTACTCCCTTTGACTTTATGAGCTGGGAAGAGTTTATGGAAATAGCCGATCGTTCTCCAGCACGGGAACTAGCCGAAGAACTAAGGGCTCAGCCCTTTGATCAAGTAGCCCTGCAGTTGTTTGCGGTATTTGAAAAGGTCTAGGAAATTGTAGGGGCGGGCCTTCTGTAAGACCCACCTGTGACGATTCGCGCGAGTCCGGGGACCGTCCCCGAACTTGCGCTTATCTCCATTTTTCCACCCAATAATAATCTATATCCTTTACCCCAAATTCCCGGGCATTGCTTCTGCTCCAATAGTCGCCAGAACCATAATAAACATCGATCCAATAAGGAGAATCTGCATGTAAACGATAGTTTACATCTCCGGTGTCTATGACCTGCAAAGTAGCAAATGATTGCCCATTGATTTCCAGAGGTTCTCGTAGATATAGAACCGTGTCGTAGGGAATGATTGGCTGCAGTGGGTCGCCTCTTGCGTTCACCGGGTAGCGGGGATGAACAGCTACTGCACCAAAGAAGTATGACTGACCACTGGAAGAGAGCGCATTTCCTGAATGATTAGTATAAGCCGTACACCTTTGATCCTCAACGGAGAACATTACTGCCCAGTCTTCATCGGTAGGAACGGGCCTTCTCTCAGGTTCTAACTGATTCACCCACCATATGATTGCCCCTAATAAAAGCAGACCTACCAGTATCACTATGGCATATAGACGATATTTACTAACCAGCATGCGATCATCCCCCTTGACTGTTTCTTTATTTTGCATAAATAAATTGATTGTCATTCTGTCGCCCGGAGGAAATCTTAGGTCATTTCTATATATAACATAAAATAATAGCAAAACTATCTGTAGCGCATGATATAATAACGTAGAACTCAAAGGGAAGGAGGCTGGATGGGTTGGTGAAGAATATGGGAATTGAACAGTCTCTATTTGAATATATATGTCACTCCGTAGAGAATACCCCCTTTTATCAACTGGTGGGCATTCGCCTTTCCGCGCTGGGAGTGGGTCAGGCTGAGTTCAAATTGATAGCTTCACATCAGCACACTAATCCTATGGGTCTTTTGCATGGCGGAGTGTTGATGTCTTTAGCGGATGCTGCCATGGGAAACGCCATTCGTAGTATGGGGATCCGAGGAGTTACCGCTGACTGCTCGACCGCTTTTGTGGCAGCAGCAAGTATACAAGGGGAACTGCTGGCTCAGGGAAAGGTGGTCAAAGCAGGGAAGAGACTGGTCTACACTAGGGCCGAGGTCTATTGTGATGGTAAAATCGTGGCTGATGCAAAGGGTACTTTCGCCAATATAGGTACCATAGATCTCGACGAAACAAGGTGAACAACATGAATAAGCAATTGTTTAAGGCGCCTCAATATTGTTTAATAACGTTCGCCACTACCTCCTATGCTCTTAAGGCCGAACGGATTCTCAAAGCAGCCGAGGCTGATTTTATCATGATACCAACTCTTCGAGAGATTTCATCCAGTTGTGGTTTATCGATAAAATTCCTGCCTGAGCAACTGGATGAGTACGCTGCTGAACTCGAGAAAGGGCAAGTACCTATTGAGTCGGTTTATAATGTACAAAAGATCGGCCAGCGCAATTCCGTTGAAAAACTCGAACTGCAATAACGATAGTAATCAGGCGATGTAGAGAGCCGTTTTCAGAACGGCTTCAGACCGTCAAAAAAAGGCTAATAGCTGCGTTAACTCGGAAAGCCCGTTCAATCAACGTACCTAATGTACGCCTCAACACGGGCTTCCCGGTTGCCTTGCCCTTATCCTTTTTTGCTCGCTCTGGCAAGGTGTCGATTTTTACGACACCCTGGAGCCGTTTTCAGAACGGCTTTTTCTATTTCAGCTCGCCAGTAAGTATATAATGGGCTAAGCTTTAGAAATAAAGTATAAAACTAGGGTAGGTATCATGAAAGAATTTACTCCTGATAATGTGGTAGCTGTTTTCCAACCTCAAGGCCCCTTGCATAGGGTGATCCCTGACTATCATTATCGTGAAGAACAAGCTTCTCTGGCGCAAGAAGTGGCTTATGCTCTGAACAATAGTGAATTTTTAGTGGCTGAGGCAGGTACTGGGGTGGGAAAAACCTTAGCTTATTTAATTCCTGCTGTAGCCTGGTCAGTGCAGGAAAAAGAACGAGTGGTAGTGGCCACCCGCACCCGTGCTTTACAGCAGCAAATAATGGAGAAAGACATTCCGGCACTGCAGCAGATTTTGCCCTTTGAGTTCGAAGCCGCTGAACTGAAGGGACGCGAGAATTACCTGTGCTGGAACAAGTATCAAAGTATCCTGGGCGGACGTCGCTCTCTGGACGCCAAAGAGGAGCGTTTTATTGAAATGATTTTGACCTGGGCGGAACGAACCAAAAGCGGTGACCGTATGGAACTGCAACTGCCCTGGGAAATGATGAAACACTGGCCGTTGCTGGCAGCTGACCGCTATTACTGTCGCAAGGATCTATGCAAATATCACGATAAATGTTTTCGACTGAAGGCTTTTCGCAGGTGCCAGAAAGCAAATCTAGTGGTGACCAACCACTCACTGTTATTGGCTGACATAGGGGTAGACCGACGTCTTTTGCCTGAGTACAGTTGCCTGGTGATTGATGAGGCCCATAGTTTTGATCGGGAGGCTTTTGACAAATTATCTTGTGTATTAAACCGATTTGATATCAAAAGATGGTTTTCCAACCTGTATCATCGCGAAGTAACTCATGAAAGAGGCTATTTACAAGCTTTGCGATCACGTTTTGCTCATTTAGCAGAATCCATTAACGCTCTTCGTCCTCTCATTGAGCAAGGGAGTCGGCTAGCAGAAGAGCTGTTTACTAAAATGGATCAGCATTTGGGTAAGGGGAGTGAATACTCTCGATCCATTTCCCCGGCAGAGTTGGAGAGCAACTGGTTTAATGAGATTATTAATACTTATCTGGAGTGGCAAGCTGGACTTAACTTGCTGTTGCGGGATATGGAAAAACTGGCTCAGGAAATGCAGGGAGAGGAAGAAGCCGCGGATATCCAGAGCTACATTACGCAATTAAAAGAGTTCTCTCATAGAGCTTTCATTATTTTCGAAGAAGATTTAAATCGTGTTGACCGTCTGTTGTGGGTCAGCACCACCCGAGGGAAAATTGAAGAAATCTGTTCGTCTCTACTGGAGATAGAGAATGAATTAGATACCGGCCTGTTTCAACACCTTTCCAGTTTAATAATGGTATCAGCCACTATGGCAGTTGAGGATTCTTTCGATCATATCATTCGCCGTAACGGTTTGATTCGTTATCAACAAGAAGGCCGCATCAGAACTCTGTTGGAACACTCACCTTTTCGCTACGAGGAACAAGCCTGTCTTTTGATGATCAAAGATATAGTGAATCCCTCTCATGAACAGTTCAGTTATCAGGTCACCGAGACTCTGTTCCATACAGTGGATGCTGTAGATGGGCGGGTCATGGCTCTGTTTACTTCCCGAAAACAATTGGCAGAGGTGAGCGCATTGTTGCGGCCCATGTTAGAAGAAAAGGACATTAACCTCCTGGTTCAACATGAAGATGGGGATTTTGGGGCCTTGATGGACGGTATTCTGAATAGTGAAAAGGCTTTGCTGATGGGATTGGAAACTTATTGGGAAGGGGTAGACCTGAAAGGTGATCTGCTCAAATGCCTGGTGATGGTCAAATTGCCTTTCCGCTCACCTTCTGACCCTTACGCCAGCGCAGCAGAAAAATATTGCCGTTACAATCGTCTTAACACCTTCAGCTATTTCATGCTACCGGATGCAGCGGTCAGGTTTAAGCAGGGAATAGGACGTCTGATCCGCAGCGAAGAGGATCGTGGGGTTGCTATCATATTGGATAACCGCATAGCTAAACAATCCTATGGCAAGATATTCCAAAACAGCAGTCCTATACCCAACCGTCTTACCATAAATCGCGACGAGATATCGCAGCATATCGCCGAATGGATCTAATACTGCTTGGGTAGGATCAGTTTTTAAGGGGGAACCTTTTCTAATAGATTTTCATATTAATAAATAACTTTAGCAAACGCACAAGGAGGCAGTGAATGTGAAAGTCTATTATTTCAGAATTCCCATCTTTTTCCGCAACTTCTTACTTAAGATTTGGGGTTAGGCATAAGTCCAGTCGTGGAAGGGTAGGCCCTAATAGAGGGAGTTAAATGCCAGGGGGGCCAGGCCAATGCCAGGTTTAAGGTTTATCGTGGGGCTGTGCCTGATTGCAGTCGGTTTATTGCTTCTATGTCTATCATAAAGAAAAGAAAACAAAATGTTAGAGCCGGAGGTAGCCGGCTCTTGTTTTTTGGCCAATGGTCTGAACCCCTCTGGCAATTCTAAGCGGTCTATACTTCGCTCAAACCTATACCAAGAATGCCTCCTAGACCACCAGCAGTAACTGTAATGGCTAACGTACTCAGGAAGGATTTAAAGCTGATCAAATCTGGGTAGAATCCGATAGTTCCAATGATCATAAGTATGAAAAACGCTAATCCGATAGTCATACCTCGTACTAGCCCTTTACTCCCATATTGCCGGCTTACCGAACATCCAGCTGAAAAAACCGTTATTATCAGTATCAGTTTGCCCAGGGTGGGTAGGAGAGTCTCCTTGATTCCACTGTAGTAGACAACCATGGCGGTAGCCAGACATAGAAGCAGAGACCACAGCAGAGCTTTGCCAATAGTTTTCAGTTCAATGGATGCTTTTCCGCTCAATGGCAGCACCTCCTTATTTCGAAGTTATGATGAGTGAATGATTAATATGACTGAAAAACAGACTGGTCAGTTCAGTCGGTGACTGTCGCTTTAGAGCGTTATCTGTCATCATGGCAGAACATTAGTCGAGGTCTAATGAAGCCGCTTAACCCGGCATAGAAATAGATAAAAACCGGATGGGGGAAGCTGGCTTGGATCAAGTGCTATTATGGAGCATGCTGGCTGGGATCTGCACAGCTATTGGAGCTATTATGTTATTTATCAAACGACGCTGGAGCAGTGCCAGTCTAGCCGTTTTCTTGGGTTTAGCTTCAGGGGTCATGGTGGCTGTAGTAGTGTTTGATATGCTTCCTTCGGCAGTGGCCTATGCCGGGTTTGGATCAACTATCAAAGGCGTGGCAGGAGGCTTCCTGATTGTATATTTGTTTGATCGATTTGCTTTCGAAAAACTTTCCCAAGGTGATACGTTGATAGGCTTGGGCTATTTGATCATGTTAGGGATCGCTATGCATGATTTGCCTGAAGGGATGGCTATTGCCCTTGGTCACGAAATGAAGGATCGAACCGGTATGGTGATAGCACTGGGTATAGGAGTCCACAACATTCCAGAAGGCATGGCCATCGCCGCTCCCTTGATTATGGGTGGGGTACGGCGATTTCGGATTTTGATACAAACGGCTCTTATTGGCCTCATAACACCTTTAGGCACCATTTTAGGGCGGGAGGTTGTTCTAAAATTGTCGTTTATGCTGCCCCTCATGTTGGGCTTGGCCTCCGGAATAATGCTTTACCTGGTTCTGTTTCAGCTTTGGCCTCAGGCAAGCGTACAGAATCGACATACCCGCTGGTATGGATTCTTTCTGGGCATGCTGATAATATTCACAGCTACTTTTATTTGATCTATGCCACAGGTATAAAAACATAAGGTCTCTCTTAAACTAAGTCAAAATGTTTAAAGGAGACCCTCTATTGAATTGGTTATATATAGGAATCGCTGCCCTCTCAGGTGCAGCTATGGCCTTGCAGGGAACTTTTAATGCTACTCTTGGTAAAATTTTGGGCCTGTGGGAATCGACCTTGATAGTACATCTCATCGGGACTCTAGTTGCCCTGTTAATCATTTTTGTAGCAGGAATGGGGTTTGGAAATATCAGCAAATTGAGCCAGGTGCCCTGGTGGGCTTATCTGGGTGGTCTGTTGAGCGTGATCATCATTTATGCAGTAGCTCGTTCCATACCGCAAATTGGCGTGGGCAATGCTACTACGGCCATCATTGTAGCCCAAATATCCACAGCTATTTTGATTGACAGCCTAGGTATTTTCGGTATGAAGAAACTCGATTTTCAATGGTTAGATCTGCTGGGGGTAATATTGTTTGTTGTGGGAGCCCGAATTTTACTGATAGATTAATTAATATATCAGAATGCAAAGGGGATGTTTACCAGCACCACGATAACAGCAATTAATACCATTACTACACCAATAACCCCGCTCCAGAAGGGAACCGGATAAAGATATTTGGCCAGGTCAATGTAATAGGAGACCAGGTCTTCTTTTTTTATGTGACTATATTTCTTAGTGGCTAACAGATAAGTAGAGTAGGTAAAGGCTACTAACCCTAAACCAATCGCTAGCAGAAGCAATCCAACTTTCACTTCTAAACCTCCTATCGTCATATCTATGATTATAATCAAAAACCGCTCGGGGACAAAACATAATACCTTTATACCAGGAATAGGAAAAGCCAACCGCAAATTGCTGTTATAATAGACTAATAGCTGATGTGTTCCGGGAGGTAGGGGAATGAAAGTTGTCCATATAGTCGGCCGGGCTGGTAGTGGTAAAAGCCGTCTGATTTTTAATCAGATCAAAGACCAGTTAGACAAAAACGATGGCCGTAAGTTGATATTATTAGTTCCAGAACAGTTCACACTGCAATCGGAAAGAGACTTGATCCAATACCTGCAGCTTCCTGGAATTATGCAGGTGGAAGTGCTGAGTTTTGACCGATTAGCGGAACGCATTATTGATGAAGTCGGCGGAAAGACTCGCATCATGATCGATGAACAAGGTCGTCACATGGTCTTGCGTAAAATAATTGATGATCTGGCTCCTGAACTCACCATCTACCAGAAGGTCAGCCGTCAGGATGGCTTTGTGCAGTTTGTGAGCACTTTTATTTCTGAGCTTAAGAACTACAACATTACGTTAGAGATGTTGAGTCAAGCTAGTGAAGATCTACCTGACACTTTGGCAAACAAACTCCATGATATTGCTTTGATCTATGAGTATTTTAATGATTACTTGGGCAGCCGCTATTTGGATTTAGATGACCGCTTCAATTTGGTATTGGAGAGGATTCATGAATCAACATTTTTGCGTAACAGTCTGATCTGGATGGACGGCTTTACCACTTTGACCCCTCAGCAGCTGAGTATAATACAAAAAATGTTGCAGATCTCCTCCGGGCTGACTTGTGCCTACACCCTGGATTTAAGTGATCGATGCCGCGACCAAGAAGTATTTGCACCAACCCGCCGTGCCTATGAAGCCGTACAGCGGCTGGCGTTGGATCTCAAATTGCCCCAGGAACATATCCACCTTAGTGGTGAGCTATCTGATCGCAGTAGAGCGCTGTCCCATCTGCAACAGGAAATTTATGCTTACCCTCACCATACATACCAGGGCGAGGTCTCTGGACTCAATATATTTGCGGCAACTACCATATACCTAGAAGTGGAACGGGCAGCTGCCGAGATCATGCGTCTGGCTCGTGAGGCCCAATTGCGTTGGCGCGATATGGTGGTTATTTGTTCTGATATGGAACGGTACGGCCATCTGATCAGCCGTAGTTTTCAGGAATACGGCATTCCCTATTTTACGGATAGCAAACGGGACATAATGAGCCATCCTCTGGTGGAATACATTCTCTCTTTGTTGGACATGTTCAACAAAAATTATCGGTCTTTGGATGTATTGCGCTATCTTAAAACCGGCTTGACCGATTTGCAGATCGACGAAGTTGAAATTTTGGAGAATTACGCCATCACTTACGGTATAAAAGGTGGGCAGTGGAAGCAGGAATTCAGTCTGGGTAAAGATCTTCCCCTGGAAGAGCTTAACTTTTGGCGGCACAGCTTTATGGATCCGGTTGCTAACATGGAACAGGCAATGCGCCAAGCTGCCACTGTGGGCGACTATACGGCCGGTCTTTATAATTTTCTTCAGCAGCAGGATATATTTATTCGCTTAGAAAAGTGGATCGATGAACTCAGAGCCCAGGGCAAATATGAGCTAGTGTACGAACACACCCAGATTTGGAACATCGTCATGCGCATTTTCGACCAGACGGTCGATATAATGGGGGATCAACCAAGTTCACTGGCTGAATACCGCCGCATTCTTGAGGCTGGTTTTGCTTCTTACCAGTTGGGACTAATACCCACAACCGTTGATCAGGTTCTTATCGGCGATATTGAACACTTAAAAAGCCGAGGCGTTAAAGCTTTATTTGTGTTAGGAATGAACGATGGCTTGCTCCCTTCAGCATCGGTTATAGACGGCCTGCTACTGGAGGAAGAACGTGGTGCATTAATCGAAAAAGGTCTGGAACTACCTGGGGGACGTCAACGAAGACTGGAAGAAGAACGCTTATCTATATATAGTATGCTGAGCAAACCCGAGGAGATGTTGTGGATATCTTATGCGCGGGCCGATGGGGAAGGACGCTCCTTAAGGCCATCCATACTGATTGACCGTTTAACCAGACTGTTTCCCGGGTTACCGATCCACAGTGATGTGTTACAGGATCGCGATGAGCAGTTAGCCATAATCGGCCCGCCCCGGAGCACGTTCAAACACTTGATTCAACAGATTCGCCAGTACCTGGATGGAGAACCCATGGAGGCCTTCTGGTGGCAAATCCTGTCTTGGTATCAACAGCACCCAAAGTGGCGTCCTATAATCGACCGTACTCAAGAGGCGTTGTTTTATAGCAATTCTGTATCTGGTCTCACCAGCCAGCATGTGGCCACTATATTCCCGCAACCTTTACGAAGCAGTGTATCTCGATTGGAGCAGTTTGCGGCCTGCCCGTTTGCTCATTTGGTGCGCTATGGCCTGCGGCCTCGGGAACGCAGGGAGTATTCTGTAGCCATGCCTGATATAGGGGAACTCCTGCACCAATGCTTGTCGTCTTTTGGTGAAGAAGTGGCTCGCCAGAAACTGCCCTGGAGTGACCTTACCACTGACCAGAGTGATCCCCTCGTGGATTCGATCATGGAAGGCTTAGTAGAGGAATATGGTGAAGGGGTATTTGCCAGTAGCCATCGTTATCTCTATATGGTAGAACGGCTAAAACGTATGGGCAGAACTACCGTTCAAGCGGTGATAAACCATGTACAGAAAGGAGACTTTCAACCGGCCGCCTTTGAGGTCAGCTTTGGTTTGAAAGGTCAATTTCCTCCCATTACAGTGGAATTGGCGGATGGCACTAAAGTGTTGCTGGAAGGTCGGGTGGATCGCATAGATATTCTGGAAGATGGTGAAGACAGTTATGTTAAGGTCATAGATTACAAAACCGGTAGCAAAAGTCTATCTCTGGACGAAATGTACCATGGATTATCCCTGCAGTTAGTGGTATATATGCGGGCGATCTTAGAGCAGGCCAGTTATTGGGGCTTGGATAGTCTAAAGCCAGCCGGTGCTTTTTATTTTCACATCCATGATCCTTTAGTCCGAACCGATGATATGATTGCTGAGAAAGTCCAACAAGCCATGCGGAAACAATTTCGCATGAAGGGGTTAGTGCTCAAAGATCTTCGCCTACTAAAAAGTATGGATCATGATATTAAAGGTGATTCAGCTATTATACCCGCAGCGGTCAATATTAACGACACGGTGCGGGAAACGCCCTCGGTGGTGGCGGAAGATGAATGGCCCATACTGCTGAACTATGCCGATAGTATGGTAAGCCGTCTGGCCCAGGAAATTATCCAGGGTAATGCATCCATAGAACCTTATTATCACGGTAAGGATAACGCTTGTGCCTTCTGCCCATATCATTCCATCTGTCAGTTCGATCCATTATTTGAGGACAATAGCTACCGTTATTTGCCCAAATATAATAACAGGCAAGCTCTAGAACTCATGCGCAGAAATGAGGTGAAGTAAATGCCGGAGTGGACTCCCCAACAGCAGCAAGCCATTGAAGCCCAGGGCAGTAATTTATTGGTGGCGGCTTCAGCAGGTTCAGGAAAAACCGCTGTGCTGGTGCAGCGTATTTTGCATATTATTATTGATCAAAAGGTTGATATTGATCGTCTGTTAGTGGTCACATTTACCCAGGCTGCCGCTGCGGAGATGCGCGAACGCATCAGTACCGCTCTGATGGAAACAATCGAAAAGGATGGCAACGACCCGCACTTGCGCAAACAGTTGCTCTTGCTAAATCATGCCCAAATAAGTACTCTGCACTCCTTCTGTAACCAGATAGTTCGCAGCTATTTTCATCTGATCGAGCTTGATCCTCGCTATCGCATTGCCGACCAAACTGAGGCGGGATTGATCAAAATGGAAGTTATGGAAGAACTGATGGAAGCGCAATATGAACAAAATGATCCCGATTTTATTGAGTTAGTGGAAATATTTTCTACCAGCCGGGATGATAGCCCGCTTAGAGATCTAGTTCTACAGATATATGATTTTATACAAAGCCAGCCTGATCCGCTGAACTGGTTGCAGGAAAAAACAGCCATGTTTATGGCGGATAAAGCGCAATTTAACGAAAGCAGTTGGGGCGTAGAGCTGAAGATGATACTTGAACAACGGCTCATGGCTATGGAGCAGCTTTTGGAACTAGCACAGGCGAAATGCCATATGCCGGGAGGATCACAGCGTCAACTGGAGACTCTGAACTTGGATCTTCAGCAGATGCAGGACTTGCGGACTGCATACTTCCAGCATGACCTCAGTGAATTCTATACTTTTATTAAGGATTTTGCACTTTCTCGCCTGAAATCAGCCGAAAAGGATGCCGATCAAGGATTAGTTACCCAAGTGAAGGAACTGCGCCAGGAGGCCCGGGACATACTTAAAAGCGTCACCGACGAATTACTGCCCCGTCATCCTGAAGAACTCATCGATGAGTTAAAACAGATACATAAGGTTATGCTTTCTCTTTATCGAATCGTAGAACGATTTACGGAACTATACCAACAACACATGATGGAAAAGAGTCTGTTGGATTTCAATGATCTGGAGCACTGTGCTCTATCTATACTGCGGTTTCCGGAGGCGGCTGACTACTATCGCCGCCGATTTGAATATATATTTGTTGATGAATATCAAGATAGTAATCCTGTTCAAGAGACCCTGCTCAATCAGATCAAAAGACAGGATAACATGTTCATGGTGGGTGATGTTAAACAGAGCATTTATCGATTCCGTCTCTCGGATCCCAGTTTGTTCATAGAAAAATACCACCATTTTCAGGTGGAGGAAGAGAGCATTGACCGTCGCATAAACCTGGATCGAAATTTCCGGTGTAGCCAGCCCATCATTGATGCAGTTAATTGTATTTTTGAGCATGTCATGTCAGCGCAGTTGGGCGAGGTAGACTATGATGAGGAAGTGAAACTGGTACATGGTACCCTGGAAAAGCCATTAAACCCGGGAGATGTTGAATTATTACTGATTGACCGTGACGCTCAGGCTGACCATGACGAGGAAGATGTACTGGAGGAAGCTGACCAGATTGAAATAGAAGCTCGTCTAGTGGCTCAGCGCATCAAAGACCTCTTGACCAAACAGGTCTGGGATACAAAGTTGAATGATTATCGCCCGGTCACTTATCGTGACATTGTCATTCTTATGCGATCTACCACTAGGTGGGTGGGAGTGTTTCAGGAAGTGTTTTTGGCGGAAAATATCCCTTGTTACGCAGATGTCAACAATGGTTATTTTGATACGGTAGAAGTGGGAATCTTTTTGGATTTACTCCGTCTGATAGATAATAAGCGCCAGGATATTCCTTTGGTAGGAGTTATGCGCTCACCCATTTTTGGTTTCTCCATGGAAGACTTGATCACTATCCGTGCCGAGAGCCCCGAGGTGCCCTTTTATGACGCGGTCATGAAATACAGCGACAGTAATGATGGCCAGTTAGGCCAACGGTTGTTAGCTATGATCGATCAGCTTGATCGCTGGAAAAAGGAAGCTCGTCTGTTACCCTTGGATACATTTTTATGGCAGGTTTTACTGGAAACCGGGTTCTATCATTACGTAGGCGCTATGCCTGGTGGTATCCAACGACAGGCCAATTTGCGTATACTCCATGACCGGGCCAGACAGTTCCAAAAAACCTCCTTCAAGGGATTATTCCAGTTCTTGCGTTATATAGAACAAATTCAGGCCAGCAGCGGGGACATGGATATGGCGAAGATTCTGGGGGAAAACGATAACCTGGTGCGAATGATGAGCATTCACAAAAGCAAAGGTTTGGAATTTCCAATAGTTATTGTGGCTGGAATGGGTCGGCTGTTTAACCTGAGAGATCTTGACAATCCACTGTTGTTGCATAAGGACTTGGGGTTAGGGCCGCGTTTTGTAAACCTACAATTGAGAGCCAGTATGGATACGATAGCTCGGAATATTGTCAAACAGAGGATCCGTTCTGAGAATTTATCAGAGGAGATGCGTATTCTCTACGTAGCGTGTACGCGTCCCAAGAATAAACTTCTTTTGGTGGGCTCAGTCAAGCAGATCGAGAGTGCCATGAAACGCTGGACTCGCCCCATGACTCATCACCAGTTAGCTAAAGCCCGTTGTTTTTTGGATTGGGTCGTACCGGTGATATTGCGTCATCCTCAAGGAAGTCCGCTGCGTGATCGTATGACCACCACCTGGGAAGAACCCATGATCCAGGACACTTGCTGCTGGCAGGTTAAGATATTGAGCCGTTTCAGTCTGGGAGAAAAGTTGATGCACAAGCGCCAAAGGGCGGAAATAACTAGGGAGCTTTGGGCAGGGAAGCAGGTTATCCCACTTGCCGATGAACAAGAAGAAATATTTTCTATCCTCAATTGGAATTATCCTTTTAAGGAAAGTGAAACCCTACCTTCCAAATTATTTGTAACTCAGATTAGGGAAAACTACAAAGCTGACCGTCAGCAACTAGCTATACAGGTTCCTGAGGTGGTTAGCCAACCTCAATTTGTCGATCCAGTCCCCCGACTCAATGCACAACAACGTGGTACAGCCATGCATAAAGTGATGCAGCACCTTAGCCTTACAAATATGGATGGCGCACTTGACTCGCTTTCCTCCTTATTGGAGATTTTGGTGGATCGAGAAATACTGACGGCGTTGGAGGCGGAGTCTGTAGATTTGGAGGCCGTTCAGGTTTTTGTAAATTCGCCCTTGGGTCAACGAATTAAAAGTGCTAGCCGAGTTTATCGTGAGGCGCCTTTTAATCTGATTTGCCCGGCTAATGAAGTAATAAGCGGAGAGAATATCAGTGGTGAAAACCTATTGGTGCAGGGAGTTATTGATCTGTACTTTGAAGAAAATGATGGTTTGATACTGGTAGATTATAAAAGCGACCGTATTACCGAATACAACTTAGAGAAAAGGGTAGAGCATTATCAGAATCAAGTTTACTGGTATCGGCGTGCCCTCGAACAAATACATGGCAAACCTGTTCGGGAGATGTATCTTTACTTTTTTGATAATCGGGAACTGATTAAGCTGTAAAACAGTTATTCTTTTTCCCGCTGGGCTTCCTCACGACTGAGGGCCCATTGTTCCCGGGCCATCTTTTCAATGGAAGGGTGGCTTTTTATTTGGGGATTAGATATCACTACATTGAACCAATTGACTGCTTCCTGGTAATTCTTCTCCTGACGGTACAGTTCACCGATCAAATAAGCAGCTTGCAAATCATTTAAATTACCGATTTCAGATGAGCTATTATAGGCTTCAAGGTAATATTTGAGAGCTTCTTTTCGGTATTTGGACTCAATCTCCCCTTGGCCGGTTTCACGTGCTACCCAGGCAGTACCAAGGAATACCCCAGCTAATTCACCAGGGGGGACTTTTTTCAGCTGTGCAGTACGTACAGCCAAACGAAAACACTGCAAAGCAAGGTCGGCGTCACGTTCACCGCCAAAGTCAGGGCGACCATCTCTTTTTAATATATTCAGTGCGCGGGCTAGCGGTACTTCGATCTCCGCGGGCAATGATTCATTAAACGTGGAGTTAGATGAGGCATATTCGCAGGTTGGACAAACAATTATAGAGTAATGTAAGGGGCTGTGACCACGGTATATGACATGAAGGTCGGGTTCACGCCTTTCCACATAAACTGCCGATGAGCGAATACTGTTCGACTTGAAAGAGGTCTTACATAGTGGACAAACGTATTTTCGCAAAAATAATGGGTTGTTACTCATTATTATCCTCTCTATAAAATGTAAATAATATAAATATAGTTCTAATTATAGATTATTATGGCATACTTTAGCACTATTTTAATATACCATTTAGGACCTAGAGGTGGAATAGAAGGTCGAAAACCATTACCGTTGGGAGAGTATAACAGATATAGATAAAAGTCAGGTGGGAATAGCAAGGTTGTTCATAAAAACCAGACAGACAGGGCACCGGTAATGAAAATTATTGATTTGCTTCTGTTTGGTGCTAAAATAGAATGCGTATCAACAGGAAATTTACGGAGGAAGTATGCCTTACTATTTAACCGTTTCCCAGAATTTCGAAGCTGCCCATTACCTATCTGGATACTCTGGCAACTGTGCTAATATACATGGTCATACTTGGAAGGTAGAAGTCACCATTGTCGGTTCACAGTTGGATTCAATAGGTATGCTGGTTGATTTTCGTGATATCCGCAGAGAACTGGCTGCGGTTTTAGTTCAGTTCGATCATGCCCTGATAAACGAAATTGCTCCTTTTGATAAGATCAACCCTACCTCAGAAAATTTGGCTTTCTTCATCTACCAGCATATGAAAGGTCAGTTTGCAGGTTATCGGCTGGAATCAGTCAAAGTATGGGAGTCCGAACATGCCTGGGCAGTTTACAAGGAGGAAGAATAATGAAAGCTGTGGCGCTTCTTTCAGGTGGCTTGGACTCTGTAGTCTCCATGTTGTTAGGGCAAAAACAGGTTGAAATAGTCTTAGCCCTAACAGTGAACTATGGACAAAAAGCCGCCCGACAAGAGATCGATGCTTCACAGCGCATTGCCCACAATATGAACATACCTCATCAGGTAATCAACTTACCTTTTATGCAGGATCTTAACTCCGATTTGTTATCACCAAACCAGTCGCCCATAATTAATCCCTGGGTACCTAATCGTAATGGTCTATTCGTAAATCTGGCGGCCTGTTTAGCAGAGAATATAGGAGCACAGATGGTGATCTGCGGTTTCAACCAAGAAGAAGCCAACACTTTTCCGGATAATTCTTCTGCCTTTATTGAGGCCCTGAATCAGGCCTTGTATTACTCGACCCGTAACCATGTTTTTGCCCGATCATTTGTACAAAATATGACTAAGGAAGATATTGCCCGTCAGGCTCTTCATCTTGGCTTGGACTTGGATTCCCTTTGGAGTTGCTATCAGGATGGAGATAAGCCCTGTGGAGTATGTCCATCCTGCGTTACCAATAAAAATGCTTTTCGAAAGGTGGGAGCAAAGTGTTAAAAATCTTAGTGACTGAGAAGCAAATTGAATACACTGGCAAGGAACTGGCCCCGCACTGGATCTACCGAAACTTCGACTTAACTGGTGATGCTGCTGTAGCGTTCATGGGGCCAAGTAATGTTCCGCTGGAGCATATGGTGGATTTATATGATGTTAAAGAAAAGACTCATATTCATTCGCCCCTGATGCTCAACTTTATCATCGAGCACTTTTCTACTGATTTGGAATTGGCTGTCTATCGGCAACGAGCCTTTATTACTTGTATTAAAGAAGAATTGGAATTGTTTGAAATACCAGTAACCCGAATAGGTGATGACCTCTTTGTCAACCGTGGTAAATTGTCGGTTTCGATAGCCACTTGCTCGGTAATATCGACCCTCATTCATGTGGGACTAAATATACGCACGGAAGGAACCCCCATTAAAACTGCCGGGTTAGAAGAAATAGGCATCAAAGACATAAACGCCTTTGCCCAAAAGGTTCTGCGGCGCTATCAGAATGAGTTGGAGCAGATTTATGTGGCCCGCTGCAAAGTAAAGGGAGTTGTCATTGAAAGCTAATCTGGCTGAAGTATTTGAGAGTATACAAGGCGAAGGATTATTGATAGGAACTCGTCAGGTTTTTGTGCGTTTTAGCGGCTGCAACCTCCAATGTAATTTCTGTGATACTGTGGCTAGTCGACACCTAAGTTCATCGTGCCTGATTTATCTTCAACCATGTTCAAAGCATAAAGTCAGGCCAATAAAAAACCCCATCTCCAGTCAACAGCTGTTGCAGGTCATATCTGATTTTACAGCACCTTGGATCAGTTTTACGGGAGGTGAACCACTGTTAGCTAGCGACTATCTTAGCAAGGTAGCGCAGCAGACGCACTCAATGCAGAGGAAAAACCTATTGGAAACCAATGCTACTTTGCCGGAAGAATTAGATATGTGCCTACCTTATTTGGATATGATAAGTATTGACTTTAAGCTTCCCTCAGCCACTGGAAAAGATCTATGGGATCAACATAAGCGTTTCCTGGTTCGATCTAGCGCTAAGTCTTGTTATGTCAAGGTGGTCATAACCCCGGAAACCCGCCGGGAAGAAGTGGATCAAGCTGTTCAGATAATCAGTTCTGTTAGTAAAGATATACCTCTAATCCTGCAGCCGGTGACAGCCAGTATGGACGATGATAGAGCCGACATTGATACCATATTGAATTATCAAACCCGTGCTGCACGTACTCTTACCAATGTTCGGGTACTTCCGCAAATCCATTCCTGCCTGGGGATACCTTAAGAGCAGTAAAGGGCGATTGCTTGTAAATGAACACCGCTTCCACTACAATTAATTGGGAAGGAGAACTACTCATGGATGATCAACAGGGAAAGCTAGTGTTAATTGCTCATAAATCATTCAAGGCTGACCCAGAACTGGTTTACATTGTTGATTTCTTAAATAAAACTCTCAAAGACAAACACATTATGTTCGGCTTGACTAAAGACCGTGACAAAGAAGAAATGACTATTAATATTTACGAATTTTGACGGGGTGGGCTATGAACAAGGAAATCGGGAACTTTATTAAAGAAACTCTTAGCATAATAGTTATCGCGTTTATTCTAGCCATGATTTTGCGAACCTTTGTTATTGAAGGAAGGATCATTCCTAGCGGTTCCATGCTTCCGACCATACAACTGCAGGATCGGGTCATGGTAAATAAATTTATATATTACTTTATCGAACCGCAACGTGGCGATATCGTAGTTCTCGATCCGCCAGAAGTATTGAATACAGATCAGGACTATATCAAGAGAATAATTGCATTGCCAGGAGAACAGGTGGAAATCAAAGACGGTAAGGTTTACATAGATGGGAAAGCTCTTAATGAACCATACCTGTTTGAACCAATAAACTATGAATTTGGGCCGGTGGAAGTACCTGCTAATAGCCTTTTGGTTTTGGGAGATAATCGCAACCACAGCTTTGACAGTCATTACTGGAATGCCTGGTTGACCCTAGATAGGATAAAAGGTAAAGCATTCTTGACCTATTGGCCTATTAATCATATAGGATTGCTGGAGCGGGGTGTTACTTTCCAAGAATGAGAATTTTACTAACCAATGACGATGGGATTCAAGCCAAGGGCATACACAGCTTAATACGGGAGTTAAGTCGTATAGCTGAACTATATCTGGTCGCACCCGATCGGGAGAGAAGCGGAACTGGCCATTCTATCACAGTTTTCGAGCCGATCAAAGCAGTGCCCACCAGTTTATCCGGCGTAAAAAAGGCTTGGATCGTAGGCGGTACTCCGGTTGATTGTGTAAAATTGGCTTTAGCCCGTCTTATTCAAGAAGATGTGGACTTGGTGGTTTCAGGAATAAATCACGGACCGAATCTGGGCACTGACGTGTTATACTCAGGAACCGTGTCAGCAGCAGCAGAAGGTGTTATTATGGGGTGTCCATCTGTAGCTGTCTCACTCAACGCCGAAGATAGCGATATGGACTTTGATACCGCCGCTCGTTTTACGAGACAAATGATCCAACTGGTTTTGAGAGAGGGTATAGAACCAACTACCTTGGTCAACATTAATGTCCCGGCGTTAACAGCAGATAGAATCAAAGGAGTGCGCATTACCCGACTGGGAGTGCGTAATTACGATAACTTATTTGAAGAAAGACGCGACCCCCGTGGCAATACTTATTATTGGATGGGTGGAGGAGTTGTCGAAGAGGATCAGGAACCAGAGAGTGATGTAGCCGCTGTTCAGGAAGGTTACATCAGCATTACTCCTATCCATCTGGATCTGACTGATTACCGACTTATCGAGACCTATCGGAATTCGTTTAGCAAATACCTATCCGGATGGAGAAGTAATAATGATAATAGTGAGCCTGATCATTAATACCCTCATCATTTTTCTGGTTTTGAATATCGGCTATATTAAGAAGAAGCGTGAGGATCCCAATTATCCAGACAAGCCTTTCAGCAAATTAGTCATTTTCCCATTGGCTCTGGGTATTGTCTTCACATTGATTGTGGATGGTTTCAAAGGAGTTATGATATATCAATTGGCATTATTTGCAGCCGCAGCCCTGCTTCTTTACTGGATCTTCTATGTTTTAGCAACCCCCAGGTAGCCAGGAAAAAGTTTTTGCGCCTGACACTAAATTATAGTACCATTTGTACAGTTATGTTTGAACGAGGAGGTTATTAAATGAAGGTTTACCCAAGCGGTAATATTCGGAACGTAGCTCTAGTGGGCCATGGAGGTACAGGGAAAACCTCGCTGGCAGAAGCCATGATCTATAACACTGGAGCCATCAAGCGGATGGGAAAAGTAGATGACGGTAATACTGTCAGCGATAGTCTTCCTGAGGAGATTAAGCGTAAAATTACAATCAGTAGTTCGCTAGTTCCGTGTGAATATAAGGATCATAAAATAAACGTGATCGATACTCCTGGTTATGCCGACTTCTATTTTGAAGTAATGGGTGCTATGCGTGTGGTTGACAGTATGATAGTAGTAATGTCAGCTACTGCTGGAGTCGAAGTTCAGACCGAAGTCGTCTGGGAAGACTTTCCTGATATTCCCAAACTGGCTTTTGTAAACAAAATGGATCGCGAAAACGCTAATTTCTATAAGGTTTTAGACCAAATAAAAGAAGCTTTTTCCGATAATATCGTGCCAGTACAACTTCCTATTGGAGCAGAAGATAGTTTTAAGGGCATAGTCGACCTTATTAAAATGAAAGCCTATATTTTCGATGGTTCTGGCCCGGCTAAAGAGCAGGAGATCCCTGCTGACATGATGGATGAGGTGGAAAAGTACAAGGAAGCCCTGATAGAAGCCGCTGCGGAAGCCGATGATGACTTGTTGGCCAAGTATCTGGAAGGGGAAGAGTTGACTGATAGTGAAGTACTGCAAGGTATAAAAGCCGCCTGCTCAAAAGGAACAGCTGTATTTGTTTTCTGCGGCTCTTCCACAGCCAACATTGGCATCACCTCCTTAATGGACTTTATCGTTGATTGCGGTACTACACCAGATGTACATCCATTGGTTGCTGATAAGAACGTGGAAAGCGAACCATTATGTGCACAGGTATATAAGACTATAGCTGACCCATATATTGGACGCCTCAACATGTTCAGATTGTTTACTGGTCGCCTGAAAGCTGACTCGGTTGTCTATAATTCCACTAAAGAAAAAGAAGAAAAAATTGCTCAAATTTTGATTATGACTGGCAAAGACCAAGCTAGCGTACCGGAGCTGTATGCGGGAGACATCGGTGCCGTTGCTAAATTATCCGCAACCGGAACCGGTGATACTTTTAGTACCAAAGCTGATCCGGTAGTATTAGATGCCATAGAATTCCCCACACCGACCCTCAGTGTAGCTATAGAACCCAAGAGCAAAGGTGACGAGGATAAACTCAGCGGGGCCATACAGCGGATCGTTGAGGAAGACCCGACTATAACCGTAGAAAAGAACCCGGAAACCAAGCAAACGATTTTAACAGGCATGGGAGATACCCATATTGACAACATTATTGAAAAGTTGACCCGTAAGTACGGAGTAGATGTAGTTACCCGTGACATGCGCATACCCTACCGGGAGACTATTCGCGCTACAGTAGAAGTGGAAGGTAAACACAAGAAACAAACCGGCGGGCATGGCCAATATGGTCATGTATGGATCAAATTTGAACCCTATGCAGACGGAGAGTTTGCTTTCGAGGAAAATGTATTCGGCGGATCAGTACCGCGCAACTTCTTCCCCGCAGTAGAAAAGGGCCTGATCGAAGCTATGGACGAAGGCGTTCTGGCTGGTTATAAGGTAACGAATATTAAGGCCACTTTGTATGATGGTTCGTACCATTCGGTGGATTCTTCTGAGATGGCTTTCAAGATGGCTGCTCGCCTTGCTTTTAGGAAAGGTGTGGAGACTGCCAAACCGGCTCTGCTGGAACCTATTATGAATGTGGAAATTTTGGTTCCTGATTCATATATGGGTGATATTATTGGTGATCTTAACACCAAACGAGGCCGGGTCCAGGGTATGGAACCATCGGGTAAGAAGCAAGTCATTAAAGCCCAGGTTCCCTTGGCAGAGATGGCCCGTTACACCATCGATCTGAAATCCATCACTCAAGGTCGGGGGAAATTCAAGATGGAGTTCTCTCATTATGAAGAAGTACCGGCTCAAAACACCGAAAAAATCGTGGAACGAGCCAGGAAAGAACGAGAAGAAAAAGAGAAATAGACTAAATGATCGGGCCGCCCATGCGGCCCTTATTTACATACGTTCCCTGACTTTTGCATAGAGAGGGTCAAAAGCTTCGGGTTCACTTATCGGCACAACTACTACACATATATTGGTTGTGAAGTCCTGGGGGTGTACACTAAGTACTATTAAATGATAAGCCGTAACCCCTAAAGTACAAAGACAGCAAATCAGGGACAACAGATAAAGTGGATTGTCGGTTTGCCATAAACCATAAATAGACAGCTGCAACAGCAGTATTGTTATTAATGTTCCTACTATTAAGTAACGAACAACCCTGTCCATATAACCTCCTGAACATCCCTTTTTCAGGAGTATTGACTATTTTATGGTACTTTCATACCGGTTCGTCTAAGAAAACCGAGCCGGAAACAATAGCATCATAGAATTATTATTTAGGAGGGTGGAAAGGGTCATCTTTGATCCAGCTTAACTTATGGAGCAATTGATAAATATGATCCATGTATGGGTGGAGTACTGGCTCTCATATGATCATCTGTACTCAATATTGGCGGCACTCTTAATTGTTGTCCTATTTACATTGGTGCGCAAATACGTGGTACAGTATATTTTCAAATGGATAAGGCGCTGGACTTCTGATAGTGACAATTTCTATCCCAGAATAATCGATGCCTTAGAAGCACCACTCCGTCTTTTCATACTGGTAGTAGGGATATTTTTAGCCCTGCGTGTTTTGCCGTTAAGTATTATGGTAGATGCGGCCATGTTGAAGCTGTTTCGTTCGGCGATTATTCTGATATTAGGTTGGGCGATCTATAAGTTCAGTAGTCCTGAGTCCATCATTTCTAAAGAAGTTCGCGAACGACTTGATGTAGATGAAATATTAATTCCTATTCTGTCTAAAGTGCTCCGCTTTATTATTATTGCGCTGGTGATAGTAATCGTGGCCAATGAGTGGGGTTACGATGTAAATGGCTTTATTGCTGGGTTGGGTTTGGGGGGATTAGCTTTAGCCCTGGCGGCCCAGAATGCCTTGGCTAATCTATTCGGTGGTCTGATTATAATACTGGAAAAACCATTCAGCATTGGTGACTGGATTGCAACTCCTAGTGTGGAAGGGACTGTGGAGACAATTACCTTTCGTAGTACTCTGATAAGAGGATTTGATCAGGCAGTTATCACTGTTCCCAATGCTACTCTGGCCAATGAGCCAATAACCAATCATACCCGTATGGGGAAAAGGCGCATTTTTTATTATCTGGGTCTATCCTATGCCACCACCGGCCAGGAAATGGAAACCTGTGTCAAACGTATTCGGCAAATGCTGAATGATCATCCCGATATTCATAAGGAAACAATAATGGTAAACTTTGAAAGCTTCGGGGACAGTAGATTAAATATTATTATCTATTGCTTTACTAATACCACTGTGTGGAGCGAGTATTTAGAGGTTCGAGAAGACGTCAACCTAAAAATAATGGAGATTGTTACAGATATGGGTCTCAGCCTGGCTTTACCCAGCCGAGTTTTGTATCATGAGAATAAGGAACTAGGTTAGAATATCTGACAAAAGCAGTATCCGCGCAAGTCAAAGGATCGTCCTTAATCTTGCGCATAAGTCCTTCTTGCATCTCCAGTAGCGGCCAAATGGCCGCCATTCCTATTTTCTGCATGAATTTGGCCCAAAAAGGATAACCTACATGGTGACTATATGATGAGGTGATACCTTGGTGGGCAAATATTCATGGGCAACTTTACTTATTATCACCATCTTTTTATTACTTCCGGGGTGCTCGGGCCAATCGGAGTCTGCCCAAAAGCCAGACCAACAAAAAAGCCAGCGGGCAGAACTGCCATCTGAGTTTAAGAAAATTATCTCCGCAACTGAAGAGATAATATTGCAGGCAGATCAAAAATGGAAGATGCGCCAACCATCCTTGTTGAATAAATCCACCCCCATTCACCCCCAAGAGGGTAAACAAACCGGTCAAGGTGGACAAAGTGGGGAATCAGGTGATAAACAAGTCGAAAAACAAGGTAGCGAGAGTCAGGGGCAAGGACAAGGAGGACAGCAGAATAATCAGCAAAGTCAGGGAACCCAATCGGAATCAACCAATGAAAGTCAGACTTCCTGGGAAAAGGAAACAAAAAGTCTGATGGAGATCCATGAAAACTGGACAACGCTACAGGTACAAGCTATGCAAGCCGGTATGAACAATAGTATCAAGAACCAATTTGATGAGGCTTTGGATAAACTGACTGCAGAAATTAATGCGGAGAATGATATCGAAAGTGTTCTGGCAGCTATCGACTTGTATGGCCAATTTGCTGAGATAGCCCGCCTGTTTGAGGATGATTTGCCACCTAAATTCTACGATACAAAATATCAGGTTATGCTAGTAACTGCCTGGGGTCAGCAGGGGGAATGGGACTTAGCCCAAAACCAGTCGGTCAGTATGCTGGATGAATGGGATACCATGAAACACCAAGCCGACAAAGCTGAAAAGTCAACGGTCAGCTGTGCGGAAATAGCCGTTGAAGACCTTGCCAGGGCTGTCAATAGTAATTCTCGTGAACTGGTTATTATTAAAGGAGAGATCGCAGTCAAAGAAATCACTAAGCTTCAAGAAGAATTATCAAAAAAAAGGATGAAAGATCAGTGATATTCGCCGTCAGTCAAGCAAGGACTCGATGACTGTGGGGATAGCCGAAGCAGCAACCTGAGGATTTGATCCTCCTGACAAAACAAATAGCAAAGGTCTGTTCGCTGCAAATTCCTTCATACGGTGGGTAAATTCTCGATATCCGTTGATAGTTAAGTAAAAGTCACCATAGTCTTCACAATGCGAATCATGCCCGAAGATTACTATAACAAAATCCACGTTGGCGGCTTTGGGGAGAATCTCTTCCAAAGCTTCCAGAAACACCTTATCGGTAGCATTATCGATAAGTATGCCATAATTATGATGCTTATCATCCTGGTAGGAATAGTCTTCATCCGCGAAAAAGTTGATGTGGGTTATCTGCGGATCCAATGCTAGTATGTCGCGGGTACCATCACCTGAATGGGGATCCATGTCCAGTATCAAAATTCGGTTCACGCCCAGTTGCCTAAGTCGAACAACTGCCATGGCAACGTCATTATAATAACAAAAACCCCAGCTATAATTGCGGCCCGCATGATGTCCAGCAGTACCCACAAAGCAAAAAGCACTATCTAATTGCTGGGCTGCTAATAATTCGGCGGCAGTTACCACCCCGGCAGCACTTAATAGTGCAACTTCGTGGAACCCTTCTGCTTGCACTGTCCCAATATGACTTTCCGTGTGAACCTGATTTAATAAACGCTGGTGCAGCGTAGTTACTGAAGGTTCAAAAAACTTTAGTTTAACTGCATAGGGCTGCCTACAAAGCGTATCATAAGCAGGTTTTACCCGGTGAAGAAGAGTGATATAGCCCTTCTCGGCAAAGTCCGGGTGGTAGAAAACCCCTACACTCATGCCAACACCCTCTTAGCTCATAATACTTTATTCCCATTTAACCCAATGATAATATAAAGAAGGAGTATTATTAAGGAGTAAATATGGAATTTCATTTTCAAAGATCATGGCATGTGCATGTGGAAAGAACCACTAAGGAAATAATCACATCATCCTGTCACTACCTGGATTCGGTGGAAGAAAAGACGGCTGTTCTGCAGGTAAGAGTAAAGGATTTTTCTATAGAAAAGGCAGAATTGCTCAAACTGCGTCAGGCTGAACAATTCACCGAGACAGTTATCCATATCCCTGAGATAAAAGGGGTTACAGCCTACTTGGGAAGTGGGCCCGAGCTAAGAAAAGCTTTGGCTCCACTACTATCATCTCAGGAGAGGGAGTTATTTAACCAATGCATAATTGGAGCATTTCAGGGAGAGACCTTTATTTTCAAAGAACGTGGTTTTTCCACCGCCCACCAATATAACCAAGCAGGAGAAGAGTTTATGCTGGGAACATGCCGCTACTATAGCAATCTAGATCGGATAACTAATTCTTGGTCAGATTATATTGGTGAGCCCGAAAGAGAACAGTATTTGTTCAACCGCTTTAAGAATCAGCAATTGATGGCCACCGAAAGGGAATATTGGCTAATTGGTTCACTCAACGATACTTTTCATCAGGTAAATACCTGCTTGCGTTTGAGAAAAACTGACCACCGTGTCGTAGATGCCCAGGGACAATTGCTCAGAGCACCAGATCAGGTTTGTCGGGAGTCCAGCTCTTATCTGCAGGACTTAACGGGAATCGATATACTGCAGCTGGATAAAAAAGAACTGGCTGGCCGGTTAGGAGCCCAAAACGGTTGTGTGCATCTGATCGATTTAGTTTTTGACAGTGCTGAAACTTTGAGGATGTACAACAAAACCAGATCGTAATAGCCAGGTTTTTCTAGCGGGATTTTATCAGAAAAGACAAAGGCCTTGTATAACCGCAAGGCCTGTAAAATTCATATGGCAGGGGAGAGAGGTCTCGAACCCCCAGCCCCCGGTTTTGGAGACCGGTGCTCTGCCAATTGAGCTACTCCCCTGTGCTGTGCTCAGCGAAATTTATTCTACCATACATTTGGCGAAGCTTCAAGAGTGCTTCATGAATTGTTATGATTTAATTAATAGGGTAACCGTTACTGATTGCTAAGCTGGCTAGAACAGCAGTAAAAAGCCGACACTAAAAACATAAACGGTTCCCACCATGCTCATGGCAGCTAGAAAAGACTGTATAAATTCTTTCTTACTGAAACCGACAAACATTACATCATCACCTCACGGAACAAATGTTCTATTCTTATTATAAAAGGGAACAGGTGTTCTGTAAAGCAAAATATTATGGATTTTTTATTAATAATTGAATTTACTATGGATAAGGTCATAAATCTTATTGTAGAGTAGTGATGGAGAATATAAAGCAACCAGCCATACAAATGGAGGTTTTTTAATGAGAGTATTGGTGCTTATGGGGGGGACTTCTGCGGAAAGGGAAGTATCCTTAAGAAGTGGAGCAGCGGTTGTAAAAGCCCTGCAGAACATAGGTCATCAGGCAGAAGGCCTGGATTTTAACAGTCATGCCATAAATGCGATCAGGGCTTATGCTCCAGATGTTGTATTTATTGCTCTGCACGGTAAACCCGGGGAAGATGGTACTGTTCAGGGACTATTGGATTTATTGAAAATACCTTATACCGGTTCCGGTTTGGCCACCAGTGCTATCTGTATCGATAAAGTATTAACCAAAAAATATCTAAGTGGAGAAGGAATACCAACCGCTCCTTACGAAATCATCAGCCAGAGTGGAAGTCAGCAGGATACAGGTAGAATAGGATCTTATCTGGCTGATAAACTGGGAATGCCCCTGGTAGTGAAACCATCAACTCAGGGCTCCAGTATTGGAACCCTGATAGTCAAAGATCCATCCCAAATCGGGCTCGCTTTAGAGCAGGCTTTCCTCTATGATCGGGAAGTATTAGTGGAACAGTATATTGCCGGGGCGGAAGTGACGGTAGCCATGCTTGGCAATGATGAAATTGAAGTTTTGCCTATAATTGAAATTACATCGGTCAATGAATTTTATGATTTCGATTCCAAATACACCCAGGGTAAATGCGAACACATCATTCCGGCAAGGATCAGCCCGGATGTTAAACAGGAAATTGAGCAGATAGCAGTTCAGACCTATAAGCTCTTGGGCTGTCGTGGTTTTGCCCGGGTAGATTTTCGCATCGATAAGTCAGGCAAACCTTTTGTGCTAGAGGTAAACACAATCCCTGGGATGACCGAAATGAGCTTGGTTCCCGATGCTGCAAAGGCAGCGGGTATTAGCTTCAATGAACTGGTGGAACGAATTGTAAGGTTGGCTCAACAGAACTAAAAAAGGTTTTCAGGGGCGGCCGACGAAATGAAAAAAAAAGAGTTTACTGAGGAGTAAACAACATGACCAATTTTCTTCCAGCCGGCATTATTAATGATACTATCTTGGAGATACAGTCTAAAATCTCTGATCTGCAGAAGGAACTGGCCTTACGGAATCTCTATAATCTAAAACAAGGGCTCCAAGAAGTAGAAGAACTAGTTGTTGAGCTGGCCCTCTTCTTAGAAAAGCTGTCATGTGAGCCTTTGATCTATACCGGAACCGGAACTACCGAAGAGATAATAAGACGCCTCGAATGGGCGCTAACTTTCAGCGAAGAAATTGATCCAGTAGAGTATTATCGCTACATGGAGGAAATCAAAAAAGCTACCAAATAACAGGTGGGGTCAGGATAGAAATATTCTCTTGCCAGATGACGACAGATATATGATTCTTAGTTACTGTCAAGAAAGCGAGTATTTCCGCCCGGACCCCTTTTGTAAATCTGGTATAATACTGCTAACTGTTAATAGAGGAGATATCACATGAATAAACATATGCAGGCAATTGCTGACAAGATAAGCCATGGGGTACGGTTGGACAAAAGAGATGGATTGTTCTTATACAATGAAGCTGATTTATTAGATATAGGGCAGTTGGCTCGAGAAGTAAAAATGAACAAAACGGGCCAGCATGTCTTTTTTAATGTTAACTGTCACATCAATCTTACCAATATCTGTGTGTCGCGCTGCAAATTTTGTGCATTTGGAGTTGATGAGGAAGGGACAGGCGGGCCCTATTGTATGACCGCCCAGGAAGCTTTTGATTATGGCAGCAATGAGGTTGGAGGCGGCATAACTGAGTTTCATATCGTTAGTGCACTTCACCCCAAAATGCCTTTTGAACACTATGTGGGTATCGTGGAAAGTTTGCATAAAGCCTATCCGGATATTCACATTCAAGCCTTTACGGCCGTAGAAATTGTTTACTTTGCTCAAATCAGTGGTCTATCTGTAGAGCAAGTCTTAAGAGAACTGCAGGCTGCAGGGATGGGATCCATGCCGGGAGGCGGGGCAGAAATACTCAACGATGAGATTCGCCGTGATCTGTGTCCTAAAAAAGCTAATAGTGAAGAGTGGCTGGAAGTACACCGCATTGCTCATCAATTGGGTATACTCACCAATTGCACCATGTTATATGGCCATATCGAGACAATTGAAGACCGCATTGATCATATGTTGAAGTTGCGTGAACTTCAGGATGAAGCTCCTGGTTTTCAGTCTTTCATTCCTCTGCCATTCTTGCCCGACAACACCAAATTGTCACATATTAGTCGCACGGGAGCAGTGGATGATCTCAAAACCATTGCTATCTCCAGATTGATGCTGGATAACATTGACCATATCAAGGCCTTCTGGATAATGCAAGGCATACCCATAGCTCAGGTGGCCTTACATTTCGGCGCGGATGATATGGATGGTACGATTGTGGAAGAGCGTATCATGCACGCTGCCGGGGCCCAAACCAGTAAAGGGATAGGCAAACAGCAGATGATAAACTTGATCCGGGAGACTGGCTACTTACCTACGGAGCGGGATACTGTTTATAATATCCTACGCACTTATTAAACGGAGGCATAACTATGAAACCAAGAGTTGGACATATCCAGTTCATTAATTGTTTTCCTTTATTTTATGGTTTGATTGAAAAGAAATTTTTACTGGAAATAGACCTTATAAAGGGTAATCCCAAAGACCTTAATCGCATGTTGGAAGCCAATTTGTTGGATATGGCTCCAATTCCATCTATCAAATACGCCAAAAACTATCTTGACTATGTCATCATGCCCGATATATCCATAAGTTGTGACGGCGAAGTTAAGAGCATCTATCTTTTCTCCAAGGTTCCTATTGAGGATTTACACCACAAAAAAATTGCCTTGACCAATACTTCGGCAACCTCTCAGAACCTACTGCGTATAATCATGGCTCGTAAGTATGAAGCCGTCCCGGAATACTTCGATTCCATACCGGAACTAAGAGCAATGCTGATGGAAGCTGATGCGGCTTTGCTGATTGGCGATGATGCCCTAAGAGCCAAGTATAAAACCTCCGATAGCCTCTATGTTTATGATCTAGGGCAGGAATGGAAGGATCTAACCGGTCTACCTATGGTTTTTTCAGTGTGGGCTATACGGAGGGAGTTTGCTGAGAATCACCTGGATCAGGTGAAACTGATAAAAGAGGCTTTCTGTGATTCCATGGACTATAGTCTTGAAAACATTGGTGATGTAGCTCGCAAAGCTTGTCAGTGGGAGGATTTCCCCCCCGAATATCTTGTGGAATATTTTACAACTTTGCGCTTTGATTTCGATCGCTCCAAACAGGAAGGCCTGATGGAGTATTATCGGCAAGCTAACAGTATGGGCTTGATTGAACAAGCTCCGCCCTTGAATGTTTTGAATCTCTAAGGGGAAGGTTTACTATTGATTAAGATACGTAATATTTTGGAAGAAATAATGGCTGGCAGACGGATGAATGAGGAGGAGTTCCGTTTGCTATTCTACCATGCTGATATTTATGACCTTGCCCGAGCGGCTACGAAGGTACGCGATCGCCGTTTTCCGGAAGGGATGACAACCTTCGTAATAGACCGCAATATCAACTATACTAATATTTGCTCCTGTAAATGTAGCTTTTGTGCTTTTTACCGGGACAAAAGTGACACCGATGCTTATGTGATAGACGAGGCGTTACTTTACCAGAAAATCGATGAGGCTTTGGATCTGGGTGCGACTCAATTAATGATCCAAGGTGGTTTAAACAAGGAACTAGGACTGGCCTTTTTTGAAAATATGTTCAAGGGCATCAAGGCTCGCTATGATATTACCATCCATTCCCTCACTGCACCAGAAGTAGCTTTTATTGCTCGTAATGAAGGTTTAACCTTGCGGGATACGCTGAGGCGCTTGCGTCAGGCTGGACTAGACTCCTTACCCGGTGGAGGGGCGGAGATCCTCCATGATGAGGTGCGTAGCAAGATAAGTCCCCATAAAATAAAGAGCAGTGAATGGCTGGATGTCATGCATGCGGCTCATCAGGAAGGCATAAGGAGTACGGCGACCATGATGATGGGTACTATTGAAAACTTGGATCATCGTCTGTACCACTTGAAAAGCATTCGTGATTTGCAGGATGAGACCGGTGGTTTTCGAGCCTTTATCGTGTGGACTTACCAACCTGGTAATAACGAATTAATGGGAGAAAAAATGTCATCCTTGGAATATCTTCGTTTTTTAGCCCTGTGCCGCTTATATTTAGACAACTTTGATCACATTCAGGGATCATGGGTCACCCAGGGTAAGCAAGTTGGTGAGCTGTCGCAGTTCTTCGGCGCTGATGACTTGGGCAGTATCATGATCGAGGAAAATGTAGTGCGGGCAGCAGGATTAAGCTACCGCATGAAAATAGAAGATATGATTAGTATGATCCGTTCGGCTGGGCGAGTTCCCGCTCTGCGTGATACTGAATACCGCATTATTAAAACTTTTGCAGGAGGATTAGCATGATAATTCCTCAGGCCTCATTGGCTTTGATCGGTGGATCTAGCACACTTAGTATTCAAGTTCCCGAGGATCTGAATCTTGACTATCTCAAAGTTGTAGATCGGGATATGGTGTTTTCCACTCCTTTTGGTGAGAGTCCTGCTTTCAAACTAGTGGAGATAACAGGGGATCAAGGGATCAGAAGGCTACTCACATGCCGTATGCACGGTTGGCGACGAGGAGTTTCCCGTGCTGATGCTTCTCGGCAGGTGTTTTGGGTCTTGGGCCAAGCCGGCGTAAAAAGCATTTTAGCCGAAGGCGGTGTGGGAGCCGTAAACCATATGCTGGATCCTCGTGATATTGTGATTCCTCATGATTATATCGATGTATCTATGCGTAAGGATGTTAACTTGGATGATCGGTATTTGCTGGTGATGCGCGAGTCCCTTTGTCCGCATCTTCGCACATTATTAAGCAATAAAGCTCAAGAGATGTGGAAGGCAGGCCGTATCTTCAATCGAGGAATCTATGTAAACACTGATGGCCGGCATTTTGAAAGCCCGGCGGAAGTGAACCTATACAGAATCGCTGCGGGTGACATCATTGGCCAAAGCCTGTGCCCTGAGGTGTATTTAGCTCGAGAGATCGGAGCTTGTTATGCCGGGTTATATATGGTGGTCAATTATGCCGAGGGTATAGTGACCCCTTGGACTCATCAGGAGTTAGCCGACATTTTCCACAATCAGAGCCAGGAGGTAGGGCGATTGTTGTGGGCAGTTCTCAGAGACCTGCCTTTGGAAACTGACTGTGGATGCCGGGATTTGCGTAAAGAGACATTATTAAAAGAAGTGTATGAGGAGGGTTTTGATGGGTAATCAGCAAACTGGTTCGATCAGCAGTACGGTTAAACTGGTTTTACTGTTCTTGGCATTATGGTTGTTGTCATTCTTGTCCAATATGTATGTGGATTGGCTGTGGTTTACGTCCGTAGACTTTAAGGAAGTATTCATTACTTTTCTGTTCAATAAGGTGGGACTATATTGTCTGGTATTTTTACTTGTTTTTGTTATATTCGCAGTCAATCTTCTTATTGCTCGTCGTAATTTGGCTGATCAGGAAGATACCCCTTATCAGCATGATCCTGAACAAGATGTGATTTATCTTAATCGGAATCAAAATGCCTGGAAAGAATTCCTGCAGAGTAAGTCTGCCACCTGGCTATTTATAGGGGTTAGTTTGCTGGGAGCTTTTTTGGTTAGCTCAGTGGCGGCAGATAACTGGATCGTAGTTCAGCAGTATTTCAATCGAGTAGCTGTTGGCACCACTGACCCCATTTTTAACAAAGACCTGAGCTTCTACTTTTTTAACCTCAACTTTTACCAGTTTGTTTATAGCATTTTAATGTCCTCATTGGTTCTTCTTTTTGTTACCTTAATCGTTGTTTATATACTGAATGCCAGTTCAGCTGCTTTGCTGGGTAATTGGAGAGAGTTCACTTTTGCCAAAGGGCATTTAGCAGTAATTCTAGCTCTGATTTTTGCTCTTAAGTCCTGGGGATATAAGCTAAACACGTATGAGTTGCTATTTTCACAAAATGATTTGATATTTGGAGCTACCTATACTGATGTACATGCCCGTTTACTGGCTCTAAAAGTATTGATCATCGTTTCAATTATAGTAGCCCTAATAATACTGGCCAATATTTTCGTACGCAAACTTAACTGGATCCTTATAGGTGTAGGTGCCTGGCTGGGTATCGCTATTATAATGGGGAGCATTTATCCGGCTTTGATGCAGAGTTTGATAGTTCAGCCCAACGAATTTAATAAGGAAAAACCCTATCTGGAAAACTCCATTGCCTTTACCCGGCAAGCCTATGCGCTGGATAGAGCAGAGAACAGAGAGTTCAAGGTTGACTATGATCTGAATATCAACGATCCCGAACATGAAAGCACCATTAATAACATCCGACTCTGGGATTGGCTGCCCCTAAAGACTACCTACCAAAATCTACAGCAGTTGCGTCCCTACTATGTGTTTGACGATGTGGACATTGATCGCTATACCATCGACGGGCGTTATAGGCAGGTTATGCTGTCGGCTCGGGAGATAGATCAGAGTGAGCTTACCGCTGAAGCGCAGACCTGGATCAACCAGCGCTTGATGTATACCCATGGTTATGGAGTTGTAGTCAGCCCAGTGACTGAGGTAGAGGAAGAGGGATTTCCACAATTTATCATCAAGGATATTCCACCCCAGTTTAGTACAGATCTCAAGGTCACCCGCCCCGAAATATATTTTGGTGAGCGGACCAACTCCTATGTCATCGTAAATACTCATCAAAAAGAATTCGATTATCCCATGGGTGATGAGAACGTTTTTTCCACCTATGAAGGCCAGAGTGGGATCAAGGTAGGTTCTATTGGCAAGCGTTTGATATTAGCCTGGGTATTGAAAGATTACAAAATAATACTATCCAACGACATTCACAGTGAGAGCCAAGTACTAATGAACAGAAATATTATGCAGAGAGTACAAAAAATAGCCCCTTACCTGCGCTATGACCAGGATCCATATATAGTCATCAATGATGAGGGGCATCTGTACTGGATGTTGGATGCTTATACTTGCACAGATAAGTATCCTTATTCTGAGCCCTTTGATAGTCGAGGTAACAACTATATACGTAATTCAGTAAAGATTACCATGAATGCGTACAATGGTGATATGAAATTTTATGTAGCCTACGAAAATGACCCGATTATCAAAACCTATGAAAAAATCTTCCCGAACATGTACTTACCATTGGACTCAATGCCGGATAGTCTTAAAGCACATATCCGTTATCCGGTCGACATGTTCCAGGTTCAGGCCAATATGTATCGTACTTTCCATATGACCGATACTAACGTTTTTTACAACAAAGAGGATCTGTGGATCATACCCAACGAAATTATTGGAGAAGAGCCTCAACAGATGGAGCCCTATTACCTGATTTTACAGTTACCTGGTGAAACAGAGGCTGAATATGTATTGATGCTCCCTTATGCACCTAAGAGCCGTCCGAACATGATCGCCTGGATGGCTGCGCGCATGGATAGGGATCATTATGGCAACATGATAGTATACAACTTCCCCAAACAGGAGACCGTCTATGGACCGGAGCAGATTGAGGCTCGTATAAACCAGAATACCGAAATAGCGCAACAGCTTACCTTGTGGAGTCAAAGAGGTTCTCGAATCCATCGGGGGAATCTGCTGGTAATACCGATGGCTAATTCAACTCTCTATGTGGAGCCTTTATATCTGCAGGCTGAAAACGGGCGCATACCGGAATTAAAACGGGTAATAGCCGCCTTCGGAAATAAGATCGTCATGGAGCCTTCTCTGGATCAGGCCTTGTTGAAACTATTTGGTGAACAACCGACCACAGACGCGCCTGATACTGGACAACCGCCGGTCGATGAGCCTAGCACCAGTTCCAGCATATCCGATCTGGTTGGCTTAGCCCGAGATTACTACGATCGAGCTGAAGAACGCTTGCGCGAAGGTGACTGGGCTGGTTATGGAGCTAATATTGATAAGCTTGAGGAGATTATCAACCAATTAGAGGAAGCGGCATTGGATTAAGAAGAAAAGGAATCTTGCTGCTATATAAGGGGTGGGGGACAGATGCTGATTTCAGTGAGCGATCGTGTTAAATTGCTCTTTAGTGAAGCGGGTTTTTTGTTCTGTAACTGTGTGTTGGTGGAGGATGATATAAGAACCATTATCGACACCGGAGCAGATACCAAATCTCTGTTGGAGATTGAACCTGCCAGAATGGATCAGATACTGTATACTCATCATCATTACGATCATACCAGAGGGCATCGGTTATTCACCGATGCCCAAACCTATATCCATGCTAACGATGCCCAAGCTTTTGATAGTGAGCAGGAGTTCATGTACTACAATTCGATTGATCGCTGGGGGGAATTAATGCCGGGAATTGACTACCGTGAGGCAGCGATGCAAATGGGCATGGAAGTTACCGAAGACCTGGTCATACCTATCCATGATTACCTGTCAGATGGTCAGGTACTAGATCTTGGTCATACTAAAGTAGAGGTGTTACATACGCCGGGACATTCGGCTGGTCATTGCTCGTTCTGGTTTCCTGATCAGGAGTTCCTCTTTACCGGCGATATTTGTTTAACTAATGCCGGACCGTGGTATGGAGAAGTACTGGCCAGTCCAGATCAGATGCTACATTCTATCGACCGTCTGATTGCCTTGAAGCCCCCTCGGTTATGTTCCTGCCATACCAAAGAAATTGACACTGATCCTATGGGAACCTTACAGGAGTATAAAGCCCGTATTTACAAACGAGAAGAGCGCATTTACCGTTACCTTAAAAACAAACCTGCTACATTTAACGAACTTGCTGATCAACATTTGATTTACCGTATGCACCCCACTCCCTTTGTTCTGTTTTGGGAAAAACTTATGATCCTAAAACATCTGGAGCGATTGGAGAAGCTGGGAATGGTAAACCATGACAAGTATGGTACCTTCGAAACGATATAGGAGGAAAAAAATGAAGATAGTATGTCTGGGTGATTCGATTACCTGGGGATTTCCTTTTGGCCCTCAGGACTCATGGGTAGCCATGTTGCAGAAAGAATTGCAGGTAGAGATTATTAATCGTGGTATCAACGGTAACACTACTTCGGATATGCTGCACCGTTTTGATCGCCATGTCTTGCAGGTCGGACCCACTCATCTAATCTTGATGGGGGGCATAAATGATGTGGTGGGTCAGGAATCTTATGAGGTGATTGTTCGCAACCTGCAGATGATGATCGATAAAGCCTTGGCGGCGGGCATAATAGTCATACTAGGTACTCCCACCGCCGTGGATTACGCACCTTGGGAGCGCAGCCTGATGAGGCTACGTGACTGGATACATCAAACAGCCGATCAACTCCAATTGAAGGTGATAGACTTTCACCAAGCCTTTTATGATTCCCAGGGTCAACTGCTTACGGAACTGTTGTTGCCGGACGGGGGACACCCTGCTCGTTCCGGTTATCAGGCCATGTTTGAGCAAATAGATCTCAGTATTTTTGCCTCATCCGACTAAACCGTAGCAGGAATTTGATCCTGAGGTAAAGGGATAACTACAAAAGTTTCAGTGATTTCACCGTCCTTGGTATAGACTTTCACAGGGGCGGTTTTTTCATTTTTAGCATCACTATAGCGGGCCACTATGGAGCCAGCGTAAGTTAAATGGGGGCTAGGATCAATAGGCAGGATTGGTCGAAGCAAACCCACTGGACCGGGTCGGTCAGTTACCTTTATCAACCGATCAGATGAACGGGATTGCGCTTCCAAACGGGCATTTTCAGAATGGTTTCGGCCTACTGCCAAAAGAAGACCTGCTTCGAGATAAAAATGGCGTCCTATTTTCAAAATGTCCAAATCCTCCGGTCGGGGATGCTCAATAAGATTCAGTATTTCTTTGAGCCGGCGGGCGTAGTTTTGTTCGGTCAGCAAACACCCACCTGCCGGGGAAGGATATTCCTGAATGCCAAACTCTTCGGCTAACTCCATTTGCCTGGTGCGTCCACGACCACTGATATCAAGCATTAATTGACGATCGATCCAGCCCTCTTTTTCAGGTATGGTAGCCTCCAGAAGTCTGCCGGACAGAGGACGGACTATATAACCTTTGTATCCGGATAATTTATCGACGGCATTGAGCGCAGAACGGTTCTGACTCATGGGGCGTTGTCCTAGGACTTCGCCGGTAACAATGAAGGAGGCTCCTAGATCATGCATAAGGTCGCCAGCCTTTCTGAACATGAAACCGTGACAGTCTATACAGGGATTCAGGTTTTTCCCATAGCCGTATACAGGGTTCCTAAGCACTCGTTCTAAGTACTCTTCCCCCACAGGTTTTATCAATAGTTCAATTCCCAATTGATGGGCAGCTCTTTTGGTGCGTTCATCGGCGCCAAAAAAGGGGCTGCTGAAATTTATGGCAGTAACTACTACACCTTGATTTTGCATCAATCGCACTGCCAATTGTGAATCAAGACCTCCTGAAAAAAGGCTGACTGCCTTCATTCTTGACCACGCTCCTTGAGATATTCGAGGTCACTGACCACTGATAAGCCGTTTTCTTTCAATAGGGCTGCTGTAACGCCATGACCTTCCCTAATTTGGTGGGTAAAGGTGCCGTCATATATTTTTCCTACACCGCAAGAAGGGCTATTGCTCTTCAAGATCACCAGATCCACCTGATGTTCCTGGGCCAGTTCCAGAGACCGCTGGGCACCCTTCACGAAGAACTTAGTCAGGTCTTCACCATCATGGGCGATTACCTGGGCTGTACCAGCCAATACATCACTACCGGTTCCTTGGATTATTTCCGCCGGCTTTCTAGGAATGGGTAATCCCCCTAAGACTTCCGGACACACAGTGATCACATCACCACGATCCAGCATTTCCGCAAAAAATGGGTGTTCGTTATTACGGCCATCATATTTGCAGTTCAAACCGCATAAACAAGCACTTACCAGAATCATAATCTTAATCTCTCCATCTACTACAAGTATTATCGCTACTAAAGCGGTAATGAGTTACTTTTTAATAATAGCAAAGAATGAACTGTTTTCATATTATAAGATACTAAACAGGAACGGTGGCGATAAGGGGATGTATTCATTTCCCAAAATTCGTATTGCAGCGAACGACCAATTAAGCCTAAGAAGAATTGTTGTAACTAAAAAACTAGCTGGACAACTGTTTTTGCAAGACAATGAAGAGCTAATCGTTCGAACTGGTAAGCGGAGCCACTCATTTTTGGTAAACATACAGACAGATAGTAATAATGATGCCAAGGTACTCTATATGCACCCGGCCAGTCTGCACCGGTTGTGCTTGAAATCTAATAGTGAGTACGGCTATTCAAGTAGTGCTAAAGAGATCAGACTGGGTCCCATGGTAGGGATTATGATAGAAATCTTGGGAGGGCCCAGCAAGCCTTATAATGGACAGACAGGCTTTGCAAAACAACTTCTTAATCGAGGTCAAGAGATAGGGGAGATATGTTATGTCTTTAGCCCCCATACCATTGATTGGCAAAATCAGGTCGTCATCGGGTACACATACGGAAAAAATGGTTGGACTAAACGTAGTTACCCTTTTCCAGATGTAGTTTATCCACGAGAGAGGAGTTATTCATATTCCCGGATTATCCTTTCGCTCCGCAAAAGATTTGATGAATTAGGAGTCAAGTTCATCAACCCTACCATGGCTGGCAAATGGTTAACCTATCAAATCATTAGCCACCATCCTCGATTAGCTGAACACCTGCCAGATACCAGACTACTCACAAATTTCACTATCGTTGACAGCATGATAAACAAATACCAGGCGGTTTATCTGAAGCCGATTATCGGCTCGAAGGGAAACAATATCATACGGGTTAGGCGCAATGGAAGGAAAGGTAACTATCAATACCAGTATCAGAAAAACCAAAAATCATTCCGGGGGACAGCTCACTCTTTAAGTCAACTGCAAAGAGCCTTACGCGTCGTAATGGGACGGCGAGCATATCTGGCTCAACAGCCCATTGATTTATTATCATTCCAGGGTCATATCACCGATGTGAGAGCAATAGTACAGAAAGATCATACGGGACGGTGGGATATAACTGGCATGGGCTGTCGTATGGGGGCCCAAGGTTCTATCACCAGTAATATTGCTACGGGTGGTCGGGGCTCTAAACTCAGCACTGTTTTGGAACGACATTTTCAAAAAAGGGAACAGCGTGATCAAATAGAACATGATCTTAGTTTCATAGCCCTGGAGTCAGCCCGGGTCTTAGAGAAAAGTATCGGTATGGCTGGAGAAATGGGAATCGATTTAGGGATAGACACATCCGGTAAGGCCTGGTTTATTGAGGCCAATTTACGTCCTGCCCGACAAATATTCAATCTCATTGGCGAACAACAAATGCGTCAGCAGTCAATAATAAACCCATTGTTATATAGTCGATATCTGGCAGGATTTTCAGAAAAGGAGTATGATTAATGAAAATAGTAGGCAAAATATTCCTATCCGATCGTTTGGTTGAACGTCTGGGAATCACAGTGCAACCACTGGTGAAGGTAAGAGTGGGCTGCCTGATAGTTGTCGCAGAATTAGTGGTTAGGCCTGATACCAGAGCTACTTATATGCTTTCCCCAACACTGGCACAAGCTCTTTATATTCACCAAAGAAAACGCATGCAGATTAGATATGATAAACAGGCTGACATGTTGCATTTGGGACCAACCATAGGGATTTTGGCCACCAATTTACCTAACCGTGGGAATTATGATCCGACCAGTGTACAGGCAGAACTTATTTATTTGAATCACATAAGCAAAACATTGCCAGGCCAGACCTACGTATTTACCCCTGCTTCTATTAATTGGGATAACTTAACGGTAAGGGGTTATTCATATCGCCCTTCTAATCAGGGAAGGGGGAGTTGGATATCTTCCATTTATCCACTGCCCGATGTAGTATATGACCGAGTTTCAACTCGTAGAGGAGAAGCGCGCCAACAAATCAAAAACGCCAAAACGAAGTTGATGCAGCAGCCTTACCTGAAATATTTCAATCCCTCCTTCCTCAATAAATGGAGAGTTCATGAGATGCTCCTTACCAATCCGGTGTTGCATCAACATTTGCCGGAAACTAGGCCGTTAACCACTGAAAACTTAGCGGCAATGTTGAGGCGATATAGGACGGTGTATGTCAAGCCCAGCAATGGAAGTTTAGGAATGGGCATTATTCGAGTAACTCAGGATAGAAAAAACACCTTGCATTACGTAGTGCACCGAAGCAAGCGCTTCCGTAGTACCGCAGATGATGCGGCAGACTTTATTCATCGTACCCGATCCATACGCGCCGATAAACCCTATATTGTTCAACAGGGCATAGATATAGCCACTTACCATGGGTCACCTTTTGATATTCGCATCATCTTTCAGAAAAATGGCAGAGGTGAGTGGCAACTGAGCAAGAAGTTTGTACGCGTTGCCCCTCGGGGAAGTTCGGTAGCCAATTTGAGCAGTGGGGGCAAAGCCCTACCCAGTAAGATCATAATGCGATCAATGTTTCGGAAAGCTGATTTAATAGAAGAAAAGAACCGACAGATCAAGGAGTTTTGCCATCAGGTAGCCACCACCATTGAAAGAGCCAGTCAGATGGTTTATGGTGAACTAGGTCTGGATCTGGGATTGGACAAAAATGGCCACATATGGCTCATTGAAGTCAACTCGAAACCACGCAAGACTACAGTAACCGAGCTGTCAAAAATAGTAATGCGCAATGCTTTTAAAAGGCCTCTGGAATACAGTATTTATTTGGCTGGATTCTAATCATTTGGCGCCAAAGGTATGGGGGAGGGAATTGGTATCTTCTTAATACATCAGTTAAACTGTATGCGAGAGAATCCCTAAGAGACCAATTAGGGACAGGAATAATCATGATGTGTGCCGAATAGGCCCTATATCGATACATTATAAATTAATCGCTAACAGGGGGATCAATAATGGCTAAGGTTAAGCGCATTGGAGTTTTAACAGGTGGAGGCGATTGTCCCGGGTTGAATGCAGTCATTCGAGCTGTGACAAAAACTGCCATTAATGAATATGGAGTGGAAGTAGTTGGTTTTCGCGACGGTTTTAAGGGTTTAGTGAACAATGACTATATGCCTTTGAACTTAGCTAGCGTATCGGGGATCGCCCATAGGGGTGGAACCATTCTGGGAACCACCAATCGGGACAACCCTTTCAATTTTCATTCGATAGTAGGTGGACAAGATTATTTTAGTGATGAATCAGCCCGGGCGATTGCCAATATACAGCAACTAGGTCTGGGAGGATTAGTTGTCATAGGCGGGGATGGCAGTCTCAACATTGCTCATCGTTTTGCCGAACTGGGGGTGCCAGTTGTAGGTGTTCCCAAAACGATAGATAACGATCTTTCGGCGACCGATGTAACTTTTGGCTTTCACACCGCTGTCAATACAGCCTCTGAAGCACTTGATAAGCTGCATACTACTGCAGAATCTCATCATCGGGTCATGATATTAGAAGTCATGGGACGTTATGCTGGCTGGATAGCGTTATGTGCAGGGATTTCTGGTGGTGCAGATGTAATACTTATTCCAGAGATCCCTTACAAAGCTGAAGCAATAGTGGAGAAAATCACGCAGCGGCGTCTGTTGACCAAAAAATTCAGCATCATCGTGGTAGCTGAAGGAGCAGCCCCTCAAGATGGCGAAATGGTAGTGCAAAAGTATGTGCCTACCAGTCATGATCCCATCCGTTTGGGCGGTATTGGCAACCAGTTATCTCAAGAAATCGAAGCCATAACTGATATAGAAACTCGGGTTACTGTCCTGGGCCATTTGCAAAGAGGAGGATCACCTATACCCTACGACCGTATTCTGGCTACCAGGTATGGAGTAGCTGCCGCAGAAAACCTGATAGAAGGCAATTCTGGAGTCATGGTGAGTCTGCAGGGAACCAAGATTACAACCGTAAGCTTACAGGAGTCTATCAGTGAAATTCGGAAGGTACCGCTGGATAGCGATATGATAAGAACTGGTCGAGCCATAGGTATAAGCTTTGGTGATTAACTATCCCTTTTAGGTGAAATGAGGTCTGATACTGTGCTGGTTAGAGATATTATGCGCACAGAGTTTTATGCATTTAATATCAATAGTACTTTGGCATCAGCCTGTGAAAGCATGAACAATTATAAATTGTATGGTGCTCCAGTTGTAGATGATGAAGGTTATCTACGGGGGGTTTTTACCCGGCCACACTTAATAAGAGCTTTGATCGATAACAGAGATGAGAACACATTACTTCAGGAGCTCATGCAGCCATCAGTAGTAACCCTAGAACCCGAAAACGATATAAGCGAAGCTTTTAAACTATTTGTGGACACAGGTTTTCATCGTTATCCAGTCAAGGATGATTCCGGCCGTCTCATAGGCCTGGTATTGTCTTCGGACCTATTGGGGGTGGGAGCTCAAGAGTTATATAGAGTAATGGGCCCCAATAGCTTTGATTACTTGGGTAATGCTATGATCGCTATTGATGGTAAAGGGTATATTCGCTCGGTGAGCAAAAGCGCAATTGAGGTGCTGGGCCCTCAAGCTTCATCATTGGTGGATAAGCATGTAATGGAGACTATTCCCCTCATGGAACATTTGGCCAAAGAGATAGTTATGGATGCCCAAAAAGCCAAACATCTTTCGCATCAGTTAAATATTGCCTTGAATAGAATCGAGTATTATCGCAGTGAATTAGAAACAGTGCGCAGCAAATACACCTTCAATGAAATAGTGGGTATGTCACCGCAGATGAAAAGGGTGAGACATCTGGCTGCTCAAGCAGCTAAGACTACCTCTACAGTATTGATCAGAGGTGAAAGCGGAACCGGCAAAGAGCTATTGGCTCATGCCATTCACAATGCCAGTGCACGCAGTAATCAACCCTTCATTAAAGTAAACTGCGCCGCTATCCCAGAGAACTTGATGGAGTCAGAACTGTTCGGATACTGTGAAGGAGCATTTACCGGTGCCATGCGGGGGGGGAAGCCAGGTAAATTTGAACTGGCTAATGGCGGTAGCATATTTTTGGATGAAATTGGGGAACTTCACCTAAGCTTACAATCTAAACTATTGCGAGTTCTACAAGAGTTTGAGATTGAGCGATTAGGGGGCACTAATACCATTAAGTTGGATGTAAGAGTGATTGCAGCAACTAATAGTGATTTGACTGAGTTGATCAAACAGGGTAAATTTAGAAGCGATTTGTTCTATCGACTTAATGTCATCGATTTAACTGCTCCTCCCTTGCGGGAGCGCCGTGAAGACATTGACTATTTGACCGATTATTTATTAGAGAAGATTACCGATCGTTTGTATATACCCTTAGTGGGAATTAGTGACGAGGCGCGTCGACGGCTGAGAGAATATGATTTTCCGGGCAATGTCCGTGAACTGGAAAACATTTTGGAACGAGCCATAAACCTGATTATTGGCAACACTGATACTATTCAACCAGAGCATCTGTCTCTATTGGGAATGAGTACGGGGGTAAGTTCAAGCTCGAAATATAATATAAGCACGTCCGAACCACCGACAACAACTCTCCAAGAAACCATCCTGTTAGCGGAGAGGAATGCTATATTAGAGGCATTGAATCGTTCCGGGGGAAATCGGAAAAGAGCTGCTCAACTACTTAATATTCATAGGTCGTTGCTTTATAAAAAAATGCATAAACATAATCTAGGATAGACGGGAGAGGAAAGGTAATGAATAAAGTTGCTGTTCTGGGAGCCGGTATTATGGGTGCCGGTATTGCTCAGGTAGCAGCTCAGGGTGGCTACCAGGTGCTCCTCCGTGACCTCCAAAAGAGTATTGTTCAAGATGGCCTGGTTACAGTTGAAAAAAACTTGGCTAAGGCTATCAATAAAAAGCGGTTAAGCACTGAGCAACGTGATGATATTCTCAGCCGTATCCAAACTTGTACTGATTTGGCTGAAGTACATGATGCTGATTTAGTTATAGAGGCAGTAGTGGAAAACATGGCGGTAAAAAAGCAGATATTTGCAGAGCTGGATCACTTATGTCCACCTCATACCTTATTGGCAACCAATACCTCATCACTTTCAATAACCGAGATCGCCTCAGCCACCAGGCGAAAGGACAAAGTATTGGGTATGCATTTTTTTAACCCGGTACCAGCCATGAAGCTAGTAGAATTGGTTCAAGGGATGGAAACCAGTCATGATACTATTGAGCGTGCCCGCCAATTCACCAAGCAAATAGGTAAGCAGGAAGTGGTAGTACACAGAGATAGCCCTGGATATATAGTTAACCGCATTCTGGTTCCTTACATAAATGAAGCCGTTTTCATTAAAGGTGAGGGTCTGGCCAATGCCGAAGAAATTGACATGGCTATGAAACTTGGTGCTGGCATGCCTATGGGGCCTTTAGAACTGGCTGACATGATAGGACTGGATATTGTCTATGCTGTAATTCTGGTTTTTTATAACGAATTCCGCGATCCCAAGTATCGCCCCCATCAGTTATTCTCGACTATGATTAGGGCTGGGTATCTGGGTAGAAAGACTGGGCGCGGATTCTATAGATACTCTAACGGTGAAAATCAGGAGGTGTTAAATAATTGAGTTGGAAGTCGAGGTTGAAGTTGAAGGATTTCAGAGTTAGAGCTAAACCATCCAATGCTTTCTGGCTGGGTTTGCTTTTTGGCACGATTGTATTTACTATAGTTTTTTGGGGTATTGATTATTCCCTTGGAACAGGGGATGAAGCACTGAAGGTAGCATTGGTCTTACCAGCTTATTTTTTTGCGGGGATATTTATAGTCTTGTTGGTGGGTTCATATGCTCTCGACTATCGAATTAAAGATGGAAATCTCCTAATATGCTGGGGATTTCGTACTATAAAGATACCATTAAGCGAAATCAATGAAGTTATAAAGGTTACTGGAAAAAGCAACCTCTACTCTATTTTAGGAGTTAGTTGGCCCGGATATATGGTTGGTCTTTATACCGCTAAAGGCCTAGGACCAGTGAAAATGTACGCTACTCAGCCCTACCAGGGATTTGTCTACTTAAAAACAAATCGAGGCTTTTTTGGGCTTACCCCTACTAATAACGCATTGATAGATAGGATCGCTGAGGAGACGGATAAAGAAATAACCTATATCGATATGGATGCAATACCGCCGGAAATCAAGGGAAGAAGTATACTGGATGATGGTTTTTATCGCCTGTTATACATTTTGAATATACTTCTACTGGTAGCCTTTGCTGTTTATTTAGCAGTATTTTTCCCGGGCTCAGGAGCGCCTCCTTTCATAGTGTTACTATTAGTACTGGCAGTAGCCCTTTTCTTCTTTAATATTGGCAACGCCGGAAGACTATACCAGTTTAGTGAAATGGGCGGCTATACACTCTTGGTAATTGGCCTGGCAGTGACAGGCATATTTCTAATACTGGCTTTGTCCGAAATAACTCTCTAGCGTATTATTATGGTCTTCTAGGCAGTCAGCTGCAACTAGATTGGTATATCTACAATCACAAGAACACTAACATGGCCTTTTCGGAATAGAAGAGGCCTTAATTATGGTGGCGGAAACTGCTGGTATTCTACGCATTACAGGGATATAATATGATTTGACGTTTTAGGAGGGTGGTAGTCTATGCAGCTGGGTATTATCGGCTTACCTATGGTAGGAAAAACTACTATTTTTGAACTTTTAACTGAAGGACGACATAAAGGCGGGGTACCTAACAAAGCAAACTCAGCGATGGCCAGGATCCCTGACTATCGCATTGATTACTTATCTGAATTGTATAAACCGAAAAAGACCACTTATGCACAACTGGAAGTAGTAGACATTCCTGGCCTGGCTCCTGGCAATGAGAAAGGTGCTTCGGTATTCTTGGATTCGGTCAGACAGGCGGATGCCCTATTGCATGTGGTCAGAGTATTTGCAGACGGTCAGGTGCCTTTGGTGGGCGATAAAATTGATCCTATAGGAGACATTGAACTGATTAATTATGAGCTATTGCTGGCCGACTTAGACTTGATAGATAAAAGGGTAGAGCGCATCAACGCTGGCAAACGCAAGGCTCAAGCTGAAAAAGAACTTAATTTATTGGAGCGTTTACGTGAAGCTATCGAAAGTCAACAGCCTATCTCCAATATAGAGCTTGATGAAGAAGAACAGGCTATTATGAAAACTTATCAGTTTTTAACCAGTAAACCGATGCTGATCTGCCTGAATCTCTCGGAAAACGATCTGCTGTCAGGCCAGTATCCTGATCGCCTCCAAGTTGAGGAGTATTCTCGGCAGTACGGTATACCAGTGGTGGCCTTGTCCGCCAGTATCGAACGAGATATTACGGAACTGGATGAAGACGAGCGTGACCTATTTATCGAGGAAGCAGGAATTGATGAACCGGGCCTGGTCAAGGTTTCTCGTAGTATGTATGAACGTCTGGGACTGATCTCCTTTTTTACAGTTGGAGAGGATGAAGTCAAAGCCTGGACCATCGAGAAAGGCACCCCCGCACGCCGAGCCGCCGGCAAAATACATTCTGACATCGAACGTGGTTTTATAAGAGCTGAAGTAGTGGAATTTCAGGCACTACAAGAGCATGGATCCATGGCGTCTGTAAAGGAACATGGTCTATTTAGGTTGGAAGGTAAAGAATATATAGTTAAAGACGGTGACATAGTTCATTTTCGCTTTAATGTCTAGCGAGATGACTTAAGTGCATTACTACACTATTGTGGAAAATCGATACCTTTATTATGTTGATATTGCTTCTTAGCCCCACTACTGAAGGTAATGAAACTATTCTAAGCCTACTTTTCGGTCTTTTATTATTATAGACATAAGAGGGCGCTTTGCACGCACTTCATCTATGAGACATATTATGCAGTATAAAACAGTGAAGGAGTCTCATGATGCGAAGTGTACACAGTCGAACCCCATCAGTTTTAATCTCATCTTCCATTGCTTCCAAACTTCCGGCCGCATTTCGTCTTCAGGCTGGCAATCGTTCACTTAGAGTTCAGGCTCAAATAGAACCTGATGAAGGTTCGTCTGACTCTGTCCATCTACTTGAGGTATCACCGGCAGTATCGCGAGCTATAGCCATTCCGGCCTATTCATATCGTATCTTGCGGCAGGATGAAAGTAGCATAAGAATTGGTCCTGTAGTTGCCGTACTGATTGCCAGCAAACCCAGTGAGACTACCACAAATTCAACAAAATCAAGACGATTGTATAAACAGCTCATTCTTCAAGGTTGGAAGAGAGGCATATTCATCTATTGCTTCTTTCCCCAGGATGTTTTCTGGGGACGAGGCCTGATTCACGGACACACCTACACTCCTAATGGTAAATGGATAAGCGGTAACTTTCCCATACCGGATGTCGTATACAACCGCATTTTATATAGGAGTACCGAAAATCAGAGGATGGTTCAGAAGTTATTAGAGGGTTTTGATAATCATCCTGGTGTGTATCTGTTCAATCGGCGCTTTCTTAACAAATGGGAAGTCTTCAAAGTATTAGCGCAAGATCCCATGGCCCGGTATTGGCTTCCTGAAACCACACTTTTCAGTGGTACCAGCCTACAATCACTGATTCATCGCCATAAGGATCTATTTCTTAAACCCTGTCACAGTAGTAAAGGCCAGGGAATCTTGAAAGTTGAACGGGTGGATGGCCGTGGATTTCGTTATGGTCGTACAGAATGGAAGGGTAAAAACTGGATTTATGTGCCTAATTTACGTCGGCTTAGTATGAGATTGAGGCAAAGCGTGGATTATCCGCGTCGATATATTCTTCAACAAGGGATAGATTTGGCTCGTTTGAATGGGAGAATATTTGACTTGCGTGCCCAAGCCCAAAAAAATCGGCAAGGAGAATGGGTACTAACTGGGGTAGGGGTGCGTGTTGCTGCTCGCAACCGATTTGTAACTCACGTACCTAATGGTGGTTCACGTGCCAATTTCTATACGGTAATTAAGGAGGTGTTTCCTACTTCAAAAACACAGCATTCTATTGAGCAGGAATTGCATAAGATTTGCCGCATTGTTCCAGCTGTCCTCGAGGAAGGATTGCAGATCCCATTGGGTGTTTTATCCATGGACATTGGGGTCGATTCCTCAGGAAAACTATGGATATTAGAGGTTAACTCCAAACCCGCTCGATTTGATGAAGCTGATATCCGCCATAGACATATGGAACTTCTAATAGATTATTTCATTTTTGCAGCTGAACACAATTCTAAAGGAAGGTAGTCGTATGAATCTGACTATACTGTACCAAATGAATTCGGTTGGAGAAAAGCTGCTGAATGCTATGCAGAAGATGTTTGAGGAAGTGGAATACAGGGTTTTGGCCATTAATAGTTTAGATTATTATCAGATAGATCGTATTGACCGTTTTTCATCGGTGCGGCGCATAATAAATACCCCCCGGGCAGTACGAAACAGCTTAAATATGGAACAAGCTGCTGGGATTCTCAGCGTTAACAATATTCATCATGGATTGGCCCAAGAGGAAACCGTAAATCGAAGCTACGAAGTGTTGATAGCCGACATGGAGGCAATTTCCATCAAAGTTACAACCTTCATAAAAGGTAAACAGCAGTCCAAATATATTCGGGAAAGAGATAACCAAAAGATTGCAGATTTAGCGCGTCGGGTAGCCTATTTGATTGGATTGGATATAGCTATGGTTACTATTGTGCTGACCGCTAAGCGTCGTTATAAGGTAGTCAATATCGACTCGTCCCCTGAACCTCGCGATAAAGATTTCAATCGCATAATGGATAAGATCAAAAATATGGCTGAAAGGGAGGCAGAACTTAGAAACATTCAAGTGAAAATGGGGGCTGATCCTGAGTTCATGATTCTAAATAGCAAGACCGGCAAAATGTTATCCGCCTCGGAGTTTTTTCCGCGAGATGGTATCATCGGTTGCGACAACATTCGGGTACCCAACCGGCAGCAACGACCGATTGCAGAGGTAAGACCCCGACCAGCGTTGTCACCCATCGAACTCAGCTCGAATATTAGGCAGGCTCTTATCAGTGCATCCAGGTTGGCACCTTATCAGAATACACGTTGGCTAGCAGGAAGCCAGCCTGTTAAAGGTTACTCTATAGGGGGGCACATACACTTTAGCAATATTCGTTTGGACGGAGGGTTGCTAAGAGCTCTGGACAACTACCTGGGTATTCCCATCTTTTTGATAGAGAATCCTACTTCAGCTGCCCGACGTAGAAGGAAATATGGTTTTATGGGAGATTATCGAATCAAAGATCATGGAGGTTTTGAATATCGTACTCCTGGAAGTTGGTTGATGAGTCAAAAAGTAACTACGGCCGTGTTATGCCTGGCTAAGATCGTAGCTAACCGTTACGCGGAAATTCCTCAGAATTATCTTAATACTGTCGAGGCTCAGAAGGCTTTTTATAAAGGTGACCAAGATTTTTTTCGACCCATATTTCATTCATTATGGGCTAATCTGAAAAAACTCGATTTGTATGAAGAATACCAGGAGGAACTGCAAATAATACCGGAAATGATAGACAATCAGGTGACCTGGGACGAAAAAATTGATTTAAGAAAAGGATGGAAGCTGACTCAACCAACCAAAAGGGAATACAACAGTGCCAGTAGGTCACGCAACAGACCGTCTTCAGTATTGTCAGCTAACAGCGTGAGTCCTTCAGGGAGAGCATCGGTAAGTGGTAGAACTGGTAGCTCCTCCTATTATTCCAGAAGCAGCACGCGAGTTGGGGTAACTGATATGCGTACCACCAGCTCGCGAGCTTCTGTAAATGTAAGTCGGAACCGGAGGTCAGTATCGACTACTAGCCAAGGTGGTCGAATTACCTCCGGTTCCGTTCGCGGATCCAACCGCGTTAATATTACTCGTTAAATCAGATGAGACTAACGCATGTTTAGTGTATTCAACAGCTTATTAACCGCTTGAGTCTGGTAATTAACTCGAGTCGACAAGGCGGGTTTAGAACAAGTCTCAAAGATCATGGCACGAACCCCCAGATATTCCCCAGCTGCCCTAGCCAAACTGCCTTTAACTGGGTAGCGTAATAGGGTAAATTTTTGGTTTGAAGTCTTGATGCCTTTGTTGAGATCATTAACTATAGCCTGAGCTGTAGTTCGGGTAGAATTAGCTGGATAATAGATCAAGGTCTGCCCGACAGAACTCGTGTTAGAGTTTTTGTAATAGTCGTATCCCTCATGAAGATCTATCAACCAGTCAACCTTATGCTCCTTAATCGCATTGAAAATAGCTCGAGATAAGGCCGTTTTAGGTGCTTGACTGGAAGTCTGAGGGAATGAACGGTTCAAGTCACTATAACCTGAGGCTGCCCGACGACCAGCCTTAATAGCTAATTGGTTTGCTTCGGGTAGAACCAGGAGAGTGCCACGGCTGATTTGGTACTCGGTTATCTTTCGAGCTGCAGTATAACCGGCTTTTTCATTACCGTGTACACCACCCACAACCATAACAACCGGCCCGGGTTTACCGCTGTTGATCACATATAAGGGAGTTGCATATTTAGTCCCGGGTGCCAGGGTTTTTACCTCAACTTTGCTCTCTGATGGAGACGGGCTAGAATTAACAGGGGTTGCATAGACGAAGCTACAGTAACTTGACTCAGCACCGCTATTACTAATAGCTTTGACTTTCAGAGTGTACTTTTTACCGTTTTCTAAGCCGGTTAGACTATAGCTTGTACCAGTAGTAAACACTGACTTGTAGGATCCACCCGCTGGCTTATAGGCCAGACGATAGTGCTTCAAGTCAGATTCGGAGTTCTTGTTCCAGGCAACGTCCAGTTGGCCGTCTCCGACTGATACCACCTTTAAGCCTTTGGGTACACTAGGTACGATAGCCTTGGGGGTAGCATAGACAAAGCTACAGTAACTTGACTCAGCACCGCTATTACTAATAGCTTTGACTTTCAGAGTGTACTTTTTACCGTTTTCTAAGCCGGTTAGACTATAGCTTGTA